>Ga0209469_1000635_pt1 | contig 21060 bp, 17 predicted proteins | sample GraSoiAngelo_123_FD_185880 | JGI IMG/M metagenome (GOLD analysis project Ga0209469, IMG submission 185880) | Grasslands soil microbial communities from the Angelo Coastal Reserve, California, USA - 14_0927_02_40cm (SPAdes) (version 2) | ecosystem: Environmental > Terrestrial > Soil > Grasslands ... | reverse complement strand
TGATCGCACTGGCAAGCATTGAAACCGCGCACTCACAGCTCGGCAATAAGCTGCAAATGGAAATCACGATTGAAGCGATGCGGCAGAACGTCACGGTCAAAGTTGTGAAGCTGCCGTTCTTCAGCCCGGCGAGGAAAACGGCAGTTCCGGTGTGAAGTATTACGTGATGTCCGAGTAGGCGGATGCGAAGAAATCACCTTCTACAAACTTCTTGTAACATTCCGCGCACGTCCAGTCCTTGCCATTCGTAAAGCCGATACCGTGGCTGGCATCGTCTGATTCGAACAACTCCCATCGGCAGATCGCGCAACGATCTTTTTTCCAGCCACCCTTCACCAGTTCGAACTCCGATGAATTCTCTACCAGGCTTAAATCAAACGAGAGCACCTTGTCGTTCTTCTTAACAACAATGTCGCGCGGTTTCCACGTTTTCTTTTCCCAGTGCCACGAATGCGCTTTGCACCGGCTAACCAAATCACGAATTAAATCCATATCCCACTTGACGCCGTGAATCTCGATGGTATCTGGTATGACCGCAGCGGGGCGGCGAACAGGGGCTCGAACGAACCCACTGGACGCGGCTCGCTCGATGAAGCCCTCCAGCTTTTTTCGCAGCGATTTCAGCTCTGCACCGCGCTGGCTGAGAAGTTTCGCCGACGGGAACTTCTTCTCCCGCAGAAGGGCGAGCAGCAGGTGCTGCGTGCCGATTTGCCGATGATTGAGACGGTCCGCTTCCTCAGCGGAATACATGAGCACTCGTTTCGATTCCTTGCTGAGAGGCAAAGACTAGTGGGGTTGGAGATTGCTTCGCACCCTCGTTTTCGAGCTTCGTATGAACAGCGACGTCCTTGTGAACGGAATCGTATTCCAGATTCGGCAGGAGCCGCCGGATCAGGACTTTTTCTTCGCGAAGAAGACCCAGGAGAAGGTGTTCGGTCTCGATATACGCCGAGCCGAAGTTCCGGGCTTCGTAGCGGGAGAAGAAAACGACTCGCCGGGCGCCTTCTGTGTACCGCTCAAACATACATCAGTTCCAAACGCGAGGAATTATCCCATTCCCAATTCGTCCGCGGCTTCCAGTGGAGTGCCACAGCGCCGGCAAATGACCGCCGCGCAGTCGCCGCAGGTCAGGGGATCAGTGACCTCAACGCCGCATTGTGGGCAGTAGAGCAGTTCGGGGCCAGGCTTTGGTTGCGGGTCGGCCATAAAGAGGAAAACTCTAGCACAGAATCACGGCATACTGAGAATCGAGAACCGGGAACTGAATTTCCTCTTCAATTGATTCCCTTCGTGTACTTTAGTGTTCTTCGTGCTTATAAAATCTTATCTGAACCGCCGAGGACGTCAAGGTACACGAAGGGAATCAATTGGCCGAAAAATCCCAAACTCCCGATGAGAAGCTGCAACGCGAATTCAATCGCTGGGCGCAAGAGGGCGAAGGCGAGAAGATGGAGCACCATCATCTCAACATCACCGAGAAGACCATCCGCCTCATGGATCTCCGCACCGGCGAGCGCGTGCTTGATCTTGGCTGCGGATCTGGCTGGGCAACGCGGCTGCTGGCGCGGCTCGTATCGGATGGGCCGGAAGGCTTTGGCCAGGTTGTCGGGTTAGATGTGTCAGACGAAATGATTCGGCAGGCCCGTGCGGCTTCGAAAGATTTCGAAAACATTCTCTACGTGTGGGGATCGGCGCAGCAGATTCCCTGGGAAGAGAATTTCTTCGACAAGGTCCTCTCGGTTGAGTCGTTCTACTACTACCCCGACCAGGACCGCGCGCTGGCGGAGCTTTTCCGCGTGCTTGCGCCACGTGGACGAATGTTCATCCTGATTAATTTATATAAAGACAATCCCTACTCACTGCAATGGGTGGACAAACTGAAGGTGCCGGTGCATGTCCGCTCGGCGGCAGAATACGTAGACCTTCTGAAAAAGCATGCTTTCGAGAATGTGGAAGCGCGCCAGATCCCCGACGACACGCCCACACCGGATGATTACGTTACGCAATCATTCCACAGCCTGGATGATCTGCGCGCCTTTAAGAAAACTGGCGCGCTGCTGCTGATGGCGTCAAAACCAGATCTGCGCACGCCTGCGCCGGGTTATACGATTTATTAATTGGTATTGCGCACGTAGGGACAGCCGCCCTCGGCTGTCCAGGTGCGGAATTGCAAGCAAGCTCGCGGGCGAGGGCGCCCGCGCCACATCTTCATTTTACGAGCCGGTTGTATTTCCTCAGCACTTCTCGCAAGCGCTCGTGGGGCAGCCCGATTACTTTGTGATCATTAATCCCGGTCATTGTTTCTGCTGCGACCATCGCGTTGATGACAGCTTCTTCCGTTGCTTGTACTGTTGCTAGAAATATTGGGTCGAGCTGCTCATTGGGAAGCATGGTGATCTGATGCTTCTCCTTCGCGCCAATCGCGCCTTCGTTAGCAGTTGAAAACGCAATGAAAATGTCGCCCGAGCCGTCGCCGGAGTAGCTGCCGTCTCGCCCTAGACCAAGCGTTACGCGGCGGGCAACCCGCTTCAATTGGGTTGGGATCAATGGCGCATCGGTCGCAACAACCACGATGATCGATCCCTGATCGCGGCCGTAGGCTGGATTTTCAGGAATCTCCTTGCCTACCGGCACGCCGGCAATCCGCAACTGATCGCGATCACCATAATTGCATTGCACCAGCACGCCCACCGTATATCCGCCGTGCTTGGCATCGAGTACACGCGATGCCGTGCCAATCCCACCTTTGAATTCGTTGCAGATCATTCCGGTGCCGCCGCCGACACTTCCCTCTTCAACTAAACCTCCATGAGCGCTGTCCAGCGCATGAAACGCGTGCTCGGCTTTTACATGGAAGCCGTTGATGTCATTCAGCCATCCATCCCAGGTCTCCGCCACGACCGGCAGCGACCACCAGTAGCCCTCCATATCGGGATGCCCATGTTTCACTTTCCATGCAATCACGGCATCGCGAACGATGCCCACGCTATGCGTGTTGGTGATCATTACAGGTCCATCGAGAAAGCCGGAGTCTTCCACCCACGTTGTGCCGGTCATCTCGCCGTTGCCGTTTTCCGTGAACCACGCTGCGAAGACAGCGCCTCTCGACCCTTTTCCCCGGGGCAGCACTGCCGTAACTCCGGTACGCACCGGCCCCTCGCCCACTTTCAGAGGACCCTCGCCCGAAATCAGAGTCGTATGCCCGACCTCAACGCCTTTTACATCCGTGATCGCATTAAAGGGACCAGGGATGCCGTCAAATGGAACTCCCAAATCACGGGCACGAGGCTTGGTCCGCGCCGAAACGAGGACTGCAAAAAACAGAACGGAAACCCATGCTCTAAGATGAAATTCCAGCATCAAAGTCCTCCGGAGTGAGTTCCGCAGTATAAAGCACGGCTCTTCAGCACTCGATTACAATTCAGCAGTTTGGAGGAAAGAATGGAAAACTGGAAGCGGGCGCTTCTGGCAGGCTCCGCCGGAGCAAGCGTCATTCTGTTACTTAAAGGCAAGAGGGCAGCTGGCATTCTTTTCGGCGGAATCAGTTTGGCCACGCTGGCGTCAGAATATCCCGATCAATTTGCCGAATTTCGTGAGAACCTCCCCGATTACGTGGAACGAGGAACGCATTTCCTGGATGTTGTTTCTCGCGCCGGAGAGCGGTTGGCCGAAGCCGCCGAAAACCGCAGTTCAGCCTGGTATGAAGCGCTGCTGCGTGGCTAGTATCTGACTTCGTTCCTACTGATTAACGCGGATCAAGGCAGATTACTCCAATTGAAATCAGCGAAACCCGCGTCATCGGTGGCGAAGAAGTTGTGTGGCGGGTCATCTGATACGGACTGCTGACCCATTGCGGCAAGCACTGTATAGCTTATGGCTATGCAAATCACTCCCGAAGCGAAGCGGAAAATTCAACTCTTCCTTCTGGCGGTAATCGCATTAGCTGCGGTGCGAGCGGGATATATCCTCTACCAGCGCCATGCCGAAAGCATCGAGCAGAAGAAGAAACAGGCAGCGCCGCCACTCAATCCCGATTACTATGTCACGCCGAAGAAGCTCTATCCCTACGATCTAAAATCAGCGCGGCAGCTAACCCAGCAGCCGGTGTGGACAAGGGACGGATATCGTTACACATTTTATCCGTACGATCCGTCGCGTCGCCGCACCGATTTTGCCCATGAAGCTGGGCAATTGCTCCCAATTCAGAAATTACAGATCAAGACTGTTGTCACTGATCTTTCCCCCGGTTCGACCGATCAGCGTCAGATCATGGCTGTGTTTCAAAAGGACGGAAAGGACTACGCATTTCCAATTGGCTCGGTTCGGGCCGGGAATTACCAAATCTATTCAGACAACATGCTGTACATTCAGGATCCGCACGAACTCTACAAACATTGGCCCGCGGACGTCTGGCAGGCAATCGAGAAGCACGAAGTTAAGCCAGGCATGAACGAATTGCAGGCAGATTTCGCCATTGGGATGGGCATCCCCCAGCAACAATCTGATCCCGCGGTGAAAACCGTCAATTACCCAAATGGAGGAAATCCGCTGACTATCACTTACCGCAACGGCAAAGCAGCAGAGATTAGCCCTGGTCCAAAACAGTAAAATGGGCGTCTCGCTCTGGGACGTCACGACCACCCGTAAAAACTCACTTTACGACTGCTGACTTCTCGTCCGCCGGGCCCTCTTCACTTGCGTGAATCACTCCGTCCTCATCGGAATAGAACGACCGATGCTGCGCATCCATCTGCTTGGGCGTCATGGCCAGCTCAAACGTGTCTTTATCTTTGTGTGCACGAAACCCGACTGTGTAGTCCCCGCGATCCGGATTCACCATGCGGCGCGTGAACGATCCTGTGTGTACTAAATCGGCCAGCGAAGTTGCGTAATGATTGTTCTTCTTCTTGTATAGCTTTTCGGCCCGCAACACAGTCCGCATGTAACCCAGCGCCGCCGCCTCTGCATCCGAACGCGCCGGATCTCCGGGAAATTTAGGCGTGTAAGCCGCCTGAGCCGCCGCCATCCCTGCCGATAGCACTACCGCCATAGTCCAGCGCATAGCCATTCCGTACCGTCGTTTCATGGATTTTTGCCCTTTTTGTATAGGATGCGACCTATGTTACCCCGGTAATTCCCCTCCGTTACCAACTCTTTCCATTGACAATGAATACAGCTATGCTAGCCGCAGTTCATGAAAAACGGGAACGCTATGAAATCTGCAGCAGTGGCACCGGCCAAAAAAGTACCGATCCGCATTGCCGTGGTGGAAAGCGATCCGCTGCGGTTCGTGGGCTTTCGCGCCCTGTTCGATTCCGAACCGGATTTCGAACTGATCTCCGCTTCAATGCCCGACATAGCTACGTTGGTTAACGTTGATCTCATCCTGCTGGGCAATCGCAACGGCCAGAATCTTTTCGACCTCATGGCCAGCCTCAAGGCCACGCGCCCCGATCTGCGCATTATTGTGACCGGGTCTGGTATGGACGAGGAGACCATTCTGAAGGCCATCGCTTCGGGCGCCAAAGGCTATCTCGACGAAGCGGCGTCGCCAACCGAATTCGTGCAGGCTATCCGCGTGGTCAACCAGGGCTCAGTATGGGCGCCGCGCCGCGTTCTCTCGATGTTCATCGAGCGAGTCAGCTCCGCCCCGGGGCGCATTTTCCCGGCAGGCCGCGTGACGTTCACCGATCGCGAAAAGCAAGTGCTGGAGATGCTGGTCGCAGGTCGTTCTAATAAAGAAATTGGCGCTGCCTTGGGAATCGAAGAGCGCACCGTGAAGGCCCATGTGGCCAAGCTGATGCGCAAAGTCGGCGTGCAGAACCGCATTGCGCTGTCAGTTCATGCGATTACGCATTCGCTGGTCTCGGCGAAGTAAGGCGTTACTTTAGGACAGTGTCCTAGGTAATCTTGCCGCTTGCAAGGTCCTGACCCATACTCGCTTCACCTACCACAGAACCTGGGAGACGGGGTTGGGAGTGGAGATTAGGGTCACCGCTGCCAACCCCGATTTTTTTTTGTTTACCCCGCCTTCGTCATTAATTCTTTTGCTTCTACAAGAGGAACATTTACCAGGTGCTCACTCAGGAACCAGATCTGCATTTCATTGGTCCGCAGGACGTCGCTGATGATCATGTCGTTGGTGCCATCGTCCCCCAGTTCTGAGGCGCGGCGTGCCAGTTTGCGGCATTCCCGAACGATGACTTGGTGAGCATCGAGCAGCCGCGAAAGTTGCACCGGGACTTCTTCACGGCCGCGCGGCGGGCGCTCGAGCTGGGTTGTCTCGGCCACATCGGCGGCCATGGCGAGGCTAACTCCGCCCAGAATCTGAATGCGCTCAGCAATAGTATCTACCAGTTCAACCTGCTCGTCGTAATGTTTATCGAACAGCAAATGGAGCTGATAAAAAGTCGGGCCAGCGACCTGCCAATGGGATTTCTTATAGAGATCGCGCAGGGTCATGGTGTCGGCGAGAAGCTGATTGAGCTGCTCCGCCATTTCCAGCCGGACGGGCTCTTCTAACTCGAGCGGCAGGGCATAACTGACTGTGCCGTATTCCTGAATTTCGCGCGCTCGTTGATGAAAGCGTGGTTGGGCGCTCACTTTGCCGTGATTGCCGGCAAACATTTTCTTTGACATAGAAACTCTCCTAAACAATGATTTTCGGAACGGTATCAAATTTCCCTTGTTGATCGACGGGGCCTGACTTGAAAAGAGCTACAACGTTTGGATGATGCTTACTGCCAAACCGATGCGCGATCGCTTCGCTCAAGCATATTTTCCCACCAAGACCTACGTGCCAGCAAATTTCCGCGTGATTTACTATGATTGAAGGTTCCGCACCCACAACCGGGAGAAGTGCTGACGTGCCTGAGACTCAGACCGACGGATTGGAAGTTCTGGAAACGCGAGAGTGGCTGGATTCGCTCGACTATGTCTTGTACAAGGGCGGCCCCGATCGCGCCGGCCGTTTGCTGCAACAGCTCTCACTACACGCGCGGCGCCAGGCCGGGGTTAACTTGCCGTTTACGGCGACTACGCCGTACCAGAACACGATCGCTTCCCGCCAGCAGCCGCCATTTCCCGGCAGCCAGGAAATGGAGCGTCGAATTAAGAGCCTGGTGCGTTGGAATGCGCTGGCCATGGTGGTACGGGCGAATAAGATGCAAGAAGGCATCGGCGGACATATTTCTACCTTTGCATCGTCCGCAACTCTGTACGAAGTTGCATTCAATCATTTTCTTCATGCGAAAACGGAAAGCGGCGATCGTGACATCGTTTATTTTCAGGGCCATGCTGCTCCGGGCATGTACGCCCGCGCGTATCTGGAAGGCCGCATTCCGCGCCAAAAACTGGAAAACTTCCGACGCGAACTGAAGCCGGGCGGAGGGCTCTCTTCTTATCCTCATCCCTGGTTGATGCCTGATTTCTGGGAGTTCCCGACGGTTTCCATGGGACTTGGCCCAATTCAGGCGATCTATCAGGCGCGTTTTATCAAATATCTCGAGAATCGTGGGCTGAAGCAGGCGACGGGCGGAAGAGTCTGGGCATTTCTCGGGGATGGAGAGATGGATGAACCCGAGTCGCTCGGTTCGATCACGCTAGCCTCGCGCGAGCGTCTCGACAATCTAATCTTCGTGGTGAACTGCAACCTGCAGCGCCTTGATGGGCCGGTTCGCGGCAATGGAAAGATTATTCAGGAACTGGAAGCCATTTTTCGCGGCGCTGGTTGGAATGTGATCAAAGTTGTCTGGGGCAGCGACTGGGACAGCCTGATCACCAATGATCGAGACGGAATTTTAGTGCGGCGATTGGGTGAGATCACCGACGGCCAATATCAAAAATATTTCGTTGAGAGCGGAGCGTATTTCCGCCAGAACCTGTTCGGCACAGATCCCCGTTTGTTGAAAATGGTCGAGCATCTCTCTGACGAGCAGCTCTCGCGCATGCGGCTGGGCGGACATGATCCCATCAAGGTTCATGCCGCCTACAAAGCAGCCGTCGAGCACAAAGGATCGCCAACAATCATTCTCGCGAAAACGATTAAAGGTTATGGGCTGGGCGAAGCGGGCGAAGGCAAGAACATCACCCACCAACAGAAAAAACTGAACGAAGAAGAGCTGCGCATGTTTCGCTCACGTTTCGGCATTCCGATCCCGGATGAAGAACTGCACGAAGCGCCCTTCTATCGGCCTGCGGATGACAGCCCGGAAGTTCGCTACCTGCAGGAGCGCCGCAAGCAGCTCGGCGGCGGGTATCTGCCCGAGCGCAAGGTTCGCGCCAAGCCGATTCAACCGCCCGCGGAATCGCACTTTGAAGAGTTTTACAAGGGAACCGAAGGCCGCGAAGTTTCCACGACGATGGTTTTCGTCCGCCTGCTTTCGAAGCTGCTGCGCGATCCGGAAATTGGCAAACTGATTGTCCCCATCATTCCTGATGAAGCGCGCACCTTTGGCATGGAGGCGCTGTTCCGCCAAGTGGGAATCTATTCCAGCGTGGGCCAGCTCTACGAGCCGGTCGACATGGACACGCTCCTCTATTACAAAGAGGCAAAAGACGGCCAGATTTTGGAAGAAGGCATTACTGAAGCTGGTTCGATGTGCTCGTTTATCGCAGCCGGCACTGCGTATGCCACTCACGGGATCAACACGATCCCGTTTTTTATTTACTACTCGATGTTCGGGTTTCAGCGTATCGGCGACCTGATCTGGGCCGCGGCCGACATGCGTACTCGTGGCTTCCTGCTCGGTGGCACAGCTGGGCGGACGACACTCGCCGGCGAAGGACTGCAACACCAGGACGGCCACAGCCACGTGCTGGCGCTTTCCGTGCCCAATCTGCTGGCTTACGATCCAGCGTTCGCGTACGAGATTGCCGTGATCATTCAGAACGGCATCAAGCGCATGTATGTGGATCAGGAATCCATCTTCTATTATTTGACGGTCACGAACGAACCGCTGCCGATGCCACCGATGCCCGATGGCAAAGACGTACGTGACGGAATACTGAAGGGGATGTACCGCTTTAAAGCCTCTGCAAAAAAAGATGCTAAGCTGCGCGCCCAGCTTTTCGGCAGCGGCACGATCATGTATGAAGTTCTCAAGGCGCAGCAGATTCTGGAAGAGAAATACAACGTGGCAGCCGATGTTTGGAGCGTGACCAGTTACAAATCCTTGTACCGCGACGGTAATGATTGTGAGCGATGGAACATGCTGCATCCTGTCCAAACCCCGCGCGTGCCGTACGTGACGCAATGCTTGAAAGATGCACCGGGAGTATTTGTCGCGGCATCGGACTACATGAAGGTACTGCCGGAATCGATTGCGCAATGGGTCCCGCGTCCGCTCATCGCGCTAGGCACGGATGGTTTCGGACGCAGCGAGAACCGCGCGTCACTGCGTGATTTTTTCGAAGTCGATGCCAAACACGTTGTGCTGGCAACGTTGCATGCGCTGGCGCGGGAGAAACACATCGAAATAAAAAAGGTCGAGCAAGCCGTAAGAGACTTCGGCATCAATCCGGAGAAAGCGAACCCAGCAATTAGCTAAAGTTATTGGTTTTGTGTTCCTCTGTGCCCTCGGTGGTTAAAACTGGGAGGACACAGAACAAGGCGGGGAATTGCAGTGATCGAATTCAAACTTCCCGAACTCGGCGAGAACATCGAACAGGGCGACCTCGTGCGTCTAATGATCGCGCCGGGGGCGAACATCGCCGAAGGCCAGCCAGTGATGGAACTCGAAACCGACAAAGCCGTTGTCGAGGTTCCGTCGTCCGTAAGCGGCACCGTAAAAGACATTCGCGTAAAAGAGGGAGAGAAAGTCAAAGTCGGCCAGGTCATCTTCACAGTTGAAAATGGGACAGGCGCGAAGGCCAGAGCTCCTGAGACGAAAGGTCCGGAATCCAAAGCGCCAGCAACAGCAATCCCTGAAGAAAGGCCCGCGTCAGCTCCCGCCACCCAGCCGCAGGTCGAGCGCCGAAAGACTCCTCCACCGCCACCTTACGCTGCTGCCACAGAATTCAGACTTCCTGAACTTGGCGAGAACATCGAAGCCGCCGATCTCGTCCGCCTGATGATCTCGCCCGGCACTAAGGTTTCCGAAGGCCAGCCAATCATGGAACTCGAAACCGACAAGGCTGTGGTGGAGGTTCCATCGAGCGTGAGCGGAGTAGTGAAGGAAGTTCGAGTAAAGCAAGGCGAGAAGGTCAAAGTCGGACAGGTCATCTTTACGCTCGAAGGTGGCGTCACACTGCAGCCCCAGCCTGTGAAGCACGCTCCCGTCGAACACGTTTCCGGCCAGCATGGCGCCCGCCTGGCATTTCAAGCGGCGATAAAAGCCGAGGGCAAGACCGAAGAGCAGGCGCTTCCAGTCGATCAGCCACGTCTAACGACGCCGGATTTCACCATGCCCGCGCAGCTCGGCAAAGTAGCCGGCACCGAATACCGTGAGCCCGTTCCTGCCGCGCCGCACGTTCGACGCCTCGCGCGTGAGTTAGGCCTTGACATTCAAGCCGTGAAAGGCACCGGCCCGGGCGGACGCATCAATGACGATGACGTCAAGGCTCACTCCAAGGCGCTGCTCACCTCAGTCAGCGAGGCCGCGCAGGCGCCTCGCACCCATGTGGTTGAGCCGGAGCTTCCCGATTTTTCGAAATGGGGGAAAGTCGAGCGCGTATCTATGCGCGGTGTCCGGCGGAAAACCGCCGAGCACTTGTGGGAAGCATGGAGCACTATTCCGCATGTCACTCAGCACGACAAAGCTGATATCACCGAACTCGAGCAGTTGCGAGCTCGCTTCGCGCCAAAGGCCGAAGAAGCCGGCGGCAAAATGACGGTCACAGCTATCGCGCTGAAAGTCTGCGCCTCCGCGTTGAAGGTTTTCCCACAATTCAACGCCAGCATCGACATGTCGAAGGAAGAGATCATCTACAAGCAGTACATCCACATCGGTGTCGCGGTTGACACCGATCGCGGACTGCTCGTACCGGTGATTCACGACGTGGATAAGAAGAACATCGTCGAACTTGCCACCGAACTCACCCATCTCTCCAAAAAAGCCCGCGACAAGAAACTTACTCCCCAGGAAATGGAAGGCGGTACATTCACCATCACCAATCTTGGCGGCATTGGCGGCACGGGTTTTTCGCCCATCGTGAATCACCCCGAAGTCGCGATTCTCGGCTTGTCGCGATCGAGCATGGAACCGGTTTGGATCAACGGAAAATTTGAGCCGCGCTTGGTGCTACCGCTCTCGCTCTCCTACGATCACCGGCTAATTGACGGTGCCGACGCCGCCCGCTTCCTCCGCTGGATCGCGGAAGCGTTCGAACAACCGTTCTTGCTATCCGTTCAGGGATGAAAGAAAAACCACAGAGGACAAAGAGGACCACAGAGGAAGACAGGATTTCTGTGCTTCACTTCGTGTACCTTAGTGCCCTTCGTGGTTGATAAAGAATAATGACCGAAACTTCTAACATGCACATCGCAGTCATCGGCGCTGGGCCGGGAGGCTACGCCGCCGCCTTTCTCGCCGCCGATTTGGGGTTGAAAGTCACGCTGATCGATCCCGAGCTGAACCCTGGCGGTGTTTGCCTGTACCGCGGATGCATACCCTCCAAAGCGCTCCTCCACGTCGCCAATCTTATTGGCGAATCACAGCACGCGAAAAATTGGGGAGTGGAGTTCGGCGAGCCAAAAATCGACGTCTCTCGCCTGCGTTCCTGGAAAGAAGATGTTGTCAAGAAACTGACCGGTGGCCTAGGAGTGCTTTCGAAGCAGCGCAAGGTCCAGTATATGCAAGGACGAGCCGCGTTCGAGAACTCAAACACTTTACGGGTAAGCAAGGCGGAAGGCGGCGAAGAGAACCGTTCGTTCGACCGCATCATTCTGGCTACGGGATCACGGCCAGCCATCATTCCCGCTCTCAAACTCGATACCCCCCGCGTGATGGATTCCACCGCGGCACTGGACCTGGCAGAAGTGCCCAAAACTTTGCTCGTGATTGGTGGCGGCTACATTGGCCTGGAACTCGGCACGGTTTATGCAGCTCTCGGCTGCAAGGTATCGGTAGTTGAAATGCTTTCGGGACTGCTGCCCGGCGCGGACCGCGATCTCGTTCTTCCGCTGCACAAGCGCATGGAAAAGAGCCTCGAATCCATCCTCCTGAACACTACGGTCGCTTCTGTAAAGGAAGAAACGAGCGGAATTCGCGTCACCTTCGATGGGCCGGAGGTCAAGGAGCGCGAAAGAGTTTTCGACAAGGTTCTGGTCTCCGTGGGACGCAAACCGAACTCCGAGATTCCGGGGCTTGAAAAAACTCAGGTGCGGGTCGGCCCACGCGGGTTCATCCAGGTAAACAAGCAGTTGCAGACGGATGATCCTGTGATCTACGCCATCGGCGACGTGGCCGGGGAGCCCATGCTGGCGCACAAGGCTTCGCATGAAGGGCGTACCGCAGTCGAAGCGATCGCAGGTCACAAAGTTGCATTTGAGCCAAGTGCCATTCCCGCGGTTGTTTTTACCGATCCTGAAATCGCGTGGTGTGGCCTCACTGAGACGGAAGCGCAGAAACAAAATCGCGAGTTTAAAGTCGCGAAATTCCCCTGGGCCGCCTCGGGACGAGCGATGACCCTCGACCGAACGGAAGGCATGACCAAGCTCATTGTTGATCCGGAGAGTGAGCGCGTGCTGGGGGTAGGTATCGTGGGCGCAGGCGCCGGAGAACTGATTGCAGAAGGCGTACTCGCAATCGAAATGGGTGCGCTGGCCAAAGATGTCGCGCTCACGATTCATCCACATCCGACGCTATCGGAAACAGTCATGGAATCGGCCGAAGTTTTTTACGGGACCAGCACGGATATTTATCGGCCGAAACGCTGACAGTTTCGAGGAAATCCCATGCGCCTGATTTGTGCCTGGGTTTTAATCACCATCGTCTTAGTCGCAGTGAACGCGCAGGAGAACCCGATGCCCAACTCAACCGCCACGAGTCCGCAACTTTCGTGGGTGAATGCATCCAACGCGAAGCTCGAGCGCGAACTAATCGCGAAATATGGTGAGGCACAGCGGCTGCGCCTTGAGCGCGGCCTGCGCCAGGTGGGCGAGTTCTGGCGGCCCGAGGACGGCGATGCTGCTGCATTCGAGGAATTTGTCCGCGCAAATTTCGCTGGCGATCAAGCTACGCTCGATACCATGTTCAACCGCTTCGAGCGCCTGCTCGAACAACTCGGCGGCCACATGCATGAGATCAATCGCGAGTTCCGCCAGCAGATGGATCTCGATCTTGGCCCGGTGCTTCCATTCGACGAGATGTTCGGCGGGTACGATCCCTCGGCACATATCATCGACGATTTCTTTCAGAACAAGCTTGCGTTTGTCGCGCTATTGAATTTCCCACTCACCACATTGGATGAACGCTTGAAAGAAGGCCCGAGTTGGACTCGGCGGCAGTGGGCCGAAGTCCGGCTCGCGCAGAAATTTTCCAAACGCATTCCCGCGGATGTAAATCTGGGGATCGCCCAGGCCGAAGCCGCCGCCGCCCGCTATGTCGCGGAATACAACATCTGGATGCACCACCTGCTCGATGAAAATGGCCAGCGCCCTTTTCCGCCAAAGATGCGCCTGTTAAGTCATTGGAATCTTCGCGACGAAATCAAAGCCGATTATGCCGACAAGCAGAATGGCCTCGCGAAGCAGCGCATAATTCAACAGGTGATGGAACGCATTGTCACCCAGACAATTCCGGCAGTTGTCGTCAACAATCCCACTGTCGATTGGGATCCGTTTACAAACGACGTGAAACCGACAGCGGTCCAGGATTCTGAGGCCTCCCCGCCCCCTAACATTAAGCTCACTAACGCGCGCGAGCCGGATACTCGTTATGCGACTCTGCAAAAAGATTTCCTCGCTTCTAAAAAGGCCGATCCGTATTCTCCCACCGCGCCAACTTTAATCGCACGGCGCTTCAATGAAGACCGCGAGATTCCAGAAGCGCGCGTGAAAGCGATGCTGGAGCAAGTACTTACTTCGCCGCTCGTTCCGCCGATCGCGAAACTGATCGAATCGCGCCTCGGACGTCGGCTCGAGCCGTTTGATATCTGGTACAACGGCTTTCGTCCCGACAGCAAATACAGCGAGAGCGAACTCGATGCAATCGTTGCCAAGAAATATCCTACGGCCGAAGCGTACCAAAGAGATATTCCGAATCTTTTGGTCAAGCTCGGTTTCTCGCCGGAGCGCGCACAGTATGTAGCGCAGCATATTGTTATTGAGCCCGCCCGTGGCTCGGGTCATGCCATGGGCGCCGAGATGCGCGCCGAAAAGGCCCATCTTCGCACTCGTGTCGGAAAGTCTGGCATGAATTACAAAGGCTTCAACATTGCCGTTCACGAAATGGGCCACAACGTCGAACAAACTTTCTCATTAAATGACGTGGATCACACTCTGCTGAAAGGCGTGCCCAATACGGCCTTCACGGAAGCGCTGGCGTTTGTTTTTCAGGGTCGCGATCTTCAATTGCTTGGTCTGCCCGCGCCTGATGCCAGAAGCGAGGCTGAGAAAACGCTTAACGACTTCTGGACAACTTACGAGATTGCAGGTGTCGGTTTGGTCGATACCGCCGTCTGGCACTGGATGTATGACCATGCGCAAGCCACGCCAAGCCAGCTCAACGCCGCGACACTGCAGATCGCGAAAGACATTTGGAACCGCTACTACGCTCCGGTGTTTCACCAGAAAGATGTGGTCCTGCTGGCCGTGTATTCGCACATGATCGATTCTTTCCTCTATCTGCCGGATTATTCCATCGGCCATCTGATCGCAGCGCAAATCGAAGAACAGATGAAGAAAGCGGGCGCGATCGGACCCGAGTTCGAACGCATTGCTAAGATGGGCGACGTTACGCCCGACCTATGGATGGAAAACGCGAGCGGGAAACCGGTCGGACCGGACGCGTTGCTTGAAGCAACAAAGTGGGCGCTATCGCGGGTTCAGTGAGAGGCCACGCATCGTTCATGCCGCAACTGCCCGGTCTTCGGCTGGGTAATCAAACTGCTCTTGGCTGACTTCGGCTGGCGGATTTTCTTTCTCCCAAGCGATAGTTCGACGAATCGCATCCGCTATCGAGACCGGTTCCTGAAAACCGAGCTCTTGCCGGATTTTGTTCGAGCTGGCGATCCCCTGCTGCCGAAAATTACCTGGAACTAGAAGATGTTTGGGAGTGCGTTCACGAGGCAAAACGGTGAATTCGCCGTCCCATCGCGCTTGGGCAGCGATTTGTCGCGCCCACTCCAGTTCAGAGAACGCAGGTTCTTCCGCAACGTTGTAGATTTCACCGACAGCGCGATCCGAGCATGCTGCCAGGGCAATCGCTGCAGCGACGTTTTCGACGTAACCTCGCGGCGAACGCCATGCCGCCATTTCGTCGAACAACAGAATTCTCGTGCGCCGGTCCATCATTCGTTTGAGCATGGGAAAGAAGCGATGCAGCGGATCTCCCGGTCCGTAAACCATCGGCAGTCGCAGCACGGTTCCGGGTAAGCTTTGGTCGCCCAGAACAGCTTGCTCCACTGGAATTTTGTCATAATCGTCGTCCATCCAGTTGAAAATGCCTTGCACTCTGTTCAACACTGCCGGCGGATAAGGATGCAAATTGTGCCTAACCTCTGATTGCTCTGTAAGCGGCACCGGCTGCAAAGGCCCCGATTCGGTTCCGTGGAATAATCCGAAAGCACGATAGACATCCATGCTGCTGAGAGCCACAACTCGGCGCGCGATACCCCGAACGGTTCGCATCAGGGCTTCGGCGTGCCGCCCGGAGCTGAGGATCATGTGGATAACAGTGTCGGGCGCGAAGCGCTGGAAATCTTCTCGATACTGCTCGAGGTTTTTGCGGTCGCCCAAAATAATTTCTACCCCCTTAAACGAAGCCGGCGTCCTACCTCGATGAAAGACAGCGACCTTGTGCTGGCGTTTCTGGAGCTCGCGAACGAGAGGTCGACTGATGAAACCGGTGCCGCCGATTATCAGAAATTTCATTCTGAAATTATAACGGTGTAGATTGACGCGCCGCGGCTGCAGCACTCTGTTTCCCGGCCCACCACTGAAGCAATAGATGTGTTGGCCAATAAACCAGTGCGGGCACTGCAATCAGATAAAGCAGCAGATAACTCCATCCTGGCATCACATGCTGCTCGCGGAAGAAAAGCCCGCGCGCCCAATTCACATCCTGCTCGGGCCGCCAAAAATAATTAATAGGGACCACGATCCACGTTGTGAGTGCCTGGAGTTTCCATCCACGTTTGTCATAGCCGAGACGCCAGATCGCCCAGAGAAGTAATGGCGGTGTCACCACATGAAACAAACTGAGCAGGCGCAGGAACAGAGGCAAGTGTGCATCGAACATGAATTCTGTGCCTCCGATCCAATGCTTCCCGGTGAGAAATGCGCCCAGAAGATCCGCCGCAAAGAGAGTCTGAAAAAGCAGAAGGCCGGTGGCTTGCCAGGAAAAAATTAGCGGGCTTTCCAGCCAGAGTCCTACTGCGATCAAGAAGTTTCCCAGATCGCAGAAGTAAAGGAAGTTTTGCGCCCCGTATTGTCTCCAGTACAACGGCGCCCAGGCGATTACCCATATCGTCCACAAAATCTTTAGCCATAGCGGCAGGCGCATGCCCGACATTCTATGCCGGCTTTATCACACAACCTAGATGGCCTAAGCGCCCAAGAGCAGCGCACTCGCCAACGAAAATTACCTACGTAACTTGCTGCTGCTGACGGGCGTACTTACGATTGCAGCGTATGCGTTACCAGGCACTATTATTCTGTCCAGACGACAAAACTGCCCGCGTCGTCACGCAAGTTCTGAGTGAATTGGAATTTCAGGTTGAGTGCTGCAACGAGCCATTCGCTGCAGTCAAAAAGCTGATGGCGCAACACTTCGACGCAATCGTCGTCGATTGCGAGAACGAGCAGAATGCCAGTTTGCTGTTCAAGAGCGCACGCAATTCCGGCTCGAATGCGAGTGCTCTCTCGGTTGCCGTGGTCGAAGGGCAGGCCGGCGTAGCCAAAGCGTTTCGCATCGGAGCCAACCTGGTACTCACCAGACCTATTAATGTCGAGCAGTCGAAGGGGACGCTCCGTGTTGCCCGAGGACTGTTGCGCAAGGCGGAGGCGGCCAAGCCTGTGGCCACCGCGCCAGATCCGTCGACGCGGATTGCAGAGCCCAGCGCCGCGCAGCCGTTCACTTCAGCACCGTCAGTCATGCCATCAGGGCCGTCCCACCAAGTTCCAATTCCCACGGCAAGCGCTTCCGGTTTTGAATTACAGGCAGAGCCGGATGTGAAACCGGACGCGGCTGAAGCCACTCTGCTCGAGTACATGCCGGATGTTCCTACTTCACCGGCGCAGACGGTTTCCAGCCATGCGCCAAAGGAATTTCCCTGGCAGCCAATTTCCAAACACGGTTTAGAGTCAGTTGCATCAGCTCTACCATCCTTGGCCGAAGCCACACGAAGAGCAGAACCCCAATCGGACACTACGAGCAAAGTTGCGCCCGTACCAACTGGCGGGGCCGCGGCAGCTCCGGCGCCCGCCAAAGAAGTTGCGGATCCGGAGATCGTACCTTTTGAAAGCAAGCCGATCTGGCCCGCCAGGCCTGAGGCCGATTTCGAGATCAACAGCACCAGCGGGCGGTCGCGGACGGAAGCTCCAGTTTTTTCATCGCTCTCAGGAATTGAAGCGCAGCAAGAATCCGGTTCTGGAGGGGCAACGAGGAAATTCGTGTTTGTGCTGCTAGCTGCGGGTCTGGTTATTGGCGGCTACTTCGGTTGGAGTAAAATGCACGCTGGCAGTCACCCAGCCGTGGTGCAAGAGCCGTCTGCGGTGGTGCGTCCAGCTCCTTCTGTGATGCCGCCTGCCCCACTACCCCCAGAGGAGCAATCCGCGTCCACGCCCCCAAAACAAGTTGAGGTAAGCGAAAGCCCAGCCCAGCAGCCGGAAGAGGTTTCCGTAGATCCAAACCCCAAGCCTGCTCGCGCGAAGCCGACACCTGCGATCATCAATACAGCGCCGGCCAGCAAGGAACCTGTGCCGGCCAAGCCGCAACCGATAGTGGTAAAGAACGATTTCTCCAGACAAACAAAGTGGGAAGCCGCGCTTCCTCCAGCGCCCGCCCCTCTGAGCATCGCCTCAGCGCCCAACGATCAAGCCCTCACCAGCATCGTCGCCGCGCCAGTGCATGTGCCTAATCCGGTTAGAGAAACACTCAAAGTCTCGCAAGGAGTGTCGCAGGGCCTCCTCGTCAAACGCGTTCAGCCCGTCTATCCCCCACAAGCAAGGCAAATGCATCTCGAAGGAACAGTGCAGTTGCTCGCCAGCATCCGCAAAGATGGAAGTATCAGTGGAGTCAAGCAGGTCAGCGGTGATGCAATCCTGGGACGCGCCGCTATCGATGCCGTCCGCCAATGGAAGTACAAACCCTACTTCCTAAACGGCGAGCCGGTCGAAATCCAGACGCAAATCACGGTCAATTTCAAACTACCTTAGGAATTTCCACTAAGGCAACCTCGAAACATCGTAGTCGGACGTTGTGCCCCAAGCCGTCGCAGAATCCCCTCCGCGCCACGTCGGAGCGGGCCAACCCAGCGGGTATAATCAAGAGATATCCAGCAGTTTATATTCGCTCTGTGCGGATCCAATTCGTGATGGCATGAGATCAAAGCTGAGAACCAGGAGCTAGCTGGACATCCATGGATTTCAAACTAGTCAGCGACTATAAACCCCAAGGCGATCAGGCAACCGCCATTGAATCGCTAAGTCGGGGTGTGCACGACCGCGAGCAGCACCAGGTTCTTCTGGGCGTCACTGGATCGGGCAAGACTTACACCATGGCAAAGGTCATCGAAGCCGTGAATCGCCCAACCCTGGTCATGGCTCACAACAAGACTCTGGCAGCCCAGCTTTATCACGAATTCAAGAGTTTCTTTCCGCGCAACGCCGTCGAATATTTTGTTTCTTACTACGACTATTACCAGCCGGAAGCTTATGTTCCCGCTGCCGACCTTTATATAGAAAAAGAAGCGACCATCAATGACGAGCTTGATAAGCTGCGGCTCTCGGCGACTCGCTCGCTTTTCGAGCGCCGTGACTGCCTGATAGTCGCTTCCGTGAGCTGCATTTACGGCTTGGGCTCGCCCGAAGCTTATTACGGAATGCTGTTGTTCCTCGAGAAAGGCCAGAAAATCAAACGTGAGGACATCACTCGCAAGCTGGTGGAGATCCTCTACGAGCGCACGGATGGCGAGTTCCGTCGAGGAACATACCGCGTTCGTGGTGACGTGATCGAGATTTTTCCCACTTACGATGACATGGCGTATCGAGTCGAACTCTGGGGGGACGAAGTCGAATCACTCTCGCAGATCGATCCGCTATTCGGAACAGTGAAGCAGAAATATGTACGGCTGCCGATTTACCCGAAGACTCACTACGTGATGAAACCGGAAACCCGGGCCAGCGCGGTGCAATCCATCCGCGAAGAACTGGCATGGTGGGAAGCAGAATTAGAGAAGCAGGGCCGGGTGGTGGAAGCACAGCGCGTGCACCAGCGCACCATGTATGACCTGGAAATGATCAAGTCGGTCGGCTACTGCCACGGCATCGAAAATTACTCGCGGCACTTCACCGGACGCCTGCCGGGCGAGCCGCCGCCAACGCTGCTCGATTATTTTCCTCGTGACTTCGTGATGTTCATTGACGAATCGCACCAGACCGTGCCGCAGTTGCACGGTATGTATCACGGTGATCGTTCGAGGAAAGAAACTCTGGTCGAATACGGATTCCGTCTGCCTTCGGCTCTCGACAACCGTCCTCTGACGTTTGAAGAATTCGAGCACCGGATGAACCAGATGATTTACGTTTCGGCGACTCCTGGCCCGTATGAGTTGACCAGGTCGGCAGGAGTTGTGGTCGAACAGATTATTCGGCCTACCGGGCTGGTCGATCCTCCCGTGGAAGTACGTCCGGTCAAGGGCCAGATTGACGACCTGCTGCATGAAATCCGTGGCCGCGTAGAGCACGGTGAGCGCGTGCTCGTGACCACTCTAACCAAGCGCATGGCCGAAGATCTCGCCGAATATTACAGTGAAGTCGGCGTGAAGTGCCGCTACATGCACTCGGAAATCGAAACTCTCGAGCGAGTAAAGATTCTGCGCGATCTGCGCAAGGGCGAGTTCGACGTGTTGATCGGCATCAACCTGTTGCGTGAGGGGCTGGATTTGCCCGAGGTTTCCTTAGTAGCAATCCTGGACGCTGATAAAGAAGGCTTCCTGCGCTCCAGCGGATCGTTAATTCAGACAATTGGTCGCTGCGCCCGTAATCTAAACGGCATGGCAGTCCTCTACGCCGACCGTATGACGGATTCAATGAAGAAAGCCATGGACGAAACCAACCGTCGCCGTGCTATTCAACAGGCTTACAACGATGCGAACGGCATCACCCCGCAATCGATCGTGCGCCCGCTTGAGATGACTCTCGCCGGCATCATCGATGCTGATTACGCCGATCTGACAGGCGGAGAAGTCGAAGGCGTTCCCGAGTTCAACTCGCAGGAAGAGCTCGATGCGTACATCGCCAAGCTTGAGAGTGATATGCGTGAAGCGGCAAAACGCTTTGAGTTTGAAAAAGCGGCAAAACTGAGAGACACCATCAAAGAACTGCGGACCAAGGAGTTTCTCTTCGCCTAGCGAGGTTGCGTCCCCTGACTCGTTTCACGCCGCAAACACCTTAGGAATACGAGGTGAGAAGGCGCTTCGATCATTGAACCGCCATTGCGAGCACTCCGCACATCAATTAAGCTAGAAACTCAATCAGCTTCCCTTCAGCCGGGATGGCGGAACTGGCAGACGCAGCGGACTCAAAATCCGCCGAGGTTCACCCCTCGTGGGGGTTCAACTCCCCCTCCCGGCACCAGCACAAAAGCCGCGTCGGACGCGGGTTTCAGCAACGTTCGGCCTCCTAAAAATTAAGCGATTAATCAGCCCACGGAAATGGCCTTGTGACGTCCTTGTGAC
>Ga0209469_1000628_pt1 | contig 21182 bp, 18 predicted proteins | sample GraSoiAngelo_123_FD_185880 | JGI IMG/M metagenome (GOLD analysis project Ga0209469, IMG submission 185880) | Grasslands soil microbial communities from the Angelo Coastal Reserve, California, USA - 14_0927_02_40cm (SPAdes) (version 2) | ecosystem: Environmental > Terrestrial > Soil > Grasslands ... | reverse complement strand
GGACGCGGCGTGGGGGCCGAAGCCGAGCCCCCGCCCGAGCGCATCCGTGGACCCACGGACGTGCAGCGCTTCTATGCTTCCCGGCTGCGCGACCTCGCGGTCGAGGAGTTCCACGTGCTGGCCCTCGGGAGCCAGAGCCAGATCCTGGGCGACCTGCTCATCACGCGGGGGATCCTGAACAGCTCCCTGGTGCACCCGCGCGAGGTGTTCCGGGCGGCGATCGCGGAGGCGGCGGCGGGCATCATCGTCGTCCACAACCATCCGAGCGGCGACCCCACGCCGTCGGCGGACGACCGCGCCGTGACGCGGCAGCTCGTTGAGGCAGGGCGGGTGCTGGATCTCCCGGTGTACGACCACGTGGTCGTGGGTGGTGATCGCTACGTGAGCTTCGCGGAGGCAGGGCTGTTGTGACGAGCACCGTACCGATTTTGGCGCCGGAGCTGGCCCGGGCCGTGGCGGCCCAGCGGGACCGCCTCGACCTCGACCTCCTGGCCCGCGCCTACCGCATGAGCGCGCAGGCGCACCGCGGCCAGAAGCGCCGCTCCGGGGACGACTACGTCTCGCACAGCGTGGCGGTGGCGACGATTCTCGCCGAGCAGCAGATGGATTCCACCACGATCGCGGCGGCGCTGCTGCACGACGTAGTGGAAGACTCGAACGTGTCGGTCGAGGACATCCGCCGCGACTTCGGGCCGGAGGTGGCGGAGCTGGTGGACGGGCTCACCAAGCTCTCGACCCTGACCTTCCGCTCCAGCGCCGAGGAGCAGGCTGAGAACTACCGCAAGCTCCTGGTGTCGGTCGCCAAGGACGCGCGCGTCATCATCATCAAGCTCGCCGACCGGCTCCACAACATGCGGACGCTCGAGCACCTCGACGACGAGAAGCAGCGGCGCATCGCGCTCGAGACACGGGAGATCTACGCCCCGCTGGCGCACCGCTTCGGGATGGCCGGGGTGAAGGCCGAGCTCGAGGACCTGGCGCTGAAGTTCCTCGAGCCGGCGGAGTACCGCGGGCTGGCGCGCCAGGTGCGGGCCAAGAAGGCCGAGCGCGAGCGCACGATCGAACGGCTGCGCGCCCCGCTGGCCGAGGAGCTCGAAGCCGCCGGGCTGCGGGAGTGCGAGATCACCGGCCGGCCGAAAAACCTGTGGTCCATCTACAAGAAGATGAAGCAGCGCGGCAAGCCGTTCGAGGAGATCTACGACCTGCTGGCCGTCCGCGTGCTCGTGAACACGATTCCCGAGTGCTACCACGTACTCGGGATCATCCACCACAAGTGGACGCCGCTCCAGGAGCGCATCAAGGACTACATCGCGAGCCCCAAGTCCAACGGCTACCAGTCGCTCCACACGACCGTGTTCGGACCGACCGGCCAGCTGTACGAGATCCAGATCCGCACGCGCGAGATGCACCACACGGCCGAGTACGGCATCGCGGCGCACTGGCTCTTCAAGGAGGGCAAGAGCCCCGACGAGCTCGACCGCCATCTCGCCTGGTTCCGGCAACTGCTCGAGCTGCAACAGGACACCCACACGCCCGAGGAATTCCTCGAGTTCCTGAAGATCGACCTGTATCAGGATGAGATCTTCGTGTTCACGCCGCGGGGCGACGTGAAGCGGCTGCCCAAAGGCGCGACCGCGATCGATTTCGCGTTCGCGGTGCACACCGAGGTGGGACTGCGCTGTCACGGCGCGCGCCTCAACGGCCGCATCGCCCCGTTGCACCGGCCGCTCAAGAACGGCGACACCGTCGAGATCCTCACGAGCCCGCAGGCGAAGCCCTCGCGCGACTGGCTCGCCCACGTGCACACCGCGCGGGCCCGCCACAAGATCCGCCAGTGGGTGAAGCAGGAGGAGCACGAGCGGAGCCTCGAGCTGGGCCGCGAGATCCTGGAGCGCGAGGTGCGGCGGCGGCGGCTCGCGGCCCCGGACGAGGGGCGCCTCGCCCAGGGGGCGACGACCCTGTCCGTGGGGACCGGCGAGCAGCTCCTGGCCGCGCTGGGACGCGGCGACATCCCGGTGGGGCAGATCATGCGGGCCCTCTACCCCGACCTGCCGGCCGAGGAGCTGCAATCCCCCAAGCCCACGGCGTTCGGGCGCGTCATGGAGCGCCTGCGGCTCGGCCGCGGCATCAAGATCCAGGGCGTGGACGGGCTGATGGTCCGCTACGCGCAGTGCTGCCAGCCCGTGCCGGGCGACGGCGTCGTCGGCTACGTCACCCAGGGACGCGGCATCTCGATCCATCGTAACGACTGCCCCAACCTGCTCACGCTCTCCGCCGAGGCGGAACGGCGGGTGGAGATCGATTGGCAGGAGTCCGAGGGAGAGACGTTCGTCGTGCGGCTCGCCGTGAGCGGGGAGGACCGGCGCGGGCTGTACGCCGACATCTGCGAGGCGATCAGCGAGTCGGGAACCAACATCCGCAGCGCCGAGCTCTCGACCCGGGACGGCGCGGTGTTCGGCGGCGTCCTCGTCGAGGTCGAGAACCAAAGCCACCTGAACAAGGTCATCCGGGCGATGCGGCGCGTGAAGGGCGTCACCGAGGTGTCGCGTCGCGACTCCGGCCCCCAAACCGCCGTCTCTCTCGGTTAAGTTTCCCCCGCATGCCTTTCGAGCTCGTGTCCCCGTTCGCGCCGGCGGGAGACCAGCCGCGCGCCATCCGCGAGCTCATCACGGGCCTCGCCCGCGGTGAGCGATACCAGACGCTCCTGGGCGTGACCGGCTCGGGGAAGACGATGACGATGGCGCACGTGGTCGCGAGCTTCGGGCGCCCCACGCTCGTGCTGTCGCACAACAAGACGCTCGCGGCGCAGCTGTACGGCGAGCTGAAGGGGTTCTTCCCCAAGAACGCGGTCGAGTTCTTCATCTCGTACTACGACTACTACCAGCCCGAAGCGTACGTCCCGCAGACCGACACCTACATCGCCAAGGACTCCTCCATCAACGACGACATCGACCGGCTGCGCCTGCGGGCCACGTCGAGCCTGATGGAGCGGGAGGACGTCGTCATCGTGGCGAGCGTGTCGGCCATCTACGGCCTGGGCGATCCCGAGCTGTACCGCGAGCTGCTGGTGACCGCCGCGGTCGGCGAACAGCGCGGGCGCGACGCCCTGCTGGAAGAGCTCGTCGCCGTGCAGTACCAGCGCAACGATGTCGCCTTCGAGCGCGGCACCTTCCGCGTGCGGGGCGACACCGTGGAGGTCCATCCGGCCTATGACGAGCAGGCCGTGCGCATCGAGTTCTGGGGCGACACCGTGGAGCGGATCACCAAGATCGACCCGCGCACCGGCGACACGATCGTGGAGCTCGCGCGCTGCGCGATCTACCCGGCCACGCACTTCGTGACCGAGCGCCCCTCCATCGAGCGGGCCGTGCAGTCGATCCGGGCGGAGTTGAAGGATCGCCTCGCCGAGCTGCGGGCGCAGAACAAGCTGCTCGAGGCGCAGCGGCTCGAGTCGCGCAGCAACTTCGACATCGACATGCTGCTCGAGGTGGGCCGCTGCACCGGGATCGAGAACTACTCGCGGCACCTGACGGGGCGCCAGCCGGGCGAGCGGCCCGCGTGTCTGCTCGACTACTTCCCGAAGGACTATCTCTGCATCATCGACGAGTCGCACCAGACCCTGCCGCAGCTCGCGGGGATGTACGAGGGCGACCGCTCCCGCAAGCAGACGCTCGTCGACTACGGCTTCCGGCTCCCCTCGGCGCTCGACAACCGCCCGCTGCGCATCGACGAGTTCATGACCCTCGTCCCGCGCATCCTGTACGTGTCCGCCACCCCGGGGGAGGCGGAGTTGCGGCTCTCGGGCGGCGTGGTGGTGGAGCAGATCATCCGCCCCACCGGCCTCGTGGATCCCGAGGTGGATGTGCGGCCGGTGCGCGGCCAGGTGGACGACCTGCTCCACGAGATCCGCCTGCGCGAGCAGCGCCACGAGCGCGTCCTGGTCACGACCCTGACCAAGCGCATGGCGGAAGACCTGACCGACTACCTCCAGCAGCACGGCGTGCGGGTGCGCTACCTGCACTCGGAGATCGACGCCATCGAGCGCGTCGAGATCATCCGCGGGCTACGGCTGGGCGAGTTCGACGTGCTCGTGGGGATCAACCTGCTGCGGGAGGGGCTCGACCTGCCGGAGGTCTCGCTCGTCGCCGTGCTCGACGCGGACCAGGAGGGATTCCTCCGCTCCGACCGCTCCCTGATTCAGACGGTGGGGCGCGCCGCCCGCAACCTCAACGGCAAGGCCATCCTCTACGCCGACCGCGTCACCGGGTCGATGCAGCGGGCCCTCGAGGAGATGACGCGGCGGCGCGAACTGCAGCGGCAGCACAACGACCGCCACGGCATCACGCCGCGCTCCATCGTGAAATCGGTGGACCAAGTACGCTTCGCCACCCGGGTGGCCGATGCGAAGACGACCAAGGCGGCGGCCCCCGCGCTGCATCGCCCCGCCGACGTGCACGAGCGGGAGGCCCTCGTCCGCTTGCTCGAGCAGCAGATGCAGGCGGCGGCCGAGGAGCTCGACTTCGAGCTCGCGGCGGTGTTGCGCGATCAGATTCTCGAGCTCAAGGCCCAGGGAGACCCGGTCCGCCATGCGGTGCCGCGAGCACGAGCTCAACCGGTTCGGTGAGGAGCTGGGACGCGCGCTGCGGGCCCCGGCCGTGATCGGGCTCTCGGGGGAGCTCGGGACCGGGAAGACGACGCTGGTGCAGGCGATCTGCCGCGGGCTCGGCGCGCACGCGCTCGCCACGAGTCCGACCTACGCGCTGGTGCACCAGTACGAGGCCGCCGCCACGGCGGTGTATCACGTGGACTGCTACCGGCTCACGGCCCCCGACCAAGCCCGCGACCTCGGGTTCGACGACATGACGCGCGAAGGCGCGATCGTCCTCATCGAATGGCCGGAGCGCGCGGGCCCCTGGGCGCCGCCGCTCGACCGGCACTTCCGCCTGGGCTACGGTCCGGAACTGGATACCCGAGAACTGGAGGAGATTCGGTGAGCGGCTACTGGCTGGCGATCGATACGGCCACGGAGATCGCGAGCGTCGCGGTCGGCCGACGAGCCGGGGCGGGGCCCGTCCAGAGCGAGACCGGCGCGCACGCGCAGGGCGCGCGCCGCCACGCGAGCGAGATCGTGCGGCTCGTCGATTTCGCGCTCGCCGGGCTCGGGATCCGGCCCGCCGATCTCTCGGGCATCGTGCTCGGCGACGGACCCGGGAGCTTCACCGGACTGCGCATCGGCTGGGCGGCGGCGAAGGGGCTGGCGCAGGAGGCCGGCCTCGACCTCGTGGCCGTCCCCTCGCTCATGGCGGCCGCCGCCGGAGCGGCCGTGAAGCTCGGTCCCGTGCCCATCGCCGCGTGTTTCGATGCGCTCCGCGGCCAGGTGTACGGCGCGATCTACGTCGTGCATCCGGGGCGCGTCCAGACCCTCGTCGCACCCGCCGTGCTGACCGTGCCGGAGCTCGTGCGCGCCGCCCCGCTGCGCCCCCAGCTCGTCGTGGGGGACGGCGCGATGCTCTACGCCGACGCGGTCCGCGCGTGGTCCGGCGCGGCCCCGGTCCCGCTCGCGGCGCTGCCGCCGGCCGCGAGCGTGCTGCTCTCTCTGTTCACGCGGGAAGGGGCCGCCCGCGTCATCACGGATCCCGTCACCGCCGAGCCCGTCTATGGCCGCCTTGCCGAAGCGCAGGTCAAGTGGGAGGCCCGTCACGGGCGCCCACTACCGGATCCGTCCCGCCCGCGCGGCTGACGTCCCCGCCGTGGCGGCGATCGAGCGGGAAGTCTTCGCCGACCCCTGGTCCGCGAACGACTTCCAGGAGTGCGTCGCCGGCGGCGTGCTGTTCTCGGTGGCGACGGATGGCGCCGTGGTCGGCGGCTACGTCGTGGCGCACCACGCCGCGGACGAAGGGGAGATCCTGAACCTCGGCGTCGCGCCCGGCCATCGCCGCCGGGGGATCGGCCGGGCGCTGGTGCGGCACGTCCTCGGCGAGCTGGCGCGCTGCACGGTGAAGGTCGCGTTCCTCGAGGTGCGGGAGTCGAACACGGCGGCGCGCCGGCTGTATGAGAGTCTCGGGTTTGTCGGAGTGGGCCGCCGCCCGCGGTACTATCGCCGACCCGTAGAGGATGCCGTGATCCTACGCGTAACTTTAGCCCAAGTGGCGTATCTTTGATTGACAGAATGACTTGCGCGTCATATACTGTTCCTCGCCCTTGGTGCCCCACCCGCCATACGTTGGGGAGGTCGTCGTGAGCCGGAGCCTCAATAAAGTCATGCTAATCGGGAACTTGGGGGCCGATCCCGAGGTGCGGAGCACCAACAACGGCGGCCGGGTGGCCAACCTGTCGCTCGCGACCAGCCGGCAGTGGACGGGGGCGGGGGGGGAGCGCCAGGAGAAGACCGAGTGGCACCGGGTCATCTGCTGGAACAACAAAGGCGCCCAGCTGGCCGATCTGGCCGAGAAGTACATGAAGAAGGGCGACAAGCTCTATGTCGAAGGCCGGGTAGAGTACCGCACCTGGGAGGACCGGGAGAAGCAGACGCGCTACGTCACCGAGATCATCGCGCGGGAAGTGATCCTGCTGTCGCCTCGGGGAAGCGGCGAAGGTGGAGCCGAGTTCGCGCGCACCCGGGCCGCGGCCAAGGTCGCTCCCGAAGGCAAGCCGGAATCGCTCGACGCGCTCCCGGAGGCGCTCGATGAGGAGGACGACGATCTGCCGTTCTAGCCGGGCAGTCCTGCTCGCCCTTGTGGCAGGGCTGCTCGGGGTGCCGGGGCTTGGGGCGCAGGACACCACGAAAGCCGCCGCCGACACTTCCCAGGCCCCGGCGGCCCCCGCAGGGCAGTTGCCCGAAAGCCACGTGGTGACGCGGGGTGAGACCCTCTGGTCGATCTCGCAACTGTACTTCAGCGATCCGCTCCTCTGGCCCGAGATCTACCGACTCAACACGACGGTCGTGGAAGACCCCCACTGGATCTATCCCGGCGAGGTGCTGCACCTCGCGGCGCCGACGACGGTCGCGCAGACGACGGCCGTGTCCGTCGCGCAGGCGCCTGCGGCCGACACGGTGCGGGCGCAGGCGGCGGACACCGTCACGGCGGCACGCATCGACACCACCGTCGTGGATACGGCCCAGCTTGTCGAGGCACCGCCGCCCCCGCCGGGCCCAACGGAGACCTACGAGACCATCTTCGACCGCGGCCGCTCCCGCACCGAGGAGGTGCAGGACATCCTCCGTGCCTATGCCAACCAGCCCTACCGGCCCTTGCGCCGCGGGGAGTTCTACGCGGCGGGGTTCCTGAGCGAGCAGGAGCGGCTGCCCTGGGGCCTGGTGCTGGGCGCGACGGCTGTGCCGGCCATTCCGCGCTTGTCCCAGCATACGACCGCCACCGTGTTCGGGCAGATTTCCATCCAACCGCCGCAAGACGCGTCGTATCACGTAGGCGACTCGCTGCTCCTCGCCCGCATCGACCGGGACGTCGCGTCCTGGGGCGACGTGGTGGTGCCGGTCGGCGTGGCCCGCGTGACGGACGTGCAGAAGCGCCAGCTGCTCGGCGACGTAATCATGCAGTTCGGCCGGATCCATGACGGCAACCTGGCGATGCCGCTCGAGCCGTTCAAGGACGCGGGCGACGTGCGGCCCGTGCCGGTTGGCAACGGACTCGAGGCCCACGTGATCGCGCAGCGGGATCTCCATGTGCTCACGAACGCCCAGCAGATTCTGTTTCTCGACAGGGGTCGCGCGGAGGGAGTGGTGCCGGGCGATCTGTTCGAGATCTATCGCCCCGCCTCGCGCGAGCTCGGGGGTGCCTCCGAGCAGCCGCTCATCGTGGTCGAGATCGTGCATACGCGGGAGCATTCCTGCTCCGGCCTCGTCCTCGGCATCACGCACCCCGGGGTATCACCGGGGTCGCCCGCGCGCCTGATCCGGAAGATGCCCTCCTGAGCGCCCGCCGGATCCGCCGCGGCGGGTCCGGCGTCTCCTGCGGACAATGATGCCGACCCTGCATCTCGTGGCGCTGGGGCTGTACGGCCTTGCGGCGGCCCTGGCGCTGGCGCCGTTTGCAGGTCTGCCCTCGCTGTCGCGGCGCTGGAGCGTGGCGCTTCCCGGAGCGGGCGCCCTTGCCCACGGCATGGCGCTCGCCCAGCTCACCCCGGCCGGGCTCGCCCCCATCCTCTCTTTACTGGCCCTGTTCCTCATCGTGCTGCAGCTCTGCTGCGAGCTGCTGCTGCGCGCGACGGCGGTGGCGCTGTTTACGGCCCCGCTGGCGGCGGGTCTCGTCGGGCTCGCGCTGCTGCTCGGCCTCGCGCCCGGGGTCGAGGCCGCCGCGGGGAGCACCGTCTGGTCCGTGCTGCACGTGACCTTGAGCGTTTTGGCGATCGCCCTCCTGGCCCTCGCGTTCGTCTCCGCGGCGCTGTACTTGCTCCAGTTCCGCGAACTCAAGACCAAGCGTTTCGGCCAGGTGTTCCAGTTGTTCCCGCCGCTCGAGCGGCTCGATAGGTTAAACTACGGCGCGCTGGCCGTCGCATTTCCCGCGCTGACGGTCGGCCTGCTCTTCGGGGTCGGGGTGCGGTTTGCCGCGGGAGTGGACGTGGCGCCGGCGCAGCTTGTGTGGGGGTCGTTCACTTGGGTGGTGCTGGGCTGGGCGGTGTGGGCGCGGGTGGTGCGTGGGTGGGCGGGCCGGCGCGCGGCGTTCATGAGCATCGCCGGCTTCGCGGCGGTCGTCCTGGTCTACCTGGCGCTGAAGCTCGTCGAGCCGGGAAGGGAACGGTTCCTCTGATCGATAGGGGCGCATGAGCATCGCGGTCCTGGGGGTGAATCACCGCACGGCGCCGCTCGAGGTGCGCGAGCGCTTCGCCCACGCGGCGCACGAGGTGCCGCCGGCCCTGGAGCGGGTGCTGCGCGCGGGCGCGGGCGGGGGTGTCCTGCTCTCCACCTGCAACCGCACGGAGTTCTACCTCGCGCAGCCGGGCGGCACCGTGGCGGAGGCCGTGTGGGAGCTGTTGTCCGAGCGCCTCGGTGGCGGCGGCGCGGCCCAGGAATACGGATACGTGCAGCGCGACCGCGACGCCGTGCGCCACCTCTACCGCGTTTCCGCGGGGCTCGACTCGATGATCCTGGGGGAGTCCCAGATCCAGGGTCAGGTGCGGGAGGCGTGGCAGGTCTCGCGCGTCCAGGCGGGGCCCGTACTCCACCGGCTGTTCCAGTCGGCCCTGCTCGTCGGCGCCCGCGTGCGCGGGGAGACGGGCCTCGGTGTCGGCACCGCGTCGGCCCCGTCGGCCGCGGTGGCGCTCGCCGAGAAGATCTTCGGCGCGCTCGCCGGCCGCAGCGCGCTGATCCTCGGTGCGGGCGACGTGGCGGAGCTCGCCGCCGGCTGCCTCGCGGCGGAGGGCGTGCAGGTGGCGCTCGTGGCCAGCAGGACCTACGAGCGCGCCCGGGTGATCGCGGAGCGTCTGGGCGGCCACGCGATGACGCTCGAGGAAGCGTGGGACCACTTCGCCACGGCGGACATCGTGCTCTGCTCGACGGCCGCTCCGCACGCCGTCGTCACCTGGGAGCGCGTGGCCCCCGCCATTCGCCGCCGCGGGGGCCGGCCCCTGTGCCTGCTCGACCTCGCGGTCCCGCGGGACGTCGAGCCGGCGGTCGCGCAGCTGGAGAACGTCTTTCTCTACGACATCGATGACCTGCAGGCGGTGGCGGCGCAGGCGACGGCCCAGCGGCGCGGCGAGATCCCGGCGGCCGAGCGCATCGTGAGCGAAGAAGTGGATCGGTTCTGGGGCTGGTACGACGGACTGGGCGTCGTCCCCGTGATCCGGGCGTTCCGCGACCGGCTCGATGATCTGCGGCGCGCGGAGCTGGAGCGGGCCCTGCGCCGGCTCGGTCACCTCTCTCCCGAGGATCGCGCGCAGGTGGACCAGTTCAGTCAGGCGCTCCTCAACAAGTTCCTGCACGAGCCCACGGTCGTGCTGAAACGGGCGGCGCGGGTGGGGCACGGCTACGGCCTGCTGGAGGCGCTGAAGAAGCTGTTCGGGCTGGAGACCGGGGCCGGACGATGACGCGGCGCGTGCTGATCAGCGGGGGAGCGGGATTCGTCGGCTCCCACGTCGCCGAGGCGTATGTCGCCGCCGGGGACGAGGTCACGGTGCTCGATGACCTGTCCACGGGCCGGCGCGAGAACCTGCCGCGCGGCGTGCGCTTCGTGCTCGCCGACATCCGCTCGGCCGAAGCGCGCGACCTCGTCGCCCAGGGGCGCTTCGACCTGCTCAATCACCATGCGGCGCAGATGGACGTGCGCCGCTCGGTCGCCGACCCGCTGTTCGACCTCGACGTCAATTTGCGCGGGCTGCTGAACCTGCTCGAAGGCGCGCGCGCGGGCGGCGTGCGGCGGGTCGTGTTCGCCTCCTCCGGCGGCGTCGTGTACGGCGACGCGACGACGCCACCCTGCCGGGAGGGAGCGGCCAAGCTGCCGATATCGCCCTACGGCGTCGCGAAGCTCGCGTCGGAGCACTACCTCTCGGCGTACTCCCGGCTGTACGGTCTCGAAGCGGCCAGCCTGCGCTACAGCAACGTCTACGGGCCGCGTCAGCGTGCGGACGGCGAAGCGGGCGTGGTCGCCATTTTCTCGCGCAAGATTCTGGCTGGCGAGCCGCTGACGATCTTCGGGGACGGCGAGCAGACGCGGGACATGGTGTACGTGAAAGACGTGGCCGCGGCGAACCTCGCGGCGAGCGACCGGCCGCTGCCGCCGCTCGACGGCCTGGACGCGCGGGCCTGGAACGTCGGCACGGGCATCGAGACCTCCGTCAAACGCCTGGCCGAGCTGCTCGCGACGGCCGCCGGCCGCCGGCCGACCATTCGCTACGCGCCCGAGCGACCGGGCGAGCTGCGGCGCAACGCGCTCGCGGTGGAGAAAGCGGCGCGCCAGCTGGGCTGGGCCCCGGGCACCGCGCTCGCCGACGGGCTCGGCGTCACCCTGCGCACCTTCGCGGAGGATTGAGGCGTGTTGCTACAGGTCGGGCGAGCGATTCCCACCACGCCCTGGGAGCTGGTGCTGACATCGAGCCGCGAAACGAAGTTCGTGCTCGCGATCCTCGTGGTGTTCTCCCTCGTCTCGTGGTATCTCATCGCGCTGAAGTGGTGGCAGTTCCGCCGCATGCGACAGCAGGCCGACCGCTTCATGACGGAGATCGAGCGGGCGGCCCGTCTCGAGGACGCCTACCACGCCGCCATGCGGCTGCCGTCCTCGCCCTACAACCGGCTGCTGCGTGAAGGCATGCACTTCTTCGGGGAGCTGAAGCCGGGGGGCCTCAAGGGCGACGGGCCGATCGCGGCGCCGCAGGCGACCCTCACGACGACGCAGCTCGAGGCGCTGCGGATGGTGCTCGCCAAGGAGGTCGCGGCGGAGCGGGACGCCGCCGCGCGCTTCATCCCGTGGCTCGCGACGTTCGGCTCGGTGAGCCCGCTGCTCGGCCTGCTCGGCACGGTGCTCGGGGTGATGGATGCCTTCATCGGCATCGCGGTCGGCGGCTCCGGGAACATCGCCGCCGTCGCGCCCGGCGTCGCCGAGGCGCTGGTGACGACCGTGGGCGGCCTGGCCGTCGCCGTCCCCTCCGTGATGGCGTACAACCTCTTCGTCAACCGGTTGGGCCTGTTCGCGGGCGAGCTGGAGGGCTTCGCTCAGGAGATCATCGCGACGATGGCCCGCGAAGGGAGGCTGTGATGGCCGGCCTGCTGGGGGGTGGGGGCGGGCTGCGCGGTCACGGCGAGCTGCCGCTCACCGCGGACATCAACGTCACGTCGCTCGTCGACGTGGCCTTCGTGCTGCTCATCATCTTCATGATCACCGCGCCGATCATGCAGGGCGGCGTGGACGTGCGGCTGCCGCGCGCCGCGGCGCGACCGCTCGAGCCCAAGGCCGGCCTCGTGATCAGCCTCGATCGCGACGGCAAGATCTACCTCGACCAGGCGCCGCTCAGCTACGAGGACTTTCGCGCTACGTTCGGCGCATTCGTGCGGACCAAACGGCCGTCCGGGGTGTACCTCCGGGCCGACGGACGCGTCCCCTATGCGAACGTGGTACAGGTGCTCGCGGTGATCCGGCAGTCTGGCGTGAGCGACGTAGGCCTGGTCGCCGAGCCGGAGCACGTCGAGCGGTGAGGCGGGGGCAGCGCGTCCCGGCGAACGTCGGCCTGGCGCTCGCCGCCACGCTGCTGGTGCACGGTGCCGCGGGCCTGTTTCTGTTCGCCGCAGCCGGCGAGGCGCGCCGCGCCGCGCCGCCCACCTACAAGGTGCGGCTCATCGCCGCCCCGGCGCCCGAGGAAGAGACGCGCAAGGCGCCCGAGGCGCTGGAGCGGCCGGCTGAGGAGAAACCGGCGCCGCTCCCCAAGGCGAAACAGCCGCCCAAGAGCACCGTGTCCGCGGCCACGCCTCCCAAGACCGCGGACAATACCAAGCGCGAGGCGGCGCCGCGCACCACGCCGAAGGCCGCGCCCCTGCCGGGGGAGACGCCTTCCACGGGGTCGGACGTCGCCACCGTCAGCACCGAGGGCGTGGAGTTCCCGTTCCCCGAGTACCTGCAGAACATCGTGGGCCAGGTGCTGCGGCGCTGGCAACGGCCGCTGCAGAGCACGCCCCTCGAGGCGGAGGTGTCGTTCTTCATTCATCGGGATGGCACGGTGAGCGATCTCCAGTTCATCAAGCGCTCGGGCTACTTCAGCTTCGATCTCGAGGCTCAAGGAGCGGTCGAGGAGGCGGGCCGCTTCAAGGCGTTCGGCTCTTTGCCCGACGGCTGGACCGCGGACGTGTTGTTCGTGCGGTTTTACTTCTCGGGGAGACGCCAGTGACGGCGGTTAGGCGGGTAGGCGGTCAGGCGGTTAGCGGCTGCGTCGCGGCGGCCGCGCTTCTAACCGCGTATCCGCCTGACCGCCTAGCCGCCCAAGATACGTCCGTCGTCGACCGCGGGGTCCGCGTCGGCATCATCTACCGCCCCGGCGTGCGGCCCGGCATGGTGCTCTTGCCCGGCCGGCCCGCGGTGCTCGACTCGGTGCGCGCCATCGTCGCCCGCGATCTCGACTACAGCGACCGCTTCGAGATGATCACGCTGCCCGGCGGGGATTCGATCCGCCTGGGCGCGGCGGCGAGCCCGGCACGCGCGCCGGGGCGCGGGCGGACCGGGGGTGGCGAGGCGGCGGGGCTCAACTATCCGCTGTTCCAGGCTCTGGGCGCGGACTTCGCGGTCGCGCTGACACAGGCCGCGGACACCACGGTCGTGACGCTGCACGACATCGCGGCAGGCGGCGTGCGCCGCGAGGCGAGGAAGCGGCTGCCGCCCATCACGAGCCCCGACTTCCGTCTGGCGGTGCATCGGCTCGCCGATCAGGTGTTGCAGGCCAGCCTCGGCACTCCCGGCGTCGCCGCGACCCGGCTGCTCTTCGTGATGGACGGGAAGGTCTGGCAGATCGACCACGATGGGGCCGACAAGAAGCTCGTCTCCTCGAGCGACCGGCAGGCCATGTCGCCCGCTTGGGCGGCGGACGGGCGGCGCTTCGCCTACATGGAGTTCTGGGCGGGGCACGGCCAGCTGTTCGTGCAGGACATGGCGACGGGGAAGCGCGCCCCCGTGGTGACGACCGGGGCGGCGCTCGACTTCACGCCCGCGTTCTCGCCCGACGGCAAGACCTTGGCCTTCAGTCGCGCCATCGAGGAAGGCACCGACGTCTACACCGTCAACCTCAAGGACAACTGCTGCTTGCAGCGCTTGACCGTGGGGCGCTTTTCAGACAACTTGTCACCGACCTACAGTCCGGACGGACAGCGGATTGCGTTCGTCTCGACGCGTGCGGGGTTGCCGCAGATCTACGTGATGGCGGCGGATGGGACGGACCAGCAGCTGTTCGCGCCGTTCGACTACGGCGTCACGGGTTCGTCCAATGCGCCGGAATGGTCGCCCGACGGACAGTCGGTCGCGTTTCACCGCGACGTCGCCGGCACGCTGCAGGTCTTCGTGCTCGACGTGCGGACGCGCACCGTACGGCAACTCACCTCGGTCGGGCGGAACGAGGATCCAACTTGGGCGCCCGACAGCCGTCATCTCTGCTTCGTGTCGGACCGCTCGGGGTATCGGCAGCTCTGGATTATCGATTTGGAAACCGGTCGTATCCGGCCGCTGCTGCAGCAGAGCGGCGCGCGGCTGCCGGCATGGTCTCCGAGGCTTCCGGAGACTGCTGCTTCCACCCCGTAAACCTGGGAGAGGGTGACGATGAGACGCCTACCATTGCTGGTGCTCGCCGGTCTTGCCGCGGCCACGGTGGCCGCGTGCGGCGGCAACCCGCCGCCGGCCCAACCGGGTCCGCAGGCCAACGCCGATTCGATCGCGGCGGCCGAGCGGGCCCGCCAGGATTCCATCGCGCGGGCCGAGGCGGATGCGCGGGCGCGCGAGGAAGCCGAGCGGGTGGCCCGGCAGCGGGCGGCCGATTCGCTCGCCGCCATGGGGCGCACGACGGAGGCCGTGCGCACGATGCTCGCCGCGATGATCCACTTCGATTTCGACAAGTCGAACATCCGGTCGGGCGACGCCGGCACGCTCGATCAGAAGGTCGGGATCCTACAGGCGAATCCCAACCTGCGGATCCGGATCTCCGGTCACTGCGACGAGCGCGGGTCGGACGAGTACAACCTGGCACTCGGCAACCGGCGCGCCACCGCGGCGAAGCAGTATCTCGTGAGCCACGGCATCGAAGCCGGCCGCATCGAGACCGTGTCGTACGGCGAGGAGCGGCCGATCGCGCAGGGCCACGACGAAACGGCGTGGGCGCAGAACCGCCGCGACGAGTTCGAAATTCTCTCCGGCGGTGACGCGTTGCGGCAGCCGTAGGCGGGCGAGCGTTGTCGCGCCATGTAGCGTTCGTCCTCAGCCTGGGGCTCGCGGCCGGCTGCGCCCTCAAGGGTGATGTCCGGAAGGTCGAGCTCCAGGTCGCGGCGCTGAAGGCCGACGCCGCCCGGGCGGATGCCGACCGGGCCGCGCAGATTGACTCCGTGCTGAAACTGCTCGCCGCCGTGCAGCAGGCGGTCGCGGCGCAGCAGGCCTATCTGGTGCAGTTCCGCGGCGACGTCCGCACGGACCTGGTCGGCGTGCAGCAGCAGCTCGTTACGGTGCAGGAGCTGACGGGCCAGAGCCAACAGCGCCTCTCGGAGCTCCGGGCCCGAATCGAGGAGCGGGCCCAGCAGCCGGTGCCCGCGCTGGACACGAGCGCCGCGCGGGCGCCGGTCGGTCCGTCCGGGAACCCCGTGGGGCCGGGCCCGGCGCAGATGTACGACCTCTCCCTGCAGCAATACCGCCGTGGCAGCCTCGGCACCGCCAGGCTCGGGTTCCGCGAGTTCCTGCGCGTCTATCCCGGAGACGAGCGGGCCGCGGACGCGCTGTTCTACATCGGGGAGACGTTCGCCGCGGAGAGCCCCGACTCAGCGGCGGCGGTGTATGAACAGGTCGTGAAGAGCCATCCCCACTCGTCGCGGGCGCCCGCCGCCCTGTACAAGCTGGGCCTCGTCGCCGAAGCGCGGGGCGACAAGAAGGCGGCGCGCACCTACTATGCCAGGGTCGTCGCCGGGTATCCCCGCTCGGACGAGGCCAACCTGGCCCGCGACAAGCTGCAGCGCCTGGGGCGCTGAGCGTCCCGCGCCCCTTCGCGCTCCGGGGGCCCCGTGCCTGACCCAGCCTCGCGCGGCGAGATGCCGTTCCTCGACCACCTCGAGGAGCTGCGCTGGCGCATCCTGTACAGCCTGCTCGCCATCGTCGTGGGCACGCTGGTCGGCTGGTTCGTCGTCCAGCGGGTAGACGTGATCGGGCTCCTCAAGGCCCCGATCGCGCCGCTCGTGCCCGGCGGACGGCTCATGTTCACGAGCCCGACCGAGCCGTTCTTCATCACGCTCAAGTTCGCCTTCGCGCTGGGGCTGTTGGTGGCGTCGCCGGTGGTCATCTACCAAGCATGGGCGTTCCTCGCGCCCGCGCTCTACGATCGCGAGCGGCGCCTGATCGTCCCGGCCCTGTCGGTGGGCGTGGTGCTGTTTCTGCTGGGCGCGGGCGTGGCGTACAAGTGGGTGTTGCCGCGCGCGCTCGCCGTGCTGTTCAGCTTCCAGCGCAACGACCTCGCCCCCATCATCACGGCGGACAACTACTTCGGATTCGCCGCGCAGATCATGATCGCGTTCGGGCTCGTGACCGAGCTGCCCCTCGTCGTGGTGATCCTCGCGGCCCTCGGACTCGTCACGCCCCAGTTCCTGGCGCGCAACCGGCGCTACGCCCTCGTGTTCGCCGCTTTCGCCGCGGCGCTGCTGACGCCGCCCGATGCGGTCTCCATGCTGCTCATGATGGTGCCGCTCGTGCTGCTGTACGAAGTGAGCATCTGGTGCGCCTGGGTGGTCACGCGGCGCCGCGCGCGGCGCGCCCAGGCGGCCGCGCGGGCGGGGGTCGTGCTGCTGATGCTGTGCGGGCTCGGCGCTGGCCGCCTCGCCGCCCAGGGCGTGGTGCCTCCGCGGCGCACGGCCCTCCCACCTCGGTCCGACTCGACCGCGCGGGCGGGCGCACCAGGGACGGGAGCCCCGCACGGGCAGTCGCTCGACACCGCGGCCGCCCGGCGGCTCGGCCTGCCGACCGGTCCCACGCGCAGCTTCCCGCCGGGCGACGCCGTCATGGATTCGCTGCTCAAGCTGAAGGGGTACCGCGTCACGCAGTACGTCGCCGACACGCTGATCGTCCAGGGCGACAGCCAGACGATCTTCCTTCGCGGGGAAAGCTTCGTGGATCGCCAGGGGACGAAGCTGGAAGCGGATTCGATCCGCTATCGCGAAGCGAGCTGCCGTCTCGACGCCGCGGGCGACCCGCGGCTGTTCGATCAGGGCACGGTGCTGGTGGGGGAGGGGATGCGCTACGATACCTGCATCCGGCGGGGCACGGTCCGCAGCGCGCTCACCACGTTCCAGCAAGGCGGCGCCACCTGGTACACGCGGGGCGATCTCGCCGTGGACTCGGGCTCGACCCGCGTGTACGGCGCCTCCAGCGAGATCACGTCCTCGGATCTCCCCGTGCCCGACTACCACTTCGCCGCGCACGAAGTGAAGTGGCTCAACAAGAACGTCATGGTGGCGCGGCCCGCCGTGCTCTACATCCGCGATGTCCCGATTCTGTGGTTGCCGTTCATCTTCCAGGACATCCGGCCCGGGCGGCGCAGCGGCATTCTCGTGCCGCGCTTCGGGCTGAACGACCTGGTGCGCCCGACCCGCAGCTACCAGCGGCACGTCGCGAACCTCGGCTACTACTGGGTGCTCGGCAATTACGCCGACCTGCTGCTCTCGGGCGATTGGTATGCGAGCCGCTACGTGTCGCTCCGCGCGCAGACGCACTACCGCTGGTTGGATCGCTTTCTCTCCGGCACCTTCTCGTACTCCCGCGTGGATCAGCTCGACGCCGCCGCACACTCGAGCCGTTTCGGGTGGCAGCACCAGCAGAGCTTCTCCAGCCGGACGCGCTTCAACGCGAGCATCGATTACGCGACGAGCGCGAGCGTCATTCAGACCAACGCCGTGGATCCCTACGTCGCGACCGCGCAGCTCACCTCGCAGGTGAACTTCGACAAGCGCTTCGATTGGGGCACCCTCAACGTCGGCGGCAGCCGGTCGCAGAACCTGACCAATGATCTCGTCAACCAGAACTTCCCGCGCGTGAGCCTCACCCCGTCACCCGTGAACATCACGCCGGCGATCACGTGGTCGCCGGGGTTCTCGTTCAACAACGCCCAGAACTTCCATGTGGGGCCGACGTTCCTGCTCGCGCCCGGGACGGGCGGGACAGGGGTGGACACGCTGGCGCTCTTCTCCGATACCCGGCAGACCGACCTCAGCCTGCAGACACCGCTCCGCATCGGTCGCTGGACCTGGTCGAACAGCGTCAGCGTGAGCGACCAGATCAGCAACGCCCGGCAGGAGTTCTTCATCCCCGACTCGACAGTGCCGGGCGGGGTGCGGCGCGTGCTCTACGGCCAGACGTTCGCGACCGCGATCGACTGGCAGACCGGAATCAACCTGCCCCCGTTGTTCACCGGGACCTGGAAGCTGCAACCCGGTATCGCGATCGTGAACACGACGTCGGCCGGTCCCTTCATGATCCGCAACCAATTCTCGGACGGCCGCTTCGTGCACCAGGGGAAGCGGCTGCAGTTCGCCGCCACCATGTCGCCCACGTTGTTCGGATTCTTTCCGGGCATCGGGCCGCTCGACCGGATTCGGCACTCGCTCTCGCCGCTCATCAGCTACCGCTATGCCCCCGGCGCGCAGGTGTCCGCCGACTTCGCCCGGGTGCTCGACCCGACGGGCCAGACGCTGAACGCCCGCACCGATCCGCAGCAGACGATCAGCCTCGGGCTGTCCCAGAACATCGAGGCGAAGCTCCGCCGCCCGGCGGGGGATACGTCGGGACAGGCAGCGCGCAAGATCCGCCTGCTCGGCCTCAACACCGACGCCGTGTCCTACAACTTCGAACAGGCGAAGCAACCTGGCCGGACGGGGTGGCAGACGCAGAGCATCGGCAATACGTTCGCGTCGGACTTGCTGCCCGGCTTCAGCCTGCGCACGACCCACGACCTGTGGGATGGCCCCGTCGGCCTCGCGACGTCCGAGTTCTCGCCCTTCCTCACGAGCCTCACCGCGTCGTTCTCCGTGAGCCCGGCGACGGTTCGTGTGGACCGCGCGCGCCGACGTGAAGAGCACCGACTTGCCGTCGGGCGTGAAGCCCTGCACCGTGTCTACGCCCGGATGCCAGGTGAGCCGGCGCGGCACGCCGCCGGCGACCGGCACGGGCACCACGCCGCCACCCGCGTACGGCCAGAGCTGCCCTCCGGTCTGCTCCGGGAGCGCGCCCGGCGGGTACCGGCCGGGCGGCGCCGCAGGGGGCGGGCGGGGATTCGGGCTCGCCGTGGGATACACGAGCAGCCGCACGCGCCCGCCCAAGGTCACGACGCCCGGCACCGGCACGTTCCTCCCGAGCACGCTGGCCAGCCAGCGGCAGCTCACGCTCAACATGAACTTCAGCCCCACCGCCCTGTGGACGGCGTCGTGGAGCACCTTGTACGACCTGAACACGCGCCAGTTCGGCCAGCACTACGTGCGGCTGGAGCGGGACCTGCGCCGCTGGCACGCCAGCTTCGCCTTCGTGAAGAGCCCGAACGGCAACTTCGCGTTCAACTTCTACGTAGCTCTGATCGACCAGCCCGACATCAAGTTCGATTACGAGCAGCAGAGCCTGCAGCGGTAGGCGTGTCTTGTCCTCCCGCGGTGACACGCGGGAGGCGGATTCGCGACCTAAGCGGCGCGGGGCGAGCACGTTAGGGCGGGGCACGCCTTCTGCTCCTTCCCCGCGGCGACCTTCGGTCAGAGGACCCTATGCGCGTCTCTCTCGGGCTCGTCGTCACCGCGGTCGTCGTGTTCGGCGCGGCGTGCCAATCGAACAACCTCGTCAGCTCCTCGAGGCTGCCGGCTCCGCAGCGCCTCTCGTACCAGCTCGAGCCGAGCGGCGACCCGACCCAGCCGGTCGGCATCCTGCTCGCCTGGGACGACGTTCCGGCGTCGGGCGTCGCCGGCTATCGTGTGTATTCGCGGGGCAGCACGGCGGACGCCTACGGCCTGCGCGGCGTGACGACCTCGAACACGTTCCACGACAACGGCGTGCCCCACCTCCAGTACTTCGTCACCGCCGTGGACGCGGACGGGGTCGAGGGCGATCCCAGCGACGCCGTGACCGTGAACGAGTACCTGCAGATCGGAGCGCCGCCGTCGCTCCTGGGCATCTCGCTCGACAGCGCGATCCACCTCGATTGGCAGGACACGCCCGACTTCTCACGCTTCAAGTGGTATCGCGTGTACAGCTCGGACTACAACCTTCCTCAGAACGCGTGCGTCAATTGGGCGCTCGAGGGAACGACGGTGTCGCACGAGTTCCTCGCCGCGCAACTCGCGAACGGCGTGACGCGCTGCTTCGGCGTGTCGGCGGTCGACACGCTGGGCTACGAGAGCCTGTGGTCGCCGATCTGGTCGGACACGCCTCGGCCCGACGCGCGCAACGTGCTGGTGTGGGCGTACGACGTGCAGCCGCTGCAGTCGGGGTTCCGCTTCTGGGACGACTTGAACGGCAACGGCTACGGGGACGCCGGCGAGTTGGGTCTCGTGCAGGACGGGAACCGGACCGACATCGACTTCCGAATCGAGCGGGACGTCAACGACACGCTGTGGATCGTGCCCGTGTTCAGCGGGACGAGCGTGCTGTCCTACGGTCCGACCGCCGCCCTGACCGACATCGATCTCGCCCCCACGAGCGGGTACAGCCGCCAGCGGGCGAAGATGCTCCCGGGTTACGGCTACGTGTTCGAGATCGTCGAGGGGCAGGACGTGCGCTACGGGGCGCTCCGCGTCACCCACGCGGGGACGCAGTACGCGATCTTCGACTGGAGCTTCCAGACGGATCGCGGCAATCTCGAGCTGGCGCCGCGGGCGGGGCTGGCGACGGCGCCTGCAGTGACGGGGGGTCGGGTCGCAGCATCCCGGTAGACGCCAGGGCGCTGAGACGCTGAGTGGACGTTGAGGACTGAGGGGCGAGGTTGCTCACGCGCCCCTCGTCGCTGATCGCCACGCGGCGTCTCGGCGCCTGGGCGTCTCCCTTGGCGTCTCCGGGCCGTTCCACGTAGCTTCCTCTCGCATGCCGGTCCCCGTCACACTCGACGGACACTCCCTGACGATCGCCGACGTGGTGGCCGTGGCCCGCCACCGCGCCCCGGTGGCGATCGCGTCCGCGGCGCGGCAGGGGATCGAGGCGTCGCGCCGCACGGTGGAGGAAGCGGTCACGCGGGGGGACACGATCTACGGGGTGAACACGGGCTTTGGGAAGCTGGCGCACGTGCGCATCCCCCCCGACCGCATCCGCGCGCTGCAGCTCAACCTCATCCGCAGTCACGCGTCGGGCGTGGGCGAGCCGCTGCCGGTGGACGGCGTGCGCGCGATGATGCTGCTGCGGGCGAACGTCCTCGCGCGGGGAACGAGCGGCGTGCGACCCGCGCTCCCCGAGCTGATCGTGGCCATGTTGAACCAGCAGGTACATCCGCGCGTCCCCTCGCAGGGGAGCGTGGGCGCGTCGGGAGACCTGGCGCCGCTG
>Ga0209469_1000623_pt1 | contig 21298 bp, 16 predicted proteins | sample GraSoiAngelo_123_FD_185880 | JGI IMG/M metagenome (GOLD analysis project Ga0209469, IMG submission 185880) | Grasslands soil microbial communities from the Angelo Coastal Reserve, California, USA - 14_0927_02_40cm (SPAdes) (version 2) | ecosystem: Environmental > Terrestrial > Soil > Grasslands ... | reverse complement strand
AGATGGCGGACCGCGGCGGGGACGAGGCGAAGCAGCTCAAGGAAAAGCTCGATGGCCTACGGATCGAGCGGGCCCGTGCGACGGACGGAATCGAGACGTCGAAGGAGACGCTGAAGCAGATCCGGGCGGACGCGGCGGAGGCCACCAAGGAGAAAGCCAAGGTCCAGAAGGAAACGGACGCGCTCGCGCGGGAGCGCGCGAACGTCGACAAACGCGTCGGGGAACTGGACGAGCAGATCAAGGGGGCGGACAAGGATCTCCATGAAGTCGACGAGGTCGCGTCGAAGAGCGACGCGAAGGTCCTCAACATCCAGAAACAGATCATCGCCCTGAACAACGAGATCGACCAGGTCGAGGAGAAGCTCAAGGGCTTGGTCCTCGAAGGCGACCGCACGAAGGAGGCGATGGCGCGTGTCGAGTCCGAGATCGGGCTGCTCGAGGAATCCCGAAAGCAGTACGCGGTCGAGCACGACGACGCCGAATGGCAGCTCAAAGAACTCAACTCGTCCACGAAGGAATCGGGGAAGAGCCTCCAGAAACTCCAGGAGGATTTCCACAGCCGGCGGATGGAGGAGGGCCGGCTCGCGAAGGAGCAGGCGGACCTCCAGACCGCGCTCCTCAGCCTGACGAGGCAATATGCGCAGCTGAAGGCCGAGGCCGACGTCGCGGAGAACATGAAGCGCGGGTATGGCTCGGCGGTCTCCGCGATCCTCGAGTGCCGGGAGACCGGTTCGATCAAGGGGATCCACGGCACGGTGGCCCAGCTCGCCCACGTCGACTCCCAGTACGAGACGGCGATCGTCACTGCCGCGGGAGCCCGGATGCAGGCGATCATCGTCGACGACGACTCGGTCGCGGCCCAGTGCATCGATTATCTGAAGAAGCGCAAGATCGGCCGCGCGACCTTCCTCCCTCTCACCAAGATGCTCGTCGGCAAGCCTCGCGGCAAGGCGATCCTGGTCGCCAAGGAATGCCTCGGCTTCGCGATCGACCTGTGCCACTTCGACGAGAAGTACCGCGACGCGTTCTTCTACGTCTTCGGCGACACCCTCGTCGTCCAGACGCTGGACGAGGCCCGGAAGTGGATGGGCGGCGTCCGCCTCGTGACGACGGAGGGCGAGCTCATCGAGTCCTCCGGCGCGATGGTCGGCGGCGAGATGGAGAAGTCCACGGTCCGGTTCGGCCCGAGCTCCGCGAGCGAGATGGAGAAGATCGCGGAGAAGCTGCGGGAGGCCCAAGCCCAGGCGGAGAACGTCGCGAACCGCCTCGATGAGATTCGGAAGGAAATCCTCGCGCTCGAGGAGACGATCAAGGACACGGGCGGGAGGTCCGGGGCCGTCGAAGTCAAGGCGAGCACCCTGGAGGCGAAGCGGAAGGAATTCGCCGCGAAACTCGCCGCAGCCGACAAGGACCTCGCGGATCGGAAGGGCCGGTTCGAAGACGCCCGGAAGACCGCGACGCGGATCGAAGAGGACCTGGAGAAGTTCACGAAGGCGGTCGAGGCGCTGAAGTCGAAACGGGACGAGCGCAAGAAGGCCGTCATGGAGGCGACGCCGCAGCAGATCTCCTCGAAGATGAAAGAGCTCATGAGCCGCCGCGCGACCCTCGCCGAGGAGCTCAGCGGCCTGCGGTCGAAGGGGGAGGCGATGGCCACCCAGACCGCGTTCCTCGAGGAGCGCCGCGGGGAGCTCGATGCCCGAATCGGGACCCTCGACGATCAACGGAAAGATCACGAAAAGCGGATCGAGACGTTCCAGGAGTCGCTCGGACGCCTCGAGACGGAGATCCGCGGACTCGAGAAGACGGAGGCCCAGCTCGGCAAGAAGATGAAGGACCTCCAGGACGCCCGCGACGCCGCGTACAAGGAGAAGACAGACCGCGAGGCGGACCTCGACAAGGCGACGCACAAGATCGAGACGAAGGAGGACTTCCTGCTCAAGATGCAGACGGAGCTGAAGGTCCAGGAGGAGCAGCTCGCCGAGGCGGAGCGCGTGATGACGGAGATGGCCGTCGAAGTCAAGGAAGGACGGCTCCCGAGCCTCGAGGAGCTCAAGTCGACGATCGGCGAGTGCGAGGCCGCGATCACGGCCCTGGGGCCGATCAACCTCCGAGCCCTGGAGGACTACGACGCGCAGCAGGCCCGTGCCGTCGAGCTGAAGGACGAGTTCAAGAGGCTCGAAGGCCAGCGGGAGGAGCTCATCCACCTCGTCGAACAGCTCACGGACCGCAAGAAGGAGGGGCTCGCGAAGGTCTTCACCGCGATCAGCGAGAACTTCAAACGGGTCTACGCGGAGCTCAGCGAGGGCGGCGAGGCGGACCTCGTCCTCGAGGATCCCGAGAAGCCGTTCGAGGCCGGCCTCATCCTGAAGGTCAAGCCGGCCCACAAGAAGGTCCTGCGGCTCGAGGCCCTCTCCGGCGGCGAGAAGTCCCTCGCATCGATGGCCCTGATCTTCGCGATCCAGGAGTACGACCCGTCGCCGTTCTACCTGCTCGACGAGATCGACCAGAACCTCGACGCGGTCAATGCAGAGAAGGTCGCCCGGATGATCCGGCGGAACAGCAACGCCGCGCAGTTCGTCCAGATCTCGCTGCGCAAGGTGAGCCTGAAGGAGGCGGACCACTTGATCGGCGTCACGATGACGCCCGAGTCCGTCTCCGAAGTCATCATGCGCGTGAACCTGGCGGACATCGAGGACGAGAAGCCCGAGAAGCCCTCCGAGGTGTTGACGGCATGAGCGAGAACTACCAGACGGTCCTGAACCACCTGCTGTTCCACAAGGCCCTGATCAGCGAGACGGAGGGCGGACAGCGGATCAACCGGTACCTCGCGATGCTGAACGAGATCGACCAGGGCATGCACGTCGCGGTCCGCGACCCGTTCGAGAAGTCCGTCGTCGCGGCGTTCGAGCTGGTCCTGGAGCGACAGATGGACCCCTGGGAAATCAACCTCACCCCTTTCACGAAACTGTTCCTGGAGAAGGTCAAGAAGGAGGGGACGGTGAACTTCGTCACCGCGGGGAAGCTCGTCTTCCTCGCCTGGTCGATCCTCAAGCTGCAGAGCGACAAGGTCCTCCTCAACGCGATGCCGCCGGAGGCGCCGCCGGACGATGGTGCGTGGGACCTCGACATGTTCCGCGACCCCGCGGACCTCGACTACAACCAGGTCGTCCTCGACGGGACGGCGACACCCCTCACCGAGGCGATCCGCCGCGAGGGCCGGCGGGCCGTGACCCTCATGGAGCTGATGGACGCCTTCGACGAGGCGCGCCGGGAGGCCGACCTGCAGCTCCAGCGGAATGCCCTGCGGGAAGCGGCGATCCGTAAGTTCGCGCCGAACTTCCATCAGAAGGTCCACGGCGAGGACCTGACGGAGGACATCGCCCTCACGTGGCAGCGCCTGGCCCAGTTCAACGGCGAGCCAATCCCCCTGCGCCAGCTGACCGTCGGCGACATCTGGGACGAGGTCACCGTCTTCATGTCGTTGCTCTTCCTCGCCCACCTGGAGAAGGTGAAGCTGTGGCAGAAAGACTACCCCTACGGGGAGATCCTGGTGAAGCGGCTGTCGATGGAGGCCGACCTCCCGACGGAGGAGCTCCTCGCGATCCCGGCCCTCGGGCCCAAGCCTCCTGCCCCGACGCCGGAGGCGGTCCCATGAATCCGCGGGCGATCGTCGAGGCCGCCCTCTTCAGCGCCGGCAAGGCCCTCACCCCGGAGGAACTTGCGCAGACGACGCGCCTCGAGCCCGACGTGATCCGCACGCACCTCCGAGCCCTCGCCCACGAGTACACGGAGCGGGAGAGCGCGATCGAGGTCGCGCAAATCGGCACGAAATGGACGATGCAGATCCGATCCGAGTTCGCGGAACGCGCGCGGGGCTTCGCGCCTCCGGAGATCGATCGGGACCTCCTCAAGACCGCGGCCCTGATCGCCTACCACCAGCCGCTCCTCCAGAGCGACCTGTTCGACATGATCGGCTCCAAGGTCTACGAGCACACGAAGGGGCTCGAGGACCTCGGCCTGATCAACCGGAAACCGTCCGGACGATCCCTGGCGCTGACGACGACCCGGTACTTCGCGGAGTTCTTCGGACTCAAGTCGACGGACCGCGAAGGCATCCGCCGGTTGATGGCGCAGAAGGCCGGCGTCCCGTACAAGGAACGCCCGGAGGAGACCCCCGACGATGCGTCCGAAGCGCCTGCGGGGCCGGACGAGCTGCCGCCGCCGGAATCGAACGAGGCGTCTCGCCAGGCCGCGGCGGTCCCCGAAGGAACCCCGTAGGCCCCATGGGATTTCCTCCCGCCACCGCGTCCGAATCGACGGGATGAATCACACGTGATAATCGAAAGATAAGCCGTTTATAAGCTCCGAATCCTCGCAACCGTGCTGATTCTCGGTGGAGGAGCCGATGCCTTCCCCGAGGCAGCGGAGCCCTCGACACGTGAGCGGGTACCTCCGGGACAATGCGCTGCGGAAGCAGCTGGAAGAACGGGTCAAAGAGACCGCCCGCACCCGGCAGGCCGCGGAGGACGGCCTCCGCGACGCCCAGGACATGATCGACCAGGCGCGCCGCGTCGACGCGAACGTCACGGAGGCCGAGAAGGCCCTCGCCGAGGCAGGCGGGGCGATGGTCGCGAAGGACTACAAGGTCGCGGTCGAGAAGGCGAACGAGGCCCTCGAACGAGGGAAGCGGAACTACCGGGACCGCGCGCGGGCGATCGTCGACTCGAGCGCAAACCTGGGACGCCTCGCGAAGGGCGTCGGGGCCGATCTCGCCGAGACGGAGTCGACGCTCGCGAAGGCGGAAGGTGCCCTCGCCGGCGGCGACCTCGGAGTCGCCATCGACCTGGCCAAGAAGGCCTGGAAGCGGAGCGAGAAGATCCTCCAAGAGCACCTGTCGTCCTCCTTCTCCAACGCGCAAGCGCTCATCCTGTCCGCGAAGAACCTGAACCGCAACGTCGCCCCCATCGAGGACCTGCTCTCTCGCGCCCGGACGGCGATGGAGAACAACGACTTCCAGAGCGCGCTCGAATTCACGAAGGAAGGACTCGACACGATCCGGGAGGACCTCACCTCCGCGCAGGGGAAGGAGATCCGCGATGCGGAGGACCTGATGCGGTCCGCCGCGGAGCTCGGGGCGGACACGACAAAAGCCTCGAACCTGATCGAGCGGGCCCGGGGCGACATCACCAATCTCGATTTCGAGAAGGCGAAGAACGCGCTGAGCCAAAGCCGCGCGGAATCGGAGAAAGCTCTCCAGCGATCGCTCGAAGGGAGCGCGGGCGATTTCTCGCGCATCGTCCAGGAGTCGAGGGCGATGGGCGCCGACCCGACGGCCGCGCAGGACCTGTTCGCGAAGGCCGAGGGCGCGATCCGCAAAGGAGCGTACCGGGAAGCGGCTCAGCTCGCGAAGAAAGGGTTCCAGACGGCCCAGCAGACGCAATTCCAGCGGGTCGTCGGAGCCCTCGCGACGTCCCGCGAGAAGTTCGCCGCGGCCGCGAACATGGGCGTCGACCTGAAGGCGCCGTTCGAGGATTTGAACACCGCGCGCGAGGCGATCCGCCGCGGCGCATTCCGAGAAGCCCTCGATTACGCGAAGCGCGCGGATGGCGCCGTGGACGCGATCCTCGATCGATACCGCAAGGTTGAGGTTCGGTTGAAGGAGCTCCACCGGTCGTTCGCCGAGGTCGAGGGGTTCGGCGTGCTGACCCTCCGCGCCCGGAAGCTTGCCGAGGCCGCCCGCCAGGCCTACCAGGACCGGAATCCACCGGAGGTCGAGAAGGCGATCCAAGCTTCCTTCGAGGAGCTGCGGAGGGCGGAGCGCGAGCGGGTGATGGAGGCCATCGAGCGCACGGAGTTCGTCTTGACGTTGGGCGAACAGAACGGGGCGGATTTGTCGGAGCCCTCGAGGTCGCTGCAGGAAGCGATCGTCGCGGTGAAGGCGGACGATTACCGCCGGGCGCTGGACCTGGCCGCGGCCGTGCAAGCGAAAGTCGGGCGGATCCTGGCCGAGCGCGCGGCCGGACAGATCTCCTCCCTTCGGACGGCACTACCCCATCTCGGGGACGAGAGCGGGACCCTCAAGGCCCTGATCAACCGGGCGGACGCCTCGATGGCGGGCCAAGACTTCGAAGGAGCCCTGAAGGCGGTCGCGGAGGGCCAGGCGTTCGTCGAGGCGCGGGTCCGGACCCGGGCCGACGAGATCGTCGGAGACCTCGCGGTCGCGGTCCGCATCGGCGTCGACCTCGGCGCGAACGTGTCGAACCTCGAGGCGCTGCACCGCGAGCTGAACGCCTATCTCGCCAGCGGCCGGGCCGCGGAGATCGTCGGCACGCGCGAGAAGGCGACCGAGGCCTTGGCGGGCCTCGCGGACAACCTGCTCGGCCTCGTCCGAGGACGGGTCGCCACGATCCAGGGCCTCAAGGTCGACGTGGACGAGATGAACGACCTGGTGCGCCGGGCGCGCATGGCGCTCGGGGTCCAGAATTACCACGAGGGTCTGCGGCTCCTGAACGAGGCGAATGACCACGCGAACAAGGCGGCCGGGATGCACAAGCAGGCCTACAACGCGATCGCGACCGCGGCCGCGTTCGTCGCCGACGCGAAGAAACGGAACGTGGATGTCTCGAAGGTCGTCGAGATGCTGGTCGACGCGAAGAAGGCGTTCGAACAGATGGATTTGGAGCGAGCCCTCCAGCTCGCGGGGGCGGCCCGCGCGGAGACGGACAAACTCACGGTCCTCTATTCCTCGGCCCAGAAAATCTTGTCGTCCCGCGGGCGGCTCGAGCTCGCGGAGCGCCTCGGGATCGCCGCGCCGCATCTGCGGGAGGTCTTCGCGGACGCGAAAGAGGCGATGAAGGCGAAGGAATACGAGAAGGCGCTCGGGCTGGCACAACGCACGGAGGACGAGTTCACATCGCTCATCCGCGAGAGGCTCCTGCTCACGTTGAACGAAGCGGAAGAGATCCTAACGTCCGTGGAGGGCGCCGACCTCGCGGCATCGACCGAGGCCCTCGGGAAGGCCCGCGGGCATCTCGAGGCGGGCGAGATCGAGCAGGCCGCCGATCTCGCGACGCAGCTCAAGGCGCAACTGGAGACGCTGCGGCGGCAGGGAGAGGAGGCCGAGGCCGCCCTCCGGAGGCTCCGGGACGTCCTCGCGGACGCGGAGGCGATGAACACCCCGCTGCCGCGGACGAGCGGCCTCCTGGATCGGGCCGAGAGGGCGTACCGCATGGGGCAGTTCGACGAGGCTCTCGACATCGTCGCGCAAGCGGACGTCGACGCGACGAAGGAACGAGACCAGGCGGTCGCCTCGATCATGAAGCGGTTCGAGGAGGCCCTCGGGAAGGCGCGACGGGAAGGGACCGACACGCGGTCCTCCGAGAGGCTGTTCGAGAAGGCCCGGGAGCTGTTTCGGGCGAAGAAGTATCGGCAGGCCATCGCGACCGCCCTCCAGAGCGAGGCCGAGGCGGAACGCGTCGGCTTGCAGCAGCAGATCGCGAAGCAGGCGGTCGAAAGCGTGGAGGGAAAACTGCGCGACCTGGGGAAGGGGTCCTCGATCGTCATGGACCTCGTCTCGGACAGCCGCAAGGCGTTCGCGGTCGGGGATTACGTCAAGGCGCTCGACACGGCGATCCACGCATCCGATTCCATCGCGGACCTGCGCGTGCTGCTCGACGAAGTCGCGGAGGTCCGGGAGAAGGCGAAGGCGCTCCTGCAGACCGCGTTGGAGGTCGGCGCGGACGCCTCGAAGTTCGAGAAGGCGTTCCAAGACGGCGAGTCCGCGTTCGAGCTGGGAGAAGTCGAACGGGCCCGGGCGGCGTTCGCCGGGAGCATCGAGTGGGGCCACAGCTTGCTCGCTTCCTATCTGAGGGACCAGCTCACGAAGGCCGAAGGCCTCCTCGAGATGTGCCGCAAGATGGACGTCGACCCGACGGCCGCGATGAACCGGTTCGCGGAGGCGAGGACGCGCCTGGAGGCCGGCGACTTCCAGGAGGCCATGGCGAACATCCGGTCCGCCCGCGACGAGGCAAGCACGGTCCTCGCCGCGAAGCTGAACCGCGCCCTCCAGGACGCGGCGGACAACGTGGCCCACGCGAAGCGGCTCGGGTCCGACGCCCGCGATGCGGAGGCGCTGCTGCGCCAGGCCAACGAACGCATCCTGCGCGGCGAGTACGACAACGCGATGGACGTCGTGAACAACGCCCTCGAGCGGGTCGAGTCCGCGAAGATCATCGAGAAGCGCTTCGTCGATCTCACGTTCAAGGCGGAGACGACGATCCGTAACGGCCGCAAGTTCGGCATCGACATGAAGCTCGCGGAGACGAAGCTCGCCCAGGCGGTCCAGCTCCGCAAGTCCGACTTCGCCGAGGCCACCCGGTCCGCGGAGGAATCGTACCGCCTCGCCTGGGAGGCCACGGAGGCCTTCGCCCCGAGCATGCGCGGCTTCCTCGACGTCGTGCCCGCTCGGGTCAACGAGTGGGCCGACGCGACCTTGACGGTCGAGAACGAGGGGAAGGGCGCCGCGAAGGACGTGCGGGTCCGGATCCTCGGCGACGCGGAGACGGAGGGGACCTTGGCCCTTCCCGCGGTCCGCGCGCACGCCTCGGAGGCCCTCCGGCTGCGGCTCAAGATGACCGCCTCCGGGTCCGTGCCGCTCGCGATCCAGATCGTCTCCCATCGAGTCTTCGACGACAAGGAATACACACAGGAGATGATCGCCCAGATCGACGTCTCCGAGGTCGGCGCGGAGAAGGCGAAGCGCCTCGTCGCGGACCTGGAGACGCGCTGCCCGATCTGCAAGGGGCTCATCAAGAAAGGATTCAAGGTCACCCGCTGCGGCTGCGGCCGGGACTTCCACGAGCTGTGCGCCTCCCGCGTCGGCCGGTGCCCGGTCTGCTTCCGGTCCATCCAGGGCGCCTCGGAGTGATCAGGCGAGGCGGCCCGCGGCCTTCTCCGCTGCCTCGAGGAACTGCCCGGTGGCCAACCACTCCAGGATGCGGTTCGCATCGCCCGCGAGGGAGCGGTCCTCGTCGAGCGGCGGGACCGCGGACCGTACGAACGCGAGGGCGGCGCGGGGCCCAAGGCCGGCACGCAGTGGCTTGAGGAACTCCAGGCCCTGGGCCGCCGCGAGGACCTCGAGGGCCACGACGCGCGCCGCGTTCTCCAGGGCCTGCCGGGCCTTGAGGGCGGCCGCCATCCCCATCGGCACGAAGTCCTCCTGATTCGCCGACGTCGGGATCGAGTCCGCGGACGCCGGATGGGCGAGGACCTTGTTGTCGCTCGCATAGCCCGCGGCCACGTACTGGACGATCATCATGCCGGAGTTCAGGCCGCTCTTCTTCGTCAGGAACGGGGGGAGATCGCTCAGCCGGGTGTCGACGAGCCGCGCGATCCGCCGCTCGGAGAAGCCCGCGAGCACCGCGAGGCCGAGGGCGACGTGGTCGAGGGCCATGGCCAAGGCCTGCGCGTGGAAGTTCCCGCCGCTCACGCTCATTCCTTCCGGGAAGATCAGCGGGTTGTCGGTCGCCGCGTTCATCTCGATCCGGAGGGCGACGGCCGCGTCGGACAGGGCCGAGCGCACGGCCCCGAGGACCTGTGGGATACATCGCAGCGTGTAGGGGTCCTGCACCTTGTGCGGCCCCTTGTGCGACGGGATGATCTCGCTCCCGCGGAGGAGCCTCCGCAGGTTCGCGGCGACCTCGCGGGCGCCGGGCTGCGGCTTGAGGGAGACGAGTCGGTCGTCGAAGGGCTTCGGGGATCCCCGCAAGGCCTCGAAGGACATCGACGCGGCGATTTGCGCGTCCTTGACCAGGCGCAGTCCGTCGTGGACGAGGAGGGCCCCGACGCCCGCCATGACGGAGGTCCCGTTGACGATCGCGAGGCCCTCCTTCGACTGGAGGACGAGCGGCTCGAGGTCCGCCTGCGCGAGGGCCTTGTCGCCGGGCAGCACACGTCCGTCGATCTCGGCCTCGCCTTCGCCGACCAGGACCAGACCGAGATGGGCGAGGGGCGCCAGGTCCCCGCTCGCCCCGAGGGATCCGCGGGAGGGGATCACGGGATGCACGCCGCGGTCCAGGAGCTGGAGGAGACGGGTCACGAGGATCCGTCGCACGCCGGAATAGCCCATCGCGAGCGTGTTCGCGCGGAGGAGGAGGGCCGCGCGGACCTCGTCTTGGCGGAGGGGCGGTCCCTGGCCGACCGCGTGGCTCCGGAGGAGGTTGATCTGCAACGCGCGGACGTCGGCGTCGGAGATCGCGACGTTCGCGAGTTCCCCGAACCCGGTCTTGATGCCGTACGCGAGGGCGCCCTTCGCGACGACCTTCTCCAGGGCGCGGCGGCTCGCGTCGACGCGCTTCGCCGCGGCGGGGGCGAGCCGCACCGGTTCGCGTCCGCGGGCGACCGCCACGACGTCGGCGAGGTCGAGGGACCGGCCGTCGATCGAACGCATGGAGGACCGCCGCGGCATCCCGCTGCGTCGATAAACGTTTTCTCGCGGACTCCAAAGACGTTAAGCGCCCGTGGCCCTTCGGGAACCGTCCCATGCAAATCGTGTTCCTCGGTACGTCCGGATCGTGGCCGACGCCGAAGAGGAACGTGAGCGCGGTCGCCGTGAAACGCGGGCCGGAGGTCGTGCTCTTCGACTGCGGGGAAGGCACGCAGCGGCAGTTCATGCAGAGCCGCCTGAGCTTCATGCAGGTGTCGCGGGTCTTCCTGTCCCACTTCCACGGAGACCATTTCCTCGGGCTGCCCGGGATGGTCCAGAGCATGTCGATGAACGGTCGGGAGGTGCCCCTCGAGGTCTATGGCCCGCGGGGCGTCGAGCGGCTCGTCGGCGAGCTGCTGTCCCTCGGCTACTTCACGCCGGGCTTCGCGGTGAAGGCGAAGGAGGTCCCGCCGGGCGGGGCCGTCGACGGCGGCGAGTACACGGTCACCGCCCACGAGGCGGTCCACACGGTCCCGTGCCTCAGCTACGTGCTCGAGGAGAAGCCGCGGCCCGGGCGGTTCAGCGTGGAGCGGGCGGAGGCGCTCGGCGTCCCGACGGGTCCCCTGTTCAGCCGGCTGCAGGAAGGCGAGACGGTCCGGGTCGGGAATCGCGCGGTCCGCCCGGAGGACGTCTTGGGCCCGCCGCGCCGCGGCCGCAAGATCGTCTACACAGGGGACACGATGCCCTACGAGGACCTCGTCTCGATCGCCCGGCGCGCGGACGTCCTGATCCACGACGCGACGTCGGACGCGGCCCTGGAGGAGAAGGCGAACCGGTACGGGCACTCGTCGTCGCGGCAGGCCGCGGAGGTCGCAAAGGAAGCCGCGGTCGGCCTGCTCGTCCTGACGCACCTCAGCCCGCGATACGAGGACCCGGCGACGATCCTCGAGGATGCCCGCAAGGTCTTCGAGAATGTGCGGGTGGCCGAAGACTTCATGGAAGTCGAGGTCCCATATCCGGAGTGAAGTCGAACAACGATGCCGCGTCTCTTCACGGCCCTCTGGGGAGCTGGTGTGATCGCCTCCGTCATGCTGACTCTGCCGATGTCTGCGATCTTCTTCTTCATTTTCCTATACGTCTACACGGCGAGTCTCAACCTCCCGGTTGCGGAGGCCATCTTCCTCTCGCTTCTCCTGGCTTGGCTCGCCTTCGTATTGAGGTATTTCGCGCTTGTGCGAATCGAAATCGAGGACGCCGGAATCGTCGTACGTTCTCGATTGGTGAAGAAAGATCGAACACCGTGGGGGTTCCTCCGGATTCGCCACATCTTCGGACCCTTCTTTACAATCGGGAAGCCGCCGACTCTATTCACCACGGTCATCGCCGTCCTCGTTATTGGCCGACCACATGCGTTCTCCCGTGAGTTGAGCCGACGCGGCGCGCTCGTTCCGTGAATGCCACGGTCCGCTCGGATCTGACCCGTCACCGTCCCGAGTTCAACGAACCGAAACCATCTCCGCCTTTGCTTGGCGGACGAACCGGTCGATTTCCGATCGCGCCTGCTCAGCATAGGCCGCCACCCGCTGCGTTACCGCTTCCCGGGCCCGAGGGTCCGTCGAGGGCCCGATGTACTCCTCTATCTGCCGCCGACCACCGACGCGATCTTCATAGTGCCAGAAGTAGAGATATCGACCTCTTCGAATCGTCTTCACGCAATAGCCGCAACCAATCATCATCCAGAAACCACCTCGTGGGGACATTGCGTTATCGTTATTTAACGATAACGACGGGGTGTGCGAAACGCTCCCCGCCTCCATCGCCTTGGTCAAAGGAGCTTCATCAGGTCCGATTTGGTGACGATGCCCGTGACGTCGCCCTTCTGGGTGACCAGGACGGCGTCGTAGTGCCGCAGGAGGCCCGCCGCGAGCTCGACGGGCGCCTTCGCGTCGACCTGCGGGAAGGCGGGTTCCATGACCTCGTCCACGCGGATCCGGGCGAGGTCCTTCGGGTCGCGGCCGGACAGGATCAGGTTGTTGATCACCTTGTCCGAGATCGACCCGACCGGATGGCCGTTGTGCATGACCGGCATCTGGGAGAACTTCCATCGGCGCATCTCGTCGACCGCGGTCTCGAGGGGCAACCTCGCCTCAACGTACTGCACCTTCCGGCTCTGAATCTGTTCGACGAGGGCCTTCTTCTCCTGCCGCTTCAGCTCCGCCTGGAGCGCGTTCATGATCCGCCGCACGCTGTCGTAGGACGGGTTCATCTGCCGCTTCTCGATCTTGACGATCGTCGACTGGCTGACGCTCGCGAGGCGGGCGATCGCGGTCTGCGTGAGCCCCAGCGCCTTCCGGAGACGGGGGATCTCGTCGAGGTCCGGCATCATCGGTCCCCCGATGGGGCGCGGGTACATATTCCTGTCGGAATTTTCGCCTCAATCGGATATTATTCTGAGGGTCGTCTTCGGGACCGACGATCCCATGTCCGGCACCCGAGGTCTCCGCCGCGGACCTATTCCTGACAAAAGTGATATATGGACCCGGGCATCCACGCCGCACAGCCGTCGGGGGAATGCCGTGGCGCGGAACATCTTCGTCGAGGAACTCGTCCATACGCCGATCGAGGAGCAGGGCGATGAGATCGTCGAGCGAAAGGGGATCGGCCATCCCGACAGCATCGCGGACGGCCTCGCGGAGACGGTCTCCGTGGCCTTGTGCAAGATGTACCAGGAGCGCTTCGGCCGGATCCTCCATCACAACACGGACCAGGTCGAGGTCGTCGGAGGCCAAAGCGCGCCCAAGTTCGGCGGCGGAGTGTTCCTCGAACCCGCTTACATCCTCCTCGTCGGCCGGGCGACGACGATGGTCGACGGCGTCCGCCTCCCCTATCGGACGGCCGCGATCCAGGCCGCCCACGACTACCTCACGAAGACCTGCACGAACCTGAACGTCGACGCGGACGTCATCTTGGACTGCAAGATCGGCCATGGGTCCGTGGACCTGCGCGGCCTCTACGACACGCAGAAGCAGCTCGCGAACGACACGTCCTTCGGCGTCGGCTTCGCGCCTTTCTCCGAGCTCGAGACAGTGACGCTGAAGACGGAGCAGCTGATCAACGGCGCCCTGAAGAAGGACCTCAAGGAGGTCGGCCAGGACATCAAGGTCATGGGAGTCCGGCACAAGGACGACATCCGCCTGACCGTGGCCGCGGCCTTCGTCGACAAGTACGTCCCGGACAAGGACCACTACCGCAGTGTGAAGGAGGAGCTGCGGGAACGGCTCCTCGACAGCGCGGTCAAGTACACGGACCGCAGCGTGAAGGTCGACATCAACACCGGGGACAACCTCGATTCCGAGATCTACTACCTGACCGTCACCGGCCTCTCGTGGGAGAATGGCGACGATGGCAGCGTCGGCCGCGGGAACCGCGTGAGCGGCCTCATCACGCCCTACCGTCCCATGTCGATGGAGGCGGCCGCCGGCAAGAATCCGGTGACCCACGTCGGCAAGCTGTACAACCTGCTGTCCTTCGACATCGCGGACCGGCTCGTCAAGGAGCAGGCCGGCAAGGTGCGCGAGGTCTGGGTGCGGATCGTCTCGCAGATCGGCAAGCCGATCGACCAGCCGCAGGCGGCGACGGCGCAGATCATCCCGGAGAAAGGATCGAACCTGAAGGCGCTCGAGAAGGACGCGGCGGCCCTCATCGACGAGGAACTCGAGAACATCTACAAGCTCACGGACCGGATCGTGGCGGGCAAGGTCCGCACCTTCTGAGGGCGGACCGTCGACTCAACGTATTTATCCGGTCCGCCGGTTTCTGCGTCCCGGCGTCGCATGGACGAACATGTCGCCTTCATTGAAGAGCAGGTGGACCGCCACCACGCCTGGTTCTCGAAGTCGCTGCCGATGATCGCGTCCGAGAACGTCATCAGCCCGATGGCCCGGGAGATGCTGCTCACGGACTTCGGGGACCGCTACGCGGAGGGCCTGCCGCACGAACGGTACTATCAGGGCAACACCTTCGTCGACGAGGTCGAGGATCGCGTCGTGGCCTTGGCGAAGCAGATCTTCCGCGTCCGCCACGTGGACCCGCGGCTCATCAGTGGGACCGTCGCGAATATGGCCGTCTACTTCGCCCTCCTCGAGCCGGGGGACATCATGACGTCCGTCGCCCTGAGCCACGGCGCGCACATCAGCTCCGCCAAGTTCGGCGCCGCCGGGATGCGCGGCGTGAACAACGTGAACTATCCCTTCGACATCGACCGGATGAACATCGACGTGGACGAGACCGCGAAGCTGATCCGGCTCGTGAAGCCGAAGGTCGCCGCGTTCGGACAGAGCGTGTTCCTCTTCCCGACGCCGTTGCGCGAGCTGCGCGACGCGTTCCAGGACGCGGGATGCCACGTCTGGTACGACGGCGCGCACGTGATGGGCCTCATCGCCGGCGGCAGGTTCCAGGATCCGCTCCACGAAGGGGCGGACGTCCTGACCGGCTCGACGCACAAGACGCTTCCAGGGCCGCAGCATGGCATCCTCCTGTCCGACTCCGAGGACGAGAAGTTCCTCAAGCGGCTGCAGCGGGCCGTCTTCCCCGGCGTTGTGTCGAACCATCACCTCCATGCGATGGCCGCCCTCGGGATCACCCTCGCGGAGTTCCTCGCGTTCGGCCGCGAATACGCCGACCAGATCGTCCGGAATGCGAAGGCTCTCGCCGGGGGCCTCCACGAGCGGGGAATCAAGGTCCTCGCGGAGAAGCACGGCTTCACGGAAAGCCACGCGATCGCCCTCGACGTGGCGGCCTTCGGAGGCGGCGCGTCGGTCGCGAAGGGCCTCGAGGAGGCGAACATCATCACGAACAAGAACCTCCTCCCGTGGGACACGTCGCCCGTGAAGCCGTCCGGGGTCCGCCTCGGCTCCCAGGAGCTCACGCGGCTCGGGATGAAGGAACCACAGATGCGGGAGGTCGCGGACCTCTTCGCGCGGCGGATCGTGAAGGGTGAGGCGGCGGAAAAGATCGCCGCCGATGTCGCCGCGATCCGAAAGGAATTCAACACGATCCACTACTGCTTCACGAAGGGCGCCGAGGCCCATCGACGCTGGCGCCTGGCCTAGGTCCGCGGCCGCGCCGTCAGGATGGCCTCGACGAGTCGCTGGAACGCCTCTTCGACGCCCGACCCCGTCTTCGCGCTCGTGTACATCCAGGGCCATCCGCGCTTCTCGAAGAAGGCCTCGATCTCGCCGGACGCAAAGGCCGGATCCGGCTCGAGGTCCTGCTTGTTCACCAGGCCGACCGTCGGAATGTCCCCCGCCACGGAGCGGATCGAGGCGACCCAGGAGTCGATGGCCCCGAGCGTCTCCCGCCGGGTCTTGTCCGCGACCGTGAAGATCCCCTCGGCGCCGTGGTAGTAGGCTTCCTTGAGGAGGTCGCGCAAGGTCGAGGTGCCCATGATGTCCCAGAGGATCGCGTGGACCGTCAGGGTGCCCGGGCCCCTCGGGTCTTGGACGGTCAAGGTCCTCTTCGTGATCTTCGTGCCCAACGTTGCCAGGTAGCGGTCGTCGTACTCATCGAGGACGTAGCGTCGGATGAGGGACGTCTTGCCGACGGCGGCCTCGCCCGCCATGCAGACCTTCAGTCGGATCCCGGAGGCCGGCCCGATCATCGTTCCACATCCTCCGCCCGCGCGCAGGCGGATCGCTCGGCCTCGTCCTCGCCGCGCATCCGGTGGAGCTTCGCCTTGAATCGCCAGGCGCCCGGGTAGGCGGGAGCGAGGCGCAGGACGCGATCGAGGATATCGAGGCCCTCGGCCAACTGGCCCCGTTGCGCGCGGAGGGCGGCCAGGACGAACAGCGCGTCGACGTCGTCCGCGTTCTCCGAGAGCCGTTGACGGACCAGGACGGCGGTGTCCGGCCGCTTGAACGCCGTCATGCGAACGGCCTCCCGTCGCGTCGACGTTCGCGGCCCTCCGGCCCGAGGGATCGCCCCGTTCGGGCCACGAAGAAACCGCGTCGCGGGGGGTCGGTGGGCACAAGACCGGAGCACTGATTCGTCGGCCGCTATTTGAGGTTGCGACACCGTTATCGGCCCCGGTCCCTTCCGGAGAATCGGATCGCGGGCGGGAAGTTTTATATGGCAATCTCCTTCTTGCAAATCCCGACCAGCCCGAGGCGTGAGGGTTTCCTTGCTGGATGAGCTGCAGCTGAAGCGGGAGCGAGAAAACCAGGAAGCGGAACGGCACCGCCGGCGCCGCGACGAATTGAACGACAAGACGCGGGAGTGGGTCGAGAAGCGCGATTCGCTCAACGCGCAGGTCCGCGCCCTCGTCGACGACGCGACCCAGCATCGGATCCAGCGGGACGAACTGAACGCGCAGGTCCGGCTCGCGAAGGAAGAGCGGGACAAGTTCAACCGGCGCGTGAATGAGCTCCAGGATCAGCTCAATGACCTGAAGCGTCGGAAGCTGCCGCGCGGGGCGATCCCGCTGGGCAAGCTCCAGCAGGAATTGAAGCGGCTCGAGTTCAAGCAGATGACCTCGGTCCTGAGCGTCGACAAGGAGCGGGCCCTCATCGACGAGATCCAACGTCTACAGGCCGAGGTGAAGAAGCTGGAGAAGTCCTTGGAGGAGAACGAGGACGTCAAGAAGCTGAAACAGGATCTGAAGGCGGCTCGGGACCAGGCGGAAGACGCCCATCGACGGGTGTCGGAGCTGGCGGAGAAGGCCCAGTCGGAGCACGACCAGATGACGACACTATACGAGAAGAGCGACGCCTTGCGGAAGGAGGCGGACCGGGCCCAGGAGGAGTTCATCAAGACGAAGATGCTCGCGGACGAAGAGCACCGCAAGCACATCGAGCACATCCGGCAGGTCCACGACTACGACAAGATCATCCACGGGATCTGGATGAAGAGCCGCGGGGTTCCCGAGGCCGCCGCGGAAGAGGTCGACGCGAAGCGAGAGGCGGAGCAGATCTTCGAGCGCTTCAAGAAGGGCGAAAAGCTGTCGACGGAAGACCTCATGACCCTCCAAAAGTCCGGCTATCTCTAGGGTCGCCAGGATCCTTTCGCAGGCCCCCAGTCAAGGCCTTTGTCACCCGCCATCCCGGTGGCAGTTCGAAGGCCATTCTAGGCGCCGGCTTTACAAAATCTTAAATATGGTACTAAGAATACAACGTCGGGGGAATTTTGGGCTAGTTCGTTAGAGTGCATCCCATCCCTTCTGACAAGGCTAGCCCTCCCTTCTCTTTTTCACATTGCCGCGTTAGGTTGCCCCAACGTCGTAGTTTTGAGGCGGAAAAGACACCGAGCAACGTTCCGTTCGTTGTGCTGGCGCGTCAATCGGTTGGGATGATTCCGATCGCGCTCAGCATGCCGCCAATCCAGCCGCCGACCAAGGCAGCGAACTGCCACAGGTTCGCGGAGGTCTTTCCTGTGAAATCGGCGATGAAAGCCAGGATGATGAGTAGAACGAAGATGAGGGCGAGGGTGATGAAGACGAGCTTGAAATGCTTCGAGAACAGGGCCCGTCGCGCCAAGCTCCCGCTCCCAATCAGAATTGGCCCCGGCGAGTCGTGTCCTCCGCTGCTCGGTTCCCGACGTCTCCCGCGGGAACCAGAGGGGATTTGCCCCGAGCGAGAACCCTTCCTGTGTGCAGGTCAATGAGTGAGTCCTCGGTCGGATGCAAGAAAACTTCGCGCACGAAGGTGAAGACGACCCGCAAGCCGCTAACCATGACGATTCACAAAGACGTGCGGCGGTCTAAATTAAATTAGCTCGGCGGGGATCAATTGCGAGCTTGCATAGTAAACGTGAGACCTAAACGGCTTGTGCGGCATTTGCCCGTCCGCAGTTGTCGTCCCTAGGCAGAACCTCGACCGTCTTTGGCGGATCCTCGAGAAGGCCTTACACCGACACCGGCCCTATTCCTTTCGATTCCACACGCAATTCAGCGATGACGTCGATGCGTCGGCACCGTCCTCCAACCCCCGGAGGCTCAGACTTAAGGGGGATTGCCCCTTTGGTGACCCGGAATGGTCCTCGACAAGCTCGGAGATTCCCTGCGGGCGGCCCTGCGGAAGATCGCGAGGTCCAGCTACATCGACGAGTCCTTGATCAAGGAGATCGTCCGCGACATCCAGCGGGCCCTGATCCAGGCCGACGTCAACGTCCAGCTCGCCCTCACAATCACGCGGGAACTCCAGCGTCGGGCGCTGGACGAGAAACCGCCGCCCGGCATGAGCCCCCGTGAGCACGTCGTCCGTATTATCTACGAGGAATTAGTCAAGATCCTCGGGGCGAGCCGCGAGGTCCCGATCCAGAAGCAGCGGATCCTGCTCGTCGGACTGTACGGCCAAGGCAAGACGACGACCGCCGGGAAGCTCGCGAAATACTTCCAGAAGAAGGGGCTTTCCGTCGGCCTCGTCGCGGCGGACGTCCACCGGCCGGCGGCGTACGACCAGCTCAAGCAGCTGTCCGAGCAGATCAACGCTTCCTTCTACGGCGAAACCGGCGCGAAGGATGCCACGAAGATCGCGAAGGCGGGCGTCAAGGCCCTGGAGGCCATGGACGTCCTAATCGTCGACTCCTCCGGCCGGCATGCGCTCGAGCCGGACCTGATCAAGGAGATCGAGTCGGTGGGCAAGGCCGTCCAGGCGGACGAACGGCTCCTCGTGATCGACGCGACCGTCGGCCAGCAGGCCGGGCCGCAGGCGAAGGCCTTCCACGACGCGGTCGGCATTACCGGCGTCATCGTCACGAAGCTCGATGGCACCGCGAAAGGCGGCGGCGCGCTCTCCGCCGTGGCGGAGGTGAAGGCGCCGATCGTCTTCATCGGCGTCGGAGAGAAGATCGACGACCTGGAGAAATTCGAGCCGCCGCGGTTCATCTCCCGGCTCCTGGGCATGGGCGACTTGGAGACCCTGTTGGAACACGCCCAAGAGGCGATCGACGCCCAGAAGGCGGAGGCCCTCACGAAGAAGATCATGGCGGGGAAGTTCACCTTGCACGAGATGTACGAACAGATCGAGATGCTCACGGACATGGGCCCGATGCGCAAGCTCGCCGCCCTCATCCCCGGGGTCGGGGGCAAGATGAAGGACTCCGACATGGAGGACACCCAGGCCCGCCTGCGGCGTTTCAAGATCATCATGGACTCGATGACGGACGAAGAGATGACGGACCCGAAGACGGTCAAGTCCTCCCGCGTCCAGCGGATCGCCCACGGGGCCGGGGTGGCGCCGCGGGATGTGAAGGAACTCCTCCGCAACTACGAGACGTCCCGCAAGGCGATCAAGGGCTTCGCGGGGAACCGCAAGATGCGGAAACAGATCCTCCAGCAGCTCGAGGCGTCCGGCGTCGATGTCGGGGAGTAGGGAGGACTTCGGAGAACCACGGCAAGGTTAATGAAGAGCCCGGAATCTATCTTCTGCGTTCGGGGGGAGAGGCACGGGGTTGAAGGAGTGGATTGTGCCGCAGGAGCGGCATTTTTTCGACCAGCTGGAACAGATTGCCGGGACGGTGGATGAGGGCGCGATCGCGCTGCTCGGATTGTTGAACGATTTCACGGACGTGCCGGCGAAGCGGATCCGGATCAAGGAGATCGAACACCGGGCGGATGAGCAGGTCCATGCGGTGTTCGAGGAGCTGAACAAGACGTTCATCACTCCCATTGACCGGGAAGACATCCAAGCCCTCGCAAGCCGCCTCGACAGCGTCCTCGACATGATCGAGGCAGCGGCGAGCCGGATCCACCTCTACGGCCTGGACAAGCCGACGGGGGCGATGATCGAGCTGGGACAGGTCATCGGGCAGTCCACCCGTCTCCTCAAAGACGCCGTCGGCATGATCCGCAACATGCGGCAAGCGAGCGAGGTCGAACGGATCGCGATCGAGGTCCACCGCCTCGAAAATGTCGCCGACGACCTCATGAACGCGGGCGTCGCAATCCTTTTCAGGGGAGGAGACGCGGTCCGGATCATCAAGTGCAAAGAAATCATTGAGCGCCTGGAAGAGGCCACCGATTTCTGCGAGGATGTCGCGAATGTGCTGAGCGACATCGTGGCCAAGAACCAGTAGGGTCGGGCAGCGCGGATGTCATCCACCTCTCCTGGAAGCGAAAGCCCGCCGAGGGCCAGGTCCCGAGTCCGACGACGCGCGGCGGTGGCGAAACCGCGGTAGGGAGGCCTGCGGATGGTTCTAGAGCTCCTTGCGATTGCGATCGCGATCGTCTTTTCGTTCGATTTCTTCAACGGATTCCACGACGCCGCGAATGCGATCGCGACGGTCGTTGCCACGAAGGTGTTGACCCCGGTGAAGGCGGTGGGGCTCGCGGCGGTCGGCAATTTTGTCGGGATGGTGTTCATCACGAACGCGATCGCCGAAACGATCGGCAAGGGAATCATCGACACCCGCGTCCTGGGCGTAGGGTCGGGCACCTTGACGGACCCCCAAATCCTCCACTCGATGGCCATCATCATGGGAGGGGTCTTGGGCGCAATCGCATGGGACATCCTCACGTGGCTGTGGGGTTTGCCCGTCTCCAGCAGCCACGCCCTGATCGGAGGCATCGTCGGCTCCACGAGTCTCGCGGCCGGCGTGGGGGCCGTCCTCCTCCCGAGCGCCGAGAACATGATCCTGTTCCTCGGACTCACCGGCAGCGTGTTCGGCCTTGGCGTCGCGGCGTTCGTCGCATGGAGTTGGCGGGCGAAACGTCCCTTGACGCTTGGGACCACCTTGCTCGCGGGGTTGATCGCCGGCCTCCTCCCCTCCGTGTTCCTGGGACGCATCCTGCTCCGAGGGCTTGTCCAGATCGTCGTGTACATGGTGGCGGCGCCGCTCGTCGGCTTGATCGCCGCCTTCGGCCTCGCCTTGCTCCTGATCCGA
>Ga0209469_1000611_pt1 | contig 21501 bp, 21 predicted proteins | sample GraSoiAngelo_123_FD_185880 | JGI IMG/M metagenome (GOLD analysis project Ga0209469, IMG submission 185880) | Grasslands soil microbial communities from the Angelo Coastal Reserve, California, USA - 14_0927_02_40cm (SPAdes) (version 2) | ecosystem: Environmental > Terrestrial > Soil > Grasslands ... | reverse complement strand
GAGATCGCCAACTGCCTGTAGGATTTCTCGCTTTAGCTGATCAGATGGCCCGATAAGGCGATAGAGCAGCTGCGCTCTGGCTTTATCTGCGATCACATTCGGAGCGCGGCCACCTTCAATTAAACCAATGTTGAGCGTAGTCGAACCGATGCCTTCTGCTTCCGGCAGCCTCATGGCACGCAGGCCGCTCAGCGCTTCGAGCAGTTTGTCAATGGCCGACTCGCCAAGCTCGGGATAGGCCGAATGCGCCATGCGCCCGCGCGCCGTCAGTTCAACACGCAGGGCGCCTTTCGAGGCAGTTGCCACCCGATTTTCGGTGGGCTCGCCGTTGATGAGAAACTTGCATCCGTTAGCTTGTTGGTTGGCAGTTTTCGCGCCAAGGCTGTCACGTTCTTCGCCAACGAGGAAAAGCAGCCCAACGCGGATACCTTCGCGGCGCAACGTTTCAGCAGCCGCGATTTGCGCGGCAATGATTCCCTTGGCGTCGCAAGAGCCGCGTCCATAAACCCGGCGCCCGTCTTCGGATGAGCGAATGAATGGCGGCACTGTGTCCATGTGCGTTGAAAAGACAATCGTCGGCTGTGGCTGCTGAGGCGTAGTCGCGTAAACATTGCAGCGTTCGCCTTCGACACGCATTTTCTTCGGCTCATAGCCGAGCCGGTTGAGCTGGCCAGAGAGAAAATCTCCCACCGGCCCTTCATTTCCGGTGATGGACTCGATATCAACGAGTTGACGTGTGAGGGCGACGAAATCCATGCGTGAGAGAATAACCTACCCGAAGCCATGTGGCGCGGGCGCCCCGCCCGCGTAAAAGCGTGAGTAGTCTGAGATCTACGAGTTCGATGCATACTCAATCCAGCTCAATTCGTGCTCTTTTTCTCAGCGGCCCCACCGGACGCCTGGAAGCCTTACTCAATGCAGGCAGCGAAAACGCTACTCACGCCGCACTGGTCTGCCATCCCCATCCTCTTTATGGCGGGACGCTACACAACAAAGTCGTATTTCATGCCATGAAGGCGCTGAACAGCTTCGGATTTCCCGTATTGCGGTTCAATTTCCGCGGAGCTGGGCTGAGCCAGGGCGAGCATGATCATGGTCTAGGCGAAGTGGATGATGTGCGTGCGGCGCTGGATTGGTTGGATGGCGAGTTCCATCTGCCGATCATCTTTGCGGGATTTTCTTTTGGAGCCGCGGTGGGATTGCGAGCTGCGTGCGCGGATCCGCGCACGAAATCCGTTATTGCTCTCGGCTTGCCCGTGGCCCCGCTAGACGATCGCAGCTACGACTTCGGTTTCCTCCAGAGTTGTACCAAGCCCAAGCTGTTCATAAGCGGCGACCGCGATCAGTTCGGTCCGCGCGCAGAATTGGAGAAACTGGTGGCGATCTTATCCGAGCCGAAAAAGCTGATCATCGTTGAAGGCGCCGACCACTTCTTCGAAGGGCGAATGCGCGAGTTGCGGGAAACTATAGAAGCCTGGCTCCGAGAACTTCTCTCAACCTGAGCATCTAAGCACTGCACCGCCTCTGAAAATCCGCGGTTCAGAAGTTCTAAAACGAAACCCCATCCGTCGGTCCAACGCTCCCAGACGTGAGATGTGCTTGACAATCTCAAATCAAAGGGTACTCTGGTCCCACTCAGCCGAAATCCAGCGTCCTCTCCCACTGAATAAAATCCGGCGGAATGTCTTGTGCCAATTCAACACAGAAATCGGCGTCTCCGTAGGCGAAGCACAAAGTTGAAGCTAATAAAAATCAAACTCTTAGCGATCTTGCTATTGATAGGCGCAGCTGAAGCCCAAGAAAAACTTGTGGCTACAGAGCACGTACCGGATGCTCCGAGCACGCGCAGATTCTGGAGCGCGGAAAACAAAATTGATTTGTCGATATTCGCAGGGCAGCTTGCGGCAGACGCAATTACGACTCAACGGGGCTTAAGTGAAGGTTTCAGGGAGGTGAACCCGCTGATACGCCCACTGGTTACAAGAGGCGTGGCTGGTCAGGCTACGGCTTCAGCGCTAAGTTTTGGCGCTGGTCTGGGAACGGTGTATTTACTCCATGTAACGCATCACTACCGTGCCGAGCGTATCACGCTACGCCTCATTCTTGCGGGAGAGGGGGCTATAGTAGGGCACAACATCGCCTTATTACGCTGGCGGTGAAGTAAACATCGCAGAGAAAACTCGCCACGATTACAAAGAGAACCTACCGCCAAGCCCGCTCCCGCCCCTCGTATAAAATCCTGCCATGTCCCCGGATCGCGAGCGCCTTGCTCTCGACATGCGCGTCACCGCGCGCCATCTATTCGAGCATGCTCTCGCTGAAGCCAGCATTGATCGGGCGTTTCAGCGGCACGTGGATTGCGAACGCGGCGTTCTGCGCATTTTTGAAGATCTTTTTTATCTGGAGTCCTATCGCCGCATCGTCGTGGTCTCGATCGGCAAGGCCGCGCACACTATGGTCAACTCGCTCGAAATGCAGGCTGGCAGCCGATTTGAAGGCATCGTGTCCAGCTCGGTCGATCCCGCTTCGCAGGTTCGCGGCTTCCGCTATTTCCGGGGTGGGCATCCTACGCCGAACAAGGAATCGCTTCGTGCTGCGGATGCCATGCTGAAAACGCTAAGCACGCTGGATCTTTCATGCCTGGCCATCTTTCTTCTGAGCGGCGGCGGATCATCGATTGCTGAAAAACCGATCAATGACGAAATTTCCCTCGAAGATTTGATCGCTACTTACCGCGTGCTCGTTCTCTCCGGCGCACCGATCGTGGAAATCAATGCCGTCCGAAAACATCTTTCTGCGATCAAGGGTGGGAGGCTGGCGCGGGCGGCGACGCCGGCGCAGCAGGTCTCACTCTTAGTTTCCGATGTGCCCGACAATACGCCCGATGCGCTGGCCTCCGGTCCGACTATGCCAGATTCCACCACCGTTAGTGATTGTCATGCCATCGCGCAAAAGTATGGAATGCTTGAGCAGTTCCCAGCTTCCGTTCGCGAACTCTTTGATCGGCGGGCGTTGGAAGAAACCCCCAAATCTGATGATCCCGCTTTCCACCGTTCTCGCTGGTGGACGCTGCTGTCGAATGGCTCACTCTTGCAGGCGGCAAAGGTGGAAGCAGAGCGGCACGGGTTCGCAGTTGAGATTGATAACAGTTGCGATGATTGGGATTATGTTCGCGCAGCCGATTATCTCCTCGCGCGCCTGCGCCAGTTGCGAAGAAACGCCGAACGCGTGTGCCTGATTTCGGGCGGAGAAGTTACCGTCAAAGTGACAAACGGCGGAATTGGAGGCCGCAACCAGCAGTTTGCACTTGCCTGCGCGGAAAGAATCGCCGGAGAAAACGTCACGGTGCTCAGCGCAGGGACAGACGGGATTGACGGCAACAGTACGGCCGCAGGAGCTGTTGCTGATGGGACCACTCTTCAACGCGCAAAAGCCCGCGGGCTCGATGCGGCAAATCACCTGGCGAGCTTCAATACCTATCCGTTGTTTGAAGCTCTGGGCGATGCCATCATCACCGGGCCCACGGGCAATAATCTCAGAGACCTAAGGGTCCTGCTCGCTTACTAGGCTGTCTTCTTCATTGCAGCCATGGCCCGATCTTGCTCCCGTTGCATTTCTTCGGGCGACATGTCTTTGATGTGAGCTCCGAGCGACCACTTGTGTCCGAACGGATCCGCAACCACGCCATAGCGGTCGCCCCAGAATTGATCCGCAAGAGGCATTTTCACCTGTGCGCCAGCAGAAACTGCGCGATTGAAAGCCGCGTCCACATTCTCGGTGTAAATGTGGATTGTCACAGCGGAGCCGCCGGTCGAAAGCGGAGATAGCGTTCCATAATCTGGGAATTCATCATTCAGCATCAGCATCGAATCACCGATGCGCAGCGATGCGTGCATGACCTTTCCATCGGGCATGTGAGCGACGTGCAAGACCTCGGCACCAAACGCGTTCTTGTAGAACTCAAGGGCCTGCTCTGCCTTGCGCACGACCAGGTGTGGAGTGAGGGTATGAAATCCTGGGGGAACAGCTTTGACTTGCTCGGGCATAGAAACCTCCTGAGGCGAGGAATTCTAGACTAAGCGGAAGTTAAGATTTGTCAAAAATTTGTGTTACGCCCTCGCTTAATACGAGGACGCGATCTTGGATTCCCGCCGCCCTGGCTTCCTGATCGAGTAGCTGCAGAGGCTCGTCCATTGGCTCATGCGAAAGGCGGAAGGTCCCGTAGTGCATGGGCACCATCCAGCGTGAGTTCAGGTCGAGGAAAGCGCGAGTAGCGTCGGCGGGGCTGGCGTGGACGTTTCGGAACGAAGGCGGATTATAAGCGCCGATCGGTAGCAGAGCGAGCTCCGGCGCCAGCCGGCGGCCGATTTCGTGGAATCCTGAAAAGTAAGCCGTATCGCCGGCGTGATAGAGGGAATGTTTCCCATCGCGCAGCACGTACCCGCCATAACCTCGGTGAGAGTCGCGAAGAATTCTTGCGCCCCAATGGCGCGAGGGCACGTGGGTGATCGTCAAGCCATGGTGACGGTAACTGTTCCACCAATCCAGTTCCACCACATTTTCGAAACCCAAATCGGAAACCAGATCGAATACATGATGCGGGACGACGATCGTCGGTGAAACAACACGGCGGCGGACGGTCTGCTGTACGATGGCACGCAGCGACGGACGATGCAGATGGTCGAAGTGCGCATGCGTGACCAGCACCAGATCGATCGGCGGCAGGTCGTGAAGCTGCACTCCGGGCTGCCGCAGCCGCTTCAGAACAAATAACCAGCGCGCAAAGTTGGGGTCAATGACGACGTTTTGCCCGCCGATCTGCACAAAAAAGCTGGCATGGCCGATAAAAGTCAGCCCCAGCTCACCATTTGAAACCAGCCTCGGCTTGTAGCTTCGTCCGGTACGCGGAGTTACCGCAGAATGCCGGAGCAAACGACCGAATTGCCGTGCCCTGCGCCGTAGCACGGGATTTTTGAGACTAGCTTTGAGCATCACTCAACCGAAACAACTCAGAGCGAACGACCGCGGACAGCAAGAAAGCAGAGACTCAGAGTAATTCTTTAGCACTTTGCGGTGTTTATGGCCCAGCCAAAGTTGTACTTATTTTAGAACAATCGTCGCGCGATTGCTTGACCGGCGTTGTAGGTCTCAGTTTTAATCGATTGAGGGCAGGAGAACACGAATGCGTGTTGCTTTTTTAGGATTAGGAATCATGGGGCGGCCGATGGCCGCCAATCTGGTGAAAGCTGGCCACGAGCTCTCAGTGTGGAATCGTACCCCCGGTAAAGACGTGGAAGGGGCGCGAAGTGCAGCATCTCCGGCAGAGGCCGCTGCTGGGGCCGAAGTTGCCTGGATGTGCGTCTCTGATACTAAGGCGGTCGAAAGCGTCCTGTTTGGTCAGCAGGGAGTGGAGCAATCGCTGACGCAGGGCATGCTCCTGGTGGATTCCAGCACGATTTCTCCTTCCGCAACGCGCAAATTTGGCGAGCGCGTGCGCGCCAAAGGCGTTGACTACGTGGATGCGCCCATGACCGGGTCGAAAGCCGCCGCGGAGAGCGGCACGCTAATTTTTATGGTTGGTGGAGAAGAGGCTGCCATCGAGAAGCTGAAGCCCCTGTTTGCGGCTATGGGAAAATTGTTCTTCCGCATGGGCGACACCGGCAAGGGACAAGCTGCCAAGCTGGCGATGAATCTGCAAATTGCTCTGATCTATGAAGGGTTTGCCGAGGCGCTCACGCTGGCCACCAAGCTTGGAGTCAATGCCGAGACTCTGCTGCCGGTGGTGCAAGCCTCGATGGTTCATTCCGGAGTGGTCGAATACAAAGCTCCTTTCGTGCTGAAGCGAGATTTCACTCCCAACTTCCCCCTGCGGCTCATGCACAAAGATATTCAGTTGGCACTAGAAGCGGCAAAGGAAGTTCGAGCCAAGCTGCCAGGCCTGGAAACAGTTGAAGAAATCTACGAAATGGCCACCGAAGATGGCCATGGAAACCTCGACTACGCCGCCACACTGACCCTGCTTGAGAAGTGGGCCGGAGTAGAAGTGAAAGGGGCGTCAGCCTAGCGATTTTCTTTACGATCTTTGCGGCAGTTCCTTGCGTTCTTTGCGGTTAAAAGCTCTTTTCCGCAAAATCGCAAAGTTCGACAGCGCTGAGGTCCCCCTCTCCACCTAATACCTTCGTAATCCAATCCAGCTCCTCTATTACAGAAGTTTTACACTCGCCGCTCCCTTCCGCTGATAGCGTAATTATTGGGTACTGAGTCCAAATCGAGTACAAGGGATGCCCGCGCGATGGAACTCGCAGCTCTAAATCGTAAGCCCGCGGCCGAGAACGAACTCAACTGGGTAACTGCAACTTTCATGGCGCTGTTTCATGTCGGGGCAGTTGTCGCGTTGTTCTTTTTCACCTGGAAGGCGCTGTTCGTTTCCATGTTCCTTTGGTGGGTTTCGGGAAGTCTGGGCATCGGTATGGGCTATCACCGCTTGCTCACCCATCGCGGATACAGAACGCCCAAGTGGGTGGAATATTGTCTGACCGTGTGCGCAACTCTGGCGCTGGAAGGCGGTCCGATTTTTTGGGTGGCCACACACCGCATCCATCATCAGCATTCGGACGAAGAGGGCGATCCGCACTCTCCCATCGACGGCAAGTGGTGGGCGCACATGGGGTGGATTTTGACCGGGAAGTCCATGCATCATGACACGACCACGCTGGCCCGCTACGTCCCCGACCTGGCGAAAGACAAGTTTCATGTGTGGATTACCAAATATCACTATGTCCCGATGATCGTGCTTGGGCTTGTGCTGCTGGTCTTGGGCGGTCTGCCATTTTTGCTGTGGGGAATTTTCGTCCGCACCGTAGTGGGCCTGCACAGCACCTGGATGGTGAACTCCATCACCCACACTTGGGGCTCGCGCCGCTTTGTCACCCACGATCTCTCCACCAACAACTGGTGGGTCGCGATCCTCACCTTTGGCGAAGGCTGGCATAATAATCATCATGCGCATCCGGTTTCGGCCCGGCATGGCATCGCATGGTATGAAGTTGATCTGAATTGGTATGGCATCTGGGCGCTCAAGAAGCTCGGCCTCGCGCGTCATGTGTACCGCGTGAAATTGGCGCAGCTTCCTCCAACTCCCGCACTCAACACGAAACCGGATTCCAAGCTGCACCTGGTTCCTGGGACCTCAGTTTCTGGCGACTAGCATCGTTCCGGCAATCCCCTGAGCTTTAAAGATGTCATCCTGACCGGCCTTGGGACGGGGAGGATGAGGGATGTCATCCTGACCGGTTTGTAATGCATCCGCTTCAATCTGACGAAAGCACCCAACGCAGCAAGACCTCCCTGTTTTCTCCCGCACTCCCACCGACGTAGAATTGTTCTGGCTACGTCCCATGCGCATCACCAGCCGCAGCAAAGCCATTGTGTTTTTTGTCGTGCTAGGCGTGTGCCTGGTGATGCTGGCGATCGCGCTGAACGTAAGCTGGATTATTCTCAACTGGCGCCAAGAGGTGATGCTGTTTTTGGGCGTCATTCTTTTCGCCGTGCTGATTGCCGGGCTGATCGTCAACACCAGCTTCTTGGTGCGCGAAATCCGCCGCAACGAGCAGCACGATAGTTTTATCAATGCGGTCACGCACGAGCTGAAAACGCCAATTGCTTCCATTCGCCTTTACCTGCAAACCCTGGAACGCCGCGATGTGGGTGAGTCGCAGCGCCGGGAGTTCTACCGCCTGATGCTCGACGATACCGATCGCTTGCTCGGCACTGTCGAACAGGTTCTGAAGGCTGGGCAGGCGGGGCACAAGAAACAGCGGGATCGCGTCACTGTGGATTTTGGCCAACTGGTGCGGGAATGTGTGGACGTGGCGCGGGCGAGCCATCAGCTTGACCAAGAGGCGCTGCGGCTAGAGCAGCTTCCCGAAGCTGAGCCAACGGTTTTGGCCGATTCAGAGGAATTGCGTACCGCTGTTTCCAACGTTCTCGATAATGCGGTGAAGTATTCAAACGGACGCGTGGACGTTTCCGTACGAGTCGAAACTCCGGACGAGAAACACGTCACCCTGAGGGTTAAAGATCAAGGCGTGGGGATTGCGCCGCATGACCTGAAGCGCGTTTTCAAGCGTTTTTATCGCGTTCCCAATCGTGTTTTGAGCAATGTAAAAGGCACCGGCCTGGGATTATTTATCGTGCGCGCGATTGCGCGCAAGCATGGCGGCCGGGTGTTTGCGGAAAGCGAAGGAGAAGGCCGCGGTACAACCGTCGTTTTGGAGCTGCCGAGGAGTACCGCATGAGCCGAGTGCTCATCGTCGAAGACGAAGCCCATCTCGCCAAGGGGTTGCAGTTCAATCTCGAGGCCGAGGGGCATTCGGTTGAAGTTGCGAGAGATGGCGAGCGCGCGCTGCAGTTGCTTCTGGGGCACGATGGCAAGCGGGAGAATTTCGACGCAGTCGTCCTCGATATCATGCTTCCCGGCAAAGATGGGTTCGCGGTCGCCAGCGAGCTGCGCGCAGCTAAGAATTTCGTTCCCGTGCTGATGCTCACCGCGCGCGGCCGCCCCGAGGACGTGCTTAACGGCTTTGCGTCAGGTGCTGACGACTATCTTCCCAAACCGTTTGAACTTCCTATTCTGCTCGCCCGTTTGCAAGGACTGCTGCGCCGCCGCGACTGGATGCGGCAATCGCAAGCCTCTGGTTCAACCTCCGCCGCACAATCCGCGGCGTCCGGGGCTTATGACGTTTTCTCTTTCCACGGCCGCACCATCGACTTCGGCAAACTTGAGTTGCGAGTCAACGGCAACACCATCCACCTCACCCTTATGGAAGCCGAGCTTCTCCGCCATCTCATCCGCAACAACGGCCGCATCGTGTCCCGCAAATCGATTCTGGAAGAAGTCTGGGGCTTGCACGAAGACACGGACACGCGCGCCATAGACAATTTCATCGTCCGCTTGCGGCGCTATATCGAAGACGATCCTGCAAAGCCGCGCCATTTGCTCACGGTGCGTGGAGTGGGATATAGATTTGTGGCAGAGCCGGAGAAGGGGTAGACTTCCACTCCGTCCAAATATCTGCCCCTTACAGCGAGTTTGGCGACAGGGCGTTCACTACCACACGGATCGGGACTCTCCAAACTGGCGCGCCCGACATGAAGAACCGTGACATTGGCCGCATACGGGGGTGCCCCGCTCTTGCGCTCTTTGCAAGGGCGGGGTAGTTCAGGCGATCGCGTCAGGCAATCCGTTTGAGTTTCGCTGCTGGCCATTGGTTTAGTTTCACACGTCCCGGCTCGTCGCAGGCGTAATCACGAAAACTGCTCCAAATCCACTGTCCGGGTTCGAGCACCAGCCCACGTTTCACCGGATTCTCATGCATATAACGCAGCTTCTCCCCCGCTTGCGCTGACTCCAGACGTTGAAGTCATAGAAACCGCCCGCCAAATGTGTTGAGCCTCCTGCTCCCAGAGCAGCGCTTGTGAAGGCGAGCGTCGGCGCGCCCGCAGCACAGAATTTGCAAAGCGCTGTTTTAGGACTTGCATCACTGTCGACGGTGTTCCCTTTTCCGGCTCGCCGATCAGCAGATGCACATGCTCCGGCATTACCACGTACCCGACCACCACAAAACTTTAACGCTGGCGCGTCTCTTCCAGCAGATCGCGAAAAACCGTGCGTCGGTGTGGGTTCCCCAGAAAAGGCAGTCTGCGATAGCAGCTCGACGTGATGAAATGCAAGTTGCCTGCGCCGTAATATCGTTTCAAGCTCCAAGGCACGCCAGCAGAGTAGCGCTGCAGAAGTAGATGTTAAGGTCATCCGTCACAATCAAGACGACGAACCCAAAGCCCCGCCCTTGCAAAAGTACGCAAGAGCGGGGCACCCGCCTTGAGTTTTCTGAGGGACTTACAGTGCGCCGGAGGCCGGGCCACCACCGTTAAGCAGCGGTTCTAAAATAAATGTCAAGAGATTTTACTGCTGGTGGGCCGCTCCCGCGGCCAACTCGCGTACCACGGTGAGGAAACCGGCGGCGGCTTGTTCATCAACCACAGCGTCGAGGGGCACGGTTGCCGCCAGATGTGGGGACTCCGGACGGAAACGCACCGTCACCAGATGGTGCCCCCGTGAAGTCATGAGCGTGTTGACGACCGGAGTGAGTTCCTGGGCCCAATGTGTCCGCGTGGTGAGCACGACGGGCGAAGGCCGCGAGAGCTCCCATTCGCGAGAGTTCTCGGCCAATCTGGAATGGCGCTGCGACAGCCAACGGTGGCGGAAGACTTCTAAATGGAAATTGGGAGCGTAATCGAGATCGGCTTCAAAGGTCAGCGTCTCGCGCTGTTTGTGCCAGACGCTCAACAGCCACTTTAACGGGATGGGCCGTGGCCGCAGATGCACTGTGACGCGTGCATTTTCAAACCAGTGCGCCGCAAACCTAAGGCGCGCCTGCAAGCGGCAAACTCCGGACCACCTGGCTTCGAGAATCTCGCCCTTGGCGGTGCAAGCCGCTTCCACCCAACGCAATGCGCGAGCGCCTTTCTCACGGTTGTAGCGGGCAAACAGGAAATACCACAGACTCAGCAGGACACCCGCACTCAGCGCGTCAATGAGGACCAAGCGCCCCACGATTCCCTCTGATGCGAATCTTACGTCTTAGGGTGCAAGCCGGGCAACTCTTTCCTGTGAGTAGTTGAAAAAGCAAATGGTAGCGCTGGCGTCGTCGCCGGCTGTCCCTCGGGCGCCTCGCCCGCCGCTCGCGTTAAGTCCCACCGCATCAGTCATCAAAACCGAACAGCTCAGGCGCAGCTACAATGGCCGGGTGCTGTTTACATTGCGCGATTTTCGCCGCGAAGATTTCGAGACCCTGTGGCGCATTGACCAGAGCTGCTTCCCGCCGGGAATCTCTTATGGCCGTCTGGAATTGTCGGCTTACATTCGACGCCGAGGGGCATTTACTTTGGTAGCGGAATCGGCTGAATCAGGACAAGCAGAGCGAGGAGAAATCGCCAAGCCCGCACCTTCGATTCTCGGTTTCATTGTTGCCGAAGCGAGTCGCCGTGGCATGGGGCATATCATCACCATTGACGTTGTGCCGTCAGCTCGGCGCTTCGGTGTTGGTTCCAAGCTGCTTGCTGCCGCTGAAGAACGATTGCAAAGCGAAGGCGTTGCTCAAGTGTTCCTTGAAGCAGCGGTGGACAACAAGACAGCCCTGGCTTTCTACAAGCGGCACGATTATTTTGTGGTGAAAACCGTTCCGCGATATTACTCAAACGGCCTGGACGCGTTCGTGCTCCAGAAAGATTTACTTCCCTCACCCACGAGCAACTCGCTGGCGCTCCGTTCGGGTCCCATTTAGAATGATGCATTCTTCTGGGATCCTCTCGAATACATGGAAACTCCGTCTGTTGGGGTGGCGATGAGTGTGTGGCGCGTGGCCCGCGTGTTTGCCGTTTTCGTTCTTTTGTTGGTCTGTGTGGGATGCGGGGATCAGTTTCGCCCCGTGGCCACTCCCATCACGCCGCCGCCACCGGATCCTCAACCAACGCACTTCATTTTTGTGATCAATGGCAACGGTGCAAATGACCCGGGTACCGGTACCCGAATCGATGTCTCTGGTGACACTAATGTTGGTGTAGCCACGGTCGGCCTGGGTCCGGTACATGCTGCTTTGTTACCGAATGGAAGCCGGATATATGTGGCAAACAGCCTCGAAGATACAATTTCGTCGTACGCGCTGACCAGCCTCACCCCGGTGACAACGAGTCTCCCCTTTGGTTCCAGGCCGGTTTTCGTCCACACCACCGAGAATGGGACGATATATGTGGCGAACATCGGAAGCACGACCACTGTGCCACCGACGTCCCCAAGCGTGGCCGCGATCTCGGCTAGCAACAACGCAGTGATCAACAACGTCACGCTGCAGTTCAGCCCGATTGCCTTGGCCGAAACTCCCGATGGCAAAAAGATCTATGCAGTTGGCAGCGATGGCGCGGGAGTCGGCTGGGTAGTCAGCATTAATTCGCTGGATAAGAGCCTGAATGAAGCTATTACGGGGCTCAGTGCACCCCTCTGGGTGGCGACGCGATCTGACAGCCAGAGAGCTTATGTCTTGAATAGCGGCAGCGGAACGGTTTCGACAATTGATACGTTTTCCGACATCGTTCTCAGCAATGTTGCGGTGGGTGCGGGTGCAAATTTCATGCTCTATGACCCAAAGCTCAATCGTCTTTATGTGACGAACCCAACGGCGGGCACTGTGGGTATTCTAGATGCCTCCACGGACCCGCCGAGCTCCCTCACCGGCGCGCCTCTCGCGATCCCGCAATACACGCCGCAGACGTCGTCCGATTCTCAGAATCCGTGCCAGGGCTCCGCGGTGGTGCCAACCTCGATAACCGCCCTCCCGGATGGAACCCGGGCTTACGTCGCCAGCTATCAAGTCAGCAGCGGGCAAATCTGCTCGCAACTTTCCGTCATCAATACGGCAAACAATACAGTCGCCAGCACAACAGGGCTAGCATTTACCGTTCCTCCTTCGGGCACGCTAACCACTGCAGTGCCGGTTGCGCCGGAAGAGACCGGATGCAGCTCTGCTCGACCTGCCTCCCCCGCAATCGCGCCTTTCATCACAAACGCCGGATTTCGGCTCTCGGTGGCGAGCTCTGCGGATAGTTCCAAGGTCTATGTGGCAAATTGTGATGCCGGAAGTACGGCTATCATTTCCACTTCCAGTGCTGCGCAGATAGCTAATGTGGCTTCGCCGGTGAGCGATTTTCCACCCGTGACCACCACTGTGAATATCACGGCTGCCTCGCAAAGCGGTTCAACTGAAACCTACACTTACACCTTGACTTCCGGCCCGCCGCTGCGGATTGGCACGAGCATAACTATTACGGGGACGAGCGATCCCACGAAAAACGATGGCACATTCAGCATCAGCGGTTTGGGTGCTGGAACGTTCAGTGTCGACAATCCTGTCGGGGTAACGGCGACCGGCCAGAGCGGGACCGGGACGGTAATTAGTCCGCCGCCGCAGAATCCTGTATTCGTATTAACGGGACCTTGAGGATGACACTGATTCTTATTTGTGCAGAACGGCGAGGAAGGGTTCGACTCAGAGTTGAGCAGCAACTTTCATTGTCCCGCGGCCATGGCGCGCTCTCCCTGGCGGCGGCGATTATAGCGCAGAGCGATATTCATAAACACATTACCACTTGCAGTTTCGAAGCAGATGACCAGAGCTTCGGTATCCTCGCTGCTTTTTGCTCCATCTGTGGTGTGGAGAATAGGGGGATGGACACGGAAGTGGAATCCTTGATCGTTGAGAGCCGTAATGGCGTTTCCGGTGACTTGATTCGCCAGCTCGCAGACAGTCTCGCGCACCAGAGTGTCTGATTCGGGAAGTTCTGTCCCTGCAAACTTGCTCGCCACACGAACGGCAGTTTGCGTATCGAGGTCCAGGATGACACGGCCCTCGATATCCCCAGTGACCCAGATGAGGGCGGCGACACCCTTACGGCGGTAGGCCTCTTCTTCCATGCTGAGGCTGCCAACTGTAGTGGAACACTGCAATCCTTCAGCCAGCACGGCGTCCGCCGCGTTGATAAACGGCTGGATTAACTCCATCTTCATGATCTAGGCTCCTGCGCCCGCCGCATTTGACACGGTAGCATCCTCTCCCAACACGTACTTGATGACTTCGTAGAGAACTTCCGGCTTGACCGGCTTCTGCACGAAATGACGTGCGCCGCGCTGTAGCGCCGCCACGATGTTCTCCTGATAACCGACAGAAGACACCATAACGATGCGCGCCTCCGGATGCTGCCGGACAATTTTTTCGGCAGCTTCTATGCCTTCCATCTGCGGCATGGTGATATCCATGAGGACGATGTCAGGATTTGTCCGATCGTATTCGGTGATGGCGGTTGCGCCATCACCGGCTTCACCGGCAAGCTGTCCGCCAAATGTTTCGATAATGCGGACCAGGTTCTTGCGGGCGAAGACGGAATCGTCCACGACTAAGTAGCGGACGGGCTGACCGTCTTTACTACGTTTCACTGGTGCAAACTGCTCCATTGTTTCCTCCTGTTCCCCCGTTTGTGAGCGAGTTTGCATCTCGCTCAGTTTTGCTGCGACTACCTTCCCGCGCCGGCGGCTATGCCGTCGTTCGGATCGGTCGCGGCTTTCCGATCCTGCGTGCATTGCGCCATCAAGGTGTTGGCGAGCGCATCGAGCGCCACCACGCGGATTGCATAGCCGCGATCAATGGCAGCTTTGGGCATACCGAACACCACACAGGATTCTTCGTTCTGCGCGATTGTCATGCCTCCGGCGGCCTTCACCGTTCCCATCCCTTGCGCGCCATCGTCTCCCATTCCAGTCATCAAGACCGCAATGCCTTTCGGTCCGAATTCCTCTGCCAGGCTCTTGAACAGTACATCCGCAGAGGGACGATGCCCGTTCACGCGGGGATCATCACTAAGCACGGCAACATCGCCCAGCGGCAAGCGCTTTACCTTGAGGTGCCGGCTGCCGGGACAGATTAGGACTCGTCCCGCCAACAGCATATCGCCCGATTGGGCCTCTTTCACGCCAATCGAGCAGATCTCATCCAACCGGCGGGCGAACATTTCGGTGAAGCCCTCAGGCATATGTTGCACCACAACAATTGATCCCGGAAAATCCGGAGGCAACTGGGAGAGTACGTACTGAAGTGCCTGCGGTCCGCCGGTGGAAACGCCGATGGCTATGACCCTTGCCGGTATCTTTTTGGTGTCGATGGAGAGCTTCTCGCTGCGCGGATGAAGCTCAGGCATGGGCGCCATCCTGACCCCACGGCTCTGACCAGCGGCTTTTATTTTAGAAATCAGCTCTTGCGCGATCTGGGGCATGCGCGCCGAGACGTCTTGCGGCTTGGCCACAAAATCGAACGCTCCCAGCGACAATGCTTGTAAGGTGACCGAAGCTCCTTGCGTACTATGGGAGCTGACAACGATGACCGGCAATTTGTGACGCCGCATGATCTCTTTGAGCATTTCTAGCCCGCTCATGCCGGGCATTTCGAGATCAAGCGTTATAACCTGCGGCTTCAGCTCATCTATTTTTTTAAGGCCGAAGTTGCCGTCCATAGCGGTGCCGACTACCTGGATGGATCTGTCAGCTTCCAAGATCTGAGGGATCAATTTCCGCATAAGTGCGGAATCGTCCACTACCAGCACGCGCACAGGTGAATTCATTGCTTCACCTCCGTGGCGCCTTGCGGGTTGGGTGAGCCATCTGAATGCGCGAGCAGGATGCCTGACAAGAGGTCCCCAGTTTCGCTGGGCCGATGCTTGCTATGCCGATCCACGATTGCCGGAAGATTGATGATCAGCACCACACGGCCATCGCCCAGGATGGAAGCGCCGCTCACAAGATCAGTTGAAACAGTTTGATCGTCGAGCGCTTTGATGACCAGTTCTTCCTCTCCCTCAAGAGCATCGACGATCAACCCCAGCTTGCGTTCGCCGAATGCAATGACTAAAACGAAAATCTTATCCTCATGCCCAGACTGCTCCGTCGGTCGGTGACCCAGGCGTACCAACGGCAGTACCTGATTTCGCAGTTGCAAAACTTCGTGGCTGTCGACTCTGTGCAACTCTGACTCGTGTGCGCGCGAGATTTGAGCGACAGCATTGAGCGGAATGGCATACAACCGTTGCTCTACCCGGAAAAGCAAGGCCTTGATGATCGCCAGCGTCAGCGGCAGCTTGAGGCGGAACGTAGTGCCTTTGCCAGCGCGCGTGGCGATTTCAACTGTCCCTTTCAGGCGGTGGAGCACGGCCTGGACAACATCGAGTCCGACACCACGACCGGAGATCTCAGTGACTTCCTCAGCAGTGCTGAAGCCGGGGCGAAAGACGAGTTCCAAAATTTCAGCCTCACTCAAGCGGCTGGCCTCATCTGAAGAGATCAGACCTTGCTGCACAGCCTTTGCCTTAATTTTTTGTACGTCAATACCCCGGCCGTCATCGCTCACTTCGACAATGACCTGGTTGCCATGATGATAGGAACTGAGGCGCAGCGTGCCCTGAGCGGGCTTACCGCTGCGAGTGCGCTCCTCGGCACGCTCAATTCCATGGCCGATAGCATTGCGAACCAGGTGGGTCAGCGGCTCGGCGATTGCATCCAGCAGGCTCTTGTCAAGATCGGTATCCTCACCGCTGATGGCGAGTTTCACTTCCTTCCCACACTGTCTGGCGACATCGCGCACCAGACGTGGAAAACGGCGGAAGAGCTGTTCCACGGGCACCATGCGAATTTTCATCACCGAGCGCTGCAAGTCGCTGAGCACGCGCGATTGGAAAGCCATTGCATCGCCAAAGCGGCCGCGCATGGCTTCCTTAGGAAAATGCTTTGCCAATTCGCTAAATGCTTGCTGGAGCATTGATTTGCCGATAATTAACTCCCCGACCAGGTTCAGCACATTGTCGATGCGCTCGGCATCCACGCGCAGGACGTTTTCTGCCAGGTGGGTTCTCGATGCACTTTCATTCTCTTCCGGAGAATCCAGCTTTGACTGAGTGCTACTGGGACCTTGCACTTCCGCAAGCGGATGGCCTAGCGGTGCTTCCGGCTGGCAGAGTGGAGTGTCGCCCTTCTGCGTCGCTGCTTGAACAAGTTCGGCGTTGGCGTGGGCGATGATTGTTGGGATCCGGCAGATGGCGATCAACTGCTCTGCCGTTCTGAGACTAGCCATGAGGAAATCGAACTGACGCACAGGCCCGGACGCAACACCGTCAGGCCGCGCTGCTAAGACTTCGCCAGCGCCATTCAAGGCATTCAGCGTTAGCTGCCGGGCGGCAATTGGCATTGCGCAATGCGGATCGACGGTGGCGGTGACGTGATAAACGTTTCTGCCATAATTCGCTGCATTTTGCGCCGCAACGTGTTCGTATTCGTTCCAGGTCACCGCTCCACTGGTCGTGGTGCCGACTCTCTTGGAGCTTTTCTTAGCCTTGGGGTTTTGCCCCAGTGCGCGCACGATTTTCCGCAGGCGTTCCCCAGAGGGCGCTTTGGATTTTCGACGGTAAGCCGCAATCATTTCACCGAAGGTGTCGGCGGCAGTGAATGCCACCTCTGCGAGAGATGAGTGAGTGCATGCTGATTGCAGCGCCAGAGCATCTTCGAGTTCGTGGGCGGCATTGCTCAATTCGCGAAAACCGCAGGCCGCGGCGTCGCCCTTGAGAGTGTGCACAATGCGACGGATGCTGCGCACAATCTCGACATCACCGGGCTGTTTTTCGAGCTTCAGCGCCTCATCATTCAGCGACTGCAGCAGTTCCTGCGAGGTCTCAAAAAACAGCTCGCGCATTTCAGCGCCGCGTTCATCCGAAAATTGAGTCACTCGATCACCTCAACCTTCTGATAGGCGGTTCCGCTGTTGCGGTGAACCATGGCGAACTTTTCTGTCAATCCAAGCAGGCTTTCGGCGTGGCCAACAAACATGTATCCGTCGGGATTCAGACAGCGCCAGAACTTATCGATGAGCCGCTTCTGTTCGGCTTCGTCGAAATACATCATGACGTTGCGGCAGAAGATCACGTCATTACGCTGCGGCAGATATTCCGTTTTCAGGTTGTGAAAATCAAAGTGAATTACTTCCTTCAAGGCTCTTTTCACCGCGTAGCGTTCGCCGATTTTGTCGAAATAGCGCAGGCGATAGCTAAAATCCACGGATGACATTTGCGGTTCGCTGTAAACGCCCTGTTGGGCGGCGCGCAGAACCGAGTAGCTGATATCGCTGGCGAGAATTTCCACTTTCCACGGCGGAGGGATCAGCGGCTTGGGGGAGGGCATCTCAATGGGCAGCGGGTTACGGAGATAGTAATAGGCCAATCCATCGGCGACTAGCATGGCGAGAGTGTAAGGTTCCTGGCCGGTGGAACAGCCTGCGCTCCAGATGCGCAGGGAGTAATCGCGGTGTGCCTGCTTGTGGCGAAGAAGATCATCAAGAATATATTTGTGAAACAAATCCAATTGCGCCTTGTTGCGGAAGAAACTGGTTTCGTTGACGGTTAGATTCTCCAGCAAGCGCGCCAGTTCATTCTTGCCCTCATTGCTGATGAGCAAACGGTAATAGCTGTAAAAGGAGTCCAACTGGCACTCCTTTAAGCGACGCTGGAGCCGATCTTGCAAAAAATGGGAGCGCCGCTCATCGAAGTGCATGCCGCATTCCTGATACACGAGCGCCTGCAACAGCCGAAGTTCAGCATCAGTAAGCTGCGAAGGCACGGTTGATGTGCTCATGAATTCTGCTCTTCCGCTCGCCCGGTATTTCTATTTTTCCGGAGGCTGCGCTGCGCGTTTCCGCATCCGCCCTCCGCTCGCGTTCATCCCGCCTTGCGGCGCTCCATCGAATTCGAGAAGCTTGGCCATATCCAGAAGCACGATCAGCCGCCCCTTGTACTTTCCCAATCCGGTTACGCAATTCAGCCCGCCTTCTTGGAAAAGCACGCTGGACGGCTCGACATCGGAGGCCGGAATCTTCAGGACTTCCGAGGCCGAATCGACGATTAATCCCGAGAGCCGCCCCTTGTGCTCCAGTACCAAAATGCGGTTGCGGCGCGCGAGTGCGACTTTTTTCTCTCCGAAGCGCTTGCGCAAATCGATCACTGAGACAATTTTTCCGCGCAGGTTAATGACACCTTCCACGTAATCGGGAGCATCCGGCACGGCGGTGATTTCGGGCACGCGCACAATCTCGTGCAGCGAAGTGATGGGGACTCCGTAGGTCTCACGTCCCACCTGGAAGCCGACGATATGCAGTTCGCGATTCATGCGATGGATGTTGCGTTTAGCTCTGTGCGCCAGCCGTGGCATGGCGGGACGCAGCGGCCTTCGCCATGAGTTTTTCGTCGAAGCGCCGAGTGACCCGCTCCATTTGCTCCAGTGCAAAGCGGTCCATGGAATCCAGCAGATCCCGCGACATTTTGGACATCTGCTCGGCTGAAGCGGCGAGTTCCGTGGAGCCAGAGGTGGTCTGCTGCACCAGCTCGCGCATGCGCTCCATGGCCTTGACGACTGCGTCCGCGCCCGATGCCTGCTCCTCGACGGCTGAGTTGATTTCGTGCGTGATTTCGTTGAGGCGCGTGGTGGCACGAGCGATTTGGGATGAGCCATGCGACTGCTCGTTAGTGGCCGCGCCGATTTCCTGGGCGAACTTGTAGACCTCGGTCACAACGTTGGAAATCTTGCGAAGGGCCGCGTTGAGTTCCTGACCGAGGCCCAGGCCATCGTTCACGATGCCGGTGCTGCGCTCCATGTTTTCGACTGCCTTGCGCGCTTCTTTTTGAATGCTCTGGATAAGTTCGGAGATTTCCTTTGTCGATTGCGCTGATTTTTCCGCCAGCTTGCGAACTTCGTCCGCCACGACGGCGAAACCAAGGCCATGTTCGCCGGCGCGAGCGGCTTCAATCGCGGCATTCAAGGCAAGCAGGTTGGTCTGTTCGGCCAGATCATCGATCACCTCAATGATCTTTCCGATGTCATCGGCGCGCTGGCCAAGGACATCGATGATTTCGCCCGACGAGCGAATCGTGCTGTTGATCTTATTCAGCCCTTCCGTGGCTTTCTCCATCGTGTTGATTCCGCTGTGCACCTCCTCGCGCGAGCGGTTGGAGATATCGAGGAGAACTTTGGCAGTATCGGCGACTCGTTGAATCGAAGCGACCATCTGATCGATGGATGCTGAAGTCTCGCTCACGCTGGACGCCTGCACTTGGGTACTCTTCACCATGTTCTGCACGTTGACGCTCATCTCGTGCATGGTGCTGGTGACTTCATCAATCGCAGAGGCGGTTTGCAAACTGATTTTGGCCGATTCATCCGAAGCGCCTGCTACTTGCGTGGAGGCGCTGGCGACTTGCGAGGCCGCATCACGAACGTTCTGCACCAGTTTTCGCAGACCTTCGATCATGCGGCTGAAAGCGTTGCCCAGAGTGTCTTGCTTGGACCGGGGAATAACTTCGACGGAGAGATTGCCTCCGGCGATGGCCTCCGATACAGAAGCCATCTCGCGCAGGTAATTGACCATGCTGCTGAAGGTACGCGCAAGTTCGCCAATCTCGTCCTTGCGGCTGATATTGATTTCGTGGTCAAGGTCGCCGGCGTTTCCGATTCGCTGCGCCACCGTCATCAGCTCATTCAGCGGCTGAGTAATGCTTTTGGCGGAGGTATAGGCGATGACGATTCCCAGAACGAGCGCCACCAGAGTGCTGATCAAGGCGATCACAACGGTCCAGGTGCTGGCGGATTCATCTGATTTCCGCCGGTCTTCGATTACTTTTTTGTTTTCCTGATCGGCTGCATCCAGGTATTCGGTGGCGGCTTTCACCCACGACGACGCATCTTTCTGCAGGTAGAAGATTTGCAACTCCGCGACAGTGGCGTTCCCGCTATCAACCTCTTTGCGTTTTTCCTCTAGTGGTGTGGCGAAATCGCGAGCCCAGTTCTGTTCAGTCTGCTGCACCTTTTGAATCGCGGAGCGCTGTTGATCAGATTCCGCCAGGCTCTCAGCCATTCGCAGCTTGTCTTCCAGCACCCGAGCTCCGTCATTCATTCGTTCGACTTCGCGGCTATCGCCGCTGAGCAGGTAATTGCTCAGGTATAGACGGTTCTGCATCATTTGGAAGCGGACCTTATCGCTGGCATCGGCAAGTTGTAGAGCCTTACCGGCGGCAGCTTTAGCGCTGTGTTCGCGATAGACAGCGGTCAGGTTAACCAGGAACAGCACCAAGACCATCGCCAAGACGGCTCCGAAGCTGCTGTAGAGTTTCCGGCCAATCGTCATTTGCTGTTCCTCCGCTTACCCTGCGTTTTCTGCCGCTCCGCGGCGCTAAGTGTTGCTCCTAGTCTTGAGGCTGAAACTTGAATTCCACAATGCCTGTGCTCTCTTCCGGCGCTGGCTCGAACTTCCATTTCTTAATGGCGTCCATGGCTGCATTCACCAGCAGCGGGTGTCCACCGACCACCTTGGTGCTCTTTAGGTTTCCATTGGGTGCCACGACCACGAGGACCTTGACCGTCCCGGTAATGCTCATGCGGCGAGCAACATCTGGATATACGGGAGCTACCTTGGTCTTTGTTTTGCGCGTGAGCTCCTCATGGGCTTGAGCCGATTGCGTCTGTGCCGTTAGGGGTGAAAATGAGGCGCCCCCTGTCAACGTTAAGAACGTGAGGAGACTGCTGGTTAGCCACTGTCGTATGGTTCGTGAAGACACAGCTCCTCCTCGGACATCTGGCGCTAGGTCAAGGTGCAATGCTTCTGCCAGCTTTGGCGAGTCACGCTCAGGAGATAACGCTGAATGGTAAGCTATTGAAACAGCGAGAGTTGCTCCAAAGCATGAGCTGCATTTCGGAACTCAAGATGGGATGAAAATCGTCTCAGCACGTAGCTGGCTTCTCAGTTTGAGACCCGGTCATGCCTTTGTGATTGGTTGGCAAGTTGGCACGCCCAGCTTCTATTTTCCTTG
>Ga0209469_1000608_pt1 | contig 21573 bp, 10 predicted proteins | sample GraSoiAngelo_123_FD_185880 | JGI IMG/M metagenome (GOLD analysis project Ga0209469, IMG submission 185880) | Grasslands soil microbial communities from the Angelo Coastal Reserve, California, USA - 14_0927_02_40cm (SPAdes) (version 2) | ecosystem: Environmental > Terrestrial > Soil > Grasslands ... | reverse complement strand
AACACGCTTTACATGCATGTACACTTCTGGCCCGGCGACTATGTGGTGGTGGCAGGTTTGCAAGCCCAGGTGAAGTCCGCCCGGTTCTTGGCGTCAGGCGAAAAAATAAATTTTCAGCAGGACAAGTACCGTGCGCGCCTCACTGGCCTGCCCGCGGAAGCGCCCGATCACCCGGTTACAACCATCGCCCTTGACTGCGAGTCCGAACCCACCCAGGACAATATTTTTGTCCGCAAGGAAAAGCCGCGCGAAGGGGTCTGAATGGCGCCAGCGGCGGGAACCACATTCAAGAATTCAATCAACAGGTGCGACTGTGCGGAAAAGAGTGGTTCTTGCTCGCTTGGCCCTGGGAGCTGTGGCGGCAGCCGCTCTTGCGCAAGCTAGCCTCGCCCAGGCGCAGCCACAATCGCAGCAGACTACGTCTCGACGATCGCAGCGCGTTCACATGCAAGAGGTCCAGGTCGCAAGTCCGGACGGCAAGATCAAGTTCACGATCCTGCCCAACGCGGAGCGCTTGACCTTCACGGTGACAATGGGAAATACAGTGGTGATCGAGCCTTCTCCGATCGTGATGAAGGTTGACGAATATGACCTTTCATCGGGAGTGGTGTTCAACAACCTCGAGCGCTATTCCATCGACGAATCCTATCCGTGGTATGGCGCCCACGCGATGGCCGTCAATCGATGCAACGGCGCCAAACTTTCTCTCACGCATGACCTGAGCTTTATTTCGTACACTCTGGAGATCCGCGTATTCAATGACGGCGTTGCCTATCGCCACGTCATTCCCGGCGAGGAAAACGCTTCGCGCGCGCCTGATGAGTATTCCGCCTTCGTCATTCCAGATGGCTCAACGCTTTGGTATGGCGGACTGGCCGATGGCCACTATGAAACTGAGTTCATGAAGAAAAACATTTCCGAGGTTCGCGCTGGAGAATGGGCCGGCCCTCCACTGACGTTCAAGCTGCCGCTCGACGCTGGTTACGCCTCTATCACCGAAGCGAACCTCGTGAATTACAGCGGAATGGGATTGGGGGCTGACGGCCGACGCGCCTGGATCACCGGTTTGGGGCACCGGCAGCCGCTGAACTGGCCGTTCGAATTGCGTTATGGAAGAGAGGAAGCTAAGCGTCTTGCCAAACCGGCATCCATCGCGGGAACGATCAGCACTCTGTGGCGCATCGCAATGGTGGGGCCAGACTTAAACACGCTGGTTACTAGCACGATCCCTCCCAATCTCTGCCCGCCCCCTGACCAAAGATTTTTCGCTGAAGGGATTCATACTCCGTGGATCAAACCCGGCCGCGCTGTTTGGCGCTATCTGGATGGCGGTCCCGAAGGCGTAGATGGCATGAAGGAATTCGCACGCATGGCAGGCCAGTTGGGATTCGAATACAACGTCATCGAAGGCTTCTGGAGCAAATGGACGCCCGAGCAGAGAAAAGAAGTGGTCGATTATTCCAGGCAGCAGGGAGTTGGCGTGTGGTTCTGGAAGCACGGCAAGGATCTCCGCACTCCGGAAGGGCGCGAAGAATTTTTCAAAATGTTGCACGACCTCGGCGTAACCGGCGCCAAAATCGACTTCTTCGATCACGAAGCCAAGGAAGTGATCGATCTATACGAGGCGCTCTTGCAAAAAGCAGCCGAATACCAAATTCTCGTAGATTTCCACGGTGCAAATAAGCCTACGGGCCGCCAGCGGACCTGGCCCAACGAGTTGGTTCACGAAGCCATCCGAGGAATGGAATCCAGCGCGCTGAAGGAACGCGCCCGGCACGAAACCATTTTGCCTTTCATACGCCTGCTAGCGGGACCCGGTGACTATACGGCCATGCTCTTCAACGACCGCCGCCGCGACACGACCGTGGCGCACCAGATCGCCAGCACCGCGGTCTTCGCCGCTCCTCTGCTTACGATTGCCGACAATCCGCAGACCGTTCTGAGCAATCCTGCGGTCGACCTGATCAAGAGCGTCCCTTCCGTGTGGGACGAAACGATGGTCTTGCCGAACTCTGCGATCGGTGAAGTGGCTGCCTACGCCCGACGCAAGGGCGACACGTGGTTCTTGGCGGTTATGTGCGGTCCCCAACAGAAGACGATACGTGTGCCACTCTCGTTTCTGGGCGAAGGACAATACAATGGTTTATTCGTCCGTGATCGCCCCACTGAAGACGTCAAGGTGGAAGTCGAGAAGTCAATTCATAAACGCGGGGATTCCCACTCCGTCGAATTGCGGCCAGGAGGCGGTTTCTTGGGTCGCTTCTCGAAATCACAAAAGTTTTTCATCTGCGTTTGAAGAGACTGGATTGTAATGAAAGTTGCCTATCGAACGATGTTGCTTGACAGCAATGCAAAAACAAAGTATCTGACATAGACCGTAAGACAAAACATCAAATCGAAAGTAAAGGCAAAAGCACTTATAGATGACCTCGAAGCGTTCAGAAGACGTGTGCGCTGAAATATCTGCGTGTGCCAGCTGCGAGTGTCGCAGGCCAATTTTTGTGATGATGAGCTCAGTTGCGGTGCGTCAAATCCTCCTTCTACTTGTGCTCGTTCCTAACGTCTCCGCGCAAGAATGGCGGTTTTATGGCGGTGACCCTGGCGGAACGCGGTCCTCGCCGCTTAAGCAGATCAATCGTCAAAACGTTAAGAACCTGAAAAGGGCGTGGACGTATCACATGGGAGAAGTGGATCGCGGAGGCAACGAAACGGACCGGCATCATATTGCGCCATTTGAGTCCACGCCGATCGTGATTGATGGAATGCTTTACTTCTCCACACCTTCCAATCGTGTGATTGCTCTTGACGCGGAGACTGGCAGGGAAATTTGGCAGTTCGATCCGCAAGCGGGGCGCACGGGGCCTCGCCAGTTCTTTCAACACCGGGGCGTAACCTACTGGCAGAGTAAGACGGGAGGAGAAGGCCGAATTCTGTACGGCACTTTCGATGGGCGCTTGATCGCCCTGGATGCCAGAAGTGGAAAACCCTGCCCTGAATTTGGAAAAAACGGCACGGTTGACCTGCGCGCAGGGGTCGCGGACGCTTATCCGGGTGCAGAATATTCAGTCACATCGCCTCCCGCCGTCTATCACGATCTGGTCATTACAGGGGCGGCGGTTCCGGAGTATCCGTCCAAAGGGCCAAGCGGCGATGTGCGGGCGTTTGACGTCCGCTCGGGCAAACTCGTATGGACCTTCCATACCATTCCTCGGCAAGGAGAAATGGGACACGAAAGCTGGGAAGAAGATGCGTGGAAAGAGCGCACAGGCGTGAATGTCTGGTCGATGATGAGCGTCGACACCAAACGCGGTTTGATTTTTCTTCCCATTGGCTCGGCTTCGTATGATTTCTACGGCGCGGACCGCAAGGGCCTGGATCTGTTCAGCAACTGTTTGGTGGCGCTGGACGCGGCAACCGGCAAACTCATCTGGTACTACCAGATGGTGCACCACGATATTTGGGATTACGATATGCCCGCGCAGCCGGCGCTGATAACGGTACGGCGCAACGGCCGGGATGTCCCTGCGGTTGCGCAGCTTACAAAGATGGGATTTGTGTTCGTCCTCGACCGGCTTACAGGGAAGCCGCTATTTCCGGTGGAAGAACGCCCGGTTCCAAAGAGCGATGTCCCGGGCGAAGCTGCGTGGCCCACACAACCTTTTCCGGTCAAACCTCCGCCTCTTGTTCGACAGTCTTTCAGCGAAGGCGACATCAGCACCGTCACACCGGAATCCAACCGTTATTGTGCTCAACTGTTTCATTCTCTCGAGAGCGACGAAATGTACACGCCCTACGGTCGCAATCTGACATTGGTGGTACCGGGCACATTGGGTGGGGCGAACTGGTCTGGAGCTTCTTTTGACCGTGCTTCGGGCTACTTGTTTATCAATGCAAATGAATTGGGCGCCGTCGGAGCAATGGAACCGCAGGCTGCTGAAGGACCAGTGCGATACCGTAGAGGCTCCAAAGAAGGGGAATATGCCCGCTTTTGGGACGACCACCAATGGCCATGCCAGAAACCGCCATGGGGAACGCTTAACGCCGTGAATGCAAATACCGGGGAGATTGTTTGGAAAGTGCCACTTGGGGTCGTAGACGAACTGAAGGCGGCAACCGGCACCCCTAACCTTGGCGGCACGATTGTGACGGACGGCGGGGTCGTATTTATCGGGGCGACGATCGATAGCCGTTTTCGGGCATTCGATTCGCGAACAGGTGAGCAACTGTGGGCCGGCGACCTGGAAGCCAGCGCGCACGCCACTCCAGTCACGTACCTGGGCAAGAAGTCCGGCAAACAGTTCGTCGTGATTGCCGCAGGAGGGGGCGGATATTTCAGGGGAAAAGTGTCCGATGCGCTGGCGGCATTTATGCTACCGGATTAGGAAGCCTAGCAAACGTAGTTTTTTGGACGCCTCTCGTTCGAGGGGCACTGCTGAACGGCTCGCGGGGTATGGAGACTTAAAGATGTTCCGGTCACTAATCAGATTCAGGTCAGGGAGTTCCCGATCCCGATCGATCATGAGGAATTGCTCTTTGGGTACGCTTCTGGTATTGGCGACGGGACATCAGGGATTTGCGCAATCAAATGTGGTTGTGGTTCGCCCAAAAGAAATCCACGACGTGCTCGTAAATCCTGGAATGGGCATTACCACGTTTCAAAGATTTAATGGGCAAGAGCCAAATCCTCCCTTGAAGTGGTCTGAAGTCGGGCCGGTTGGGAAGCTCCCGCAAGCGGCCACGAAACCGGATTTTCCGGACACTTCCATTGCGTATTGCCGCTGGTACTGGAACGCCCTTGAGCCGGAGCCTGGCAGGTTTCATTGGGAGATTGTGGACCTCGCCTTGGAAGAGGCGAGAGCGCATGGACAAATTCTTGCCATCCGGCTAATGCCCTACTCCAACCAGGATGCGCTTCCCAATTGGTATCGGAACTCGGGAGCGCGGCGTGCTAACAAGCCGTCAGACGAAGACGGAGAAATCTGGCAGCCGGACTTTAGCGATCCGCTATTTCTTAAATTTTGGGGCGAGCTTGTCGCTGAGGCGGGGAAGCGATACGACGGGAACCCCTATCTGGACAGCGTAGATATTTCGTCCGTGGGCTATTGGGGAGAGGGTTGGAGCCCGTACATGCCGGCATTTGTCCATCAGAAAGAACTTATCGATATTTGGCTCGATGCGTTTCAGCGCACGCCGTTGCTGATGAATTTTGACGAGCAACAAGCGCTCACGTATGGCACGGAACATGGCGCGGGATGGAGACTGGATTGTTTGGGAGACATGCGGACGAGCTCCACAAATCCTTACTTTCCGGCCGAAATGCTGGAGATCTACCCACAGCAGGTAGTGCGCGCTGGAATCCAGGACGTTTGGCAACGCAAACCAGTCTCGCTGGAAGTCTGCTTTACCGTGGCAGGTTGGAAAGAGAAGGGCTACGACCTCGACTATATTCTCGACCAAGCACTTCGGTGGCATGTGAGCTCCGTGAACATAAAGTCAGCGCCGATTCCGCCTGAATGGAAAAGTCAATTCGCCAACTTTCAGAAGAAGATGGGGTACCGTTTTATTTTGCGGCGCCTGGAATATCCGAAGACGGTTGAGGGCGGCTCGATGATACCGATTCATATGTGGTGGCTGAACGCAGGAGTCGCTCCCATTTACAGAAATGTATCGCTGGCCGTTGAGTTGCGATCTTCCAAGGCAGCGACCATCATTCGAATTCCTGTGGACGTCCGGAAATGGCTTCCTGGAGACGCGGTGTTTGATGGCACGGTCTATATTCCGGAGACCCTGCCAGAAGGTAATTACGATCTCCGGGTTGCGATGCTGGATCCAAGGACCGAGCAACCGGCAATTCGCTTTGCCGTTGAGGGTAGGCAAGACGACGGCTGGTACGGCATGGGATCGCTCACGGTGAAAACCCGGTGAAGCATTTAAGAATGATCCGGCCATGCATCATGGCTGTGCTGGCCGGAACGATTGCATTGTGTGCACTCGCCGCGGAGGATCCACCGCCACCGCAAGCTTTTCGGGTTCGTGAACAACCCCTGCCGCCGGGGCCACGAATAACACCCTTCCTGCAATACCAAGCGAAGCAAGCTTGGAGCGAAGACAATGACCGCCTGAGGGCCTGGGACGCCATCCATAACGAAAGAGAACTGCTGAAGACGCAAAGCGAACTTCGACAAAGCCTCGTGCAAATGATCGGCGGCTTGCCGGATGTAAAAACGGATCTGCGTCCGCGAGTTACCGGCCGGATTCAGATGGATGGCTTCACCATTGAAAAGCTAATCTTCCAGAGTTTGCCGGGTGTTTATGTAACTGCGCTCGTTTACCTGCCGGATGATCACTCCAAGAAACATCCAGCGGTGCTGGTGCCCGCGGGGCATGCGGCGGATGGGAAATTCCATTATCAGGCGCTTAGTCAACGATTGGTGGAACGGGGGTATGTGGTAATTTCCTGGGACCCTGTTGGGCAGGGTGAACGCAGCCAATTCTGGGATGCGAAAACAGGCAAAAGCAAATATAACCTGATCTGTGGCGAACACACGGTGATGGGGAACCTGGCCTATTTGGCCGGAGCGAATCTCGCCAGATGGGAAATATGGGATGGGATTCGGGCAGTCGATTATCTACTTACGCGGCCTGAGGTTGATGGCCACAGAATCAGCATCACCGGTACGAGTGGAGGCGGCACTCAGGCTGTTTTGATTGCCGCTCTCGATGAGCGCGTTAAAGTGGCCGTGCCTTCGTGCTATATCAGCGCACTGCCCATGAGGATTTCCAACCGTATTTTTGTCGATCCCGACAGCGATCCCGAGCAAGATTTGTTTGGCATGATTTCAAACAGCATGGACCATCCAGGGTTGCTGCTGCTGATGTATCCGCGGTCGGTATTGGTGGCAGCAGCGGTACTCGATTTTTTCCCCATTGAAGGCACACGCAAGACAGTTCGCGAAGTACGAGCACTGTACGAGCGTTTCGATCACGGAAACCGAATTGCGCTGGTCGAAGGCTATCACCAACATCAATTTTCGCCCGAGAATCAGGAAGCCGCACTCGACTTTCTCGACCACTTCAATCAAATGCCGGTGCGGCACGGACTTCCACCAGTAAAGGAACTCGCGGGCAAAGCGTTGCAATGTACCAAGACAGGACAGGTCAGGCTTGACTACGACGACGCCAAGTCCTTGATGACGGTGATCAAAGAGTATTACGACGAGCATAGGGCCGGATCGACACGCAGCCTCGCGAAGGAATACTACGCTAACAAATACGACGGCGTGAAAGACTGGCACGTAAGCGAATATACCGGCGCCAGGCCTGGCCGAGGCCAGATTGCCTGGGAAGCCATGGGAAGCTCAAGATCAGAAGGCGTGTCGATTGACCGCTACATGCTGCGCCACAGCGAACTGCTTGAAATGCCGCTGCTGCACATTCACAAGTCTGGCGCCGACAAACGAAGAGTCCTCTTGTGGTTCAGTGCGAGCGGGAAAGCGACCGCGGCAGACTGGCCTGAAATCAAGAAATATGTGGATGAGGGCTACGAAATCATTTCGTTTGATTTCCGCGGCCTCGGAGAGAATCGAATGCCCTTTACGGCGGTCTCCCCCGATGATCCGACGTTAGGTGCCTTGGATTTTGATCATGCGTATGTGAATTCCATTTCAGGCGTCCTGGCAAATCACGTGTACAACTCGCTCCTGATCGGCAGGCCTTATTTTCTGCAATTGATCGACGACGCGGAAATCGCCGATCGTTTTGTACGCGAGAAGCTGGGTCCGAAAGTAGAAGCCGTAACCGCGCCGGATGATGGATACACACTCGCCGGCGCCATTGCGGAGACGCTGCCCGGAGTTGAGCTATTGCCCCAGCCCAACGCGCAAATCTTGAAATGGTCCGAACTCGTGGAGCAGAAGCGGGAGACCTGGCCAATACAGTATCTGCTGCCGTCGGGAGCCTACGTTCATTGAAACTAGTCTCATTAAAGCTAGATGCTTTGTCCGGCGTTTTGGCCGAACTGAGGCCAATCGACTATCAGAAAGTCTCAACTAATTCACGAGCCGTAAGATTCCAAACCGAGTTGGCACGTGAAACGTTTTTCCTTCGGGAATGATGCTCCATGCCAGAAATCTGCGGCGGTCGTCACCGCCTTCTCCTGCCGCCCGAAAGAAATTCACCCGCCATTCCGCGCCCGGATGCGTCGCGCTAACGTTCATTGACGAGACTGCTATGCGCATTTCCGCGATCCAAACACGATCCTTGGCGTCGATGCGTGTTGCGTGCTCAAAGCCCGAATTCCAAGAGGCATCATTAAAAGGGTTCTTGGTCTTATCGATTTCGAGATCGATCCACTGGTTGTTCGGAGCTACCTCAAATTCATAGTAGTGGTTCACACGCTCGGGCTGAGGGTTCAGGAAAACTTCGACAACATCGCGATCCCAAAGCTGCCATCGCTCTGCCTTCGGATCTTCTCCTTGATAGACATTGATTGAGTCGAAGCGACACCAAAAGAGGAAGTAGATATGCGTCTTGGTCCAAACGGATGCAACACGAGTCGCAATTTCCGGAAAATGGGACTTGCCCGAGGCGGCAGTGTCAAATTCCACTGACTCGGCATGCTTCCATGAAGGCTTGGCAGGATCACCATCGGGAAGGAAATCGACGGGAGACCGTTTCGCCTGAAGCTGCAAGTCGCTGGCATATGATTGTTGCGATAGGGTAGCGGTCTGGCATTGACCCGAAAAGAGAAGCAAGATGAATGCCGGCCCAGAGAGCGCAACAGTTAGAACTGCGATTCTCCAAAGCGCCATCAATAACTTCCTTGGCCTCAGGTCGATTCGATCCGCTCAAAAGCGGCGCGCGGCGTGTACGTTTTCATTCGGTTTAATAGAAAGCTGAGCCCGGAGATTTATCCCACTTTGACAGCCGAAAGTAAACGATATAGAAGAAGTCAAACGAAAAAAAGGAAATCCGTAGCGGCAATACCGAATAAGATTGGAGGATTCATGAGTGGAATGGGCCGGAGAAGCTGGTTGGAAAATATGGGGATGCTTTTCGTTGCGGGCGGGCTACCCAGGACCTCGATGACGTCGACGCCCGTCGTGCCGGAGAGTGCTGGGAAGCCGTTACAGCTCGCGGACTTCCAACCACGCAGCATGCTGCATATTCCGGAGACGAAGGTGCCGCGCTCGCGTTATCCAGTCATAGATATCCATACGCATCTCTCCTTTGCCGCCAAAACAGAAAACGGAGTTGGGATAGGCGAGGAAATGAAGTACCTGGCGCCAGTGGACGCGTTGCTACCGCTGATGGACCGGAAGAACATCCGCATAATGGTCAATCTGACGGGCGGGGTTGGAAAGGGTCTCGATGAATCGATTCGCAAGTACCAGCAACCCTATCCGGAACGGTTCATAACCTTTACGGAGCCGTGGTGGGAGCGCACAAATCAACCGGGGTATGGCAAATTCCAAGCTGACGAGATCCTTCGGGCCCAACAGGCGGGCGCGCGTGGACTCAAAATTCTTAAAACGCTAGGTCTCTATTTGCGAGAGGGGATCTCGAAAGGGCCATTAGTGAAGATTGACGATGCACGTTTCGATGCCATGTGGGAAACATGCGGATCGCTGAACATGCCGGTGGGGATTCATGTTTCAGATCCGGAGGCATTCTTCCTTCCGATCGATCGCTTCAACGAGCGCTTCGAGGAATTGAATAACCATGCAGATTGGTCTTTTTACGGCGGCGACTTTCCCAGTAACAGGGAACTGCTGGAGGCTCGCAACCGCGTGCTGGCCCGCCATCCCAGGACACAGTTCATTGTGCTCCATGTAGGCAATGACGCTGAAAACCTTGCTTACGTCGGCGAATGCATGGACCGTTACCCCAATATGCACGTCGAACTTGGTGCCCGGATTGGGGAGTTGGGGCGCCAGCCGCGCACGGCAAGAAAATTCTTGGAAAAATATCAGGATCGAATTCTTTTTGGAACGGATGCCGTCCCTCATGGAACGGATACTCCTCAGCAGGTTTTCGTTGATGAACTCTACGAGATTTACTACCGCTTTCTTGAAACCGAGGACGAATACTTTGATTATGCACCGGCACCGGTGCCCCCTCAGGGGCGTTGGCGGATTTACGGTCTTGGGTTACCCGACGGAATACTGAAGAAGGTTTATTATGAAAATGCGGCCCGGCTCTTGCGGGTTAAGATCTAACAGTTCCCCAGAATCTAGCAGCTCCTTCAAAGAGATTGACAAAGCGAGAGCTTTCTGCCAGAAAGAAAGCGAAACAACGGGAACGAAAGCAAAGAAAAGAAATAATAGATGATCTTTTCCCTTCTTCAATTTGCCATTGGGGCGTTGCTGCTGACTGTAACGAGTGGCTCCCGCCCGGGTGATTTCAAGGTCATTGGCCCCGGAGGAGGTGGGGCAATGTTCCATCCGACCATCAGCCCTCACGACCCCAACACCGTCTTGGTTAGCTGCGACATGACAGGATCCTATATTACCCACGATGCTGGCAAGTCCTGGCGGATGTTCAATCTACGCGGGGTTGTCCAGTTCTTTGTATTCGATCCGCTAGATCGCAAGGTCATTTATGCACAGTCTAACGGACTGTGGCGCAGCCAGGATGAAGGCGAGACATGGAGCCTGATCTACCCACGGCCGTCCTCCGTGAAGAGAATCAAAATGAGTTCGGATCATTCGGACGAAGATTTAATTGCGGAACCCAATCCGCTGGGCGCTATCACGGCAATGGCCATCGATCCATCCGATTCCAAAATATTCTATGTTGCTGCGGGCGACAGGAAAAAAGGGATGTTCGGCGTCTTTAGGTCGGGTGACGAGGGGCAGAATTGGGTGAGAGAGGAGGAGCTACCAGGGCTGGGGGACAAGCTATGGGTCAATCCTCATTCACCCCCCGACGATCGGATGCTTCTCATTGCAGGTTCACACTTCATTGCAGAGAAAACCAGGTCGGGCATGAGGAAGCTATCCACTCCGTTTGCAAAGACGCTCACAGATATTTCTGCAGGATTCAGGAAGGATGGCAGGCCGCTCCTATACGTTATCGGGGACGAATCTGCGTTTGCCTCGGATGACCAGGGAACAACGTGGAGGAAGGCTAGCCTGGCCCAAGCTGGCGCGAAAATGCGAGCGGTCGCGACCAGCTTGCAGAATCCAGATACGGCGTACGTCTCATACAGAGACTTGGAAGATGGCGGAATCAAATGGCTAGGGGTTGCGAAGACCAAGGATGCAGGACGCAATTGGGAGCCGGTTTGGAAGGAGGACAGCAATCCCGCAGCTAAGCCCGCCACAAACGTCCACGACGCATGGATTACGGAACGATTTGGATCGGATTGGGGAGAAAATCCGCTGGCGCTTGCCGTGGCGGAACAGGACACCAACATAAGTTACGGGACAGATTTGGGAAGAACTATGCGCACGACGGACGGAGGCGCGAGTTGGGTCGCAGTCTACTCAAGAAAATCCGGTGAAAACGGATGGGTCTCCACAGGCCTTGACGTAACAAACGCTTACGGTTACCACTTCGATCCCTTTGACCACAATCGGCAATTCATCACCACGACGGACATCGGTCTTTTTCGTAGTGAAGACGGCGCGCAGTCCTGGATTAGTTCAACCAGAGGTGTGCCAAAGGAATGGATGAACACGACGTACTGGATCGTATTTGACCCCGATGTTAAGGGACGCGCTTGGAGTGTGAATAGTTGGACGCATGACTTACCGCGACCGAAGATGTGGAGACGAAAGGGTGTTGGGAATTTCCGAGGTGGTGTATGCCGCAGTGATGACGGGGGAAGGTCCTGGACAAAGTCGAATGAAGGGATGGAGGAAACGGCGGCTACGCATATCCTTCTGGACCTGGCGAGTCCGCCCACAGCGCGCGCGCTCTACGTTGCCGCCTTCGGGCGCGGGGTATACAAGAGCGTTGACGGAGGCAAGAGTTGGAAGCTGAAAAACGCTGGCATCACCCAGAAGGAACCCTTTGCCTGGAGAGTTGTGAGGGATAGTAAGGGGACACTCTACGTGCTGTTGGCGCGTCGTTCGGAAGATGGAAGCCTGGGAACGGAGGGCGATGGAGCGATCTACAAGTCCACGGACGGAGCGGAAAACTGGAGCCGGGTTACAATGCCTGAGGGAAGCAATGCGCCGAACGGCCTGGCGGTTGATCCCAGTGAACCGGATCGGCTTTATCTCGCAGCGTGGGCGAGGGACAAAGGGGATCATGGCGACGGCGGCGGTATCTATTTGTCCGTGAATGCAGGAAGGACTTGGACGCAAGTACTGGATCGTGATCGCCACGTTTACGATGTGGCCATAGATCCGCGGGACGCCAAAATACTCTACGCTGCCGGGTTTGAGTCCTCTGCATGGAAATCAAACAATCGCGGGGAAAGCTGGTCGCGAATACCGGGTTTTAACTTCAAATGGGGACACCGCGTCATTCCGGATCCTGAAGACCCCAAAAAAATCTACATCACAACGTTTGGCGGGGGCGTTTGGCATGGCTCCGTGGATGGAGAAGATCGTCCATTGGATATCGTTACCCCTGAGCTTCAGCCTGGACGATAGCGAAGGAATCTCCCGGGGGAAAGAGACAAGAAGATCCGATGGAAAGCGCCTCCTCATTGACACAGGCGGACTGGCAACGTGCGCTGACAAACGGCCAAGCGCGGGCAGCAGAATTATTTGGCCGGCCGGAGACAGAACAGAAGCGGCTTGGCTACGTCCACACGCTTAAGGAGATCTGCCAGCAGCCCTGGACGTGGCTGCGAACCTGCGATCGAATGATTGCGTCTCGAGATAACCTGAAAAAGGAGGTGGCAGGAATTCGTAGTCTCGCGCTTACTGGGTCCGGGAGTTCAGAGTACGCCGCCGAATGCGTGCGCCTTCTACTTCAAAATGAACTAGGAATTTGTGCGGAATCAATCAGCGGTGGATCGTTGTTAATGTACGGGGGGAAAGCTTTGCCCCCCGGAAGACCTGGCTTGCTTGTTTCTTTGGCGAGATCCGGGGACAGCCCGGAAAGCAGTGGGGCCGTAGAGTTGCTGTTGGACACGGAGGCTGAGTACCGGCACGTTGTGGTGACTTGCAACGAACAGGGGAGTCTAGCTAGAGCGTGGCGCGACCATGAGAAAGTACATGTCACTACGCTTCCCGCCGAGACGCAAGACAAGAGCCTGGTGATGACGAGCAGTTTCACCAACTTGCTGCTGGCGGCACGGTTCATCGGAATGCTGGAAAGGCCAGACAAATATCGGAGCGTGTGCGAGAGATTAAGCCAAATAACAAAGGGACTGATCCGGTCCAATTTTGACATTCTGGCCAAGATCGCCGCCGCAGATTTCCGCCGGGCAGTATTTCTCGGCAGCGGGTCGCGTTTTGGCGCCTCCCGAGAAGCGGCGTTGAAGATGCTGGAGATGACGTCGGGTCGCGTAACGACACTCTGTGAAACGTATCTTGGATTCCGGCATGGCCCTATGAGCTATGCGCAGGATGACACTCTAATGGTTTGCAATTTGTCTTGTGATTCCACAGTACGCGCATACGAATTGGATCTATTGCGCGAATTGGATCGGAAGAAACTTGGATTGTCCAAAGTCATTATTGGAGAAGGCATTCCGGATTCCGTGATTAGAGAGGGCGATGAGGTCATCGAGTGCCAGGGATTGGCCGAACTCGGAGACGAAGAGACCCCGATCGTGTATGTGGTTGTCGCTCAACTGCTGGCTTTTTTCCGTTGCCTAGAAGAAGGACTCCGGCCTGATTCGCCGTCTGAGGGAGGAATTATCAACCGTGTGGTGGAAAAGTTTCCACTTCACACGCCTTCGTGAATTACCGTCACCAGGAAACTCTCCGACCTGGATGAATGAGCCTGGAAGCGCGTAGTAACCGTGATCAAGCCGAACTGCTTGCAACGCCGTTGGCGATATTTCCCACGCGAGGCGATGCCCATGCGATGGACGGTCCTCTTCTTATTATTCCTGAGTGTTAGCGCCGTACCCGTTCGGGCTCAGGTACACGTCTGGGAAGGTACTCTGAATCTTCCGGCATACGCAGAAGGAGCGCCTGATCCAAATCCTCCCTTCGACCAATTCGCGACCGGTCGATTCAATTATCCCTATACCCTGCGGAAAGAAATCAGCGACAAGCGTACAGGACACCGCTGGCGCGCGATCTATCTTGAAAACGAATACCTGAAGTGTTCGGTCTTGCCGGATTTGGGCGGGCATATCTATACGTGCATCGACAAAATCAGCGGGCAGCCGATGTTCTATGCCAATCCTTCCATCAAGAAAGCCAGGATCGGCTATCGCGGAGCATGGGCCGCATTCGGAGTCGAGTTTAACTTTCCCGTTTCGCACAATTGGGTCTCCATGTCGCCTGTGGATTTTGCGTATGCAGACCATAAGGATGGCACTGCATCGGTCACCGTTGGGAATATCGACAGAGTTTACGGAATGGAGTGGTCCGTGGAACTGATTCTGCGGCCTGGTTCTACGGTTCTCGAACAACACGTCACGCTAAGCAATCGAAGCGATGTACGCCATCGTTTTTATTGGTGGAACAATGCCGCCGTCCAGGCCTGGGACGATTCCCAGATTCAATACCCCATGCGTTTTGCCGCGGCACACGGGTTTGCCGAAGTGCAGAGATGGCCTGTCGACTCGCAAGGCAAGGACCTCAGCGTCATTCATAACCAGACCGACGGGCCGGTATCACTGTTCGTTCATGGAAGCCGCGAAAACTTCATGGGTGTCTGGCATCCGAGAACAAACACGGGGACCGCGCATTTTGCCGACTATGCCGAGCTACCCGCGAAGAAAATTTGGTCCTGGGGTGTTGACGCGGAGGGTCTTGATTGGCGCAAAGCGCTCTCCGACAACAACAGCGCCTACGTCGAGCTGCAAGCGGGGCTCTTCCGAAATCAGGAGACGTATGCGTTCCTTGAACCGCGGCAGTCCATCTCTTTCGCGGAATATTGGATGCCTGTCCGCGATACAAATGGGATCTCCCGAGCGAATCTTGCAGGCGTAGTTCATTTAGAGAGAAAAGGCGGCATGTTGACGATCGCCTTCAATGCCAACCGGAGGCTGCCGGATGCGACGATCCAGATCTTGGACGGAGAAAATCCCTTACTCAACGAGAAAGGAGATCTTGTACCGGAGCGAGTGTGGAAGAGAGAGATTCAGATTCCAACCGCCGACAAGAAGTACACGTTTGAGCTCAAAAACAGCGAGGGCGCTCTGCTCTTGAGGCAGAAGGAAGGGGAGTATGACTGGACGCCCGAGTCGGAGATCAAAGTTGGCCCGCAGATTTCGTACAGGATACCGGAAGAGACGCGTCGATCTGAAGACGATTGGCTTCAGCAGGGCAAGGCGGAAGAATTGAACGGCAATCTGTTAGCTGCCCTGCAGACTTATCAAAAAGCATTGGTGAAGTTCCCGACAAATTTTGAATTGTTGAAGGCGTTGGGACGGCTAGACGCATGTCTGCAGCGTTTTGAAGAAGCGGTACCTCGCCTGGAAACCGCGCGTGACCGAAATACCAGCGATGCTGAGATTTCCTATTATCTCGGAATCGCGTACGACGGCATCGAAAGGGAGAACGACGCGGCCAATGCATTCGAAGCGGGGATGCGCTCACCCTCGTATCGTGCGGCTGCCGCGTTGCGCCTTGGCGAAGTGCAGGCTCGGCGGGGCGCCTTGAAGGAGGCGAAGGATTTTCTGACCAAGAGCCTCGAATCCGCGCCGGATGACCTTCGAGCAGGCGAAGAGCTCTCGTCTGTTTTGCGCGCGTTCGGAAGGACCACCGACAGCGACAAGATAGCAAGGGAACGGCTTGCGCGCTTTCCGTTAAGCGATTTTCTCGAGGAAGAACTTGGAAAACCGAATATTTTGCATCTGGCTGCCGATCCCTATCGGGTCCTGGACGTTGCATACGAGTATGGGCGCGTCGGACTATACCGTCGAGCCGTGGAGGTTCTCTCACGCGAATATCCATCCCCCGAGGCGGATCAGAGCGAACCTGGCGCGGTTGTCCCCCAGAAGAACCCGCTGATTGTCTACTTTCGTGGGTACTGCCGTGAGAAACTGGGGGAGTCCGGTGCAAATGATTATTTGCAAGCCTCCCGGCTCTCAACTGTCACTGTATTTCCGAGCACGATCGAAGACCAGCGAGCGCTCAAAGCGGCCATTCGCACAAATGAGAGAGACGCAACCGCTCATTACCTGCTGGGGACGTGGTATTTTGCACGCGAAAAAACGGAAGACGCTGTTAGCGAATGGCAACAAGCGCGAAAGCTTAACCCCCAAATACCGGTATTGGAAGCCAGTCTCGGACTGGCATTGCTACACATGAAGAGGGATTTAGCGGGCGCCCTGAATGTGTTTGCGGAAGGAATAAGAAATGATCCATCGAACGCGGTGAACTATTTCGGCACCATTGCAGCGATGGCTGTACTGGGAAAACCTGCGGCGGAGCGGGTGAAGGCACTCGAGCTTTACTCAGACCTGAACCGTATGCCCACAAGCTTGGTTTACGAATTGGCTTTGAACCGCGCAGAAGAAGGGAATTATAAGGGCGCGATTGATTTGTTCCGGAATCGGTTCTTTGGCAGCGAAGAAGGCGGAACAAACGTCCGCCAAGTGTGGGTCGAAGTAAAGCTGCAACAAGCCATTGGATTGGCTCGATCCGCTCACTGTGAGGAAGCTCTAGCCACAGCGAAAACGCTTGTTTCGCCAGTTCCAGGGCTTGCGTTTACACAGGACGGATTAGAACCACTGCAGAACTCCGCCAGGACAAACTACCTGCTCGGTGAAACGTTTTCTGCTTGCGGCCACAAAGAAGAGGCAGATCGCAGATACCGACTTTCGGCGAAAGCGGCCGACGCTTCGGACGTCGTGTGGGCTTGGGCTTCGGCGAAGGAGCTGGGGAGCTATGATCCAGCTCAATGGCAGGAACGCCTTTCCGCAGCGTTGTCACAGGCGGAGTCCAACGCACAAACCAGCGCCCGCGAGGGTTGGTGGGTCTACTTGACCGGAGTCTTGCATCTGGCACTTGGGCACGAAGCTCAGGGCAAAGAGTCCCTTCGCGAATGCCTGCTCTTGCCGGACAGCCGAATGTCTCATCACTTCAGCCGACTGGCAATGCAGGGCGCTACACCTCGATAACTTCGATGCCCTTCTTGCGAAGGGCTTCTGTGAAATCCGGGGTTGCGCGGTTGTCCGTAATGAGGCGACGGATTCTGTCGAACGGGCCAATCTTTGAAACGCTTCTGCGACCCAGTTTGCTGAAATCCGTGACAACGTTAACCTCTTTGGCGGAGCGGATCATCACGTTGTTGAGCTGCGCTTCGAGCACATCTGGTGTCGAGGGCCCGTTTTCGAGGTCGAAACCGTCGACCGCTAAGAAAAGGCGGTCGGCGTGGAACTCGTTCATCATGGCTTCCGCTTGCGGTCCGACGAAGGAGCAGGAAACCGGTCGCAACAGCCCACCGATCATGATTAGGGAAATGCCCGGGGCATCCGCAAGTTCGACCGCTATATTCAAGGCATTCGTAATGACCGTCAGCGATTGAACTTTCATCCTTTTCAAATGCCGGGCGACCTCTGCCGTGGTCGTTCCTGAATCAAGAATGATAGTTTCACCTGGCCGCACCAAATCTGCTGCGGCTCTTCCGATCTTGATTTTTTCATCCCGGTGCAGAGTTTCTTTGGTGCGGAGGGGGTAGTCCTGCGTGGCCTCCAGGCGCCGGACAGCACCGCCGTGCGACCGCACGACGGCGCCGATGGAAGCAAGAGCGTCTAGGTCATTGCGCACGGTGACCGCAGAAATGGAGAACCGCTTCACCATGTCTGCGACGGTTACTTGGCCCTCCTGGTCTACGAGGTCCAGCACACTCCTGCGTCGCTGTTCTGTCAGTAGACGAGCCTTGGGGGTCATGCACCGTTTCCGTAAACCCAGTATAGAGTCTCCATTTCGATGGGGTCAAACGACGAAAGCATAGGGGACCAAAATACTTTCGTATTCTTTCTCTTTGTATCGTTAATGCTTTGTTTGTTGTTGCGTTTGCTTTTCTATTATGGTACATCGTTTCTCCTAGATTACTTTGCAGGGGAGGTTCGCCTTGAAGCACAGAGTTACGTTTACCTGTGTTGTTAGCTTGGCACTTCTATTCTGTATGTCCGCGGCTGGGTTCGGCCAGGGAACGGATCTGGGTACGATTCGGGGAACGGTGACGGACTCCACGGGGGCTGTCATTCCGGGTGCCACAGTGAAGGTGACTGACGCCCTCACGAACGCCGCACGGGAGACGAAAACTAATTCTCAGGGCAATTACGAAATGTTCGGGCTGAAACCCGGCACTTATAAGGTGACAGTCACCGCCGCTGGAATGAGCACGAAGGAAACCACGGACATCGTCTTGAACGGCAGCGACACGGTGAGCGCCGATGCCGTGCTTAAGATTTCGGCTGCACAGGAGAGCGTAGTAGTGTCGATGGAGGCGCCGGCCATCAATACGGAAGACCAGACGATCAGCACAGCGATTTCTAACCAGGAAATTATTGACCTTCCCCGCGACAGTCGCGACGTGTACTCATTCCTTTACTTGAACCCTAATATTACGCAGGGCGTTGAGGATGGCGAATTCAAGTTCCTGGGCTTCCAGAGTTATGGCGCCAATTTTACAATCGACGGCCAGCGGTCCACCAACACGATTTTCGGTTCGCCGACCACCAGTGAGCCTTCGCTGGAGGCCGTTGGCGAGCTCAATGTTCTCTCCACCGATTTCAGCGCCGAATATGCGGGAATTGGCAATATTCGCATCACCACTAAGCGCGGCGAATCGCAATTTCACGGCTCGGCTTTTTACAACAATAAGAACTCGGCCCTGGCGGCCCTGCAGATACAAGACAAACAGGGCATGGCGGATTTTGTGCCGACCCCAGGCGTCAGCAAATATCCGACGCCGTATTTCAATCTCAACGATATTGGTGGATCCCTGGGGGGACCAATTCCCGGCATCAAGAAGACCTGGTTCTTTATGGCTTATGAACGGAACTACTCGAGGGCCGCGGTACCCATTTCGGACCAAAAGTTGCCGCATCCGGCATTCTGGGGCGGCGACTTCTCGCCGGCCATAAATCCTTCAGCAGCCAATCCCGCCAAGCTACTCCCGGATGTGCCTGCTGGTGTAACTCTGACGCCGGCTGAAGTATTGACAGACACTTACCTGGGCTTGGGGCAGAAGTTTGTGACCATACCTTCGCGCCTGCTGGACCCCAATGTGCAACAGCTCATTAGTATTTACTTCCCCAAGATAAGCCCATTGGTGCCGATCAATTTAGCGAACGGCCGAATTGCGGACCTATTTCAGACGCTGCTTCCGGGCCGCTCAACTCGTGATCTGGGAACACTCCGCGTGGATCACGATTTCACAGACAAAGATCACGTTTATGTAGTTTACAACGCCTCCGCTTTCCTCGGCGCCACGTCGCCGGTCAGGAACCCCTTCACAGGACTCGGCCTAGTTCAGAACGACCGCCGAAATAATACCGTTTCGGGCTCCTATGTCCGCACGATTCACAACAATCTGATTAATGAGGCGCGCGGCGGATTCAATCGGGAATACAGCTTTCGCCACAGCAATACGACTCTGTCGGGATTCCTTTCCAGCATCGGGTTTGATTCAAATGCCATAGATGCGTATGGGGCAGTCGTAGGCCAGGCACAGCTAAGCACGCACGGACACGCTGTAATCGATTTCGGCTCTACATACACCACCTTTGACCGAAGCGGCAATCGCACTACTGAGCGGCTGTTAAGCCAGTATTTGGCGACTTTTGGAGACACACTTACCTGGGTGATCAAAAAGCACAACCTGAAAATGGGCGCGGATTTTGTGCGCAATGTGGGACAAGATGGGTTCGCGGCTGCCCGCGGGAATCCGCGGGGAACGATGACGTATAGATCCAGCGGGGCGGTAACTAACCCGTTCGCTCACTTTCTACTCGGGCTGGCGCCCACTAGAGTCACTTTCATCGCGCAGCCCCGGCCCCCCATGGACGTACACAACTGGGAGCAAGGTTACTTCTTCCAGGACGATTGGAAGGTCACGCCGAGGTTGACTGTCAATCTCGGCGTCCGCTACGAGCTAGTTTCGCCATTTGTCGACAAGAACGACATCATGCTCAATTTCGATCCAACTTTCGGCAACAACACTGGGCGTTTTATTATTGCCTCGGATAAGACTACTCAATTTCTCGATCCTCGAATAGCTACCACGTTGCCAGTCGTCACTGCCGCCCAGTCAGGACTTGGCATCGGCCGAGGTCTGGTACGGACCGATAAGAATAATGTTGCGCCCCGCATCGGCGTTGCCCTAGGTCTGGGGAAGAAATCCGTCGTGCGCGGTGGATACGGGATTTACTTCCCGACTGCGGCGGCCCAGGGGATTCGGGACCCGCTTTCAACCAACGCCTTCAATCAGGCGCTTACAAAGTCGAATCTGGGCATAAACCCGCAGCAGCTGCAGCCTTGGCCGACCCCCATGACGGGGGGAGACGTTAATAACCTGGCTGGCCTTCTTTCATTCAATGCCGTGCCCGTTGGACTTCACCAACCTCTCATTCAACAATACAATGCGACCTACGAACGCGAACTCGGGCTAAAGACTTCCGTACGTTTTTCTTACCTCGGCACCACTGCGCGTGGGCTAATTGCGGGCACAGACCTGAATGAACTCAGACCCAGTGATGTTGGTTGGAACACCACCACGGGCGACGGAGTGACCCCTTGCGATACTGATGCTGGAGACTGCGAACCAACGCCATCGCAAACTGCGGCACTTCCCTATCCCGCGCTGGGAGACTTCTTGCTGAGCTTTGGAAACTTTGGCCACAGCCAGGCGAACGCCTTCCAGACTCAGCTTGCGCGTCGCTACGGCAGCGGATTGATGTTTAATGCGTCTTACACCTATCTGGACCAGAAATCTACCGGCTTGGATGTTGGCGAGTCCAGTCTTGGCGGCGTGGCCTACAATCCGTTCAATCCTGAACACGATTACGGCCAAGATGGGTGGGTATCTCGCCATCGGTTCGTTCTCTACGGAGTATATGACCTGCCGATCGGGCGGGGCAGAAAGGTCGGCAGCTCTCTTTCAAGGTGGGCCGACACTGTGATCGGCGGTTGGCAGACAACTTTTCAGATGTTTGCCAAGAGCGGCACCGGATTTACGCCGTACTGGACCTGCGATAACTGTTTCAATAGCGACCACTACATCGGTCCAGGAAATATCGCCACAAGCTCCGTGGACGCTGTCGGGGACTTTGAGGGAGGCTACAGGCCCGTCGTCGTGGGGAACTACAAGAAGCATGTTGGAGACCAGCTCTACGATCCCTCGGCATTTGGACTCCCTCCGATGGGCGCCGACGTGTTTGATAATCCGCAGGTCGCCAAACGAAACCTGTTGTGGGGGCCTGGTGCCTGGGGAGTGAATTTGGGTCTGCACAAAGACTTTAGATTCGGCGAGCGAGTCAAC
>Ga0209469_1000583_pt1 | contig 22072 bp, 20 predicted proteins | sample GraSoiAngelo_123_FD_185880 | JGI IMG/M metagenome (GOLD analysis project Ga0209469, IMG submission 185880) | Grasslands soil microbial communities from the Angelo Coastal Reserve, California, USA - 14_0927_02_40cm (SPAdes) (version 2) | ecosystem: Environmental > Terrestrial > Soil > Grasslands ... | reverse complement strand
CCGCTCGTTTCGGGGCGCCCGCGACGTCCCCGACCTCGCCGCGACGGTGAAGATCCGCTGCTGGGCGGATCCCTATGTGCCGGGGCAGACGCGTCTCACCGTCGAAGCCGTCTATCGCCCTCGCTACGACCCGTCCCGCACGGAGCGGGATCTCGAAGTGATCGTGCCCAAAGACCATGCGGGGCGCGCGCTCGCCGACTCGCTCATGGCGGCGCTCAAGAAGCGCTTTGGGACACCCAGCTCCGCACCCACCGCTCCATGACGTCGAGATCCACCATCGCATCCCGGCAGGGCCCGTTGGGAAGCCGCATCGTGAGCCCGAGCACCGGGAGCTTCCCCGCCACGTCCCGCAGGCCGGTCGTCATGTCGCGTTCGCACGCCACAGCCACCACGGCCCGGGGGCGCCGCTCGCGGATCACGCGCCGCGCGAGCTGCCCGCGGGTCGCCACGAACACGGGCACCTCGTACCGCCCGGCGATCGCGAGCACGCCGTCCAGCGCCTGCTTCGAGAGACAGCGCGGGATCAACACCAGTAGCTCGCCCTTCCCCACCATGCGCCGACGACGCTCGGCGAGGGCGTTGTAGACGTCGATCGCGGCGTGCTCCGCCCAGTCGCGCGACCCGAACCCGCGCGCGACGTACGAAGTGAAGCTCATCAGGTGCAGATACGGCCCTCGCTCGAGCAGCCGCCCCGGCAGCAGGAGCACACCCCCATAGAAGGAAAGCAGCAGCAGCGCGAACCACAGCGTACTGGCGCCCGACACGACCGCCAGCGCCCCCCACAGCAGGGCAGGCAACGACGGGAGCAGCGCCTCGAGCCGCGGGGCCAGCAAGAACAGCAGCAGCGCCGCCGCACCGAGCCCGACGACCAGTGTGAGGGCGCCGAACTGGAAGAACAGTCCCGGAGGCGCAGAGAAGTCGCCGTTGCCGGCGAGGGGCTTGCCATCCCATTCGTCCCATTCGTGACCCAGGCGGCGGTCGGTCTCGATGTGGATGAGCTGGGCGCGCGGCGCGTCTGCGGGCATTTGAGGCTCAAGCATCACCCGCGGGTGTAGCCGTGTCAAGCTGAGAGCGCGCATGTACTTTCCACCGTGCGCCCCGTGAGCCTTCCCACTCCCCCCTTCCCCGGCCTCAGCACCGACGCGCGCATCCGGGCCGCGTACGCCGAAGGTGCGGGGATCTACCGCATGGTGCCCGCAGGGGTGGCGCTGCCCCGCGGCGTGGAGGAGCTGCGGCGGTTGGTGCGCTGGGCGGCGGACACCCGCACACCGCTCGTGCCCCGTGGGTCGGGGAGCGGGATGCCGGGCGGAGGAGTCGGGCGCGGGGTGATCGTCGATCTGAGTCAGGGCTTCCACTGGGTCGCGCCGGATTGGCCGCATCGCACCGTGTGGGTTGGCGCTTCAGTCACCTGGGCGCAGGTCAGCGACGCCGCTCGCCCATTCGGCTTGCGGCTCGCCCCCGACCCATCGTCCGGCGCGTTTGCGACCTCCGGGGGCATGATCGCGACCAACGCCGCTGGCCCGCGCTCGGTGCGCTGCGCCAGCGTGCGGGCGTGGGTGGAGGCGGTCGAGATCGTCGAGGCCGACGGGACGGCGCGCAGGGTTACCCGGGGAGAAGGAAGAGGTGAGAAGTTCGCTCTGGCGCCGGACCAGGTCCGGCTCGTCACCGCCCGATTCCCGAAGACACGCAAGAACTCGAGCGGCTACGCGCTCGACCGCTACGCCGAATCGGGGGACGAGCTGGATCTGCTGGTCGGCTCCGAGGGGACGCTGGCGATCGTCACAGCCGTGCTGTGGCGGCTCGAGCCGATTCCCGTGGACGTCGCCGGCGTGGCGCTCGGCTTCAGCAGCCTCGAAGCGCTCGCCCAGGCCGTGCCGTACCTCGTCGCTCTCAACCCGTCCGCAGTGGAGCTACTCGACCAAACGTTTCTCGCGCTGGTACGCGGGGACGGCACGGAGCTCCCCGCCGGCCTCGAGGGACTGCTCCTGGTCGAGTTCGAGCGAGACACGGCGGCCGCGGCGCGCGGCGTGGTCGGCGACGCGGTCCGGGGCCTCAAGGCGTCCACGGTCCACGTCGAGACAGCCGTGGATCGGGGAGCCCTCGAGCAGCTCTGGTCCGTGCGGAAGCTCGCGAGCCCCGCGCTCGCCCGGCTCCCCCCTACGCGGCGCTCACTGCAAGTCGTCGAGGACGGCTGTGTGCCGATTGAACGGCTGGGAGAGTACATCGCCGGCATCCGCGCGGCGGCCGATGACCACGGCGTGCCCGTCGCCGTGTTCGGCCACGCCGGCGACGGCCACGTACACGTGAACGCCCTGCCCGACACCACCGCGCCGCAGTGGCGCGAGCAGCTCGCCGGCCTGTTCGCCGCCGTGACCGAGCTGCTCGTTAGGCTCGGCGGAACGCCTTCGGGGGAGCACGGCGACGGCCGACTGCGTGCGGGGCTGCTGGAGCGGTTCTATGGACCCGAGGTGATGGCGCTGTTCCTAGAGGTGAAGCGGGCATACGATCCCCGCTCGATCCTCAATCCCGGTGTTATACTTCCCGCAGCCGACTGGGCGCCGCTCGCCGACTTGAAAGTCGGTCCGGACGCGGCCCCGATTCCCGATGACATCGCCGCACGCCTGCGCGAGATCGAACGGACCGCCGGCTGGGCCACGCCGAAGCTGGAGCTGGCGCGATCCTCGAGCCCCGAGTCCCAAGCCCCGAGCCCCTAGCCTCATGGAAATCTTCCGCGCTCCGCGCGTCACGCTGATCGCCCGTCCCGAGTTCATCGAGCCCGAACACCTGCACGTGCAGTGGCGGGGCGACTCGTCGCCAGGCGAGCGGCTCGCCGAGTTCGCGGGCCGGATCTGCTACATGAGCCAGCACAACCCCGCGAACCGCAGCACGGCCGAGTACCTCGAGAACATCAAGAAGCAGGGGCACGGCTCGGTGCTCGAGCACGCGGTGTACGTCCTCCTGATCGAGGGGATCTCTCGCTCGTGCTCGCACGAGCTGGTGCGGCACCGGGCGGGCTTCGGCTACTCGCAGCTGTCGCAGCGCTACGTCGACGAATCCCACGCGGCGTTCGTAATGCCGCCGGCGATCCTCGGCGATCCGACGCTCGAGACCGAATGGGAGCAGGAGGTCGCGCACGCGCAGGCGGCGTACGTGCGCGCCGTAGCAGGGCTGATGGAGCGCTACGGCTGGGTCGCCGACAAGGTGCACCGGCGGAAAATGGCGCGGGAGGCCGCGCGCAGCGTCCTGCCCAACGCCACCGAGGTGAAGATCGTCGTGTCGGGCAACGCGCGCGCCTGGCGCACGATGCTCGAGCTCCGCTGCGGCGAGGGCGCGGAGCTCGAGATTCGCCGCATGGCGATCGCGTGTCTGCGCGCGCTCGCGCGAGAAGCGCCCGCGCTGTTCTCCGATTTCGAGATCTATGTCGCGGACGACAAACAGGAGGCCGCGCGCGTCGCGTATCATAAAGTCTGACGTCTCGTTGACGTCACTTTCCCTATTGCGCATCGCGCTGACGTTTCGTATTCTCTACTCGACAACCCGTTTTGGATTCACGGACCGCACCAGCGGCCTTTTTTGTAGGAGGTCACCCGAGACCACATGCTCATCGGTCTCGCTTACAACCAAAAACCGGACACCGCGAACTCCGCCGCAGAGCCATCCAGTACCAACGACGCGTTCGCCGAGTGGGACGATCCTTCCACCATTGCTGCGGTGGAGCAGGCTCTCGGTCTCTTCGGCAGCGTCATCCGGCTCGAAGCCGATCCGTTCTTCCCGCAGAAAGTCGCCCTGGCCCGTCCCGATCTGGTGTTCAACATGGCCGAGGGACTGCGTGGCCAGAGTCGTGAGGCGTTGGTGCCGGCGATCTGCGAGTACCTGAGCATTCCGTACACGGGCTCGGACCCGCTCACGCTCGGGCTCTCGCTTCACAAGGCGCGCACCAAGGAGATTCTCGCCTACCGCGGCGTGCCCACCGCACCCTTCGCCTGCGTCGAGACGCCGCAGGAGCTGGAGCGCTTGCGGTTGCCGTTTCCAGTGTTCGTGAAGCCGGTCGCGGAGGGGTCTGGTAAAGGAGTGTTCAGCAACAACTTATGCGACACGCCCGCGCGGCTGCGCGAGCGGACACTGGCTCTGCTGGCGCGCTACGCGGAGCCCGTGCTGGTGGAGACCTACCTCCCGGGCCCCGAGTTCACCGTGGCAATCCTCGGCAACGGGCCGGCGGCGTATTGCCTGCCGGTGATCGGCTTCGACTTCACGGCGCTGCCCCCCGGCGCGCCGCCCGTCTACGGCTACGAGGCCAAGTGGGTGTGGGACCAGCCCGAAGCCCCGCTCGCGATTTTCGAGTGCCCGGCGCCCGTGCCGGCGGGCCTCTACGCCGAGATCGAGCGCACCGCGCTGGATGCCTACCACGCCCTCGGCTGCCGCGACTGGTGCCGCGTCGACGTGCGCGTCGATCGGTTCGGGGTACCGAACATCCTCGAGCTCAATCCCCTCCCCGGGATCATCCCCGATCCCGCGATGAACTCCTGCTTCCCCAAGGCCGCACGGGCCGCCGGCTTCGGCTATGACGAGCTGATCCAGGAGGTCGTGCGCATCGCATGGCGGCGGCTGGGGGGGCAGGACATCGTGCTCGACCGCGAGGTCACGGCAGCGGTGTCGGCGTGAGAATCGTCATCCTGTACGACCCCGGGGCCGCGGACTGGACACCCGATGACATCCGCGGCGTGATGAAAGCCGTGGACGAGATCGCAGCCATTTTCGGCGCGCTGGGACACGAGATCCGCAAGGTCCCCGTGCGGCACGACATGCGGTGGTTTCAGGTCGCGCGGCGGGCCGACCTCGTCTTCAATCTGTGCGAGGGCGTGCATGGCAAGAGCGAGTGGGAGGAGCATGTGGTGGGCGCGCTGGAGTTCGCCGGCGTCCCGGTCACCGGCGCGAGTCTCTGGACGCTCGCCGCGTGCCGGCGCAAGGCGGTCGCCAACGCTCTGCTCGCCCAGGCCGGGCTCCCGATCCCTCGTTGGACCATCGCGCAGGGGAAGATCGACGACGACTTCCCGCTCCCGGCCATCGTCAAACCGGCGGCCGAGGATGCGAGCGCCGGGCTCGACCGCGGCTCGGTCGTCACCGATCGCAAAGCCCTGCGGGCGCGCGTCGCCGCGATGACCGAGCAGTTCGACGAGGTGCTCGTGCAGGAGTACGTCGCAGGCCGGGAGTTCAACGTCGGCCTGGTCGGCAGCCGCACGCTCCCCATCTCCGAAATCGACTTCGCCCGCATGCCGGAGGGCGCCTGGCCGATCCTCACCTACGCCGGCAAATGGGACGCAGGGTCGGCCGACGACCTCGGCAGCGTGCCTGTCTGCCCGGCGGCTATTCCCCAGAAGCTGGCGGACAAGCTGGTGAAGCTGGCGGAGGCGGCGTGGCGGATCCTGCAAGGGAAGGGGTACGGGCGAGTGGACCTCCGCGTGGACGAGCAGGGACGCGCCTGGGTCCTCGACGTGAATCCGAATCCTGATTTGAACGACGACGCCGGCCTGTCGCGGATGGCGAAGGCCGCGGGCTGGGACTACGCGGAGCTGGTGCGCCGGGTCGCGGAGGTGGCGCTCCGCGAAGCGCAGGGCGCCAAGGCGGCTCGTGAGCTGCTCGCTCCGCCCCGTCGGCCGCGCGCAACGCGCACCGCTTGAGCGGCTCACGCGGGCCACGGGTCTCTTCCGACCGGAAGAGGTCGCGGTCGCGGTGGAGCTGCTCGACGAGAGCCTGGCCGGGGACGACGACTACCGGTTCCTCGGTGCGTACAGCGACGACGCATTGGTGGGTTACGCCTGCTGGGGTCCCACGCCCGGCACCCAAGGGACGTGCGACCTGTATTGGATCGTCGTGGATCCGACCTGGCAAGGAAAGGGCGTTGGCACGCGGCTGCTTGAGTCAGTCGAGCAGGCGCTGCTGGCCGAGGGCTGTCGGCTGATTGTGGTCGAGACATCGTCTCGCGCCGAGTACGCCGCGACCCGCGCCTTCTACGAGCGACGCGGCTACGAGCAGGCCGCGCGGCTCCGGAGCTACTACGCACCGGGGGACGACCTGGTGGTCTATCTCAAGGACCTGACGCGTGGTGTCCTGGCAAGAGCTACTCCGTAAGAAGAGCATCGCTGCGCTGGAGGCTTTGGTCGCCAGGTTCGGGCCCGAGCACTTCCCGGACCTCGACCGGCTGCGGCTGGCGGCCCGGAACTTCGAGTTCCGCATCTCGCCGGCGATGGTCGATCTCATCACGGCTCCCGGCGATCCGATCTGGCGGCAGTACGTCCCTGACCTCCAGGAGCTCGAGGTGCATGACGGGATGGTGGACTCGCTCGCCGAGGACGCGAACTCCCCCGTCCCCAACATCACGCACCGCTACCCGGACCGGGCGTTGTTCCTAGTTTCGCCGGTGTGCGCGTCCTACTGCCGCTTCTGCACCCGACGCCGCAAGGTGGGCGACCCCGAGAAGATCCCGATGCGCGAGTTCGAGTCGGCGTTCCGCTACCTCGAGGAGCACACCGAGATCCGCGACGTCATCATGTCGGGCGGCGATCCGCTGCTCCTCTCCGATCGCCGGATCGACGAGCTCTGCAAGCGGCTCCGTTCCATCGAGCATATCGAAATCATCCGGATCGGGAGCCGCGTGCCGTGCCACCTGCCGGAGCGGATCACGCCGGAGCTGTGCGCCATCCTCAAGCGGTACCATCCGCTCTACGTCAACACGCACTTCAACCATCCCGTCGAGCTCACACCTGCCGCGGTGCAGGGGCTCGGGCTGCTCGCGGATGCCGGGATCCCGCTCGGCTGTCAGACCGTGCTCCTGAAGGGCGTGAACGACGACCCTGAGGTGATGAAGCTGCTGATGCAGCGCCTCCTCGCCGCCCGGGTGCGGCCCTACTACATCTATATGTGCGACCAGGTCGCAGGCGCCGAGCACTTCCGCACGACCGTCGAGAAGGGGCTCGAGATCATCAAGGCGCTGCGCGGCTGGACGTCGGGGCTCGCGGTGCCCCACTTCGTCATCGACGCGCCGGGCGGTGGCGGCAAGATCCCGCTCCTTCCCGAGTACGTGGAGTCGATCACGGACGACGCAGTCGTGCTGAAGAACTACGCGGGGGGGCGATACGTGTACCGTCAACCCGCGCACGAGCCGATCCTCGTCGGCTGAGCTGGACCGTCGCGGCGGCGCCACAGAAAAGGGCGACGATCGCGAGCGCTGTCGCATTTCCGCCCTGGGGTGCCGCAAAAACACCCCTCCCCGAGCGGCGCGGGCCCGACACATTTCAGGCGAGCCGCCTCCGGGGAGTGCCGCATGCCGTCGCCTCACGTCGGTCGTGTCATCGTCCTCCTACTGTGCCTCATCGCTCCGGCCGCGCGCGCCGCCGCCCAGCAATCGCACTCGGGCTCCGTGCTGGGCACCGCGCCGGTCGCCCGCGCTGACACCGCCGCCGCGGCGTACGAGCCGGTATTCGAGGAGCTGCGTAGGATGACGCCGCGGGCCGACTCCGTCGCCGCCGTGCAGAACGTGACGCTGCGCCGCGACGCCATCCTGTTCCGGCTCGAGGACGGCGTTCTGTACCTCGCAACCCCGGTGGCCGGCCGAACGATCGCCGCGATCTTCGTCGGGCGCGGGTCGGTCGAATTGACGCCGCCCCTCGCCATCGAGCGGCGCGAGGTGCGGCGCAGCCTCGGCGACTCCTCGGTCAACGCGGGAATCACCGCCGCCGCGTTCGTCTTCACCGATTCCACGCTGACCGAGCTCGGGCGGCAGGTCGCCTTCCGGCGTGGCGGCGACCCGGGCCGGGCCTCCGGCGTTCTCGGCGACGCGCTCGACCGCCTGCTGGACGGCCCGCACATCCTGCAACCGACGCTCATGACCGCCGTCATGAACGGTGAGTCCGACGGATTCTTCTACGCGCACGTCAAGCGCGAGCACGGGGAGGACCTGATGTTGGTCGTCGATCCCCGCGACGACGAGCAGGTGTCGCTGCTGCGCCGCGGTCGCGAGGGCAGGAAGGTCCAGGTCGTCTCGGAGTTCCGGCGGGCGGAGGACTTGCACGACAGCACCCCCACGGAGCCGGACGCCCATGACGAGCTGAGGCTCGACGGCTACCGGATCGATGCGAGCATCACGAAAGGCCTCGGCTTCTCCGCCGCCGCCACGATTCGCCTCACCCCGCGACGCGACGGCCTTCGCTGGGCCCGCTTCAAGCTCCTGGCGGCGCTGCAGGTCGACACGGTGCGCGACGATACCGGAGGAGGAGGGCCGCTGACGTTCTACCGGACGAAGAAGAGCTCGGCCCTGTGGGTCCGACTCGACCCGCCGTCGCGCACCGGCGAGACGCGATCGCTGCGGGTGGTGTATCACGGCGATCTCATCGGATTCACCTCCGTCATGCAAGACATCACCAAGTGGTGGCCGGGGCGCGTGCGCGCGCGGCTGCCGCCGGTGCTGGATCGATGGTACTACGTGAAATCATCGTACGACTGGTTCCCTCGCTACGGGGGGCGCGCCACAGACGTGGACCTCACCTTCCACACGCCGCAGCACTATCGCCTCGCGAGCATCGGTCGTCTGGTGGACTCGCACACGCAAGGCGATGTCGTGACGACGCACTGGACTACGGTGCGCCCCGCCGACCAGGTGTGCTTCAGCGTGGGCGAGCTCGACGAGTTCAACATCACCGATCCCCGCATTCCCCCCGTGACCGTACACTCCAACGGCGACGGGCATCGCCAGCTCGACAAGTTCTTCCTCGCGCTCCACGATCAGTTCAACTTCCCGCTCGACATGACCATGCGGCTCGTGTCGCGGGGGTCTCCGGAGCAAGATGTGGGCGCCGACGTGGCCAATAGCCTCGCGTTCTTCACGCGGGTCTACGGCCCGCCGCTGTTCGACCGGTACTACGCTGCGGAGATCCCGTTCGGCTACGGGCAGGCGTTCCCGGGCTTGATCTACCTCCCCGTGTGGACGTTCCAGGCCGTCAGCGACAGCGGCTACGACGAGATCCTCCGCTCGCATGAGATCGCGCACCAGTGGTGGGGCATCGGCGTCGAGCCCGCCGGATACCGGGACGTGTGGCTCAGCGAGGGCTTCGCGGAGTTCTCGGGCTGGTGGTACATGCAGATCGTGCTCCAGGATAATGCCAAGTTCTTCAAGCATCTCGACCACTGGCGCCGGGAGATCCGCGCGCGACGCAACGACGCACCGCCGATCGGCGTCGGCTCGCGCACCAGCGAGCTCAACCCGCGCGACTACACCGTGATGATCTATCAAAAGGGAGCATGGGTGCTCCAGATGCTGCGGAATCTGATGCTCGACCTCCGCACGATGAAGGAAGACGCGTTCTCGGCGATGATGCAGGACTTCTACGAAGAGTACCGCGGCAAGCGGGCGACCACCCGGGACTTCCAGCGCGTCGTCGAGCGACACGTCGGGTTACCCATGGACTGGTTCTTCGACGAGTGGGTGAACGGCACCGCGATTCCGACCTACATCGCGTCCTGGCATGCCGACACGACGGCCGACCACAAGTACGCGCTACACCTGCGCATCCGCCAGGAAGACGTCCCCGACGGCTTCCTCATGCCCGTTCCCGTTCGTGTCGAGCTGGCAGGCGGGGGACGCGCCATGGTGCGGATGACCGTGCGAGGAACGCGCACGGAAGTGGAACTGCACCTGCCGGCGCAGCCGACGGAAGTGGAGTTCAATCCTCTGCAGTCGGTCCTGGCGGAAGTGAAAACCGAAGCGTGGGAGTGAGCTGGAGCGTACGTCACGCAGGCGTCGCGCCCTGCCCTCGGCCGCCTTCCGTGGTTCCCCGCGCCTGACGCTCGTCCCCCCGCCGCCTGTCCCGCAAGTAGCGTTGCAGCACGACAAATTTGGCCGCGTCCGCCCCGAGGAAGAGCTGGCCCTGCGTCACCGTGCGGATCGCCCGCGTCAGCTCCTCCACGGGACCCGCCTTCTCGACGAAGCCGCTCGCGCCCGCCTCGAGTGCATCGAGCAGTTGCTTTTCCTGCGGCAGCCCTGTCAAGACAAGAACCTTCGCCCCGATGCCGAGCGCGACGATCCGGCGCGTCGCCTCGAGGCCGCCCGATCCGGGCATTGCCAGATCCATCAAGACGACATCGGGCCGGGTCGCCGCGGCGCTGGCAACGGCTTCGTCCCCCGTGCCGGCCTCGCCGACCACGACAAGATCGCGTCGCTTCTTCAGGAGTGCGCGCACCGCCGCTCGGAAGACGACGTGGTCGTCTGCCAAAAGCACGCGGATGGGGTGCCGGGTGTAGGCGAGAGGGCCGAGGTTGATGGCTACGCTCCTCGTGCTGGCGTTCGTACTGCACGCCCAACGACGCTGGCATATCCGTCCTTGCAAAACGCGTGCGCCACGAGAGGGGGACGCCGTGGCCGCCCTTGCTCCACCCGGCGCCCGCGTTGAAGATGCTTCAACTCGTCAATCTGTCGCGCGGTCGCTACAATTCGCGTCGGAGATCCGGACATGCGTGCCATGCTCGTCGACGCCCCGCGCCAGCCCCTCCGCACCGCTCACCTCCCGCGCCCCGAGCCCGGTCCGGGCCAGGTCTTGCTCGCCGTGCAGGCGTGCGGCGTGTGCCGCACCGATCTCCATGTCGCCGACGGCGAGCTCCCGAACCCGAAGCTGCCGCTCGTGCTGGGCCACGAGATCGTCGGCACCGTGGTAGCGACCGGCGCGGGCGTCCAGCGATTCACGGCGGACCAGCGGGTGGGAGTGCCATGGCTGGGGTGGAGCTGCGGGGCATGCGGTTTTTGCCGGGCCGGGCGCGAGAACCTGTGCGACCGCGCACGCTTCACCGGCTACCAGCTCGACGGCGGCTACGCCGAGTACACGGTCGCCGACGCGCGGTTCTGCTTTCCGCTTCCGCACGGCTACGGTGATCTCGAGGCGGCGCCGCTGTTGTGCGCCGGGCTCATCGGCTACCGCTCGCTCGTGGCGGCAGGGGACGCCGAGCGGCTCGGGCTCTACGGGTTCGGCGCGGCGGCGCACATCGTGGCGCAGCTGGCGCGCCACCAGGGGCGGCGCGTGTTCGCGTTCACGCGCGCCGGCGACACGACCGCGCAGCAGTTCGCTCTGGAGCTCGGCGCCCGCTGGGCGGGCGCGTCGGATGCCTCGCCACCCGAACCGCTCGATGCCGCGATCATCTTCGCGCCCGTGGGGGCGCTCGTCCCCGCCGCGCTGCGTGCGGTCGTGAAAGGTGGGACCGTCGTCTGCGCCGGCATCCATATGAGCGACATCCCGTCGTTCGCCTACGACATCTTGTGGGGAGAGCGCGTGGTCCGGTCGGTGGCGAACTTGACACGCAAGGACGGCGAGGAGTTTCTCGCCCTCGCGCCCCACATCCCCGTGCGAACCACGGTCGAGCCCTACCCGCTCGAGCGGGCGAATGAGGCGTTAGAGAACCTGCGGGCGGGACGGGTGAGGGGGGCGGCGGTGCTGCAGCTCTGAACGCGGAACGCGGAAGGCGGAACGCGGAACAGCAGTGAGAGGTCGGGCCGCGGCACGACCCTCAGGGTGATGTTCCGCGTTCCGAGTTCCGCGTTCCGCGTTGGTCTATGGCAGCTGCCAAATCTCGACTCGGTTCCCGGTGAAAATGGGGATGAGCAGGCGGTTGCGCTTCGCGTCGTAGCCGATGTCAGCCGGGCTCGGCACGCCCGTGACCAGCTTCACTGCCTGGCCGGTCTCGTAGCTCGACACGGTCGAGTCAGTCCAGCTCGAGACGAGGATCTTGCCGCCGGCGATCACGACCCCGTCGAATCCGCCAGGTCCCTTGGCGATCACGCTCGGCGCTTTGTCCTCGGGCTTCCAAGCGAGCAGTGATCGCCCACCGAACTCGACGATCACGAAGCGCTTGCCCACTGGGTCCAGCGCGATTCCGTTGGGACGGCCCAGGGTGTCACCCCGCACCGCGACGGTCACCTTACGGTCCGGGCCGATGCGGAAGACCCGGTCGGGCCCCGGGTGCAGCACGTTGCCGACATCGTCGAACCGGATGCCGGTGTCGGTAATGTAGAGCGCGCCCGTCGGGGCGATGGCGATGTCGTTCAGAAACACGGCGCCCAGGCTGGCGAGGCTCACACTGTCGATGGAGGCACCCGTCCTCGCATTGAACCCGCGCACCGCGTCGATGTCGGCGACCCACAGCGTGTCACCCCACAGCGCCAGTCCCTTCGGGCCGTGCAAGGTCACGCCGTTCTTGCCGCCCTCGATGAACTTGAGATTCTCGACCGCCCCGTCCGGCCGCACGCGACTGATGAAGCCGTTGTTGTCTTTCGCCGTCGGGCTGCCGTTGATATTGGAGACGAAGTAGATGTCCTGTGTGGTGTCGTGCAGCACCGATTCCGGCGTAAGGAATCCTGCGATGCTGGCAACCTTTGTGGCGGCCGGAGGCGGAGGTGTTGGAGGCGGTGGCGCCGGCGACACCTGGAGCACCGTGGAGTCCGCCGGCGTCCCCGGGCTCTGGGACGCAGAATGTCTCCTGGCCATGGGCTCGCAGGCCGCGCCCACGGCGAGCAGACCGCACACCACGCTCGGCCTCATGATGCCTTCGCCTGCTCCATTTCCTTCTTCCGCGCCTCGATCACCTTGTGCGCCACGTCCGGCGGCACCTCCTGATACACATGAAACTTCGACCGGTACGTTCCCCGGCCGTGCGTCAGCGAATGCAGCATGGTCGCGTAACGGTCCAGCTCGGCTTCGGGGACGAGCGCGTTGATCTTCGTGAGCCGACCCTCCTTGTCGGTCCCGAGGATGTGGCCGCGCCTCGAGGAGAGGTCGCCCATCACGGCGCCTTGATACTCGTCCGGCGTCCACACCTCCACTTCCAGGATCGGCTCGAGCAGCACCGGCTTGCAGTTCGGGCTGACATTTCGGAACGCGAGGATGCCGGCCATCTTGAACGACATCTCGTTCGAATCAACGTCGTGGTAGGAGCCGTCGTATAGCTCCACCTTGAAGTCCACGACTGGATACCCCGCCACCGGGCCGCGCGCCGCGGCTTCCTGAATGCCGCGCTCCACCGCCGGGATATACTGCCGCGGGATCACGCCGCCGACGATCTCGTCCATGAACTGCAACCCGGAGCCCCGCGGCAGCGGCGCGATCCGGATCCAGCAATCGCCGTATTGGCCGCGACCGCCGGTCTGCTTCTTGTGCTTCCCCTGGCCTTCCGCCTTCCCCCGGAACGTCTCGCGATAGGCGATGCGCGGCTTTGTGGTAACGGCGTGCACGCCGTATTTCCGCGCCAACCGGCCCACGATGATCTCGAGATGGCGCTCGCCCAGCCCGCGGATCAGCGTCTGCTGCAGCTCGGGGTTGTACTCGTGCTGGAAGGTGGGGTCCTCCTCGTGCAGCTTGTGCAGCCCGTTCGAGAGCTTTTCCTCTTCGCCCCGCTGCTTCACCTCGATCGCCACCGTGATGATCGGCTCGGGGAAGGGGATCTTGTGGAGCACGATCGGCGCCTCCCGGGTGGAAAGCGTGTCGTTGGTGTGCGTGTCGCGCAGCTTCGCCACCACCCCGATGTCTCCGGCGTGCAGCTCGGCGATCTCGAAGCGGTCCTTCCCGATGCTGACGCAGAGGTGGTTGAGCTTCTCGACCGCCGCCCGCGGGGCGTTGAACACGTCCTGCCCGTTGCGGACCATGCCGGAATACACGCGGAAGTACGTCACATCTCCCACGTGCGGCTCGGACATCGTCTTGAACACCTGTCCGACGAACGGCCCGCCGTCTTCCGTCTTCAGCATGAGTCGCTCCGCGCTCCCCCACTTCTGCGCCTCCACCGGCGGGCGCTCGTGCGGCGCGGGGAACAGCTCCACCAGCTTGGACAAGAGGGCTCGCATCCCGTAGGTCAGCTCCGCCGCCCCGCAGAACAGCGGAAACAGCTCGCCCTGCGCCATCCCCGCCTTCATGGCCCTGATCGCTTCGTCACGCCCGATCTCGGCGCCGCTCAGGTAGCGCTCGAGCAGCGTGTCATCGGTCTCGGCGATGCGCTCGATCAGCTCCTTCGAGTACTGATCGAACCGCCCCTGGTACTCCGCGGGAACGTCCTCCTCCACGTATTCCCCCGCCTTCGTCCCCTTCTTGTACAGGTGGCACTTCTTCGAGAACAGGTTGATGATCCCATGGAAGTCGGGGCCCTCGCCCACGGGGATCTCCACCGGGATCACCTTCGGCGTCAGACGCTGCTTGATCTGGCGGTAGACCCTTTCGAAGTCGGCGTGCTCCTTGTCCATCAGGGAGACGAAAAACAGGCGCGGGATGCCCCGGTCTTCACAGTAGTCCCAGACCTTTTCCGTCCCCACCTCGACGCCACCGGTCGCCGAAACGACCACTACGCCGCCGTCCGCCGCATAGACGCCCGCGAGCGCCTCGCCCGTGAAGTCGAGGTAGCCCGGGGTGTCGATGAGGTTGAGCTTCGTGTCCATCCACTCAGCCACGCCGATGGCGAGGTTGATGGAGTACTTGCGCTCGATTTCGTCGGGAGTGTAATCGGTGAGAGCGGTGCCGTCTTTGACGGACCCGTGGCGCTTGCTCGTGCCGGCCACGAACGCGAGAGCGTCGACCAGGGAGGTCTTGCCGCTCGCGCCGTGGCCCACGACTGCCACATTGCGAATCTCCGGTGTCTTGTATACGCGCATGGGCGCAGCTCACTCCGGCAGGGGGTGAGGGGAATATGAGCCGGAAAACAGGCCCTAGGCTAGGCATAGGCTAGACGCGCAGACGCACCGGGGAGAACAGAGGACTAGCTGTTGCCATGCCTTGGCAGGTGGAGGCTGCTCACTCCAGCCAGCAGCATTATCACCCCCGCCAGCAGGAACGTGCTCCGCTGGCCGAGCCCGTCGTACGCCCATCCAGCGGCCAGCGGGCCGAGGCTGCGGCCCAGCGCCGCAAACGCCTGCGCCGCGCCGAGGATTGTGCCCTGCTCCGTGGGGTCGGCGTAGATGGACACCAGCCCGGACGCCGCGGGCGCAAACAGGCTGTTCGCGAAGGCGAGCGGCACCGTCCAGGCGTACAGCTGCAGACTGGTCGCCGCGTACGGCACGGCAGCGATGCTCACCGCCATCCCGAACAGGCCCACCACGAGCAAGGCGCGCGCGCCGGTACGTCGCTCGATGCGCCCGAACAGAAACCCCTGCACCGCCGCGGCGATCGTACCGATCACGACGAACAGCCAGCCCAGCTCCTTCGCCCCCCACCCCAGCGCTGCGGTCGCGTGCAGCGGCAGCGCCACCGTGTAGCCGGCGAAGGCGAACGGGGCGATCAGCCACACCAGCATGAGCGGCCGCAGCTGCTCGCGCCCCAGCGCCTCACGCATGTGCCCGAAATCGAGCAGCGGCCGCACGGTGCGGTGCTCGGTCGCGAGTGACTCGCGCAGGATGGCCCCCGCCGACAGGAAGTTGACCAGGGAGAGCCCGGCAGCGATCAGCCCTGGCGCGAGGTGCCCGAGGTAGTGGTCGGCCAGTCCCCCGATCATCGGGCCCAGCACGAACCCGATCCCGAACGCGGCCCCAATGGTCCCCATGCCGCGGGCGCGGTCCGCCGGCAGGGTGATGTCCGCGACGTACGCCTGCGCCGCGGAGATATTGCCGCTCGCGAAGCCGGAGATCACGCGGGCGAGGAACAGCACCGCGTAGGAAGGTGCGAACGCGAACAAGACGTAGCCCGCGGCGTTGACCAGCATCGTTGTGAGGAGGATCGGCCGTCGGCCGATCCGGTCGGACAGCCGGCCGAGCAGGGCCGTCGCGAGGAACTGCATCGCCGAAAAGACGAACACGAGGGCCCCGTAGCCGATTCCCTGCGCTCCGAAGCGCTGGGCGTACATCGGCAGGATCGGCATGATGATCCCGAAGCCGACCAGATCGATCAGCACGGTCAAGAAGATCACGCCCAGGTGAGCGCGGGTCGCAGGCATCGGGGCTACAATCTACGCGCGGGGTCACGCGGCGCGGGCGCGCAGTGTGACCCGGGTCACCATGACCCCGCACGCCGTCTGTTAACGTCGCGCCCGTTGTCGGGTCTTATCGCTGAACCTTTACCGGGGAACTCACATGCAAGGCCGATTCGCGCTGCTGACCGCTCTGGCGCTTGCCCTCAGCCTGCCGACGATCGTGTCGGCTCAGGCCGCGGGCGATTCAGGTGTGCGGCAGGACCGCACAGCAGTCCGCCACGACCGCCGCGAGCTGCGCGGCGATCGCCGTGATGTGCGGCACGACACCAAGGACATTCACCAGGATCGCCGTGACCTCCGTCAGGATCGGCGGGACGTGCGTGAGGACATGCAGAAGGGCGACCTGAAGGACGCACGGCGGGACCGGCGGGATCTGCGCAGCGACCGCCGCGACCTGCGCCAAGACCGCCGCGATCGTCGCCACGACGTGCGGGACGCGCGCTCGGATCGACGCGACCTGCGACAGGACCGCAAGGACCTGCACGAGGACCAGCAACATAAGACGGACAGCACCCGCTGACCACCGCGAGTAATGACGTCAGGGTGGCCGTCTACGCGGCTGCCCCGACGTGCGTTTCCTTCCCCTGCGCCACGATCCGGACCACGGTCGCGCCGAGGATGAGCGCCCCTCCCGCGAGCGACCACGCACTAGGCATCTCTCCGTGGATCAACCACGCCCAGATCGGGTTGAGCACCGGCTCGAGCAGCAGCAGCAACGACACCTGGAGCGCGGGGACGTGCGGCATCGCTTGCGACAGCAGCACGTAACCGAGGCCGAGCTGAACCGTTCCTAGGTAGAGGACGATCACCCAGTCCACGGCGCGGCCGCCGGCCACGGGAAAGATCCACGGGAGCGACAAGACGAAGGCGAGCACGTTCCCCGACACGGCGGCCGCCGCCACCGACGCGGCCGAGCCACCGGGGCGCTGGGTGAGCCAACGGTAGCCGATCACGACCAGCGCGAAGGTGACGGCGCTGACCGCCGCGAGCACGTTCCCGAGCAACGGGTTCGTCGCCGTGGCGCGCGGCGGCTCGACGCCGACGAAGAACAGCGTCATCCCCACCGCCGCGGCGAGCAGCAACGCGACGTCGCCGCGCTGCACGGGCTCGCGTAACAACCACGGCCCGAGCAGCAGAATGCACAGCGGACTCGCGTCCTCGAGGAATACGGCGTCCGCAGCGGTCGTGAGCTTGTTCGCCTGCACGAACAGGATCGTCGTGACGGCGTAGGCCACGCCCACCAGCGCCGCGCGCCACGTCCACACCCGGCGCGCCTCCGGTACCATGACGAGCACGGCGATCGCCGCCACCGCGCCGCGCAGCCCCGCCACCTGCCAGCCGGTGAAGCCGCACAGCTTGAATGCGGCACCGCCCGTCGAAAACAGCGTCGCCGCGGCGAAGACCCGCAGACGGAACGCGGCGTGGCTCGCTCGATCAAGCTCCATCTCGGGACCCTGGCAGGCTCGCCCCCCCGTCCCCCGACGGGTAATTTCGATGCGGCACAATCCACCGCAGGAGCTTGCAATGTACGCTCGATCGACGATCCTGCCGCTCGCCACACTGGCCGCGCTCGGTCTGGGGGGGTGCGGCGGGGCCCGCACCGGTCAGGCGGCCCACGAGCCAGCCCCCGCCCGTTCGAGCGACGTCGTGACCTTGGAGGAGCTGGGCAGGGTCACCACTTCTTCCACCTTGTTCGAGGCGCTGCACGCGCTGCGGCCCGCGTGGTTCCGCCGCAATCCGACCACTCTCCGCCCCGAAGCCGAAGGCGACGTCGTCGTGTATCTCGACCAGAGCCGCCTCGGCGGGCCCGAGACGCTCCGCACGATCCAGGTCAACGCCGCCACCGCGATTCGCCATTACAGCGCGTCCGAGGCGGAGGCCCGCTTCGGCCCGGGCCACCTGCACGGCGCGATTCAGATCATCACGGCGCGGTGACGCTCCTGCTGCTCATCGCGGCGCTGCAAGCGGACAGCGCCAGCTTCGCGATCCGCGACTTTCCCTTTGCCAGCGGGGAGACGCTGCCGGTGCTGCGGCTGCACTACCTGACGCTGGGACGGCTGCGGCGCGACGCCGGCGGGAGCGCACGCAACGCGGTGCTCATCCTGCACGGCACGGGAGGCTCGGGAAGCCAGTTCCTCTCGCCGCTTTTCGCCGGGGAGCTGTACGGCCCCGGGCAGCCGCTCGACACGACGACGCATTACCTCATCCTGCCGGACAACCTCGGACACGGGCGGTCCAGCAAGCCGAGCGACGGGCTCAAGGCCCGGTTCCCGCACTACACCTACGGAGACATGGTCGCGGCGCAGTACCGCCTGGTGACGGACGGGCTGCACGTCGACCACCTGCTGCTGGTCATGGGCACGTCCATGGGCTGCATGCACTCGTGGCTTTGGGCGGAGCGCCATCCCGACTTCATGGACGGCGTGGTGCCGCTCGCCTGCGCCCCCACGCAGATCGCCGGCCGGAACCGGATGATGCGCCGCATGATCATCGAGGACATCCGCGGCGATCCGGACTGGCGCGGCGGCACCTACTCTCAACAGCCGCGCGGGCTCCTCGCCGCCCTGCAGCTGCTCTTCATGATGAGCTCGAGCCCGCTCCAGCTGCAGCGCACTGCGTCGACGCGCGACTCGGCGGACGCCTACATCACCCGATGGCTGCGCGAGCGCCTCGCCGAGACGGACGCGAACGACATGGCGTACCAGTTCGAGGCGTCGCGCGACTACGACCCGCGCCCGGACCTGGAGCGCATCACCGTCCCGGTGCTCGCTATCAATTCGGCGGACGATCTCGTCAATCCGCCGGAGCTCGCGATCATGGAGCGCCTGATGCCGCGCGTGAAACAGGGTCGCTTCGTTCTGATTCCGACGAGCGACATCACGCGCGGCCACGGCACTCACACCGTGGCCGCGGCGTGGAAGCAGTACTTCGCACCGTTCGTGGCGGCGCTCGAGCGGTCGCGCGGGTCGCCGAGCCCGAGCCGATGACGGTCACGGTCGGCCAGAGGGCGCGACGCAGCCTGACGTTGTCGCCTGAGCACGTCGCGACCTATGCGAAGCTCACGGGTGATTACAATCCCTTACACTTCGACCAGGCATTCGCCGCGCAAACTAGGTTCAAGGCGCTCGTCGTCCAGGGCGGCCTCACCACCGGCCTGCTGCACGCGCTCGTGGCGATGGACCTCCCGGGGCCCGGGACCGTGTTCCTGAGCCAGAACTGGAAGTTCACGGCGCCGGTGTACATCGGGGACACCATCACGGCCGAAGCGGAGGTGGTGAGCGTGCACGACACCAAGCCGGTGTGCCGTCTCAAGGTGACGGTCACACGGCAGACGGGTGAAACGGTGCTCGAAGGTGAGGCGTGGTGCTACACGTTCAGCGCCTGAGCTTCACGACGATCGCGGCCTGCCCGTCAGTGGGCCCGTAGCGGCTCGCCGTCTCGTTGGCGCTGAGCCAGCGCATCTCCAGCACGGTCGCCGCCGGGATCGTCTTCAGATAGTCGACCGACCCCATGTTGACGTCGTTCAGGTATACGTAGACCGGCGTCGATCTGACGGGCTCGTCCGCCTTTCCGGGAATCCGACTGAGCTCTCGCACCTGCAGCCAGCGTGGCCGCAGCGTCTCCACGATGTCGAACGCCGTGCCCACGTTCGGCTTCGCCCGCTCGATCTCCTCGGCCGTGAGCACGTTGCTACGTCGCTGCACAGCACGGAGCGGGGTAGCGCCCGCAACAGCCGCCACCGACAACGTCACCAGCGTCAACGGGAACGTGCGCATGTCTCCTCCCACGATTCGGATCGCTCTGCGCGCCGGGCCAGTGCGACCCAGCCCGACTACCGGTACCCTGCCGCCTGCAGACTAAACAGCTCCGCGTACAGCCCGCCCTTCGTCACCAACTCCTCGTGCGTTCCCTGATCGATGAGCTCACCACCCTGCAGCACCAGGATCCGGTCGGCCATCCGCACCGTGGAGAAGCGGTGCGAGATGAGCACCGCCATCCGTCCGGCGGTGAGCTCCGCGAAGCGTAAGAACACGTCGTACTCCGCGCGAGCGTCGAGCGACGCGGTGGGCTCGTCGAGGATCAGCACCTGGGCGTCACGCATGTAGGCGCGCCCCAGTGCCACTTTTTGCCACTCGCCACCCGACAGCTCTACGCCGCCCTCGAAGCGGCGGCCCAGCATCTGATCGTAGCCCCGCTCGAGCCGCGAGGCGACCGAGTCGGCCAGGCTGCGGCGCGCCGCCTCGCGGATCCGCTCCTCGTCGCCCAGTCGCTCGACCTGGCTGACACCGATGTTCTCCTTCATCACGAAATCGTAGCGCACGAAGTCCTGGAAGATGACGCCGATGTTGGTGCGCAGGCTGTCCAGGTCGTAGTCGCGCAGGTCCACCCCGTCGAGCAGAATGCGGCCCTCGTCCGGGTCGTACAGCCGCGCCAGCAGCTTCACGAGCGTGGTTTTCCCCGCCCCGTTCTCACCCACCAGCGCGATGCGCTCGCCGGGCTCGAAGGCGAACGAGAGGTGCCGCACCGCCCAGCGGTCCGACCCGGGATACCGGAACCCCACGTCCTGAAACTCGAAGCCCGTGCGGATCGGGACGGGCACCGGCCGCGCTCCGGGCGGGGACGTCACCAGGGGGCGGACGTCGAAAAACGTAAATAGGTCTGACAGATAGAGACTCTGCTCCCACACTTGGGACAGCGACAGTAGGACGCGTTGGATCAAGTCACGGCTCTGGCGGAACGAGCCTGCCAGGAAGGTGAGCGCGCCGATCGTGAAGCGGCCGAGCACGGTGAGATAGACGATCACGGCGTAGGCGGCGTAGTAGCCGAGCGTCCCGACGGTCACAAACAGCGTGGAGAAGAGGTTCCGTCTCACAGCGAGCCGCTTGTTCGCTTCGTAAAACTCGTCCGAGAGCCTGGCGTAGCGGCCCACCAGGAAGTCCGACAGGTTGAACAGCTTCACCTCTTTCGCCATTTCGTCCGACGCGCCGGCGTAGCGCAGGTAGTCGAGGAGCCGCCGCTCCGGCGTCCACGAGAACAGCAGCGAATAGCCCAGCGCCGCGTAGTGCGTCTCGCCCAGGAACGACGGCAGCACCGCGATCACGAGCAGGAGCAGCAGCCACGGCAGCTGGACGAGCAGCACGGCGGCGAGCGACGCGAGCGTGATCAGATCCTGCGCGGTCGAGAGCAGCAGCGCGATCAGCCCGATACGCCCCACGGTCTGGCGCCGCGCCCGCTCCAGGTGGTCGTAGGTCTCCGCATCCTCGTACTGGGCGAGATCGAGGGCCGCGGCGTGCTGCATCAGGCGCACGCTGATGCGATTCGAGAACAGGTCGCCCAGCAGGCTCTCGAGCAACGCCGACAGCCGGGCCAGCCCTTCCCCGAGCACGGCGATGCCGAACTCGAGCGCCAGGAGCCCGCCCAGAGCCCACCAGTCGACCGCGCCCTGCCCTCCGTCCGCCCGCACCCGCACCGCCGCGATGACCCCGTCGATGATCAGCTTCCCGATCCACAGGACGGCGAGCGGCACAAACGAACGCACCACCCGGAGGGCCAGGATGGCGACGGTATAGCCGCGGTGGGTCTCGAAGACGAGCTTGAGCAGCGGCGGGACGTACTTGAGCGCCTGGAGCCGCTCTTCCCAGCTAGGCGGCTTGCCGTTCGCGCCCCCGAGCAAGCTGTTACGCTGCGTGCGGATACCGTGCGGGACGAAACGTGGCGCCGTCACAACCTTAACTTCCCTCGAGGGCTGTGCGTCAATATAACTGCATGACAAAGACGGACAGTCGGACAGTCGGACGGTCGGACCGAGCGCGCCGGCGGGCGTACCTGCTCGCTGGGTTGGTGTTGGCGTTCCAGTCCGTCAGTCCGACCGCCCGACTGTCCGCTCAGTTGTCCCCCCGTGACTCCGCGCTGCACGCGCTGAACCGTCTCGCCTACGGCCCCCGACCAGGCGAGGTGGACCGCGTCGCGGCGGCGGGCGTGATGCAGTGGATCGACCGGCAGCTGTCCCCCGACAAGATCGACGACGCTGCGCTCGCCGAGCGGGAGCGCCAGTTCACCATTCTCGAGTACGACGCGGGCGAGCTCG
>Ga0209469_1000573_pt1 | contig 22243 bp, 13 predicted proteins | sample GraSoiAngelo_123_FD_185880 | JGI IMG/M metagenome (GOLD analysis project Ga0209469, IMG submission 185880) | Grasslands soil microbial communities from the Angelo Coastal Reserve, California, USA - 14_0927_02_40cm (SPAdes) (version 2) | ecosystem: Environmental > Terrestrial > Soil > Grasslands ... | reverse complement strand
GGCGTAGGTGGAGGAGTCGGAGGACTTAGCGGCAGCTCTATCATTCATAACCATAGCCTGGCGGCGGGATTCGACAAGGCCATCAGCACCACACTACTTACCGATTTCCGGTTCGGCTGGTTCCAGTACAATCCGCATTCGATCAAGCCGGACGCAAGCGTTGCGGCTGCGGAAGCCTTGGGACTGCATGGGCTGAACATTTCGAGCGATTCCTCGACAGGAGGCCTACCGGCATTCAAGTGGGACAGCGGGGACAATAAGAATACGCAGTTGACGGACTTTGGCGACGGTCTGGATCCTTCCCGTTGCAACTGCCCGCTGATCGAGAATGAACATCAATACCAGTTCGTGAACAACTGGACAAAGATCAGTGGCAACCATGCCATGAAATTTGGAGTGGACCTTCGCTTTGCGCACAACCTGCGCTTTCCCAGCGACGCCAATCGAACGGGCGAGCTATCCTTCAGCCATAAACAAACGTCGCTATTTGACCCGGTCGCGGGAAGCAACACGGGCGGGCTCGATTTAGCGTCATTCCTTTTGGGTGATGTTTCCCACTTCGAGCGCTTCGCCAGCGTGAGCCAAACTGCGGCAGAAAGTCAGAAGCGCTTTTTCCTGTATGCCCAGGATCAATTCCGGTTGACCAACAAATTAACGATCACTTACGGAATTCGGTGGGAGGACTATCTCCCTGAATCTGTGAACGCCAAGGGCAACGGAGGTTTCGCAAACCAAGAACAAGGCGTCATCCGTGTAGGCGGTTTCGGCCCGTACGGATTAAACGGCAACATAAGAAACTATCTCGGCGCATTCGGGCCGCGAGTAGGCATCGCGTACCAGCTTAGGCCAAAGACTGTCGTTCGCATCGGCTACGGCCGCAGTTTCGACATTGGAGTCTTCGGGTCGAACTTTGGTCACGCCGTGACGCAGAACCTTCCCGTCCTCGTTCATGAGGCGATCAGCGCGCATGACATCAATTCTGCGAATATCAATGACAACGTTCCGGTCTACCAGATGGATTCTGCCACGGGGCCACAGCCCGCGCAGTTCCCAGCCGTCCGTGCTGACGGCACGATTCCATTGCGGGGACCACAGAACGCCGTGGATCCGCGAATTCGTCCCACGGTGCAACGCCCCGCTGCCATAGACATGTGGAACGCAACGGTCCAGCGCCAGTTGACATCCACGATGACGGTGGAAGTGGCTTACATCGGGAATAAAGGCACGCACGGGTTCGCCGGTGACGGGCCCACATATAACGCCAATCAGAGAAGCATCGTTGGTTTTGGCAATCCACTCATAGCTCCGGACAGCCGGCGTCCCTTCTTCAACCGTTTCACCTATTCTGATTGCTCTGTCTCCCAGGGAGTCTGTGGCCTGGCGAATGTTCTGCCGGCGGATATGCTGACTTGCTGCTCGTCGGACATGGGGAACTACTTTGGCATGGATGCAAGCAGCAACTACAATGCGTTGCAGCTCAAAGTCGAAAAGCGATTTTCGCAGGGACTGCAATTCGTCTCGCATTACACGTGGTCCCGCGCGAGATTCTATGACAACAACTATTACGCCATCGATCAGACAGTCGCCTATGGCCCCATGAACGTGAACCGCAATCACGTATGGGTAACGAACATCCTTTACGAGCTGCCGTTCGGCAAGGGCAAAAAGTACATGAGCGGCGCCAGCACTTTGACGGACTATGCCATCGGCGGATGGAGACTGACCAGTATCACCAACTGGAGCGGGGGTTTGCCGTGGACTCCAAGCTATAGCGCGTGCGACAAGGATCAGGACGTGGGTGTTTGCCGCCCCAATCGAGGTTCTGGCTCGTTTCCTCTTGCTGTCAAAAGAGACTCTAACGGGTTCCTCACGTGGTTCACACCGAACCCAACCATGGGCGTCGGCGGTTCTGGAGGGGGATTCTCTCGTCCGACCGCTGGCACACTCGGCAACATCGGGTTGGACTCATTCCGCGGACCGCACCTATTTACGTCGAATCTCTCGCTCGCGAAGAACTTCCGCATCACCGAGCGCTACAAGGCGGAGTTCCGCATGGACGCGAACAACATCTTCAACCACCCTGTCATGGGCTTCAACTACACCCAAGGCAATCTTTGTATCGATTGCGCTGGGTCCGACGCCGGACGAATTACTAACATCGAAAATAACACGTCCATGCGGCTGCTGACGTTTGGACTGAGATTCTCTTTCTAACAAAGACAAAAAGACGCCTTACCACCCCGTTTTTTATGTTCTAATCGTTGTGTAGGCACTGCCGGAAGTTTCTAATGCTACGGTTCCGAATTCGTCTGAGTTGCCTCCTGACCGGCGCGCTTGCCGTCTGCGCCGCGCTGCATGCGGAATCGCCGGCCCCACAGGACGCGCCAAAACAGAATGGTTCAACTTCGAGTGCGTCGCCGGCGCCGCGGTACGCCAGCGTCGAGCAAGCTACTCGCTTGATGCAACAAGGAAAGAACGATGAAGCGCTGCAGCTTCTCGAGGGCATTGCCGCGGCGGAGCCCTCGCGGCGCGGAATCGTGCGCGAAATCGGCATCGCTTATTACCGGAAGAGCGATTTTCTGAAGGCCGCGGCCAGCTTCAAGAAGGCATTGGAGGAAGACCCGAGCGACAACGAAGCGACGCAGTTGATGGGACTTTCGTATTACCTTGCCGGGCGGCCTGCGGAGGCCATCGGGCCGCTGGAAAAAGCGCAGACTTGGTATCCCAGCGCGAATGTGGACGCTTCCTATATTCTCGGGATTTGCTACATCCAGACGAAAGATTACGCCAACGCGCGCAAGGCCTTCGCGAAAATGTTTGGCGTGCCGGCGGACTCGGCCGCCAGCTACCTCTTCACGGCGCGCATGCTGCTCCGGCAAGATTACGATCCCGTCGCCGAGGAATATGCGAAGAAGGCGGGGGAGCTCGATGCCAAGCTGCCGCGGGTGCATCTGCTGCTTGGCGAGCTTTATCTCTACAAGTCGCGCCTGCCGGAAGCCGTCGAAGAGTTTCAGAAAGAACTGCAGCTGAATCCGGGAGACGCCGCCGTCTATTACAAACTAGCGGACGCTTATACGCGGCTGCAAAAATATGAGGAGGCTGAAAAACTTTTGCAGCGGTCCATCTGGTTGGACGCGACTTCGACGGGGCCGTACATCCTCATGGGAAAAGTGCTGGAGAAAAAAGGAGAGACCGCCCTCGCCGTGCGAGCATTGCAGCGCGCCCTGGCAATGGATCCCAACAATCCCATTCCTCACCATCTACTCGGACAGGCTTACCGGGAACTAGGCAGGACGGAAGATGCGGAGCGCGAACTGAAATTGTCAGAACAGTTGCAGGTTCAGAAAGACGCGAAGCCCTGATCGCGCGACTTCACGCAATTAGAGAATTAGTGCGGCCGCCTTCCCCCTGCCGCAAACATGTATTCTTAGTGCGTCGCAGCCGCGCTGCTGCCCTGTTCGCTGGAAAGCTTCTGTACTAGCTCCGCAGGCAGGTCGTGCAAGAGTTCCAGGAACACCCCGTTTGTCCAGCCAAAGCCCACTATGTTCATGTGATAGCCGGCGGTCACCTGGGTTTCGGACGAGCGCGTGACGGCGTTATATTTTTCCCGAATGGTTCCGTCCTGCCGGAAATTTTCCGCCACCGTGGAGAGAAACTCGTACGAGACGCGGTCGGCTTCCTTGTTGAATCCATATTTTCGCAAACCTTCGTCGGCAATCAGCTGATCCGGCGCCCAGGCGTAAGGCAAGTCCCACTGGCCGCCTGTTTCGTGCGGACTCATGACCAGCCCGCCGGGCTGCTCAAACGTGGGGAGATGCTTCACCAGCGCTTGCGCCTGCTCCGGGGTTGCGATACCGGCCCACAGTGGGAAAAAGGTCGTCACATAATCGTAGGACGATTGCGCTTGATGCACGAAATCATAGTCCACAAACAGGCCGCGGCGGCTATTCCAGAGGTACTTCTGGATCGCCGCTTTGCGCTCTTCCGCGCGCTTCTGCCACTGTTCTGCATCTTCCGTGTGGCCCAGAATCTTACTAATCTCTTCCAGATCCGTTTCGGACTTGTAGAGCAGGCTGTTGAGGCAGACCGGTGCAAAATGATGCGTGCCCGCTCCATACGGGCCAAAGCGGAACGAAATGTCATAACCGGATTCACGCATGGAGCGGTCGCCCTTGTAGAAGTCCGCACTCAAGGCCACGTCTGAGGCGACGGTGCAATCCGGTTTGGCTGTCGTGCGGGCGACATCGCATACCTGAAGCGAGTAGGTCGAACCGGCGACAGACGAGGCGGTTTGCCCCGATGCTTTTCTGACGACTAGACTCTGATCCACATCCGGATGAGCCAGGATGTAGGCCACAACTTCTCGATAGTGGCCTGTTTCATCCTTCACGCTTTCGGGCGCGGGGCCATCTCCAAAATCGAAATAGCGGGAAAGTTCTGTGGACCCTGCGAGGTGAGGCTCGACAACCCACAGGCTGTGATCCTTGACAGCCAGTTGGTAAGCCTTCTCGAGCCACTTGTGATCTTCGTGGCCCGCGGCCTTCTGCGCACCGTAGACGCCCAGAATCATCGAAGTCAGGAAGGGCGGCTGGGACCGCGTGAGGTAATAGGTGCGGTTGGCGTTCAAGACAGCGCCGTAATGCTCGACCTCGAACAGAAAATTGTTGACCATGTCCCGGGCAAGATCGAGCCGGCCATCGCGAAGAAGTCCCACGACGATGAAGTAGCTGTCCCATCCGTACATTTCATTAAACCTTCCGCCGGGGACAACGTAACGGTTCTCCAGGTAAAGCAAGCCGGGAGGATCGATGGATTGGGCGGCGCTCGCTCCCAGATGACTTGCGGACGGAGGCAAGCTTCTGACTTGAATCCTGCAGCGAGTCTCGAGTTGCTTCACGGATTCCGGCATGGGAAAGTCGGCGGGAAGATAGAGCTGTGGCGCGGTGGTCAGTTTGGTATCGCTGAAAGTGGCGCAGTCAGAAAGAGATCGGGAGAGAGTGTTCCATCCCGCGGAGATATAAGAGCGAATTGGTTCGAGTCCGGTGCTTGCGTCTTTGTGAGACTGCTGCGCCGGAATGGTAGCCGGAGTCAGCGCGAGGAGGACAGTCAAAAGGAGCAGCCGCCATCGCTTTGCAGTGGGCCAAAGCAGAGCTGTGGGAGACGAAAGGACGCTTCCGGGGCGCATGTACTGAGTGAGCATAAACGGTAGCAAGTCGTTTAGCAACAAGAGTTTGCAGGGAAACAAGGGCGTGGTTATCTTGCCCTTTTTGGCGCTGTGTTCGCATGTGTCACGACCAAGTTTGAGACCACTCACCCAGTGCTCGTCCCGAGCCTGCCACGAACCGTTGACCTTTTCCATAACCACCTACTTGCATCTACTTACTTTAGTTTCTTGGTCCGCAACTTGGTTCGGACTCGAATGCAGCCAGTTTAGCTTGCCGCGCCGCGCCACAGTGGCCCTCGCTTTGCGATCTGACATCCAACCAGAATTGCAAGGCTCCCCCGAGTTTCAAAAGAGATTCCCTCACAACATGGGATTCATCACCCTCTCAGGTGTAGGTTCAACGCCTCTCGCACCCAAGCCGTGTTTCTACATCGACCATTTCTGCGGGCTGTGCGGCGGCGGGCGAACCTAATAAGGGTGCCTAAAGCTAGAGCAACCTATTCTGGTTGCTAAATACATACACAACCTAATTTGCTTGCCACACATACTCCCGATGATTGTGCACAATGGCTCGAATCGGCCGCTATTTTGCACAGTTCGTGCACAGTGGACCACAATTGAGAGATTGGAGCAGAGATGAATCTCGTAAATGCTTTGCACCTTTGGGAAATGGTGGACGTGACCGGGATCGAACCGGCGACCCCCTGCTTGCAAAGCGAGAAAACAAACTCTATCTTATTGGTTCGCTTGGCTTTGTTCTGTGTCCTAGTACCCGGTTTTCGACCTAATTTGGCAGCCCTTTTTTGTTACTGGTCCCAAGATGGACCCAAATTTGATGACTGCCTGCCTAACAGTCAATTTTGATCATCGACTTTTGCACCTTTTTTCCGGCATCCGGACCCTCATTGGACCCAAGTCTTGTACGCTGCGCGGCACGCTGCCGAAAGCTTTATCGTGATGGACCTAATCGACTGGCGCCCCTCCGGGGCTAGTTGCTTGGGCAGCAGAGGGTATGGTCTTTCCGCCTTGTAGGTACAAACTGACTAGGGCGGAAACATCGGAGCATCTTTCTTTTCCGGTTAGGTGGTCGTTTAGAACCCTCCTCATATAAACGTCGTCATACCAATTCGGAATTTTTCTCAGATTGAAATCGTCGACATGTACGTCCGTAAAGCATAGGGCTGCACTTTGAAAATTGGCAGCCATGACCGGATCGTTAGCCGGCGCAGTGGACACGATCTGGCCAACCACAAGGCTATCGAAAAGAATATGCCCAGTACTTTCGAATTGAGGGAATCCCCTGGTTTTCTTGAAGTGCGCTTTCGCCTCGATCCAAATATGGAAGGGAGCCGGAACGCAGGTAGCGTTATGCAAACTGGGATCATACAGCGTCAACTCATCGCCGCCCTCCTGGACAGTGAACGGGAATGCCTTGCCAAGGGCTGGCGCTGCCCCGTCCTTAAGGGTGGGAAGGTCCAAGACGCTGCAGGGATCGATTGTCCGAGTGAAGAGCGCCTGGACGCCTCGTCCTTGGCTGCTCCCAGGAGGGGCCGACTTTGCTCCTTGCGCAATCCTGCTGCCAGGCATGGGAGTGCTGTTGGCGGGCGGAGCAGCGTTGGCCCCTGCGTTCGGTCCCCGTGCGTTGCTGCCGCCCGCCTTTCCGATGGGCTTTTCTGCGCCAGCGCTGAGGATGTCGCAGCAGGGAATTGCGCCATCGACTGAGACTTGATGCGTCTTGAAGTTGGAATAGACGCCTTGGCCGACCCTGAGCGATTTCAGCATCGACGCGTCCTTCACCGCGAACTGAAAGGATTGGCCGCTGCTGCTGACCTTGGCGGTAACCACGCCCCTTGCGGCGTCGACGCTGGTGACCTCGCAGCACGGTAGGCCCGGCTTGACCGCGCTGCCGAGGTCTTGCCCCGTCGCAATGTTCCCCACGCCTCCGGCCTTGCCCATGCTAGTGATGTTGCAGCAGGGCTGCACTCCATCGACTGAAACCTGGTGCGTCTGGAAGTTGGCATAGACACCCTGTCCCACTTTCAGCGACTTCAGCAACGCAGCATCGTTAACGTTGAACTGAAACGTTCGGCCGCTGGCCTTATCCTGCGCTGCGACGAAGCCGGTGTGTGGATCTATGGCCTGAATGGGGCAGCAGGGCCCGGCTGTACTCTTTGCCGGCGACGATTTCGGCGTGCTCCGATCCGCAGGCGTGCCAATGCCGGGGCCCGAGCTTGAGCTGGGGCTGGCCGAAGGCAGGGCATCACCTGGTACCTGGTAGTGTGTGTTCAGGCTGACGGTGGTATTTCGGGCAGGGAACTTCCGACCGTGTTGGTCCTTCAGCGGTGTGCCCAAAAGGCTGTAGGTCGCTTTGCCGTGATAGGTGTGGCTAATCGAATTACCGGAATGAGGCGGCGCCGTATCCGACACCGACGGCGAACTGCCGTCACCCCAATCCACCTGGTAGGCAATTGGATCGTTGTAAGGATAGCAGGGGCGCATCTGCAGGGTGTAGGTGCTCGGGTAGTCGGCAACCGGCGACGTGTTCCCCGCGATCAGCGGGCTGAGGGCCGAGGACTCGCCGAGCACAAGGAAGCCTAGGTGCTTTTCCCAATTGTACAAGATCCAGTCGGCGCCGACCCAGTCCTCGGGGAAGATTCCGCTGGGGTCTAAATCCGCCAAAGCGGGCGACCAAGCTTTGGCGCGAATGTCCAAACCGAAATCAAGGTCGCCGGTGACGGCCGAGAGGTCAGGGCCTTTCTTGGAGCACGGTCCGTAATAAGCCCACAGATCAGCTTTGACATATGGCGCCGGCCCGAGCTTTGCTACGGCGAGGGGCGGCACCTCGCTCAATATGTCCCCGGACAACCCGACGGTGACCATGAGCCCGCCGAAGAGATAGGGCTTGATCACCCCTCTCAAGCCTTGCGCGGCGAAATCGAGCTCGCGCGTAATGCTCAAGGGGGTCTGGCTGAATGAGCTCGAGTTGCTGCAACCGCCCATGGTACAGTTCACCTGAAGACTCCCCGTTCTGCTGCCGCTGACCGCGTACTTGACTGTAACCAAGTTGTCGGCTTCGAGGTGAATCACCGCATCCGCGAAGGCGTCCAGTTCGACGTAGACGGGAATGCCGGCGGCATCGAAATGAGGCTCAGCCAACTTTATTTTTCCCAGCTCCCATTCAAAGTCATGCGTGAGATTGACCTGCGCATCGATGTCGATGTTCGTTCCCAGGGTCAGTGTTCCCGAACCCGAGACTCTCTTGAACTTCAAAGCAATCGGTGCGCAAAATTCTTGATGCACCCTGAAGTCCAGGCCGAGGGCCGCGCTCCCCTGGACGGGGAACGCCACTTTGAATTTTCCGGTCACGAAACCGTTCTCCCCCGGCTCATTCTCCATGGTCAACGAGAACAACTGGCCGGTGGTGGCGAAGCTGACCGAGGCCTGCTTGCTTACCGTGTGCCAACCGAAACAATCACTGGCACTGGTGGCCATCAATCGCGGCGCCCCGGGCAAGACTTGCTTGATGGGGAGGCGTTTATCGGGCGTGTCCCCTGGTTTCTGCTGCCTTTCGTATTCTCTCTGCAGTTCGCCACTTGCCCATTTCTCTGCGTTCGCCCTGCTAACCATATACAGCGTGTCTCGCGGATCAGAGCTCCTAGCGTCGGCGAGTAGCGAATCCTTAACAACCTTAGGGAGCGGGGACTCTTCGAGACCCCGAGTGCCGGCGATGTGATAGACCTCGAACCGCGAGTAGGTTTTCCCCTCGAACACTCCGCTGAGGCGGTGGAGTTGCCAATGCCGGCCTTTGGAAACGAGCTCGATCCCGGGCGGGGCCGCCGTGCTTCTTTGCACCGGCGTCATCATCCGCGGCTTCTTTCGCTGGGTGGACGAGTTGACCTGGGCGGCTGCCGGCAAACAAAGACTCGCGAACCCAAGGGAGACGACCGCCCAAACTCCGAACGCTCTTAATTGGTTCTTTCTCATGTCCTTTTTTGCTTCTCCTCCCTCGCGAAAAACTTAGCCCATCAAGAATCTGGGTTTAGGGCTGCGGCAGTGCAGTCGTGTCCTGCACGAACCCGCCAGTGGAAGAAATCTCGTTGACTTGCGTGGATACCGTGTTCAGCGCCGCTGCTGCGGCTTGCGCATTTTTAGCCTGCCGCAGGGCGCGGATGGATTGCTTGAGCGTGTTGGCCTGATTGACGACGCTGTTCAAAAAGTTCAAGCCTTCGAGAATGAGATTCAAGTTGCGGAAGCGCTGCGAGAAGGGAGGCGCGTGAACGGCGAATGAATTGGCGGTGGTTTCCAGTTGCTGGATGAGCGGCCCGCAGCACGAGTCCACGTAACCGGCAGGCACCGGTCCAGTGCCGGTGTCTTGCTGGAAGCCTCCCGCACCAGCAGCATTCGAGTTGGCTGTGGGGATGGGTGCCCCGCCACTGCTGGGTGCTGTGGTGTCCTGTTGAAAGCCGCCGCTCTGGCCCCCGGCTGGAGCGGAGGTTTGCCCGCCGGGTTCGCCCGGGGCGGCTGCGGGCAGCTTGCTGCGAAGCTGGGCCACCACATCTGTAAGCCTCGCGACCTCCTGCGGCACCACGGAGTCGAAACCCGGCATGAGCGGCGCATCAATCATTCCTTGGGCGCTGTACGTCGTGGGGACCACGCGATAGCGATAGATCATCCCGTGGTTGCCTACGGCGTAGCCGCGGTCGCGGGACGGCACAGCAAAAGCATTCACGTTGGCGGGAAAGCCGATGTCTCGGGACGTCCAGCTTCTGCCGTCCTTTGTAAAAGCCATGGTGCGGTATCCAATGGACCAGCCCACCTCGGGATCGGCAAACTTCATTTCCGGCCTACCGCCAACGTGCGCACCCGAGAGCTGATGCCAGGTCTGCCCGCCATCGTCGCAGGAATAAAAAGTCCCGTTGCTGACGCGCAAGAAGCCGGTGTTCTCATTGAGAAAAAATACTTCGCCTTCTTTGCCTCCCTCATCCGGGAGTGCGAGCGACACTCGCCAAGTCGCCCCGCCGTCCAGGGTCTTGGCGAGGATCGTTGTGTTCCCGTGATACGCCACCGCGTAACCGACCTGCGGCGAAGGAAAGTGCAAGCTCTGAAACGTACAGGCCACGTCCTGGGTAAGTCCGCTGGTCTGCAAACTGATTCTGCACACAAACACCGGTTGCCAGGTCTTGCCACCATCCACGGTCCTCAAGATCTTGTCGGACGAGGACATAAGCCCCACACTTGGAGACGCGAAGGTGTAGTCGTAGAAGTCGCCGTGGAAGTTGCCGGCCACCTCCCAATTCTGGCCGTCCACGGTGCGCAAAAGTTTTTCTTTCCCTTGCCACATCCAGCCATGGCGCGCGTCAGTAAAACGTATGTCGCGATAGGCCTTGTCATTTGACTGCGTGTCCCCGAGGCTCACACTCCAGTGTTCGCCGCCATCGGCTGTGTAAAGCACAACACCACCGGTCTGCGCATTTCTCCCGCCTATGGCCCATCCCACGTTTCGATTGGCGAAAAAGACATCGAGGAGTAGAATGTCTTCGGGATAGCTGACCGGCTCCCAAATGCCCTTGAATTTTGGTTCCTCGACGCCGGGAGATGTGGCTGCCTTTGGGACGGTCCGTTGACGTACGGCATTACGCCGAACGGGCGTCTGTGCCCGCGCACCTTGCGGCGCGCTGAGCAATGCCCCTGCCAGGAGCACATAGATCCACCTTGTTAAGAAACCAGCGCCCCAGCGCTTGTACGCCCTCTTCATGGCAGTTCCCTTCCCGTGGGTTGCTTTGGCCCGGGCGGTGGACTAGAATCTGCACGCGCTGAAGGAGTTCGGGCTCACTGCCCAGGCGCCTGTTGCTTATTCAACTACACTGACGCGTGGAGTCTTGAGGCGACGGTCAAATTTTTCTCAAAAAGTTTTGAAGGCCTCATGGGAGTGCAGGCCGATCACGGTTATTCGTTTGGGTCCTTTTTTTTGGACCCGGTAGAGAAGGTCCTTCTCCGCGACGGTCATCCCGTAGCACTGCCTCCGAAAGCTCTGGAAACCCTGCTGGCCCTGGTCGAGAACCGCGGGCATGTGATGGAGAAAGCTGAGCTTCTGCATCGCGTGTGGCCGGATACGTTCGTCCAAGAAGCCACGTTGGCGCAAAATATCTTCACGCTTCGGAAGATTCTGGGCGATTCGCCGGAAGGTCCACACTATATCGAAACAGTGCCGCGGCGCGGCTACCGCTTCATTGCACCCATCAACGGCGCCGATCAGCAGCGGAGCGGCGGCGCTGGTAGACCTGGGTCTGACCTTTCCCGGCTTCGGCCATCACGGAAAGTTCTGTTGTCGGCCGCTGTGATCCTTGTCGTTTGCGTTGGTGTCGGGGCATATCTCCGCGGGCGACATCTCGGACTTCTGCCTGCTCCGCCCACTAGCAAGGTCATGCTTGCCGTGTTGCCGTTTGAGAACCTCACCGGAGATCCGCAACAGGAATATTTCAGCGACGGATTGACCGAAGAACTGATCACGCAGTTGGGCGGCATGAGTCCGCAACGACTGGCTGTGATCGCCCGCACTTCCGTGATGCATTACCGCAAGACTAACGAAACCGTAGCGCAGATTGGGCAGGAACTCGGCGTTGACTATGTCGTGGAGGGAAGTGTCGTCCGTGAGAAGAATCTCGTGCGGATCAGCTCACAATTAGTCAGGGTCCGTGATCAAACGCACGTTTGGGCCCACAGTTATGAGCGCGATCTCGGCGGGGTCCTAGCATTGCAGGATGATGTGGCGGCGGCCATCGCCCAGTCGATTGAAATCACGCTGGCTAGTTCAGGGGGGCCTCGCGGAACGGGAAGCCGAAGGGTCAATCCTGCCGCATATGAATTGTACTTGCAGGGACGCTATTTCTGGAACCGGCGAACCGAGGAGGGATACAAAAAGGCGCTCCAGTACTTTAATGAAGCGATCCGCGAGGATCCTAATTACGCGCAGGCTTACGCCGGACTCGCGGACACCTATGCGCTGCTAGGCTCCTTAACGAACTCGGTTCTGCCGCGCAGCGAAGCGATGCCAAAAGCGAGACAAGCGGCGCTGCGAGCGCTCGAGTTGAATGACAGGCTGGCCGAGGCACATACGTCGCTCGCTTTTGTGAAGATGCAATACGACAGGGAGTGGGCCGTTGCGGAAAGGGAGTTCCAGCAGGCCATCCAGTTAAATGCTGGCTATGCGACCGCTCACCACTGGTATGCCTACCTCCTCATGTCCCAGGGGCACACGCAACAGGCCTTGTCGGAGATTCAACTTGCGCGGGAATCCGATCCCCTGTCTCTTGTGATCAATTCCGACGTGGGGGAGATGTACTACTACGCGCATCAATTCGATCGCGCCATCCAGCAGTACCGAAAGACCCTAGAGATGGACCCTAATTTCCTTCCCGCTTACTGGCAACTTGCCTCCGCCTACGTTCACAGCAAGAGATACCCCGAGGCTATCGACACTCTGCGTCACGCTGCAGACTTGGGCGGCAGTCGGCCTGAAACAACGGCTCTTCTAGGGTATGTCTACGGTGTATCCGGGCGGTATGAAGAAGCGGAAAAGCGGTTGACCGAACTGCTGGAGCTTTCGCGGCGGCGCCCCGATGTGACTCAATCGATTCCACTGGTTTATGCAGGCTTGGGAAAGAGGGACCAGATGTTCGCGAGCCTCGAGAAAGCCTGCCAAGAGCGCACCGGCTCCGTCATCCTCATCAAGGCTGACCCAACGCTCGACGCTCTGCACACCGACCCGCGCTACGCCCAAGCGGTGCGTTGCGTTGGTCTGACTCCTTAGTTGAGCCTGCATCTGTTAGCCGCGCGCAGTGGATCGACTTTGCGCTTGATGTGGCTGCGTCTCTACTCTTCCGCCAACTCGCCTCGCTCGTTGAGCGTCACGAGTGGAACTGGCCGCAAGGGGACACTGAGACGATAGCGGGCGTGACGCCGTTCCCCCTCGCGAACCAACGCGCCCTTCGCAACCAGATCCGCCAGGTCCCGCGTGGTCGTCGCTGGTGACGCCCCGGTGATGGTGCTGTATTTTCCAGCCGTAAGCCCGCCTCGGAATCCTTCGGGACCTTCCCGGAACATACGCAGGAGTGCTTTTTCCTGTCGCTCATTGAGCTGCCCCTTCAGCCGATCTAACAGCTTTGTTTTGTCGATCAGGAATTCCACCATTGCAATTGTCCGACGCCGCGCCTCGATGGCGACACCTGCAAACCACGTCAGCCAGTTGGTGATCTCGTTTTGCTTGTTCGACGCTTCGAGCACCTCATAGTAATTCTTGCGGCGAGCAAAAATCGTGGCCGCCAATGCCGTGAGCGTCGGCTGACCGAGGCTCTGCGCTAGAGCTTTCTCAGAGATGGCCCGTCCGATACGTCCATTGCCATCCTCGAAAGGATGGATGCATTCAAAATACAGGTGGGCAATTCCTGCCCTAGTTAAAGCCGGCAGTGCTTCTTTTTGGCCAGGCTCCGTTCGACCGAACCAAGTGATGAATCGCGCCATTTCGGATGGCACGCGCGACGACGGCGGCGCCTCGAAATGCACTTTGGGTTCATGCATCGCCTGGGAGACCACTTGCATGGGTTCGGCACCGGTTCGATACCGCCCTACATCTTTTAAGTCACGCCTGCCGCTCATCACCATCCGATGCCAGCGGAATAGCATTTCCTCCGAAAGTGGTTCCGCAAACGACCGATACAGATCAACCATCATTTCGGCAATTCCTCGCTCCGCCGGCCGAACCAGTCGCTCGTCCGCAGCCAGTCCCAGTTGCTTGCGGATGGAGGACTGCACGCTAGCTCGATCAAGAGTTTCACCTTCGATTTCCGAAGTCGTGACCGCCTCCGTGCCCATCGCCTCGATTGTCAGCTGATCGCGCTCCTCATTTCCGAGATGGCGCACAGTGCCAACGAACAAGCCTCCGCCGACGAGGAACTGCTTCTCCGCAGCCTCCAAGCGTGCTCGGTCCCACTGAAAGGTCGGCCAATCGGGTTGTTGCCAGTTCCAAGTCATGAGCGATAGACAGCCTTTCTATCACTCATATTATGCCATATTTATGAGCGATAGCTATGGAAACCATCCCTCACCCGACGACGTCGACTTGATTGCTACACCCCATAACGAAAGGAAGAGGCAATATAGTTTCGTTACGCGAATCCTAACGAAACGAACTTTTCTCGATGGCGGTAACCAACCCAATTTGCCCCTTTACTGTGACAAGCTATGACAACCGCTGTGACAGGACCTAGTTATGATCGATCGCTGTCGGCGAAATGAGTAGAGCCTTCAATCGATATATCGGGATTGACCATTCCGGGGCAGAGACATGAATGTCCAGCCTCAAGAACTTGCGCGTCTATGCTGCAGACCATTCAAGCGACCCAAGTGAAGTCGCGCCCCCTCCCAGCCTCCGCAGGTACTGGACACGCAAGGCGATTGCCGAGTGGCTGGTCGATAGGCTCTCAGAGACGCCTCTCACATTAGTGGGCATCGACCACGGTTTTTCGTTTCCCCTTCAGTACTTCGAGAAATACGGCCTGCCCCACGACTGGCCGGTTTTCTTAAACGATTTTCAAGAGTATTGGCCGACAGACCAAGAAAACACCTATGTCGATTTCGTACGCGAAGGAATTTGCGGAAATGCGGCAGCTCGTGCCGGTAATTCTCGCTGGCGACGCATCACGGAAGTGCGAGCGGGTGCCAAGTCTGTGTTCCATTTTGATGTGCCCGGATCAGTGGCCAAATCCACGCATGCTGGAATTCCATGGTTGCATTATCTCCGCATTCAAACCGGAGATCGCGTGCATTTCTGGCCGTTCGACGGCTGGAAGGTTCCGTCAGGCAAATCTGTAGTGGCGGAGGTATATCCGGCATTGTGGAGCCACAGCTTCCCTCGTGATGGCCGCAATTCTGACCAGCAAGACGCCTATGCTGCTGCGGGATGGCTGCGTCAAAGCGATCTTGACGGCAGTCTGGAGCGGTTCTTGAATCCGAGCTTGGAGGCCCGCGAAAGAAGGATTGCTGAGATCGAAGGCTGGATTTTGGGGATAGCATGAGTCTCTCGGCTATCGCGTGAGAATACGTTGAAGGCGGGTTCTGGTTTGGAAGCTGAAATAACAACGATTGCTCGGCTGAGTGCCGACCGCGTCCACCGTCCCGCTTCTCCGTTAAGGGAGGGAACGACGAATAGCATCTCGAATTGCAGTCTCGATGCGTACGCCTCTGCGGGAGAAGCCCAGTTCCGGCAGAATTTCCTCCATTATTTGCTCGTCGGTGCGGAGTTGGCCATCCGAAATGACCCAGCGCACCAGCTCAACGAGTTCATTAGAGCTATAGTCATCGATGGTAGCCTTGCGAGGAATATACGGTCGCGGTTTCCGGTGGCCGGTAGACTGAGGAACTTGACTTGAGTTTCCAATAGCTTCCTTTCTCGCAGAGCTTGTTGCTGCAGGAGGCCCGTCGGCGCCTGCGCCGTTCAAATCCTTGTGGTCTGCGTACTCCACTGCTTTATGAAAAGTTTCCACGGCACGCCGAACTTCTTCGTCCTTGCGCATGAACCAATCGGTTGACCATATCCGATGAAATCGCCATCCAAGATTCTCAAGCTGTGCCTGGCGCAGCCGGTCTCGGTCCCGCGCGGTGGGGCTGGAGTGATACGAAGCGCCGTCGCACTCGATAGCCAACACGAATCGTCCAGGCTTCCTCGGGTGTTGCGCAACGAGGTCTATTCGAAATCGTGATGCGCCCATTTGTGGAATTAGTGCAATCCCATGTGAGGTGAGCACGTCTGAGACCTTGCTCGATCAAGTCCGAAAGGAATACGAAGCACTGCGAAGTCCGCTCGCTGCCGGTTGAATCAGTCAGGAAGTCAGAAAGCGCGAATGCGATAGAACTGGCACCGCCACCAACGCCCTACGACGCAGGAGGGTCAGAGCTACCACATAACGGCCTTCAGACCGAAGCCACAGGGGGAACAGACACAGGAAGGGGCCGACTGCTTACGGTGGAAGAAGTCGCTGTCCTGCTGCACGTGCCTGTTTCGTGGGTGTATGGACGCACGCGCAAACGATCTTTAGAGCGATTGCCTGGCTACCGACTCGGGAAATACTGGCGCTTCCGCAAAGAGGACATCACGGCCTGGTTGGAGTCGCAGAATCCGCGAGCGAGGTCCCTGTGAGGGCCCTCTCGCCAAAGCTGAACTGTTTCAGGGGGCCGGAACTTCCTAGCGCGTTTGTGCGAAACATTTCGAGTACAATCAGGGCCGACACAGAACAGGCCAAGCGAACCATCGAAGGAGGAACGATGGTTCGCAGGCGGTATCAACGAGGTTCGCTCTTCAAGCGCGGCAAACGAGAAAAAGTTTGGGTTGCCCGCTGGTGGGAGGATGTCATCGACGCAGACGGAACAATGGGGAGGGTGCGCCGGTCCATTGTGATTGGTACGGTCGCAGAACTTGCTACGCGGCGTCTCGCGATGCACGCTCTCTCAGAGCGGCTTCGTCTACTGAACAGCGGAAGCCAACGGCCACAACCCATGCGCACCCTGAAGGATTTTGTGCAAAAGGACTGGGAACCCGTTGTGCTTCCGACCCTCAAGTACGCAACACAAAAGCATTACAAGTACATACTTAAAGCCCATCTGATTCCAGCCTTTGGTGAATTCCGACTCCCGGACATCTCTCGCGAGGCAATTCAGAATTTCCTTCTGACAAAGCTTCGCGAGGATTATTCGTGGGAGTCTGTTCATCATTTCAGGTGCGCGTTAAGCAAAGTGCTGGGCTCGGCGGAGGAGTGGAACTACCTGGCCGACAACCCAGTGCGAAAGACGCGACTCCCAAGACGGGAATACAAGCAGGAACGGCCCATCCTTGCACCGGCACAAGTGTGGCGGCTAATAATTGCTCTTCCAGAGCCCGCTCGGTCCGTGGCCATGTTGTTGGTCTTGACAGGGCTTCGGATCGGTGAGCTTCTAGCGCTTCGATGGAAGAGTGTAGATTTAGGCGCTCAAACGCTGCGTGTAACGGCGACCGTTTATGAAGGGCACTTCGACGCTCCAAAAACGAAGCGAAGTGTCCGCACTATCCCACTTGGTCCAAAAGCTCTTTCGGTCCTCACCGTTCTTCACAAAAGAGCTCATGATCCTAACGATTTGGTTTTCTCGACTCGTTCGGGTGAGCCCTTGTGCCGAAGAAATCTCTTGCATCGTCACTTGCAGCCCACGTGCAAAAAGCTAGGTTTGCCAAGAATGTCTTGGCACGCTCTGCGACATTGTCACGCGACGTTGCTGGACGCTGCGGGAGCGCCGTTAGGCACAGTGCAAGCGCTGCTAGGTCACTCTTCGCCGGAGGTCACGCGACAGATTTATCTGCACGCGATTCCAGCGGAGCAACGCCGAGCGGTTGAGGGAGTGGAGAAGCTTTTAGTTGGACCCAAATGGACCCAAATTGAGGAAGTCACGCAACGGCCCAATTAGTAAGTGATTGAAATTGCAGGCAGATGGTTGGTGGACGTGAGGGGATTCGAACCCCTGACCCCCTGCTTGCAAAGCAGGTGCTCTCCCAGCTGAGCTACACGCCCCCTGCAACTGTATGATTCTAAAATGATTCTAATCGAATTTCATGCGAATGACCACCTGCCTTCTAAGCAGGTGCTCTCGCAAGCCGAGCTGCAAGCCCAGCGAGCGCAACCTTCCTCCGATCAGATACTTTCAGCGATTTCCTGAACGGCTCCAACTTCGATTCTCGGTCCATTCAGTCCAAGAACGCACTTACGGGTTGGGTAGAGCATTCGGTTCGTAACCGAATGCCTGGGATGCGTAGCGTAAATCTCTGATGTGGAAGTTATTGAGGGGAAAGTGCTTTCTGGAGAAACATGTCCAGAGTCAACAAGCGCTGTCATAAGAATGTAGTGCCGTGTTGGATTTTCGGGATTGTTTTAGCGCCTACAGGGCGAGAATTCTTGGCTTCAAGAATTAATCGACCATTCGATCCGTAACACAACGCGCGGCCTTGGTCGTGCGACGACGGTGCGGATTCTTTGGGTATCCTGATTCGATATGGCGTCCACTCGCTCATACCCTTCAGTATTTAGCATTATTTAGCATATTTAGCATGAAATGTCGGACTGTCCTCAGGTGTGCCTGTGCGCCGGTCGTAGAGCGAGCTAGCGGAGGCTCCCCTTGCTTACCGAGGGCAGAGGTGCTAGTCTCGGTTACCGAGGACATAAAGATGAGCAAACCTTCGGATCTCGTGCAGGGCACGTTGGACATGTTGCTACTGAAAATTTTGGCGCTTGAGCCGATGAACGGCTTCGCCGTCAGTCAGCGGTTAAAGCAAGTGTCCGGCGACGTGTTGCAGGCGAGCGACGGATCACTCTACCCGGCTTTGCACAAGTTGGAACAAGAGGGCTGGATTACAGCCGAGTGGAAAACATCCGAGTATGGCCGGCGGGCGAAATACTATTCGCTCACACGGCTCGGGCGGCGACAGCTCGAAAAAGAAGCAGATAACTGGGGCAGGCTTTCGAGCGCCATTTCGCGGGTTATTAAACTTAAAGAGGCGTGAGCGTCGCGCGGCATGAAGCGGAGGTTGAAGATGCGACCGGAGCATTGGCTGTACACGATTCCACTACGGTTGCGGTCGTTGTTTCGCCGGGCGCAGGCGGACCAGCATTTGGACGACGAGCTGCGCGATCACCTCGAACGAAAAACCGAGGAATACATGGCGCAAGGGATGACGCAAAAAGAGGCGCATCGCCGCGCGCGAATCGACCTAGGTGGTATCGAGCAAACCAAAGAGAGGTGCCGCGACGCACGACGGGTGAATTGGATTCAGGATTTCATGCAGGATTTGCGCTACGGCCTACGCATCCTACGTAAGAACCCTGGGTTTGCTTCAACAGTGATTCTCACACTCGGATTGGGAATCGGCATGAACTCGGCAATCTTCACCGTGACGAATGGTTTTCTGCTCCGCGAGCCTCCGATCACAGATCCTTCCAGCGTGGTTATGGTGACGATGGCCAATGCTTCGAAACGCTTTGAACGGAATCCGGCAACAGCAACTGAATTCTTAGCTCTGCGCGGGGGGCCGCATTTATTCGATGAGATTGCAGCACTCCAGCTTGACAACCTCCCGTTGACTGGACACGGAGATCCCGAAAGCGTGACTGTCGCACGCGTTACGCCCAACTATTTTGAACTTCTCGGTGTACCAGCCCGCGCGGGGCGAACCTTTGCTCCTGAGATGACCCAGGCAGAGCAAGAGTTCAACGCGATAATCAGCTACGATCTGTGGCAGCGTACCTTCGGTGCCGATCCTGGAATCATTGGCAAGACACTTACACTGGCAGGACAAATCTACACGGTCATTGGGATTATGCCGGACCAGTTCAAGTATGCATTTGTGCCGTGTGCGGTTTGGATTCCGGATTCCTTCGATGTGCGACCACTCAGTTCAGCGCAGAGCGAAAAGCGAGACCTCAACATTTTCGCAAGGTTGAGGCCGGGTCAGACTCTTCGTCACGCGCAGGTGCAGACGAACGCGATCATCGAGCGCCTTGCGCGCAACAGTCCCACTAACAAGGGTTGGGTTGCGAACGTCCTAACGCTCCAGGACGCCTTAATCGAGGAGGGCACCCGAATTGCGGTGCTGCTCTTAATGGGACTGGTAGTTTTTGTTCTTCTCATCGCGTGCGCCAATGTCGCAGGCATGTTCCTTGCTCGTTACGCGGGCCGCATGACTGAATTCGACGTCCGTGCGGCTCTGGGAGCTGGGCGCCTAAGGTTGATTCAACAATTGTTGGCAGAAAGCCTGCTCTTCGCACTCTTTGGAGGCGCTTTTGCTCTGCTGCTATCGGACTGGGGTGTTCACCTTCTCCGGGCTAAACTGAGTTTCAATGCTGAAACAGCTTGGCTGTCTGGAAAGCTTGAAGTCGACAGCAGCGTTTTTATCTTCACTTGCACAACGTCCTTTCTGACCGTGCTCTTGTTCGGGGTCCTTCCGGCGCTTACCAGTTCGAAACTTGAAATACAGTCGACTCTGCACGGCAGTGGTGGAACGCGGTCTCAAGGTCGAAGAGAAAGCCGTCTGCGGGGTGGATTCGTTGTCGGCCAAATCGCATTAACAATAATGCTGATCGCTGCGACGGGAACGTCCATCCAATTGGTGATAAGCGAAATCCGGGCTCGGCTAGGATTCGACCCCCAAGGCGTGCTTTGCGCCGGTTTGTCGCTTCCGAGCTCAAAGTATCCGAGCGTTCAGACCCAGGCCGCGTTTTTTAGCGAACTTTTGCAGAGAATTCAGGCGCTTCCCGGAGTTCAGTCCGCCGCCGTGACACAGGAGATTCCAGAGTCGTTCCCTCGCCGACTCGCATTTGAACCTGGGGCCGATCTAGCCTTGAAGCCGGAGGAGCGACCCCAGGCCGGAGGCTACTTCGTTTCTCCCGATTATTTTCGCGTGATCCGAATCCCGATTTTGAAGGGGCGGCCTTTCTCAGCCTCTGACAGTGCGCTTTCGACAAGGGTGAGTATCGTCAACGAATCTCTTGCGAAGCAGTACTTTCCGAACACGGACCCTATTGGGATGTTCATTCGCACTTACGCCGGCCCTTCCAGCCCAGCCGTTTCGCGCCAGATCGTGGGAGTCGCGGCGGATGTCATCGACCGCGTGGGACAGACACAGAGCGTTCCCCAAATTTATGTACCGTTCACTCAAAACCCGATGAGTTCTATGACGGTCGTCCTTCGCGTGAACGGTGACCCCACGACTCTCTCTGCCCCTATGCGTGCATCGGTTTGGGCAATTGACAAAGATCAGCCGATTGGTGATGTCCAGGCGATGACTCAGGTGATTGGAGCGAAGGGTTCTGGGGACCGCTTCCTAGCCGGCCTGCTTGCCGCCTTTGCCAGCATTGCGCTCGGGCTTGCGACGATAGGAATCTTCGGTGTAGTTGCGTACATCGTTGCGCAACGAATTCATGAAATTGGCGTGCGAATGGCACTTGGTGCGCAGAAGCGTGATATTTTCCAACTCGTTTTAGGCAGAGGTATCTTTCTTGCTGCAACTGGCACAGCAGTGGGACTCATCGGATCGTTTGCCATCATTCGAATCGTTGCTAGCGCCGCTTACTCAGACTCTTGGCTTCATGGATTGTTGGTTCTCGCGATCGCCCCAGCGATCGTCGTATCGGCGGCTGTGGTTGCGTCTTGCATCCCCGCACGCCGCGCCATGCGCGTCGATCCGATGGTCGCTTTGAGGTACGAGTAAAGGAGGCCAGGCAAATGCGACCGGAGCATTGGCTGTACACGATTCCGCTACGGTTACGGTCGTTGTTTCGTTGGGTGCAGGCGGACCAAGAACTGGACGACGAGCTGCGCGACCACCTCGAACGAAAAACCGAGGAATACGTGGCGCAAGGGATGACGCAAGAAGTGGCGCACCGCCGCGCGCAGCTCGACTTGGGCGGTATCGAGCAAACCAAAGAGAAATGTCGTGACACGCGGCGCGTGAATTGGATTCAAGATTTCATTCAGGATTTGCGCTACGGATTGCGGATTATGCGCAAATCTCCCGGCTTCACCACGGTCGCTGCCCTGACGCTCGCGATTGGTATCGGTGCGAACACGGCGATCTTCAGCGTCGTTGACGCCGTTTTACTGAGGCCCCTGCCCTACAAAAATCCATCGCGGCTCACGATTGTCTGGCAAACCGATGCCGCGCACCGCGCAAGCGGGGCTTGGTTCGACACTTATCGAGAATTCGAGGAATGGGCGCAGCACAGCAAGAGCTTCGAGAGATTGGCAGCACTTACATGGGCCCGCGTGCCCCCGACAGTTCGACTGCACGACAAGCTAGAACGCGTCCTCGGGATTCCTGTGACCAGCGGCTTCTTCTCGACGCTGGGCGCGGAAGCCGCCTACGGCCGAACGTTCAGCCCTGAGGACTCCCAAAACGCCTGCACGGTCGTGCTCTCCGATGCTTTTTGGCATGGCGAGCTTGGCGCCGCCGATATCGTTGGACGCACTCTGACAGTCAACGATGAACCATGCTTCGTCGTCGGCATC
>Ga0209469_1000568_pt1 | contig 22365 bp, 18 predicted proteins | sample GraSoiAngelo_123_FD_185880 | JGI IMG/M metagenome (GOLD analysis project Ga0209469, IMG submission 185880) | Grasslands soil microbial communities from the Angelo Coastal Reserve, California, USA - 14_0927_02_40cm (SPAdes) (version 2) | ecosystem: Environmental > Terrestrial > Soil > Grasslands ... | reverse complement strand
CCGTTTGAGTCTTATCCTCAACATTATTATATGCTTCCAGGCCTGACCGCACACTCGGCCCGAACAGAGCCGCATTCGACTTGCCCCGAAGGCAGTCTTACCGACACCACTTTTGATTCGCGGGATGGGTAGAGGCACTAGCCGAGCGCGCCAATGGTCTAGGCATGAACGCTATCTTTTTTCGGTCCAATTCCCCGCAATAGCTTCACCTGCAGCTGGCTATTGGCAACCTTTGCCAATCGCGCTATGATGGTTTCGAAATTCACATCTACCGAAGGGCCAGCCACCATGCCTACCAGGAACGTCAATTTGACCGACGAACTTGACCGCTTCGTCGCCAAGAAGGTTAAAACTGGACGCTACGAAAACGCCAGTGAGGTCGTGCGCGCCGGATTGCGGACTTTGGAGCGCGAGGAACAGCAGTACGAAGCGAAGCTTGCCGTGCTGCGAGCGGCCATCGACGAAGGCGACGCCAGTGGTGTCGCCGAGGGTGACGTATTTGGGCGTGTCCGTAAGGCCCTCAAGCTTCCCGCGTCGTCGCGCTAGCCGTGGCTAGGTTTCGTTTTTCGCGTCGTGCTGAAGCCGATTTGCTGAGCATCGGCGACTACACCCTTCGCACATGGGGCAAGACCCAAGCCGCCTACTACATCGAGGAGCTTCAGGTTTGTTGCCAGACGCTGGCCGACAATCCCGCGTTAGGCCGACTCTGTGATGACGTTCGCCCCGGCCTGCACCGTCTGGAGCATGCCAAGCACGTCGTGTTTTATCGCCAGGAGCGCGGAGGCATTCTAGTTTCTCGTATCCTGCATCACCGCATGTTGCCCGATAGACACGCCATCGATGATCAAGACGAAGAACCTTAACATGCCTGTGTACGCAAAACTTCCGCATAGCGCCCGACGGGGGCGTAGTTCAGCCGATCATAATAGAACGTCTGCCTGTCACGCAGGAAGTCGCGGGGGCGAGCCCAGTCGTTCCCACCACAATTGATAGCGGACAAGCGCGGCACCCTACAGCTTTCGTCCCCGCGCTTGGATGAACAAGTCGGACTAGACGAGCGTCTCAGGCGTATCTGCTATTGGAGCTGGCCAGTGACCGTTCCGGGTGTCAGCGCTTGTGTGTGAAAGAGATTGTGGGTTGCTGCGTGGGAAAAGTGAGCGGATTTCTGCCATTACTCGTATCTCAGAGCGACCATCGGATCAATGCGCATCGCACGCCGCGCGGGAATATATGTCGCGAGAAAGGCCACAACAACTAATCCCAGTGATGCGACGGCTAATGTAGCCGCGTCCGTCGGACGGACCCCGTACAACAAGCTCGAAATCAGGCGGGTCGAGAGGAGGGCCAAGCCTATGCCCAAGGCGAGACCAATCGCGACCACTTTCATTCCCTGTCCGACAATCAGACGCAGAACATCAGCATGCGCTGCGCCGAGTGCCATGCGAATACCGACTTCGTGAGTGCGCCGAGCAACCGCATAGGAAATCACCCCGTACAGGCCGACCGCAGACAACATGAGGGCCATTCCCGCAAACGTGCCAAGCAAAAACATGTTGAATCTTTGGCGCACGACGGAGCCAGCAAGCACGCTTTCCATAGGGCGGAAGTCGAATGCCGCCACGTCGCCGTCCGCGGCAAATACTTCCCTTTGGACCTCAGCGGCAACGCTCATGGGGGCTGCCTTTGTCCGAACCACGAAGCTCGTAGCGACAACCTTGTTCATGAGTTGTGTGAATTCGTTATCGAGTTGCGCTGTGGGAACGAAAAGTGTGGGCGGCGGCGGATTATCCAAGCCATCCTCGCGGATGTCTCCGACCACACCGATAATGGTGCGTGCTCCCGTCGCAGCGCCTCCCGTGATCGTCAAATGCTCTCCAATAGGGAACCCGCCACGAAAATATTGGCGAGCAAGCGCTTCATTAATGATGACCACCCCGTATGATTGCGGGTTGTCGGCCTGGGTGAAGAACCGACCTAGGAGCAAGCGGACCCTCACGGCGCGAAAATAATCCGGGGTGATGGCGCGAAACTGGGCATCTCCGGATTCGTTGTTCCTTCGCCCTTCGATTTGGAATGGCTGGTCGGGTCCTTGTTCCAGAGGGAGCACCGTAACAAATGCAGCGGCATCGACTGTGGGTAGATTTTCTGTGCGGTCAACCACTTTCTGGAAGAATTCCGATGTGGCAGAAGTGGTTTCGAATTTGGGTCCCGACAAAGCGAGTTTCATGATGAGGAGGTTTCGAGGGTCAATGCCCGGATTGATCCCGCGAAGGTTGGCATAACTGCGAATCAAAAGCGTTGCTCCCACCAACAGAGCTAGCGAAAGCGAAATCTCTAGCGCGACCACAATGTCGCGCAGCCGAGTGTGGCGCAGGCTCCCTGCCGTACGCCCCCCTCCTTCCCGCAACCAATCGTTCGTATCAGTTCCGGACATCTCTAGCGCGGGCGCAAGGCCGAACACGAGCGTCGTAAGAAACGCGACGGCGAGCGTGAACCCAAGAACATGCTGATCGATGTGGATTGTCGAAAATTGAGGGAGACTCCCCGGAGCTATTCGCAAAAGGCCAAGCAAGCACGCTTTGGAAAGCAGCAGGCCCAGTCCACTTCCTGCCAATGCAATCATTGCGCTTTCGGTGAGCAATTGCCGCAGAAGCCGTGAACGTCCCGCTCCCAAAGCAATACGGACCGCGATCTCTCTGCTGCGAGTCGTTGCCCGCGCCAGCAGCAGATTAACGACATTACCGCAGGCGACCAGCAACACAAACCCCACCGCACCCAAGAGTATTAAGAGAGCAGGGCGCACATCGCCGACCAGATGCTTCTGATAGTCAACTACGGCGACGCTTTCGTCCTTTCCCACGAAACCTGGGAAACTAGTGCGGAATTGCTCGCCCACTCGCTTCATGTCAAACTGCGCGGCCTTTAGCGTTACACCTGGCTTCAACCGCCCCAACACGATGAATAGTGGGCCGCCATCGTTTTGGGGGTTGAACACTGGGCGAAGTGGCACCCAAATGTCAGCAGAGGGACGCGATTCAAAACCCACTGGCATGACGCCCACCACCGCGTAATTCTCGTCGTTCAGCAAGATCGTTCTGCCAATGATCGACGGATCGCCGCCAAATTGGTGCTTCCAGAGATTGTTGCTAATAACAGCGACGCTGGCCCCGCCCGGACGCCCTTCCTCCGCCATAAAACCGCGGCCAATTGCGAGCGGAGTTGCCAACACTCGGAAGAAGTCTGCGGAAACCCTCATCCCCGTGACGTGCTGAGGCTGACCCCCTGAGGCCAAGTTGAAACCGGTCCGGAAGATGTCGAAGGCGGCCATAGCCTCGAAGACCCGGCTATGTTGCTGCCAAAAAATAAACTTGCTAGCCTCAACGGTTTCATCATTTCCAGATTTGAGGCCGCGCAAAACTTCGACTAGGCGATCCGACTCGGGAAAGGGCAAGGGCTTGAGAAGAACGCCATTCACAACGCTGAAGATGGCCGTGTTAGCGCCGATGCCGAGTGCGAGGGTCAGGACAGCAACGATTGTGAACCCAGGGGATTTGCGCAGCGTACGCGTCCCAAAGCGCAAATCCTGAACGAAGTCCTGAATCCAATTTACGCGGCGGGCGTCGCGGCACTTCTCTTTGGTCTGCTCGACACCGCCCAGGTCGATTCGCGCGTGACGATGCGCCTCCTCTTGCGTCATCCCTTGCGCGACATATTCCTCGATTTTTCGTTCGAGGTGGTCGCGCAGCTCGTCGTCCAATTCCTGGTCCGCCTGCGCCCAGCGAAACAACGACCGCAGCCGCAGTGGAATCGTGAACAGCCAATGCTCCGGTCGCATTCTCCGGCCCTCCTCTATTCGTATCTCAGAGCGACCATCGGATCGACGTGCGTGGCTCGACGCGCAGGCAGATAGCAGGCCATAAGCACAACAATTCCCAGCACTCCCGCGACACTGAGAAATATTGTCGGATCGTATGGTCCGACCTCAAATAACATGCTGCGCATGAATCGCACGAGTATGAATGCGGCCACTAGTCCCACGCCGCCGCCAACTGCTGCCCATTTAATTCCGTAGCCCAGGAATGACTTCAGGATGCGTTGACGCGGGGCCCCAAGAGCCATCCGTACACCAATTTCGTGCCTGCTCTGCGCGACTGTGTACGCCGATACGCCATAAACTCCTACCGCAGCTAGGAGAAGCGCGATTCCCGCAAACACAGACAGGAGTACGGCGGGCAGTCGAGTCTGGGAGGTGGACGCAGAAGCGATTTCTTCCAACGTCTGAACTTTGTAAATCGGAAGGTCAGGGTCGAGACTGTTGAGCTCCCCACGGATTGCATTCACGAGTTGCTCAGGTTCAGAACTTGTACGAACGACCAAAGTCATCGAACGGAGGTCGGCCCACAACCCGAACGACTGCTCTGTGTGGAGGAAGTACAGTTCAGGCTTTGTCGGTTTACTCGAACCTTGGTTCTTAATGTCGCCCACAATTCCAACAACTGTAAGCCAAGGAGCGTCTGATTTGAGCCTCAGCCGCTTGCCGATCGCGTCTTCGTCCGGCCAAATTTTGCGGGCAAGGGTTTGGTTCGCAACGACAGTTGAAGGCATCGGATTAAGGTCGCGCTCATCCAAAGCTCGGCCACGGATCAACGGAATTCGCATCACGCTGAAGTAGTAGGGGCCGATCACTTGTGTGTTACCGATGTTCGTGCCTGTTTTCAGTTGTCGTCCTTCGACTTCAAAGGAGGAATTCCCGAAGACTTCGCTCATGGGCAGCTGATTGACGATTGCAACTGCTTGTACGCTCGGTATGCTACGGACCTTCTCTTGGAAGTCCTTATAGAAGGTTGCGACTCTGCCGTTGGGATACCGCAACTCTGGCAGAGACAATCGCATCGTGACGACGTTTGCCGAATCGAATCCGAGTTGAACTCCGAGCAGTCGCATCAAGCTCGCGATCATGAGTCCTGCTCCTGCAAGTAGGACTACAGAGAACGCAATTTCAGACATGACCAATAAACTGCGAGTGCGCGTATGATGGCGGCTTCCCATCGCATCCCGTCCATTCTCTTTCAGGATTTCGTTCAACTGCGGATGGGACGTTTTAAGAGCTGGCATCAGACCGAAAAGCAAACCAGTCGACACGCAGATGATTACTGCGAATGATAAAACACGAAAATCGAGTGAGGGCGTTCCTACCTGCTGGAGCGGGAGAGACTGCTCCAATGTCACAAGTTTCAAGCCCAAGTATGCTACCGCCAACCCTGCAGCTCCGCCCGCGAGAAATAGGACCAGATTTTCCGCTAATAGCTGCCGAATGATACGTGCTCGACCGGCACCGATGGCTATTCTTGTGGCAATTTCTTTCTTTCGGACTTCTCCGCGTGCCAAAAGCAGACCGCCGATATTCGTACAGGCAATTAAAAGCATAAAGCCCACGCCGACCATCAAGACCAATACTGTTGGCCGTACATTGCCAACCATCTGCTCGCGAAGAGGGACAAGATTCACGCCAAGACCGACAGCTCCGCTGTAATAGACGGGATATTTTTGCTCAATACGGGCGAGTATTGTTTTCATCTCGGAGTTGGATTGTTGAAGACTGACTTCCGGTTTAAGGTCTCCGACAAGATTCAAATAATGGTTGCCGAGGTTCGAACTATTCGCTGCAATGGGCAATGACTGCCACAAATCTACGTCGCCGCTCGGAAACCTAAAACTCGGGGGCATAACTCCTATAACGATTGAGCTTTTGCCATTCAGGATTACAGATTGACCGATGATCGCGGGATTCGATCCAAAGCGGTCTCGCCATAAATGGTGACTGAGAATTACAACTTGATCGTGCCCCGGCTCATGTTCTTCGGGTGAGAATGATCTGCCAAGTACGGGCTGTGTTCCGAGGACGGCAAGGAAATCCGCTGTCCCCCAACTGACGGAGAGTCGCGCCGGGTCTCCACGTCCGGTTAAGGTAGTTGAACCGAGAGCAAATCCAGCGACGTGGGCCAAAGTTTGGCTCTGACGATATTCAAGGAATTCCGGCTCCGACGCCGCGAGTTCGGTCATTCCCCTGGGTGGGAACGTGTTCCAAATCCTGACGACCCGATGGGAATTTCGATAAGGAAGTGGTCGCAGCAAGAGAGAATCGACAACACTGAATATTGCGGTCGTTGCGCCAATGCCAAGCGCGAGGGTGAAAATCGCAACGCCAGTGAATCCTGGGGATTTGCGCAGCATGCGCAGGCTGAGGCGCAAATCCTGAACGAAATCCTGAATCCAATTTACGCGGCGGGCGTCGCGGCATTTCTCTTTGGTTTGCTCGATACCACCCAGGTCGAGTCGCGCGCGGCGGTGCGCTTCTTCTTGCGTCATCCCTTGAGCGACGTATTGCTCCGTTTTTAGGTCGAGGTGATCGCGCAACTCGTCGTCCAATTCCTGGTCCGCCTTCGGCCAACGAAACAACGACCGTAACTGTAGCGGAATCGTGTATATCCAATGCTCCGGTCGCATTCTCCGACCTCCCTCACTCGTATCTCAGGGCAACCATCGGATCGACGCTGGTCGCCCGGCGGGCGGGCACATACACGGCCAGCAGAGCCACTATTATCAGCAGCAGGGCCAAGGCAACGAAGGTCAGCGGGTCTCTCGGTCGGACACCGTATAGCAAGCCAGTAAGAACCCGCGTGAGTCCGAGGGCGACAGCTACCCCGACGCCGACGCCCATCAGAGTGAGAAGGAGCCCTTCCCCGACCACCATCCGCAAGATGTCCCGCCGAGTGGCTCCGAGAGCTGAGCGAATGCCAATCTCATGCCTGCGGCGGCTGACAGAATAGGAAAGCACTCCATAGATACCTACGGCGGACAGCACCAGAGCGATTGCAGCGAACAGGCCCAGCATGGAAGCTGAGACGTGCTGCCGCCAGATCGACTCAGAGACTACGTCTTGCATGGTGCGCATCTGGATCACTGGCTGTTCGCTGTCCACCTGCCGCACGGCGTCACGCACGGCGGCGGCAGCGCCCGTCGGGTTTGAGGCAGTGCGAATGACCAACGTAACCAGGAAGGATGCAAATGGGTGCTGGGCGTAAGGCTCGTACAGCTCCGGGTGGGGCTCGGAATCCACGGAGTCCTGCTTGGAATCCGCAACTAGACCCACGACTGTCGCGGGCGCAGCATTCGGGCAGGCGCCCGGCAATTGCTTGCCAACGGGGTCTTCTCCCGGCCAGTAGAGTCGGGCCATCGCACGATTGACGATCCGGACACAGGGAGCATCTTTCTGGTTTTCCGCTTCGGTGAAATCACGCCCGCTGATGAGTGGTATCTGCATAGCCCGGAAGTAACCTGGACTCACACTGCGCCCAGCAACCATGACGGGCCCTGAGCCGCCCGGCGAGTTCGGTGGGGCGGGGAAATCGAGGGAGAGATGAAATCCCATGAAGGGCAGGTTATTCGCCATCCCCACTGATTTCACGCCGGGAATGGCTTGGATACGGTCCAGCACTTCGCGGTAAAAATCCGCCGACTGGGGACGGGAGTACTTGTAACTCATCAACGGCACGCGCACCGTCAAGAGATGGTCGGGATTGAATCCGGTAGGAGCCGTTTCCAGGTGTTCGAAGCTTTGAATCATCAAGCCGGCACCGACCAGGAGCACCAAGGCAAGCGCGACCTCGGAAACAACCAGCACGCGCTGCAGGCGCGAGCCGCCGGCCCCTGCCGCTGAAGTCCGTCCTTGCCCTTTGAAGGACTCAATGGGATTCAGGCTCGAGACCCGCAAGGCGGGCAGTAGTCCAACCGCTGCTCCGGTCAGGAGGCACAGAGCTGCCGTGAAGGCGAACACGGTGAGGTTCATCGAAATATGATGTACGCTCTCGGTTTCAACGAGGTTGTACTTGGGCACCAGACTGACCATCATGCGCAGGCCCCAACGTGCCAGCATAAGGCCGCCCACTCCGCCTGCACCTGCCAGAAGTACGCTTTCGACCACCAACTGCCGGATCAACCTCAGACGGCCGGCGCCCAGCGCAGCACGGATGGCCATCTCGCTCTGCCGTGTTGTGCCACGAGCGAGCAGCATGCTGGCCACGTTCGCGCCGACGATCAGCAGTACAAAAGTCACTGCCCCCAGGAGCGCGAAAATGGCCGTACGCAGGACGTCTTCCGCCACGGGGCCTTTGAAGGGACTGACCGGAGCGCTCCATCCAGCGTTCGTCTTCGGAAACTGCGCGGCCAGGCGACGTGACACGATGTCCATTACCGCCTGAGCTTGTCTGAGAGTGACCCCTGATTTCAGCCGCGCGATGACGCTGAGTCTGCGGTCCTTGTGATTGGCGCTTTCAGCGGCACTGAACGTTAGAGGGACCCATATTTGCGTGTTGGCCCTCGGGAACTCAAAGTCAGCAGGAGCAACGCCGAGCACGGTGTACGATTTGCCATCGAGCGCAACCGCCTTCCCAATGATGTTGGCATCCGACGAGAAGTGACTCTCCCAGTATTGGTAGCTCAGGACCACAGCCTGGGTTTCGTTCTCGGCAAACGTGCGCCCGCGGATGGTATTTACGCCCAGAATGCTAAATAGATTTGTGGTGACTGGGACCGCCCACACTTCGTCCGGTTCGCCACTACCGGTCAAGGCGTGAAATTCCCACCGCTGATAAGCGGCCATTCCCTGGAAGGCCTGCGCTTGCTTTTCCCATTCGATGAAGTCTCCGGGAGAAACCTCATTAATCGCGCCCGCTGCCGTCTCGGGGCCCACTTCATTGATGTCCACCAGCTCAGAGGGCTTCGCGTAGGACGCTGGGCGGAGCAGCACAGAGTCAACCACGCTGAAAATTGCCGTGTTCGCCCCGATCCCAAGCGCCAGCGTCAGCACGGCAATCGCTGTGAAACCGGGATTCTTGGCTAGCATACGCAAGCCGTAGCGAATGTCTTGGGAAAGGTCCTGAGTCCACGTGACGCGGCGGGCGTCACGGCACTCCTCTTTTACCTTCTCCACGCCGCCCAGTTCTAGCCGCGCCCGCCGCCGCGCTTCCTCCGGCGCGACGTATTCCTCGGTTTTTCGGTCGAGGTGATCGCGCAGCTCGTCGTCCAATTCCTGGTCCGCCTGGGCCCAGCGAAACAACGACCGTAACCGTAGCGGAATTGTGTACAGCCAATGCTCCGGTCGCATATCCAACCTCCGTTTCGCGCCGCGCGACACTCAAGCCTCTTTCAGTTTAATAACCCGCGAAATGGCGCTCGAAAGCCTGCCCCAGTTGTCTGCTTCTTTCTCGAGTTGTCGCCGCCCGAGCCGTGTGAGCGAATAATATTTCGCGCGCCGCCCATACTCGGATGTTTTCCACTCGGCTGTAATCCAGCCCTCTTGTTCCAGCTTGTGCAAAGCCGGGTAGAGCGATCCGTCGCTCACCTGCAACACGTCGCCGGACACTTGCTTTAACCGCTGACTGACGGCGAAGCCGTTCATCGGCTCAAGCGCCAGAATTTTCAGCAGCAACATGTCCAACGTGCCCTGCACGAGATCGGAAGGTTTGCTCATGTCTATGTCCTCGGTAACCGAGCCTAGCATCTCTGCCCTCGGTAAGCAAGGGGAGATGGTTGGGGACCAGTGCGGCTCCGGCTAAGGGCTTCCAAAACCTTTGCTTGTTGCTCACACTTGGTGTCGGCCTAATGTCAGCATGTCGAAACAGAGTTACTACTGAGACGTCGTAAGCAGCAGCGGTGAGCAGTCCTATCGTTGTCAGACAACGGTTTACAAGACCGTTGTAGTCTCCTAAAACGTATTCCGTGGGGACGCAAACTTCTGTCCAGCAAGCGCGCAGATTATCCCGATGAGTGAGAGAGTAGTTTCGACTGCAAATCCACTGCTTCGATCCGTCGAGCCCTGCGCTGGAATGCTTCCTTCGCCCATCGCGTGTATCTGTGTCAGTATGAATTCCGGATGAGCACCCAAGTTTTTATTAGCGGTTTATTGGCGGTTTTGGCAGGGACAGCTGCTACCGTATGCACCGCAAGCGAAACGTGCGCTGTATGCAAAACCTGCAACAACCTTATTTCTTAAGGCTTTACGGCAAGTTGTTGATTCCACGGCTGGGGACGTAGTTCAGTTGGTTAGAACGCTGCCCTGTCGTTGGTTAGAGTCCTACACTGTCACGGCGTGGTCGCTCGGAATTCCCGACGTTCCCCGGATTATTTTCAAGCACTTGCGCGAATTCAGTGAGTTCTCCCTTCAGACGACTAGCCTTTGACCAACTTGACGGAGCGCGCCTGGCTTGGGCGCACACCTCGCTCACACCATCTTCACAACTGACCGCTGTCTGCGTGCTACTCGAAGCGGAGGGCATCGACCAGATTGAGTTGGGCCGCGCGCCAATAGCGCGGCGAACTCCAATTTCCCGCGTTCGTTCGGTTACGGCCACGAGCATGATGTTCATGATGCCAATTCCACGGGCACGCGCGCCTTAAGGTGATATTCTCGCAATGATTCGGTCGGGGCACGGTTGAACTTGCCTCCGTCACAGGGAGACCAGGTACACGTCTATGAAATCGAAAAACACGATCTGCCTCTGGTTCGACAAGGACGCACTTGACGCGGCGCGCTTCTATGCTGCCACCTTTCCGAATAGTGAAGTGACCGCCGTCCACAAGGCGCCTGCTGACTACCCGAGCGGCAAGGCGGGCGATGTCTTAACGGTGGAGTTCACCGTCCTCGGCATTCCGTGCCTCGGCCTCAACGGCGGTCCGGCGTTCAGGCACACCGAGGCGTTCTCCTTCCAAATCGCAACGGACGATCAGGCAGAGACGGACCGCTACTGGAATGCAATCGTTGGCAACGGCGGCCAGGAAAGTGCGTGCGGTTGGTGCAAGGACCGCTGGGGCCTCTCTTGGCAGATCACCCCACGTGCGCTGACCGATGCGCTTGCGGCCGGTGGCGCTGAGGCAAGACGTGCGTTCGAGGCGATGATGTCGATGAAGAAGATCGACGTTGCCACCATCGAGGCGGCGCGACGCGGGTGAACATGAGATTGCAATTGCTGATGTCATACAAAAACCTCATCCGCACGGGTTCCCAACCTCTGCGGTACGCTCAGGCCCGGCAGAGTCGCCGAAGTCGGGCGTCAGTGCTGTCGAAGTTGAAAATGTCGAGTGCTCCCGGCAGTCAATTCCCCTGAGTGATCGGGCGCGCTGGCTGAGGACTCTGCGACCTGACGCGCAATGATTCCATCATCTGTTCTGAGATACACTGTCGAATAACGGGTCGCCTTCTTCGAAAACTACATGAGCGGAAGTGGTGATGACAATTTGGTTCCTGGGCTGGCGCAAGATCCACAGGCGTGCTTACAGCGACAAAACGAACGCCTGCAATTGCTCCTGAACCTGACAAGCCGTATCACCTCGAATCTCGACCTGCGCGAAGTGCTGCGCGCGATTTCTGCCAACTTTCGTGAGGTTATGCGCTGCGATGGAGCCGGGGTCTGGTTACCGGGGGAAGGGGCGGGAACGTTCAAGCTCTATGCGTTCGATGCGCCCGTCAGTAAGGGCTTCGCCAAGGAGGAGGTGATCATCACTCTGCCCGAGGACGATCCCGCCAGACGAGCATTTGAGACGATGAAGCCGATGGTCGCCACGGTTGACGAGATCGGTTGGCCCGGCGGCGGCGAGGGGTACAGACTCGCAGCGGCGGAAAGCGTGAAGAGCGCATGTTTTATCCCGCTGGTGAATCGCGGCCGTGCGCTGGGGGACCTGATGATTGTGCGTTTAACAGAGGGAACCTTCACGGCCGAAGACGTCGATTTCCTCAGCCAGGCCGCGGGCCAGATCGCAATTGCGATCGAAAACGCTCTTGCCTACCGTGAGATCTCCGAGCTCAAGGACAAACTCGCGCAGGAAAAGCTCTATCTGGAAGAAGAAATCCGCTCGGAGATGAACTTCGCAGAGATTGTCGGGAAGAGTTCGGCCCTGCGCAAAGTGCTGAAGCGAGTGGAAACCGTGGCACCCACAGATTCCACCGTGCTGATCTACGGGGAGACCGGCGCCGGGAAGGAACTCATCGCGCGCGCGATTCATGATTTGAGCCCGCGGAAATCAAAGGCCTTCGTGAAACTCAACTGTGCTGCCATACCGACTGGCTTGCTGGAAAGCGAGCTCTTCGGACACGAAAGAGGTGCTTTCACGGGAGCCATCGCGCAACGCATCGGCCGCTTCGAAGTGGCCAATGGTGGGACGATTTTTCTGGACGAGATCGGAGAGATTCCCCTCGAATTGCAGACCAAGCTGCTGCGCGTGCTACAAGAGCGGGAATTCGAACGCTTGGGCAGTTCGCGGACGCTGCGCACCGATGCTCGATTGATTGCTGCCACAAACCGCGATTTGGAAGCGATGGTCGCCGAACAGAAATTCCGCTCCGACCTGTTCTTCCGGCTGAATGTTTTCCCAATCCAGGTCCCGCCACTTCGCGAGCGCCACGGCGATATTCCGCTCCTGGTCCGCCACTTCGCGCAGCAGTTTTCCAAGCGAATGAACAAAACGATTGACACGATCTCCTCCGCCACCATGGAAGCCCTTTCCCGATATCATTGGCCTGGCAATATACGAGAACTCCAAAACGTCATTGAGCGCGCCGTGATTACTTCCACCGGACCTGTGCTCAAGGTAGATGTGGCAGACCTGAAGATTTCCAAACCCTCATCTCCAGCAGAAAAGGGTTCTGCTCAGGGATCGACAAATGGCGGGCTTCGCGACACGCTCGAAGAGACAGAACGTCAACAAATCCTCAAAGCCTTGAAACAATCCAATTGGGTCGTGGCAGGTCCGAAGGGCGCAGCGGCGAAGCTCGGAATGAAAAGGTCCACCCTCCAGCTGAGAATGAGCAAGCTCGGCATCTCACGTCATTCCTCGTAGTCGTCCTTACCTGTTTTCTTCCGAGAGGCGCTCGCTCCAAATGCGTTTTCTGGCAGTGCCAGGAAACTGGCAGGGTACCAACTCGCTGGCACTGGCACGTTGACACTTCCATCTGAGTCCTCTCACGCTGGCGGCTATTTCCAAATAAATCAACGAGTTGCTCTAATGCGCTGGCGCACCACGCTTTGGCATCCGCGTTGCCCTTCCTCTTGTCGCCCGAACACAAAGCAGATGAGAAGGAGGGTGCTATGGATCAGATTCTCACTTTCGCCCGCGAGTGGAGCAAGTGGTATCGCGTGCTCCGTCAGCACAAGGGTTTCGGACGACTCGATTCCGTACGCTACAGCCATTGGCTGGCGCGCAGCTGATCGGGAGGCTCTTCATGAATACTACACGCCCTGTGAATGCGAGACCGGCACCACCACCAACATGCGTCGGCATACACACGCGTCCCTCCTCGATGACCATCAACGCTTGGATGCCGAGCGAAATCGAAGCGATCTCGCCTCTCGTGGATCAACTGATGCGAATGATCGAAGGATCCCGCTGCGTTGAGGGCAATGAGTTCGGAGTCGAACTGGCACTTCGGGAAGTTCTAAGCAATGCCGTTATTCACGGCAATGAAAAGGACGCTCAGAAATTGGTTGAAATTCACTGTCGCTGCGAACGAGGAAAGGGAGTTTTGCTGACTGTCAAGGACCAAGGAAAAGGATTTGATCCGAACACGGTTCGCGATGCGCTGGACTCGGAAGGTCTGAATGCGGACCACGGACGCGGCATCCATTTGGTGAAGCGAATGATGGACGAGGTCTCATTTGAGAGTGGAGGGACTGAGGTCCAAATGCGGAAGAGGCCTGCGCCCGACGCAAGGACCGAGTCACAGGCCAACAACTGAGTCGTGCAGGCAGAACGCAAGTGCAAGTGGCTTCACGACCGCAAAGGAAAACAGCATGTTGAAGATCTCGATTGTTGAAGGACGGAAGCACCGCCGGCTCGTGGTAGAGGGTAGGCTCGTCCCGCCGTGGTCCGATGAGCTGAAAGCCGCCTGCGAAAGGGCGGGATCGGGACTTGACGGTCGTGAACTCGTCATCGATCTGCAAAACCTAACGACGATCAGCCGACAAGGGGAAGAGCTGCTTCTGGAACTGATGAAGCAGGGGGCCAAATTCCGAGGCTGTGGTGTGTTTACGAATGAGATTTTGAAACAGGTTGCCCGGAGATTGCGCGGTAGTGGAGCACAGGAATGAACTGCTTAATGTTGTCTGACAAAGACTCGCCCGACGCTCGGAAGTTCATCCTACGAATGAGCCTTGCGCTCGCTCTCGGCGCGAGCCTCAGCGGATGCGCCGTGGGGCCGAAATATCATCGCCCAGCTGTGGACCTGCAGGCGTTTCACAATGCCCCCTCGATCGAAACTCGTACCACCTCTCTGCCGGCACCGCCCCTGGACCAGTGGTGGACGGGCTTCCATGATCCCGAGCTGACACGGATCGTGAAGCGCACGCTGGACCAGAATCTCGACCTCGCCGCTGCCATGACACGGGTGCAACAGGCGCATGCCGCTGCCCGGGGAGCAGGAGCGCAGCGCTTACCATCAGGAAACCTTTACGCTTCGACGACCTCACTGTACCAGTCGACTGAAAGTATGACGGGCCGTCTCGCCTCACACGCGCCCGGCTATAACCGCTCACAGAACTACTACGATCTCGGATTCATGGCCAGCTGGGAAACGGATCTGTTCGGCGGTTTGAAGAAAGGAGCTCAGGCTGCTACCGCCGAGGCTCAGGCGGCCGAAGCTTCCCATACAGGCACCCGCATCACGGTTGCCGCGGAAGCCGCTGATGCCTATATGCAGGTACGAGGCGCACAGGCGCGCTTAAACTTCGCCAAAGACCAGATCGCCACTGACAGCCATCTCGTCGAACTGGTGCAGCAGCGCAGGGATGCAGGCGTCGCTTCCGACCGCGAACTCGCTCAGGCCCAAGCGCTGCTGTCGCAAGCGAAGGCGACGATTCCGCTGCTCACAGTCTCTCTCGAAGCACAGCTGAACCGGCTAGACGTTCTGATGGGCGCCCAGCCGGGAACGTACGCAGCGGAGTTGAGCCCTGTCGCAAACATTCCCGATGTACCGGAAATCTCCGGTTTCGGCACGCCCAATGATCTATTACGCAGGAGACCTGACATCATCGCTGCCGAGCGAACGGTTGCTGCCTCGAACGCTCGCATTGGTCAGGCTCTTGCCGAGTATTATCCAAAGCTCTCACTTTCAGGAATCGTCGGATCTCAAGCGCTGGCACCCGCTCATCTTTTCGAGCAGCAAGGATTTCAACCTGTCAGTGTTGTAGGTCTGCGCTGGAGACTCTTCGATTTCGGGCGTGTCGCCTCAGAAGTGGCGCAAGCGCGAGGCGCCAATGCCGAAGCCTTGCTCCAGTATCGTAGCTCCGTCCTGCACGCGGCCGAAGATGTCGAAGACGCCTTCAGTCTTCTCGTCCAATCGGAAAATCGCCGCAATGAAATCCTCCGTGAAATCGACGAATTGCAGCGCGTGCGCGACCGCTCGGAAGAATCCTACGCTGCAGGCGTCATCGGACTCACGGATGTGCTCGACGCGGATCGTCAGTTGCTTGTCGCCAAGGACGAGTTGGCTGTAGCGCGAGAGAGTGCGGCGCGTGCAGCGGTCGGCTCCTATCGGGCTCTCGGGGGCGGCTGGCTCCCATGATCAAAACCCTCAATAAAAGGAAGAACTATATGAATCGGATTAATTTCAGCTATTCCGCTCTCGTGCTGGTCATCGCCGGTCTCGTAGTCAGCTTGACTGGTTGCGGTCAGAAGCGGGAATTAGACCCAAGAACACAGCCGGAGCTGGTTCGCGTAGTGGAAATAGGTTCGTCGTCCGGGGCAGATCCCGCGTTCACTGGCGTGGTCTCAGCGCGTGTTCAGAGCAATCTTGGTTTCCGAGTTCCTGGAAAGATCACGAGCCGCTTGGTAGATACGGGGCAGTTTGTCCGCGCTGGACAACCGCTCATGACGATCGATCGAACCGACTATGCACATGCCATTACCGCGCGAGCAGAAACCGTCGCCGCGGCGAAAGCAAAGGCTGTTCAAGCCGCCGCCGATGAGGCCCGCTATCGCCCTTTGGTCAAGAGCGGTGCGGTTTCCGCTTCCATCTACGATCAGATCAAGGCCGCATCAGACGCAGCACAAGCGGAGCTCGCTGCTGCCACCGCTCAGGAGCAGGTTGCGAGAGACGAGGGCGGCTACTCACAACTTTTTGCCGACGCGGACGGCATCGTGATCGAGACCCTAGCCGAGCCAGGACAAGTGGTAGCGGCCGGGCAAACAGTTGTGAAGCTCGCCCATTCCGGTCCGCGAGAGGCCGCAGTGAACCTGCCCGAGACGTTGAGGCCGGCGCTTGGATCGACAGCATACGCAACGCTCTACGGCAGCACGATGAGGGTTCCAGTTCGATTGCGACAGATTTCCGGCGCTGCTGACCCGCAGACCCGGACCTTTGAAGCACGGTACGTTCTCGAAGGCGCTGCCGCGAATGCTCCGTTAGGAGCAACCGTTACAGTCCATCTCTCCGATAGTGTTGGGATCGACATGCTGCAAGTACCGGTCGCAGCCGTTCTCGATCAAGGGAAGGGACCTGGTATCTGGGTGCTGAACCCTTCTACGTCCACCGTCTCATTTCAACCTGTGCAAGTACGCCAACTCGGTGAAGAACTAGCAACCGTCAGCGGGAACCTGCACCCAGGACAACAGGTCGTAGCGCTTGGCGTTCATTTGCTTCGCGATGGTCAACGCGTGCGCGCTGAGAACAAGGCAGAAACTCGATGAGCCAGCACCATAGATCACAAAAAAACGAGAAATCGATGCCGGAACGCGGCAGCTCTGGACCCCAGGTTCCCGATTCCGCGGCGAAGCAGTTTCTCAACCTATCAGCCCTCGCGGTCCGCGAAAAAGCGATCACTCTGTTCTTGCTGATCGCGATTGTGGCCGCTGGCATTTTTGCCTTCCTAAAACTAGGACGCGCAGAAGACCCAACTTTCACGATCAAGGTGTTTACCGTTGCAGCGGTGTGGCCCGGAGCGACGGCACAGGAGATGCAGGACCTTGTTGCCGAACCACTGGAGAAGCGGATGCAAGAATTGCGCGACTACGATCGCGTAGAGACCTTTACGCGGCCCGGGCTCGCGCTGATGATGGTGAGTCTCAAGGACACTACTCGCCCAGAGGACGTCTCGGAAGAGTTTTACCAGGCTCGCAAAAAGCTAGGCGATGAAGCACACAAATTGCCTCAGGGGGTATTCGGTCCCTTCATCAATGACGAGTACTCGGATGTGACGTTCGCACTCTACTCGGTCGAGGCTCCAGATCTTCCTCCACGCCAGGTTGCCCGTGAAGCCGAAACGCTTCGACAGCGGATGCTTCATGTGCCTGGCGTGAAGAAGGTGGACATCGTTGGAGAACGGCCAGAACGTATTTTCGTCGAGTTCTCTTACGAACGGCTGGCCACGCTAGGAGTAAGCGCACGAGATGTCTTCGATGCTCTGGTTCGAGAGAATGCCGTAACTCCATCTGGATCTATCGATACGAAAGCTCAGCAGGTTTACATTCGCCTGGATGGTGCGCTTGATGACCTTCAGAAGATTCGGGATACCACCGTCGTGTCAGGCGGGCGCACCCTTAAACTGTCTGACATTGCCGACGTGAAGCGCGGCTACGAAGATCCCGCAACCTTTCTTGTTCGTCACAATGGCCAGCCGGCCTTGCTTCTCAGCATCGTGATGAAGGAGGGCTGGAACGGTCTGGACCTCGGCAAAGCCCTTGTTGCCGAACAGAAGAAGATTTCCGCCGACCTGCCTGCAGGCATCAGCTTCAGCAAAGTGACGGATCAGGCAGTAAACATCCGCGAAGCAGTCGATGAGTTCATGCTGAAGTTCTTTGTCGCACTTGCCGTCGTGATGATCGTTAGCATTATCAGCCTCGGTTGGCGCGTAGGAATCGTCGTGGCAGCGGCCGTCCCGCTGACGTTAGCGGCCGTCTTCGTCATCATGCTTCTGACCGGAAGAGTGTTTGATCGCATCACGCTCGGCGCTCTGATTCTCGGCCTTGGCCTTCTTGTTGACGATGCGATCATCTCCATCGAGATCATGGTGGTCAAAATGGAAGAAGGGTGGGACCGCATCCGGGCCGCCGGGTACGCATGGAGTCATACTGCTGCTCCCATGCTTGCTGGCACGCTTGTCACTGTTATTGGTCTCATGCCCGTGGGGTTCGCTCGATCGAGCGCTGGCGAGTATGCGGGAAACATCTTCTGGGTAGTGGGTTTTGCGCTGCTCACCTCGTGGGTCGTAGCCGTAACCTTTACTCCTTATCTTGGCGTGCAGATGTTGCCCAAGATCAAGGCTCTGTCCGGTGGCCATGCAGCCATTTATGCGACCCCCGGGTACGAGAAGCTTCGGCGTCTGATCGTTTGGGCGGTACGCCGAAAGGTTTTGGTTGCTTGCATTGTTCTGGGCGCCTTTCTTGTCTCAGTTGCAGGCATGGGACTTGTCAAAAAGCAGTTCTTTCCTCAATCCGATCGGCCTGAACTCTTGGTAGAGGTGACGCTACCACAAGGCACCAGCATAGAAGCCACCAACGCGAGTGCGAAAAAAGTCGAGGAGTGGCTGCGGCCGCAGCCCGAAGCAAAGATTGTTACGGCTTACATCGGGGCCGGTGCTCCGCGCTTCTTCTTTTCATACAATCCAGAACTCCCGAACCCCAATTTTGCCAAGATCATTGTTCTGACGGCCAATGAAAAGGATCGAGACCGTTTAAAGGTCAGGCTGCGTGAACGGGTTGAGCAGGGCCTTGCGCCTGAAGCACGTGTGCGCGCTTCGCAGCTCGTGTTTGGACCATATTCACCGTGGCCGGTAGCGTTTCGCGTCACCGGCCCCGACCTGGAAAAGGACCACGCGATTGCGGCACAGGTACAGGCGGCAATGCTGGCAAATCCCAATACTCGGCAGGTAAACCAGGACTGGGGAGAACGTGCGCCAACTGTGCATTTTGTGCTCGACCAAGCGCGGCTACAACTGATTGGCCTTTCCTCCCACGAAGCTGCCGAACAAATCCAATTTCTTCTGACGGGTGCGCCATTGACGCAGGTCCGTGAAGATATCCGAACGGCGGAGGTAATCGCGCGAAGTGCCGGAACCGACCGCCTCGATCCCAGCAAGCTGAACGAGATGACTCTGATGAATCACTGGGGGAAGGCTGTTCCACTTAGCCAGGTCGGCCGCATCGAGATTCGTTCTGAAGAGCCGATCCTCAAACGCCGTGACCGCGTGCCGACAATTACGGTAGAGAGTGACATCGACGAATCGCTTCAACCTCCGCAGGTCTCTGCAGAGATTGAAAAGGCGATTCAGCCGATTGTCGCCAGCCTGCCCGAGGGCTACAGGATCGAAACGGGCGGCAATATAGAAGAATCTGGAAAAGCGAACAGGGCACTTTCAGTGGTATTTCCCGCGATGATCGTGCTGATGCTCACGGTGATCATTTTCCAGGTGCGATCATTCTCTGGGATGTTCATGGTGGTTCTTACGGCGCCGCTAGGTCTCGCCGGTGTCGTTCCAACATTGCTTCTCTTTCATCAGCCATTTGGGTTCAATGCAATCCTCGGACTGATCGCGTTAGCTGGCATCCTGATGCGCAATACGCTGATCCTCATCGGTCAAATCAAAACCAATCAGGAGGAAGGTCTTGACAGTTATCGCGCGGTCGTCGAGGCGACTGTACAGCGATCACGTCCGGTGATCCTTACGGCTCTTGCAGCTGTATTGGCTTTCATCCCTCTGACCTTCTCAGTCTTCTGGGGGTCGATGGCATACACCCTGATTGGGGGGACTGCCGTGGGTACGGTGCTGACGCTCATCTTCCTGCCTGCACTCTATTCAATCTGGTTTGGAGTAAAACCGGCAGCAGTCCCGAGCGATGGGGCTGAGGCAGCGCTGCGTCCATAGTCGAAATGATTCTTTACAGAAATCAAACGAACAAAGGAGTCTTATGAAAATCACAGGTCGCACGATCCTTATTACCGGAGGCTCTGCAGGTATTGGCCTCGCGTTTGCCCTCAAGTTTCTCGAACTCGGCAACCAGGTCATTGTGACTGGCCGGCGGCAGACAGTGCTCGATGAAGTGAAGGCAAAGTATCCGAAGCTCCACACGATTCAGGGCGATGTCGCAGACCCCGTGCAAATCGCCTCTCTTGCAACGCGCGTGAAGGCTGAATATCCAAGGCTCGACGTGCTGATGAATAACGCAGGCATCATGCTCCACAAGAACCTCAAGGTCCCGGCGACTGACCTCGACGGATTGATGGCCGAGATGAACATCAATGTGGGGGGCGTGATTCGCATGACGTCCGCATTCATCGACATTCTCGCAGCCAACAAGGGAACCGTCATCAACGTATCCTCTGGCCTCGCCTTCGTGCCGCTGCCGTCCGCGCCGATCTACTGTGCCACCAAGGCGGCGATTCACTCCTACACCCAATCGCTCCGGTTCCAGTTGGAGGAGACCGGCGTTGAAGTGATCGAGCTGATGCCGCCGGCCGTGAAGACCGAACTGTCGGCAGAGATTGCCGAGGGCGACGGCATCACCTTAATGACTACGGACGAATTGGTGAAGCAATCCTTTGCGTCATTCAAAACGGGTAAGCTCGAGATCCGGCCAGGGCAGTCCAATCAGCTCGCATTGATGCGTCGCTTCGCCCCTGATTTCATCAACCGGCAGCTCTGGAAGGCCTCTAAGAAATTGGTACCAGTCGGCGTTAGATAGGCAGCCTCCTGGCCACGTGAAGAGCAGGTGCCACAGCCTATTCAACAAGACGGTGCGCGAGGGCACGGTTCAGAAGCGGATCAGATCAGGAAGGCAGAATGAAACGCCTAAAGTTCCAGGCGCGGTTGCTACGGTGCCGGGAAGTCGGCACGAGCCCTTGAATGATAGGTCGACTCGCTCCCGGCGCGTGCCGAATTCCCACGGATCATTTGATTTGAGGAAACCGACCGAATTGTGCTGGGGGACATCAGGGGGACAAGAAAAAGGTGTCTGGGGATGGCCCGAAAGCTGTTAACTGACGCCAGAGAAACGAGTTATTGGATTTGAGGTTCTCTGTTAACAGCCGAAGGGTTAGTCGACCTCGTATACGACACAGACAGGACGGGTCTGCTATAATAGGTCCTACGACTAGACGCCTTCTCGATTACGAAAGTAGGCCGATGAGGGTAGCCCGTTCCCAATCCGTTGCCGAGCAGAAACAAGAGGACCGCGCATGGCGCGAGCGGTTCGTTCAGAACGCCGTGGCCAACGTCCGTCTCGAAGGATTAGAACCAAGTCCAAAGGCGCTAGAAATTTGGCAAAGCTATATTGAGGGTGAAATCTCCGTCGAACAGGCCGGGGAACGAATTCGAGCTCTCCCGACAGGCTTTTAGTTTCCTCGATGAGTTCCGACCCGTATATCCGGGTACGACAATCCTCAAAAACATTCCTGGGATTCGCAATCAGAAAACGCTGGATCGCTTTGAAGCCGACCGAGTGGGGCAACGCTCCTTGGAGCTTATAGAAAATCCTCTCTCCGGTCTCTTCGATGTAGTCCACTTACAGCGAATTCATCGTTATCTCTTCCAAGACGTCTATGAGTGGGCGGGACACTTTCGAACCGTAGATATTGCGAAGGGCAAATCATTCTTTGCACATGTGCCATATATCCGGTCCACGCTGGAAGGTCTGTTTGCGCGTCTATCCGAGGAACAGCATCCTCGTGGCGTAAGTCAAGAAGCGTTCGCGCACCGCGCCGCAGAGATTCTCGGAACATTGAACGCTGTACACCCATTTCGAGAAGGCAACGGGAGGACCCAGCGAGAGTTTGTCCGCGAGTTCGCTCACAAGAACGGCTATTGGGTCGATTGGAGCAAAGTGTCACGCAACGAGCTGTACAAAGCAAGTGACGTGAGTTTTATGCGCGGTGAGAATGCGCTTTTCGAGCATCTGCTTAAAAGGGTGATCGAGCCAGTTAGCTAAGCGCAGATCACTCCAAGTGCCCGTACGCCGTGTGGTGTCTGCTTCGCTTCTTTCACCAGGTGTGCTAGGATGAAACTCGCATGAGCGCGCTGATTTTTATGGGCGGTTTATGGGCGGTTTTGGCAGGGACAGATGCCACCGCATGCAATCCAGGCGGCCAGTGCGCTGTATGCAAATCTTGCAAACGCCTTGTTTGCAAGGTTTTAGGCTAAGTTGTTGATTCCACGGTTGGAGACGTTATTCAGTTGGTTAAAACGCTGCCCTGTCGTTGGTTAGAATCCTACACTGTCACGGCCAATTCCCTTCCCCCCGCTCGTCATTTCGAAAGAAGTGAGCCGTGGTTTGTGCGTATCCACTGCTCAACGTCCTGCTGCAAACTCTGCGCAATCCCGATCA
>Ga0209469_1000557_pt1 | contig 22572 bp, 16 predicted proteins | sample GraSoiAngelo_123_FD_185880 | JGI IMG/M metagenome (GOLD analysis project Ga0209469, IMG submission 185880) | Grasslands soil microbial communities from the Angelo Coastal Reserve, California, USA - 14_0927_02_40cm (SPAdes) (version 2) | ecosystem: Environmental > Terrestrial > Soil > Grasslands ... | reverse complement strand
CTGAACCACGGAGTGGGGAGTGGGGAGTGGTACGCAACGGTGCGGACCGGGGCCGCGGGTCTCACCGTCTGGTACCACTCCCCACTCCCCACGCAGTTCGTGGGATGAAGTTCCCTTCCCGCCTCCCAATCCCGGAAGAAGTCCTCCGGATAGCGAAGAAGTTGGAAGACGCCGGCTACGAGACCTGGTGCGTGGGCGGGGCGATCCGGGACAACCTGCTCGGTCTCGAGAACCACGATTTCGATCTGACGACCGCGGCGCCGCCGGACGAGGTGCGCCGCCTGTTCAAGCGCACGGTTCCCGTGGGGATCGAGCACGGTACGGTCGCGGTGCTGGACCAGCGCGGCACGCCCCATGAGGTGACGACGTTCCGCAAGGACATCCGGACGGATGGCCGGCACGCCGTGGTGGAGTTCGGCGTCTCGCTGATGGACGATCTCGCGCGGCGCGACTACACGATCAACGCGATCGCCTACCACCCCATCGCGCACCGCTGGCAGGATCCCTTCGAGGGCGCGGCGGACCTGGAGCGCAAGCTGATCCGCTCCGTGGGCGACCCCAACTGGCGCTTTCAGGAGGATTACCTGCGGATCCTGCGGGCGCTGCGCTTCAGCGCGCGGTTCCAGTTCCGGATTCACGCGCGCACGCTCGAGGCCGCCAAGGCGAACGCGCAGGGGTTGGCGCAGCTCTCGGCCGAGCGCGTGCGGGACGAGTGGTTCAAGGGGATCATGACGGCGGCACGCGTCTCCAAGCTGCTGACGCTGTGGATGGAGGTCGGGGCTGCGCGGATCTGGCTCCCGGAGATCAGGGAGAAGGGAGAGGGGAGGGGTTCGATCAGCGCGGTCGACAAGCTTCCGCGCGACCCCGTCCTCATCACGGCGTGCCTGGCATCCGATCCCGCGTCGCTGCTCACGCGCCTCAAGTGCTCGAACAAGGACATCGAGCGAGGCCGGGCGATTGGCGTGTGGCGTGACAAGTATCCGGACCCGAAGCACCTTCCGGCGGTCCGCAAGTGGCTGTCGGAGGTGGGTGAGTACGCCGATGATCTGCTCGCGCTGCCTCCGGCGCGTACCGCTCCCCTCTCCCTTCTCCCCAAAGCCGTGCGCTCCGTGCGAGAGGGGAAGGACCCCCTGACGCTGAAGGACCTCGCCGTCACGGGCGACGACCTCCTCGCCGCGGGCGTGCGACCCGGCCCCGACGTGGGCGAGACGCTGCAGCGCCTGCTCGCCGAGGTGCTCGAGGATCCGTCCCGCAACACCAAGCCGTACCTGCTCTCCCGTGTCTAGCGCCGTGCTGTACGCGCTCGTCGCGGCGCTGGGCAACGTGGTGGGGGCGCTCGCCGTCACGCGTCGCGCGGCGCTCGGTCTCCAGGTGATCGAGCACTTCGTCGCCTTCGGCGCCGGGTTCATGCTGGCCGTGGCGATGGTCGAGATTCTCCCCGAGGCGTTCGCGCGCAGCGGCACGGCGGCGCCGGCGCTGGTGCTGGGAGGATACCTCGCGGTGCACCTGACCCAGCACACGGTCACCCCGCACTTCCACTTCGGCGAGGAGACGCACGCCGTGAGGCGGCTCGCCGGGACGTCCGCGCTGGTGGGGCTGCTGTTGCACACCTTCTTCGACGGCGTGGCAATCGCGAGCGCGTTCCTGGTGCGGCCGGCGCTCGGGGTGATGGTGTTCATCGCCATCCTGCTCCACAAGCTGCCGGAGGGCGTGACGATCTCGAGCCTGTACCTGGCGGTGGGGCGGACGGGCGCACAGGCGGTCGGGGCGGCCGGGCTCCTGGGCATCGCTACGCTGGCGGGGGTCCTCGTGACCGACCAGGCCAGCTTCCTGGTGCACCACGGGCTGGCGCTGTCGGCGGGTGTGACGATCTACGTGGCGGCGTCGAATCTCGTGCCGGAGTTCCAGGGGAAGCCGGGATGGAAACTGCCGGCGGCGTTCTTTGCGGGGGCGGTGGCATTTTTTGTGACCAAACTATTGCTCGAACACGCGAGGTGAGGCGCGTGTGGCATGAAGGCCGCAGCCGCACGGGAGTTCAAAGATGTGACTGGGAGAATGCCAAGCGGATGGCAAATCGCCGCGGCGAAGGGCGGAAGCCGGTCACATCACAGCCGTTGTGGTCACGTACATCCGATTGTGCCGATTCACCCTGGCGAGCTCTTCGCACGCCGCCGGACCTCAGGGAACGCAATTTGCTGGTTGGTCCATGCGGAGGGCCGTGCAACTCCGTGCGGGCACCCCTCCGCGGATTCTAGACATCGCTGCTCAGAGCAAAGCCGTCGAAAGACGGTGACGCAGAGCTACGGGGCTACAGCGGAGACTCCGCCATGCCCGCCGGGCCGCCAGCGCTCGACCCTGTCGAAGTTGGCGGCCCGGTGCTTTTCCGGCGCCACGGAGGCCAGCGCCATGTCGTTCACGTTCAAGCTCGCCCAGCGCCTGGCTCGCCTCATGGTACTCGGTGTCGCGCTGCTGGTCGCGTGCCACTTGCCCGATCGAACCGGTCCCACCCCTCCCGATCAGCCGGTGCGGATCGTGGTCAGCCCCGCGAGTGCCGCGCTGGACCCGTACCAAACGCAGCAGTTCCGCGCCTACGGCCGCAGCGCGGCTGGCGACAGTGTGCCGGTATCCGTCAGCTACACGGCGACGGGTGGAGCGATCACGGTAAGCGGTCTCTATACCGCCGGGCTGGTCCCTGGGAACTGGCGCGTGATCGCCATCCAGAGCGGCGGTTTGCTGGCCGACACGGCGGCGATCACGGTGACGGCGCCGGCGCCCGGTGCGTCGCAGTTCGGGCACGTGTTCATCGTGACCGAGGAGAACACGAATTACGCCAGCGTGATCGGCAGCTCGTCGATGCCGTACCTGAACGGCCTGGCGCTGCAGTACGGCCTGGCGACCCAATACTACGCCAACACGCACCCATCGATCGGCAATTACTTCATGCTCGCGACCGGCCAGATCATCACGAACAACGACAGCTACTCGACGGTCGTGACGATGGACAACGTCGTGCGGGAGCTGCGGGCCGCGGGAAAGACATGGAAATCGTACGCGGAGGACCTGCCCTCCGTGGGGTACACCGGTCCGGACGTCGGCAACTACGCGCGCAAGCACAACGTCTTCGCGCTGCTCTCCGACGTGGTGAACGACGCCACCCAGGTGACAAACCTCGTGCCGTTCACTCAGTTCGCGACGGACTTGGCGAACGGCACGCTGCCCACCTTCTCGAACATCGTGCCCAATCTGTGCAACGACGCCCACGATTGCTCGCTCAGCACGGCGGACACGTGGCTCCAGAACCACATCGATCCGCTCATCAAGAGCGCGACGTTCCAGCAGGACGGACTCTTGATCATCGTGTTCGACGAGTCGGGGAGTGATAACACGAATGGTGGCGGGCGAATCGTGTGGGTGGTGGTGAGCCCGAAGTCCAAGCCGGGCTACGTGTCTACGACGCTGTACCAGCATCAGAGCACACTACGCCTGATCCTCAAGGGGCTGGGCGTGACCGTGTTTCCGGGTGCCGCGGCGATGGCACCGGGGATGGACGAATTCTTCACGCCGTGAGGCTCGTGCGGCGGTAGGGGGTGCTCGGGCAATCTCGCTGTAGTCCTTTTCCCTACACTCGCAGTTCAGTATGCGACTGGGAGAACGCAAGGCGGGTTTGCGAATCGCCCCGGCGAATGAGGATGTCGGTCAAATCACCGGATTTTTGGTCGCTCACATCCGCTTGCGCTGATTGACGCTGGCGAGCTTCCCGCCGTCCGCCTCACCTCAGGAACGTAATTTGCTAAAAGGTCCGTTCGGAGGGCCGTCCACCTGCATGCGGGCAGCCCTCCGCGGATTCACGACCATCGCTGCTCAGAGCAAAGCCGTCGAAAGACGGTGACGCAGAGCTACGGGGCTACAGCGGAACCTCCGCCATGCTCGCCGGGCCGCCAGCGCTCGACCCCTGTCGAAGTTGGCGGCCCGCTGCTTTTCAGGGCGCCACGGAGGCCAGCGCAATGCCGTTCACATTCAAGCTCGCTCAGCGTTTGGCTCGAATGAAGCGCGCGCCGGTGATTGGCGCCGCCTTCGTGCTCGTTGCTTGCCGCCTTTACGATCACCTGGGCGCTCCCACCCTCCCCGGTCAGCCCGTGCAGATCGTCGTCGCTCCCGAAAGTGTCGCGCTGGACCCGTACCAAACCCAGCAGTTCCGCGCCTCCGGCCGCACCGCAGCCGGGGATAGCATGCCGGTGACGGTCAGCTGGACCGCTTCCGCGGGGCCCGTGACGCAGAGCGGGCTTTACACCGCGGACACGTCGGTGGCCGACGTGCTGGTGACGGCGACGTACAGCGCGACCGGGACAGCTGCGGCGACCTCCAGTGCCGGGCAGCTGAGCGGCACGTCCCGCGTAAAGAAAAAGCGGTTGGTTCAGGTCGTCATGAATCCGCAGACCATCAGCGTGCCGGAAGGTGGCGTGCAGCAATTCAGCGTCTACGGCCTTAAGAACACCGGGGACAGCGTCTCGGTGTCTGTCGGTTATGTGGCGACGGGGGGAACCATCACGCCAAATGGCGTCTATACCGCCGGGCAGGTCCCCGGGCCCTTCCGCGTCATCGCCAATCAAAACGGCGGTTCGCTGGCCGACACGGCGGCGATCGCGGTGATCCAGGTACGAGTGGCCTCCGTGACGGTCAGTCCCGCCACGGCCAGCCTCGCCGTCGGTCGGACGCTGCAGCTCGCGGCGACACCCACGGACTCGGCTGGCAATCCGCTGTCGGGCCGCGTCGTCACGTGGGCGACGAGCGCCACGTCCGTGGCCACGGTGTCGGCCGCCGGGCTCGTCACCGGGGTCGCGGCTGGCACGGCCACGATCACGGCGACGAGTGAGGGGAAGGGCGGTATTGCGACGATCACGGTTTCGAACGTGCCGGTGGCATCGCTGACGGTGAGCCCTGCCACGGCAGGCATCCTTGTCAGCAAGACGGTTCAGCTGACGGCGACGCCGAAGGACGCCGCCGGGAACCCGCTGTCCGGGCGGGTCGTGACGTGGGCGACGAGCGCCACGTCCGTGGCGACGGTGTCGGCCACCGGGCTCGTCACCGGGGTCACAGTCGGCACCGCCACGATCACGGCCACCAGTGAGGGGAAGAGCGGGACGGCGACGGTCACGGTGACCCCGGTGCCCGTCGCATCGGTCACGGTGAGCCCGGCGGTCGCGGGCATGTCGGTGGGCGGCACGCTGCAGCTGACAGCGACCCCGAAAGACTCCGCGGGCAATCCGCTCTCGGGGTCACGGCCGGCACGGCCACGATCACGGCGACCAGCGAGGGGAAGAGCGGCACCGCGACGATCACGGTGACGTCATCCACGGGTGTGCACGCGGGCTATTACGCCTCGCCCGCCGGCAGCAGTGGGGGGGACGGCAGCGTGGCTCGCCCCTGGGACCTGACGACGGCCCTGAACGGCGGCAACGGCAAGGTGCAGCCGGGCGACACGATCTGGCTGCGCGGCGGCACCTATACGAGCGCGATCAACACCACCGTGGCGGGCACCGCGACGGCTCCGATCGTGGTGCGGCAGTACCCCGGTGAGCGCGCGATCCTCGACGCGAATGGCGGGACCTCGGGCACAACCCGCGGCGACTTCTTCATCGTCAGCGGGAGCTATGTGACGTTTTGGGGCTTCGAGGTCATGGACTCCGACCCCAACCGCCTCACGAGCACGCGGCCGAACCTGGTAATCGCCAACGCGTCGCACCTCAAGTTCATCAACCTGATCGTGCACGACGGCGGGATCGGATTCTACACGTACCCGGAGCAAACGGATATCGAGATCAACGGCTGCCTCATCTACAACAACGGGTGGCAGCAGCCCGACTTCGGTAACGGGCACGGCATTTATGCGAAGAGCGCCGCCGGCCCGGTGTATCTGCGGGACAACATCGTCTTCAATCAGTTCGGCTACGGGATCCACATCTACGCCAACGCCGGGAGCGGCGGGGTCAACAACATCCATGTGGAGGGGAACGTCTCATTCAACAACGGGGCGGTGGACGCCGACCCGGTGAATTCCCCGAACGCCAACATTCTGTACGGCGGCGGCGATCCGGCGACCGGTGGTAGCCTCGCGGACAACATGACGTTCTTCTCGCCCAACGTGGGCGTGCACAACCTCGTGCTCGGCTACAGCTCGACGGCCAACATCGACCTCACGGTGCAGAACACCTACGCCGTGGGCGGGCAGGCCGTTTACGAACTGGGCTCGTGGCAGTCGCTCGCGATGTCGGGCAACTCGGCCTTCGGGTCGGCGAGCAACCCGGTAAACCTGCGCTTTGCGGCGACGTCCGGGTTCCAGCTCAGCGGCAACCGGTACTACCGCGATCCGGCGGCGCAGGCGTGGCTCTACAACGGGGGGCGCTACTCGTTCAGCGGGTGGCAGCAGGCGACCGGCGTGGGCGCGACCGACCTGGCGCAGGCCGCTAACCCGACGCAACCGCAGGTGTTTGTGCGGCCGAGCCGCTATGAGGCAGGTCGTGCCAACGTGATCGTCTACAACTGGACCCGCCAAGCGTCCGTGTCGGTGGTGTTGTCCGGCGTAGTCCCGGTGGGCGCCCGCTACGAGATCCGCAACGTGCAGGACTTCTTCGGCACGCCGGTCGCGAGCGGCACGTATGGTGGCGGGACGGTGAGTATCCCGATGAGCGGGGTCACCGCGGTGCAGCCGATCGGCGGCGCGTCGACGGCGCCACCCCGGACCGGGCCCGACTTTGACGCGTTCGTCGTGGTGGTCTTGGCGCCGTAAGCCTACTCCGAGCGCTGGCCCTCGCGCGGCCGACCGTCACGACGGCGCGCTCGTCACCACGAACACCCCGAAGTCCGGTCCGGTCTGTGGGGGCGGGGTGGGTGAGCCCCCGATCGGGGCGACGGGCGTCACCCCCGTCATCGGAATGTTCACGAGGCCGCCCCCGTATGAGCCACTCAGCACCGGGGCCCCAAAGAAGTCCTGCACGTTCTGCACCTGGTAGTGGTTTCCCACCTGCACGATCCCGCTCAGGTCCACGGGCACGGTGGCCTGGCTGGTCCAGTTGTAGACGACGATGTTGGCCCGGCCGGACTCGTACCGGTTGGGCCGCACGAACACCCGAGGCTCCGTCGGGTTGCTCGCGACCGCCTGGTCCGTCGCGCCGACGCCCGTGAGCCGTTGCCAGGTCGGGAAGCTGTAGTCCTGATTGATGTATCCCCACGCCGCGGCGCTAGGATCACGGTAATACCGGTTGTTGGTCAGTTGGAACCCTGACAAGTCGGTCTCCCGCAGCCAGATCATTTCGCTCGTCGAGCCGAACAGCGAGTTGCCACTCACGGTCAGCGACTGCCACCAACCCACGTCGGCCACCGTTTCCCCGCCCACGGCGTAGTTGTTCTGGACGGTGAGATCGGTGTTGACGGTTGTGCCGAAGCCGAGCAGCAGGTTGTGAACCCCGACGTTGGGCGAGAAGTACGTCATGTTCGAAACCAGGCTGCCGTTGTGTACCGGCTCGCTGCCGCCGAACAGGATGTTGGCGTTAGGAGAGTTGGAGGGATTGGCATCCACCGCCCCGTTGTTGAACGAAGCGTTCCCTTCGACGTGGATGTTGGTCAGGCCGCCCGTGCCCGCGATCGTGAACACATGGATGCCGTAGCCGAACTGGTTGAAGACGATGTTGTCCCGCGCGTACACCGGGCCGGTCAGGCTCTTGAGGTACAGCCCATGCCCATTGCCGAAGTCGGGCTGCTGCCAGCCGTTGTTGTAGATGACGCAGCCCGTGATTTCGATATCCACCGGGTCGGGATACATGAAGAACGCGATCCCGCCGTCGTGGAGGATCAGGTTGACGAACTTCAGGTGAGAGGCGTTGGCGACGAGCAGATTGGGGCGCGTGTCCGTGGTACGGTTGGGGTCGGAGTCCATGAGCTCGAAACCCCAGAAAATCGAGTAACTGCCGATGACACTGAAGAAGTCGCCGCGGCTGGTGCTGGAGGTGCCCCCCTTCGCGTCGAGCATCGCGCGTTCCCCAGGAAACTGACGCACGACGATGGGGGCCGCCGCGGTGCCGGTCAACGTGCTCGTGACCGCACTGGTGTAGGTGCCGCCGCGCAGCCAGACAGTATCGCCTGGCTGCACCTTGCCGTGGCCGCCGCTCAGCGCTGTCTGGAGGTCCCACGGCTGGCTGGAGCCGTCCCCGTTGCTGGACCCGCCCGGAGCGGCATACCAGCCTGCCACGACGATCGTGGCAGGGCCGGCGGTGCCCCCGTACGTCGCCACGACGGTCGCGCGCCCCGGACGGATCGCCGTGACACGCCCCGTTTGCTGTCCCGTGCTCACGACCGTGGCGACCGCGGGGATGAGGGTGCCCCAGTCGACTTGTGCTGCCACCGGCTGGCCGCCCGCATCGAGAATGGTGGCGGTCAGGTTCACGGTGTCTCCGATCATCAACGCACGGACCGCGGGCGTCACGGTCACCGCAAAACTTCCTAGGGTCGCGTTGATCGGCACGCTCCCCGTCACGGGCATCAACACCAGCGCGATCGTCGGGTTCGTCCCCGGTTGAATGTTCACTGTGACCGAGCCGCTGTGCGTTTCCACGCCGCCCGCGTCGAAGGCTCGCAGGGCGATGGTCCGATTGGAGCCGGCCGGGACCGTGATGGTGCCCAAGGCGGCACCCTGCGCGACCGGCACGTTGAACACCAGCGTCGCGGGAATGTCGGGCGCCGTCACGTCAACCACGACGGTCGCAACTGCGGTGCCGGTGACGTCGGCTCGGACGAGCAGCGTGGTCGTGACAGAAGAGGGCCTCGATCCCGTCGGATCGCGCTCCAGGCACGAACCGAGTGCGAGGACGGATGCCAACGTGACCACGACCCGAATGCGCCCGATGTCGGGCCCGCGCCGTCGATGGGAGAGCCGCATCTGCCAGCGACGCTAGGGCGTAACGGTGACCGCCGCCGTCCCCACCGCTCCCTGGAACGTGGCCGCGATCTTGGTGCTGCCCGCGCCCTGCGCCGTCACCAGTCCGGAACCGTCCACGGAAGCGATACCAGGGTGGTCGGTGGCCCAACTGACGGTCGCGTTCGTAACAGGATTTCCGTTCCAGACCGTAACAGGATTCCCGTTCCAGTCTGTGATCGACACGTTCAGCGGCACTGTCTGCCCGACCGCGAGCGTGGGCGCAGGCGGTGACAGCGTGACGGCGAAGCTTCCCAAGGTCACATGGATTGGCACGTTCCCGGTCAGCGGCGTCAGCACCAGCACGATCGTCGGGTTGGTGCCCGCTTGGACGTTGAGCGTAACCGACCCGGTGTGCGTTTGAACGCCACCCGCGTCGAAGGCCCGCATGACGATCGTGCGATCGGAGCCCGCCGGGATGGTGAGCGCGCCCGAGGCAACGCCGGCGGCGACGGGCACGTTGAACACCACGGTGGTCGGAAGGTCTGGCGCCGAGACGTCCACGACAACGGTTGCGACCGACGTGCCGGAGACGTCGGCTCTTATGAGGAGGGTAGCTTCACCCCCACCGGGAGCGACCGCATCTCCCGAACACGCGGCCAACAGCAGGAGGGAAGCGACTGCAACGAATGGCGAGCTCAACGGCGCGCGGGACATTGGTGCCTCCTACGGGCGTCTGAGGCCGGTTCTTTAGACTGGAGCCGGCCGCTGCAAGGCGCGGGTGATGGGGGTCGGCCGCGGTAACACGCCCCTGGGAAGCGCGTACAGCTCCTTCGCTCGGCGCTCCAGGTGCACCGCCGGTTGGGCGGCAACTTCACTGCCGTCGTGCCACGGGACATACTCGGGCACGAGCGCCGAGATCACGTTGATCACGTCGCGATCCCCGCCGCCGGCCAGCGCCGCGAGCAGACGCTCCAGCCCTTCCTCGACGAGCGTCCCGTCGGCGCCGTTCCGCTGCACGATCCGAATCTTGTCGATCGATGTCGGGACGGTGACCTCGCCCGAGCCGACCAGTTCTTCGGTCAGCTTCTCGCCCGGGCGCAGTCCCGTAAACTCGATCGCGATATCCCGATACGGCTCGAGGCCCGAGAGGCGGATGAGCTGCTCGGCCAATTCGAGAACCCGGACGGGCTGGCCCATCTCCAGGATGGAGATCCGTCCCGCGGCTTCCGGCAGCGCGGCCGCCTCGAGGACCAGCTGTACCGACTCCGGGATGGTCATGAAGTAGCGGGTCACTTCCGGGTGCGTCACCCGGAGGGGGCCGCCCGCGGCGATCTGCCGCTTGAAGAGCGGGACGACACTGCCGTCGGACCCGAGGACGTTGCCGAATCGCACGACCCGAAAATCCGTGGCGCATCCCTGCAAGGTCGGTAGTTCCAGCACGATGCGCTCGGCGATACGCTTCGTGGCCCCGAGGATGCTGGTCGGGTTGATCGCCTTGTCCGTGGAAATCAGGATGAACTTGGTCACCCCGTGCGCGGCGGCGCATTCCGCCACCCGCAGGGTGCCGAACACGTTGTTCCACACAGCCTCGACGATGTTGGACTCGAGCATCGGCACGTGCTTATACGCGGCCGTGTGGAACACATACTCAGGCCGGTACGTCTCGAAGGTCTCCTCGAGACGCTCCGGATTGGTGATGCTCGCGATGACGGGGATGACCTCCACCTCCGGATTGGTCCGCGCGACGTCGAGGTGGGTGAAGTAGAGCGGGCTTTCCGCCCGCTCGAACAGCACGAGCCGGGCGGGACGGTAGGACGCGATCTGACGCGCCAGCTCGGATCCGATCGACCCCGCGCCGCCCGTGACGAGGATCGACTTGCCCGACAGGTCCTGCTGCACCTGGGCGAGGTCGAGCTGCACTGGATCGCGACCTAGCAGATCATCGATCTGGACGTCGCGCAATTGCCCGATCTGCGCCCTCCCCGTCACCAGATCCTCGAGCGAGGGGATGATCTTGAACTCGATCTCGCTCTCACGGCAGCGTTCGACGACCGCCGCCGTCTGCTGCCCGGTCGCCGAGGGGATCGCAATCACCAACAGGGCGACCTCGTGGCGCGCCACGAGCTCGCGCAGCCGGTGCGTCGGCCCGACCACGGCGATCCCGTGGAGGGTGCGCCCCAGTTTCGCCGGATCGTCGTCGGCGAGCCCGACCACGTGCATGGGCGATCGCTCATCGTGCAGGGCCTGGCGCAGGAACTGCTCAGCGGCCTCGCCCGCCCCGATGATCAGGGTGCGCTTGCCCCTCGCCGGCCTCATGGGGAGCTGGCTCTCCCGCAGGTAGCGAACGGCGAAGCGCACGCCGCCGAGCAGGAAAATGGCGATGAGCCAGTCCAGCAGGAGGACCGAGCCGGGCAGGGCCTGCAGCGGGCCGGGAAACATCCGGGCCGCGATGAGCAGGAGCGACCCGAGGGACACCGCGAGCCCGAGGTGGGCGAGGTCATGGAGGCTGAAGTGACGCCAGTATCCGCCGTGAAGCCGGTACAGCTCCAGCGCAACGAGACGCACCGCCAGGACATAGGGCAGCGTCTCCCAGAACACGACCAGCTCTCGCGGCGGCAGCGCGAAGTCGAACCGAATCGCATACGCCGCCAAGTAGGCGAGTACGAGGAGGGCGGCGTGGATGGTGAGGACGACCGCGCGGCGATAACGGACCAGGCGTGGCGGAAGCGTCAGCTGCATGGTGGCCGGATTCTCCGTCGGGACGCGTACCAGGGTCGAGCTGCCGCAGCCAGGGGACTCACATTCCGTGCCTGCTTTGGCGCGGCCGAATGGCAGCGGGCGGCGACGGAAGTCCTTGCTCGGCAAGGCGTTTGCGGGATCGGGCGAGCTAGGCTGTCAGGGCGATTCCCGGGCAGGCCGGACGTGTGCCAGCCATTCGCTACACATTGAATCAGGTCTACCTCAGGCTTGCACGGCTCCGATCACTACCGCCTGGTCGGGTATTGACACCACGGACCTCCTGATGAGTCTTTGTCCGCATCTCGCCCAGACTGTGACGATCGGATGCGGCCACTCACCGTGTTGTTGTCTTCGACGGGGCTCGTCGCCTGCCTGGCCGCCGGCGGCAGCTGCGAGCGGCCCGCGGCGGTGCAGGTGCCGCTGCCGCCCGGGACGCGAGTCGGCTGGTACGTTACGATCGACGGCTCGAGCAACGGCAACGGCACGAACGCGCGGCCGTGGGACCTCCAGACGGCGCTGGGCGGCGGCAACGGGCAGGTCCATCCGGGCGACACGATCTGGCTGCGAGCGGGCACCTATGCGGGTGCCTTTCACAGCGAGCTGACGGGCACCGCGGCGGCTGCGATCGTGGTGCGACAGTACCCTGGTGAGCGCGCCGTCCTCGACGGCCGCGGGGCGACCTCGTCGACGAGCCGGGGCGACATGGTTATCGTCAACGGGAGCTATGCGGTGTTCCGCGACTTCGAGATCATGGACTCGGATCCGAGCCGCACCTTGGACACCCGGCCCAACCTCATGGTCGCGCATGGCTCCCATCTAAAATTCATCAACCTGATCGTGCACGACGGCGGGATCGGATTCTACACGTACCCGGAGCAGACGGACATCGAGATCTACGGCTGCCTCATCTACAACAACGGGTGGCAGCAGCCCGACTTCGGGAACGGGCACGGCATTTATGCGAAGAGCAGCGCCGGCCCGGTGTACTTGCGGGACAACATCGTCTTCAATCAGTTCGGCTACGGGATCCACATCTACGCCAACGCCGGGAGTGGCGGGGTCAACAACATCCATGTGGAGGGGAACGTCTCGTTCAACAACGGGGCGGTGGACGCCGACCCGGCGAACTCGCCGAACGCCAACATCCTGTACGGCGGCGGCGACCCGGCGTCCGGCGGCTCCATCGTAGACAACATGACATTCTTCTCCCCGAACGTCGGGGTGCAGAACGTCACCATCGGCTACAGCTCGACGGCCAACGTCGACCTCACGGCGCAGAGCAACTATGCCGTCGGGGGGCAAACGGTGTTCGACCTGGGCTTCTGGCAGTCGTTGACCATGACGGGCAACTCGGCCTTCGGGTCAGCGAGCAGCCCGGTGAACCTGCGCGATGCCACGACGTCTGGGTTCCAGCTCAACGGCAACTCGTACTACCGGGATCCGACGGCGCAAGCGTGGCTCTACAACGGGGGGAGCTACACCTTCAGCGGGTGGCAGCAGGCGACCGGCGTGGGCGCCACCGACCAGGCGCAGGCCGCCATGCCGACGCAGCCGCGAGTGTTCGTGCGACCCAACCAGTACGAGGCCGGCCGCGCCAACGTCATTATCTACAATTGGAGCGGCCAGGCCACAGTGCCGGTCAACCTGTCGGGGACGACGCTTGCGCCGAGCGATGCGTTCGAAGTTCGCAATGTCCAGGACCTGTTCGGGGGGTCGGTGTTGAGCGGCGTGTACGACGGCAGCCCGGTGAACTTCCCGATGACCGCCGTCACGGCGGTGCAGCCGATCGGGGGGGCGCCGAGCGCGCCGCCCCGCACGGGACCAGCCTTCAACGTCTTCGTCGTCCTTCGTAGGTAGTCGCGGCGTCCAACCTTGATGCCCGAGGTTCAGGGGAAGCGAGGGTGGAGGTTGCCGGCGCCGTTCTTCGCGGGGGCAGCGGTGTTCTACTTCACGAAGCTGCTGCTTGACAGGGCATCGTGAGGGCCCAGCGGGAAGCCGATCGTGGTGCGTCCACTCCGTCCCCCAGGCGCCCCGTCCGGCTTACGGCAGCGTGCTTCCACGACGCTGCCGTGCCGCCAGACCTCCACGCTGTCGGCTCCGCGAGCAGCCAAGGCGCGGCGTACCTGGCCGGTCGTGCGCAGGTGCTGGTAGTGATCGGTCAGCTGATCGAATGTGTCCAGGCGGCACCAGTCGTCGTGCTGTGCCCGCGTGAGCTCAGGGGCAAAGTGGCAGTATGCGAGACAGGGTGAGACGCGGCTCAGCAGCATCTGAGCCCAGTGCGCGTGTCGAAGGGCCCAGTGCAGCGGGAAGAACAGGTCCACCAGCCGATCGGTGATGCGCTTGGCCGTGGCGGGCGGCAGGCGCTTCAAGATCACCCGGTACAACGGCGCCAGCTTGGTAACCCGCGACAGCGTCCAAGTATAGTGATCGATGACCAGCTGTCCGCCGGGCTTCACCATTGTCCAAAGTGCCAGAATGCTGTCTTCCGGTGACGGCGTGTGCTGCAACACTCCCAGGCAGAGCACGAGATCGAATGAGGCAGGAGGGAACGGAATCGCGCGGATGTCCGCCTGGGCGACGCGGTAGGTCGGCTTGGCGCCGATGTTGTGGAGGTTCGCGTCCACTGCGGCGCTCAAATCGATAGCGTGCACGAGTGCACCCGCTCTCACCAGAAGTTCGGTGAAGCGGCCGGCGCCGCACCCCGGTTCGAGAACGGTCTTGCCGTCGAGAGCTGCGAGCGGTGTCCCGAGGCACCGCTCCAGCCTTGTTTCGGAAAGGTCCGCGCCGGTTCGGCTGTCGAGCTGGGTGTAGCGATGAACGTTCCACTGAAGCCCGAAGGCCGAGGCATACAGCTGCGAGGGGACGAAGCGCGGGATGCCACGCACGATCGGGACGCGCTCGCCATCGGGTCCGACGAGGGTCTCACCCTGCGGCTCGAGGGGCGCGGCCGTCCCGGGAGAAACAAACGGGACCATCGTCGACGTCACGTCACTAGCGTCCCGCCGGAGCGGGCACTGGTACGTCCTGCAGTCGGAACCCGCGTATCCCAACATTCCGGCGGACGGTGTCCGCCACGCCCTCAGGGCGTGGCTCGTCCCGCAACAGCTCCAACCTGCCGTAGCGCTCGGCGATAAACCATCCTGCGACTTCTTCGTACGAGTGCCGGTGTGCGAAGGGCGGCGTGAGACGGTCCCGCGCGGCGTGGAGCGCCTCGTTCCATGTGTAGGTCGCCGTGTATTGGCGCCCCATCTTGCGTCGTCGGTAGAAGTTCTGGTACAGCATGTAGAGCGGCGTGGTCGGCAGCAGCACCGCCGTTTGCACCGACGCCGGGAGCCGTGACAACACCGGCCGCACGGCGCGCTCGACCGCCATGATGGCGCGCCGGAGCGGGGTGAGTCGTTCTTGCTCGTGAGAATACAGCCACACATACAGCATCCCCTGCGTCGGCTTCGGCAACCGGGCGATTTCGCCAAACGCGGCGCGTGTCGAGTAGGTGTGATGCAGTACGCCGTGACTGTACACCGCGTCGTAGGTATTGGCCCGGAACGGTGGTGCGAACACCGAGGCCTGGACAATGTGCAGGCGCGGATTCGCGCCAAAATAGTGGCGGGCCTGATCGACCGCGTACGAGAGGTCCATGCCGACGAGCTCGCAGTCTTCGGCGCGCGACAGCGCGTCGGCCGTCCCGCCGATCCCGATCCCCACCTCCAGCACGAGGCGATGCTTCAACTCGTGCTTGGCGACACCCAGCTCGAACCGCTTGACCCGCAGCATAGTCTCGGGGGTCGTATCCCAATAACTCGAGCCGCTCCACCGGTAACCGGTCCACTCGGTCGAGAAGTTGCGCAACACTCCGGCCTCGCCAGGCGGTGGCTCGCTCGCGGGCAGCGTGTACCCGCTCAGTTGCTCGGCGATCCACTGGGCGTGTTCACGCGCGTGGACACGCGCCACTTCGGTGGGATACGTCAGCAGCCGCGGGACGCCGTTGTGGATCGGATAGTAGCAACGGCATCGTGCACAGATCAGCGCGCCGGCGACGACCTCGATCTCGATTTCGTCGGTCGGGTCGATCGGGGCGGTCGCCTCGAGCACGGCCAAGTCGGCCGGCGCCACGGGCTGCTGGAGCGAAACCGCGGCACGCAGCTCCAGCTTGCCGCGGCAGAGTGGGCAGGCCAACCATCGAAGTAACCGTTTACGCATGCTACAACCTCCGTGCGAGCGGTCTCATTTGAAATCGAAGGCGCGCATCCACATCTCCAGGGCCAGCACCCGGAACAACCCGAGGTAGGACTCCTCGTTCGCGTCCGTCGCGTGCGACGAGCCGTACCAGCGCCGCAGCGCTGCGGCGTCCACGTACTTCTCGCAGCGCAGGGTGTCTTCGATCAGCTCCGTCACTTGCGGGCGGAGCTCCCGCGCCAGCCAACGTCTATCGGGCGCCGCGAACCCGAGCTTGGTCTTGCGTCGCCGCACGACGTCTGGGAGCACACCGCGCATCGCCTCGCGGATGGCGAACTTGCTCCAGCCGTTCTGTATCTTGAGGTGGTCCGGCAGCGACACGCCATAGTCCACGAGCTGGTGATCGAGCAGCGGCACCCGCGCCTCGAGTGAAAACGCCATCGAGGAGCGATCTTCCATGCGGAGGAGCAACGGCAGCGTGTCGATGAAGATGTCGTCCACCTGGATCCGCTGCATCAGGGTGGCGGCGGATTCGCCTGCGCCTGCGCTCGCGGCGTAGCGCCACCAGCGCGTCGCGGGGGTGCTCTCGGCGCTAATCGCTCGGTCCCAGTCTGCCCGCAGGGCGCCCTGCAGCAGCGCGTCCACGCCGAACAGCCGCCGCAGCTGTTTCGGCAGGTACCGATATCCCCGGCGCAGGTCCAAGACATAGAGGTCTCCCTGGGCGAGCGTGGCGCCGACCTCGCGCGCCATCCGCACGAGATGGCCGGAGCGCAGCAGGGAGGCCAGGTAGGCGTATCGGAACTTGGCGTAGCCACCGAACACCTCGTCTCCCCCCTGGCCGTCCAGCAACACCTTCACACCGGCCTCTCGGGCCGCGCGCATGACGCACCACTGCGCGTAGTAGCTGAGCGATGGGAAGGGCATGTCCTGATGCCAGGCCATACGGGGGAACGCCTGCCAAAAGTCCTGAGCGGAGGGGAACACCAGGTGAGGTTCGGCTCCGACGGCGCGCGCCACCGTCCCTGCATACTCCCGCTCGTCGAGCTCGGGGTAGTCCCAGCACGACGTGAACGTGAAGAAGCGGTCCCCCAAGGCCGCCGCCGCATCGGGCTGCTCCCGCCAGATCTTGCCGATCAGGGACACGACCGTGGACGAGTCGATGCCGCCGCTCAGGCAGCTCCCCGCCCGAACGTCGCTGATGAGATGCGAGCGGATCGTGCTCGTCAGCAGTTCGCGCAGTCCCTCGAGCCGCGTGCGGTCGGGGATGCCGTTCGCCGCCTGCGGGGCGAGCTGCCAGTAGGGGCGCACGTCGACTTGCCCTCCCAGATCCACGGTGAGGCGGTGGGCCGGGGGCAACGCCTTCACGCCGCGCAGCAGCGTGCGCTCGCCGTAATCGCAATTGGCGTGAAGGAGAAAGGCGATTACCGCGTCGTCGTCGACAGCGCGATCGAGCCCGGGGCAGGCGAGCAGCGCCTTCATTTCCGATGCGAAGGTGAACGTCGCCGCCGAGGTGCCGTAGTAGAAGGGCTTGATACCCAGCCGATCCCGGGCGCAGAACAGCCGCCCGCGCGCACCGTCCCAAATGGCGAACGCGAACATTCCCTGCAGGCGCGCGAGGCACTCCTCGCCCCACGCGAGGTACGCCTGCAGCAGCACCTCGGTGTCGGTCCGCGTCTTGAACGTGTAGCCGCGCGCCTCGAGCGCGGCACGGAGCTCGCGGTGGTTGTAGATCTCGCCGTTGAACACGATCCAGCAGCGCGCATCGCCCGCCGTCATCGGTTGCAGCCCGCGCTCGGAGAGATCGAGGATCGCCAGCCGGCGGTGGCCGAGCGCCACTCGCACGCGAGCCCGGCCATCCCAATGACGGGTGTGCGGCACCAGCGCGTGGCAGAACCCGCCGGACTCGAGCCATGACAGCAAGAATCCTTCGCCGTCCGGGCCGCGGTGCGCCTGGCGGTCGGTCATCTCTTGCAGCAGGTCGAGATCGACCGGCCGGTCCTGAAAGCTCACGATGCCTGCGATGCCGCACATGTGCAAAGGTCTCCCCTGCTAGTGTTCGTCCAGGGCCGCGAGCACCGAGCGATAGATCGCGATCACTCGTTGGGTGAGCAGCCGCTCGTCCAGCTGGCGCGCCGCCTCCCGCCCCAGCCCCTCCGCCCGCGCGCCTCGCGCGAGGGTGCGCTGCAGGGCCGCCGCGATCGTCACCGGGTTGTCGTCGGCGCACACCTCGCACCCCGGGATGCCCTGGAGGCGACAGGCCACGTCGCCCACCGCCACGGACACCACCGGGAGATCGCAGGCCAGGGCTTCCTTGACGGCGTTGGGAGAGCCCTCCTGCAGCGAGGTGAACACGAGCGCGTCGCTCGCGTTCATGTAGAACGGCATCGCCGCGTGCGGCGCTCTCCAGGCGATCACCAGCTGCGCCGATACCGAGCCGTTGAGAGAACGCACCGCCTCTCGGGCGAGGGCGTACCGCTTGCGGGGATCGGCCGGGTCGCCCACGAACAAGACGAGGTGGCCCTCGCGGGGCAGCCCGAGGTGGCGACGCGCCTCGTCCCGCGGGATGCGCCGGAACAGGTCGAGATCGATGCCGGACGGCACGACGTGGACCGGCCCCGCGTGATCGAGGTAGTGCGTGAGATGCTCAGAGACGACGATCGTGGCGTCAGCCTTGCGCGCCACCAGCCGGGACAGCCGCTGCAGCAGGCGGCCGACCGGCGTCGTGCGGCCCTTGCTGTCGCGGATCCCGAACAGGTCGTCGCCCCGAAAGGTCACCACGAGCGGCAGGCGCTTGGGCAGGGCGAGCAGCCCGCTCTGGCCGAACTGGGCGTGGACGATATCGTAGCGCTCTCGGGCCAGCCGGCGCCGCAGACGGACCCAGGCGGCGAGGTAGCGGAGCGGGTGTCTCCCGCCTCGGAAGGTGAAGACCTCGAGGCGCACGCCCGCGGCGCTGAGAAACCGGGCCTGGCGCGCAATGAAGTGCGCGGTGTGGCCCGGCTCGCTGGGCCATTCGCTCGTGATCATGAGGACGCGCAGGGCGGGCCCGCCGTTCGGCGGAACGCTCATGTCCGCTCGCTGGGCACGGGCCGCGGCACGTCACCGACCGCCGGCGCGCTGCGATCGAGGCGCTCCAGGTACTCGATGAAGTCGTTGTCGATCTCGCGCTTGTCGAACAGCCGCTCCGCTGCATGTCGCCCGTTGGCGCCGAGCTCCTGTCGCAGCGCCGCGTCGCCGGACAGCGTGCGGAGGGCGTCCACGAGCCCGGGACCGTCTCCCGGCCGCACGACGATGCCGGCCCGATGCTCCCGCACGATCGCAGCCGGCTCGCCCTCGGCGACGACCACGACGGGACGGCCACAGGCCATGGCTTCGTACAGTTTCGAAGGCGTGGCCCCCGGGAGGTGCGTGGCGAGCGGGACGATCACGATGTCCGCGGCCGCCACGAGCGGCGGGACTTGGTCGCGCGGGCGAGGCTCGAGAAACCGCACGTTGCCCAGTCGCCGCTGGCGCGCCTGCTCCACCAGCCTGTCCTTCGCGGGACCGTCGCCCAGCAACACGAGCCGCAGAGTGGGGTGCGCGCGCAGCGCGTCCGCCGCGTCCAGGACCTGATCGAGCCCCTGGGCCAGCCCGTGCAGACCGGCGTACAGCGCCACGCACGCGTTCGCTCCGTTGGCGACCAGCGACCCCCGCGCCGCCGCCGTCCGTCGCTCGGGATGGAACGCGCGCGTGTTCACGCCGTTGGAGAAGTGATAGGTGCGGCACCGCGGAAACCGCGCGGCGATGTCCGCCACGATGGCCTGCGTCTGCCCCGTCACGAGCGCGGCCTGCCGGTAGCAGAGGCCCTCGAGCCACGCGCCGAAGCGGTGACCGAGGCTGCCGGGTCGGAGAATCCCGAGCCGGATGGCGCTCTCGGGCCAGAGGTCAGACACGTTGAAGACCATTGCCGCCCCCGTGCGCCAGCTGAGCCACAGCCCGGCGAGCCCCAGAAACAGGGGTGGGCTTTCCACGAAGTAGTTCGCCAGCCGGCCCAGCAGATCCGCCCGCTGCGTCGGGAAGATGAGGGTGCGGATGATGCGCACGCCGTCCCGGCACTCCCGTCGCAGGAGACCGCCGTACCCCGGGTGGATCCTTCCCACCGGGTAGCTCGGCATCGCCGTCAACACCGTGACCTCGTGCCCCCGCCGCACCAAGGCGGCCGCGAACTCGGAGAGCCGCGCCTGCGGGGCGCCGATCTCGGGCGGGTAGTACTGCGTCAGGATCGTGACCCTCACGGCGCCGCGCTCCGGTGGCCGTTGGACCGGCGCGTGGCGCGCGCCAGGACGGAGCGGTACACGGCGATCACGCGCTCCGTGATGACATGTTCGTCGAGCTCGCCCATACACTCCCGGCTGGCGACTCGCTCGCCGCGGCGCAGCACGCGCACCAGCGCGGCGGCGATCGTTGCCGGCGCGTCGTCGGCGCAGACCTCGCATCCCGACAGGCCTCTCAGCCGTTCGGGCACGTCGCCGATTGCCACCGACACGACCGGGAGATTGCAGGCCAGCGCCTCCTTGACCACGTTGGGTGACCCTTCCTGCAGCGAGGTGAACACCAACGCATCGCACGCGTTCATGAAGTAGGGGATCTGGTCGTGCGGGACGGCCCAGCCGAGCACCAGCTCCACCGGCAGCGATTGCGCGACGATCCCGACCGCCTGGCGGGCGAGGGGGTAGCGCTTGCGTGGCAGTTCCGGATTGCCCACGAACAGCACCAATCGCCGGTCGCTCGGCAGGCCCAGGTGGCGCCGGGCTTCGGGCTGCGGGATGATGCGAAACCGTTGGAAATCGACGCCGGACGGGATCACGTGGGGCTCGGCCCCACCATCCAGGAACTCTGCGAGGTGCTCCGAGACGACGATCGTGGCATCGGCGCGCCGGGCCACCAATCGGGACAGCACCGGCAGCAGCCGGCCCAGTGCCGTGCGCCGCCCGTCCGCGTCGCTCAGGACGCCCAGCACGTCGTCCCCGCGGAAGGTGACGACCAGGGGCACGCGTTTCGGCAGCGCCAACAGGCCGCTCTGGCCGAACTGGGCGTGGATGAGGTCATAGCGCTGGCGCCGGAGTCGGCGCCGCACGTCGAGCCACGCCGCGGCGTAGCGGGTGGGTTTCTTGCCGCCGCGGAACGGGAACACGTCGACGGCGACGCCGGCGGCACGCAGGAAATCCACTTGGCGGGCGATAAAGGTCGCAGTCCCTCCCCAGTGGGCGCGGTCCGGCCAATCGCTCGTGATCATCAGGACCCGAATCGGCCCGCTCATTCGCCCGACGCCGTGTCGAGGTGGATCGGACTGGCCGGCCCGAAGCCGAACATCATCACCCGCGCGACGTGGCCGCGGACCAGCTGCTGCAAGCGGTGTGTCTTCGCCGCGACGCCGCGGGCCACGTTCAGCCACTTGTGGCGACTTCGGACCCAGCGCGTCTTGCTCAGGTCCACCTCCGCGCCGAACTTCCGCTTGAAGTCCCCCAGCCCCATGAGGTCGAAGGTGTCGCAGCCCGCCCCCAGCGCGTGCTGGATCACCCGCCAGGTCAACAATTCGGTGGGCCGGTACCAGCGGTACCTGGTGCGGTGCGACCACGACCAGAGCAGCAGCTCGCGCGCCGCGACGGTGAACATGCCGCTCGCGATGCAGGGGCCGTCGCCCGGCAGCCATACCGAGACGGCGACGAGCCGATCGGCGGCCCGCATGTGGCGGAAGAATTCCAGCACCCGTCGCTTCCCGAAGGGCACCGTATTGCCCCCGCGCACGAAGACCTCCCGCAGCTGACTGTAGTGCTCGTCCACGAACCGCTCGTCCTCGTCGAAGCGCACCACGAGCCCGAGCTTCTCCCCTCGGCGCACGTTGCGGCGGGCGCTCTCCTTGAACCCCTTGAGCACGCGCGCGCCGTCGTTGGGGAACAGCCGTGCGCGGAACGTCGGCACCTGCTCGCCCCCGAAGCCGAGGGCCGCCATCGCCTCGGCCTCGAAGTCGTTGCTCATGAGCTCGATGTGCTGCACACCGTGCCGCCGCTCGAGAAACGCGATCAGGGAGGTCGCCAACTCCTGGGTCGTCACCCGACGGCGATCGAAGACGGGTCCCATGCTCGGCGTCTGCCAGCCGGGAAGCGGTGAGCCGAACAGGCGCACGAACCCGAGCCGCACCACGAGGCCCGGCACGCAGCCCACCACCTGGCCGTCGAGCTCCAGGATGAGGTAGAGCGGCCGGCCGTGCCCGCACGCTTCCAACCAGTCGATCCAGGCCCGGGTGTGCACGATGCGGTGGTTGTCGAACCGCTGTACCAGCCCGTCCCAGCCGGCGAGCTCGAGGGGCGACGCCTCACGGATCGCCAGCATCTAGGCTCCCCCGGGCTGTTCGCGCGTGGTCCGGCGCACGTAGTGCCGGTACAGCAGCGGCAAGCCGGCGCGGGCGAGCGCCTTCAGCCGGCGCAGCATCAGAGCGCGCGTCCAGCCGCGGAACTGCGCGAGCTCCCCGATCCGGGCTGGCGACGTGCCCGCCTTGGGGCTGAACCGTCCCAGCACCCAGCAGTCGTGTACGCGGCGAGGCGCGAGCCAGGGCTCGGACGTGAAGAGGTACCGCACGCCGGCCCGCGACGCCGACTCGACCACCGCCGGCGACATGTCGCCGCCCGGGACGGATGCGGTCACGCAGGCCTCGCCCAGCAGGTCGCCAATCGCGTCACAGCTGGTGCGCCACTCCTCCAGCATCCGCC
>Ga0209469_1000544_pt1 | contig 22785 bp, 18 predicted proteins | sample GraSoiAngelo_123_FD_185880 | JGI IMG/M metagenome (GOLD analysis project Ga0209469, IMG submission 185880) | Grasslands soil microbial communities from the Angelo Coastal Reserve, California, USA - 14_0927_02_40cm (SPAdes) (version 2) | ecosystem: Environmental > Terrestrial > Soil > Grasslands ... | reverse complement strand
CCACTTTCGAATAGTTTCCACTCGAGAAGATCTCGTCCGCCTTTTGAAAGTCCTGGTAGGTAAGAACCCTCTCGACTACGGTCACGCCGCCAGCGCGCAGCAGCCCGATCACCCGCTGGCGGGTGATGCCCGCTAGAAATGTTCCATTGGGAACAGGCGTAAATACCACGCCGTCCTTGGCCATAAAAATGTTGGACGTGGCCAGCTCGGCCACATTGCCCAGCATGTCGCAAACAATCGCATTGTCGAAACCACGGGCGTGCGCCTCAAACAGCGCGCGAGCGTTGTTGGGATAGAGACATCCGGCTTTGGCGTCGACGGGCATGGTTTCCTGTGTCGGCCGTCGATAAGGAGATAAGGTAACGGAGAAGCCGGTCGTAGGCTTGCGCATCGGGGCTTCGTAGACTGCGAGACAAGAGCGGGTTGAGTCAGGGTCGTGCGCCTGAACCCACGGCCCTTCCTTCTCCGCCCAATACATGGGCCGGATATAAAGGGCTGCATCCTTATCGAACCGCGCAATTCCTTCCCGGGCGAGCCGGACCCAGGTTTCGACCGAGACCGTAGGCTTCAAGAAGAGCTTTGTTGCAGAATCATTGACGCGCGCGCAATGGAGTTCAAGATCGGGCGTAACTCCTTCGAAAGCCCGAGCACCGTCGAACACCATGGAGCAAAGCCAGGCAGCGTGCGTGCGCGGGCCCATGATCGGCACATTGCCTTCGTGCCAATCTCCATCGAGAAACGTCCAGGTCTTAGACCAGCCCTGCGCAACTGCCATTCGATTCCTCCCTGCTTACAGGTTCCACGGATTCCTTGGGGGTTTGGCTTTCGTGCCAACTTCCGAGGTTCCGGACGGGCTCGAATTCCCTGTTCCGCGCTCTCAACTGGGCGAACGACCCACCAAGGAATGGATTTTCCTCCGAATGAACCTGTGATTCCATTCTACATGCCTTCCACAATCGCCCCAGAAAGTGCGCAGAAGGAGATAAGTGGCTCTTTTTCAATGGGACAGGGGACACCCTGGCATCTTGGTGCTGCTCGACCACCTCCTATCCTTTGGCAGGTAGGTTGCCTTTTGAGCCCCATTGAGCCTTATTGAGATATTCAATGCATGGGCCTGCCTGGAACTCTCGCTTAGACTATTCGAGGTCCTCGTTCGGAACCCCGCCCTTCCTGTCGATTGTATTTGTCCGATGACTTGCGCCTATGAGATATCGTGTAGCGGCCAAAATGCACACCGAAGACTCCGAGAACTTCCCGAAAGCTCCGGACGCGAGAAGCGAACCTGGTTGCTCGACAGGAGCTATCCCGCTTGTCAAGTATTGCATGATTACTCCGGCCCGCGACGAAGAACAGTTCATCACCGGCACCATCGAATCGGTTCTCTGTCAGACCATACGGCCGCTCGAATGGATCATCGTGGATGACGGCTCAATGGACTCGACCCGTGCGATCATCGATCGGTACGCCGAAAGGTATACTTGGATCCGGCCCCTGCGCCGCGAAAATCGCGGCTTTCGCTCGAGGAGCGGTGGTGTCGAAGCCTTTCTCGATGCCTGCTCACTGCTCCAATCGCGTGACTGGGAATTTCTCGTGAATCTCGACGGTGATCTGACCTTTGCCCCCGACTATTTCGAAAAGTGTTTTGAGCACTTCCATAACACACCACGCCTCGGAATTGGCGGCGGCACGATATACGACAAAGTGGGAGAGCGCGTGCAATTCGACAAGGCTCCTTCCTTTCATGTTCGCGGCGGGACAAAAATTTATCGCCGGGAATGTTGGGAAAAGCTGGGCGGCCTCGTGTGTGGTCTCGGCTGGGACACCGTCGATGAAACGAAGGCCAACCAGCTGGGCTGGATGACCCAGACGTTTTCTAGTCTCGAACTTGTCCATCACCGTAGAACCGGTGCTGTCTGGGGAACCTGGGGGAATGCGGTGAATGATGGTGAAGCGGACTATATCGTGGGATATCATCCCCTGTTTTTTTCGCTCAAGTGTGCCCGCCAAATTTTCTATTCCCCCTATGGTATTCGCGGACTCGGAATCGCTTACGGCTTTTTGCGCGGCCTCGTGCGGCGCACACCCCGGATAGGCGACCGAGAATTGAGAGCCTACCTTCGCCGGCAGCAATGGCGACGCCTGTTGGGCCTCTCTTCGATTTGGAAATGAAGATTCTAGACTCGTGTTTCACTCGATTTATGGGCACAGGGAATTTTAATGCATAAATGGAAAGCTATCGCCCTGAGCGGCCAGATCCTAGGGAAGCGCGTACCAACGTGAAGCCTACGGTCCTCGTCGCCACGACCACTGACTCGTTTTCACCTGCACGGCTCGCCATGGCTTTTGTAAAAGCAGGGTGCACGGTAGGGGCTATTTGTCCTTCTGGCCAGCCACTCCGCAATACCAGCGCGGTCGGCGAAATCCATACCTACTCCGCCCTTCGACCGTTACTGTCGTTTGCGCGCGCCATTGCCTCCGCAAGACCGGATCTCGTCGTTCCATGCGACGACCTGGCAACCCAGCACCTCATTGATCTCTATGATCAAAACCACAACCGCGGGACATCAGGAGCACTCACTTGTCGGCTGATCGAGCGGTCACTCGGCGCACCTGGAAACTTCCCTGTCCTCTGCGCCAGAACTGCCTTTATGGAGTTGGCCCAAGAAGAAGGCGTCCGAGTCCCGAAAACGGAGGTTGTGACCAATACCGATGACCTCGAAAAGTGGTCCGTGCGAATGGGTTTTCCTGCGGTGCTAAAGGCCAACGGCACTTCCGGGGGCGACGGCGTGAGGGTCGTTCGCACACTCGAAGAGGCCGAGCGCGCCTTTCGAGCGCTTGCAGCTCCTCCGCTTTTCGCGCGGGCTGTGAAGCGGGCCCTCTTTGACCAAGACATGACGCTCGTTTGGCCGTCGCTGCTTCGCCGGCGATACGTCGTGAATGCGCAGGCCTTTGTGGCTGGTCGCGAGGCGACCAGCTTGGTCGCCTGCTCGAAGGGCAAGGTCCTGGCCGGCCTCCATTTTGAAGTGCTCCTGAAGCAGGATGCGGGCGGGCCGGCTACCGTCCTCGGTTCGATCGAGAACGAGGAAATGTCCACTGCGGCCGAAAAGATGGTGCGAAGGCTCGAACTTTCAGGGCTTCATGGGTTTGATTTCATGTTGGAGGCCGCCACGGGAAATGCGTACCTCATCGAAATCAATCCCCGAGCGACTCAAGTCGGACACCTGACGCTTGGCCTGGGGCGCGATCTTCCGGCGGCACTCTCTGCAGCGGTGTCCGGGGAGGCGGTCCAAGCGGCTCCCAAGGTCACGGAGAACGACACCATCGCGCTCTTCCCGCAAGAGTGGCTTAGGAATCCAGCGAGCCCCTTTCTACAGACGGGTTATCACGATGTTCCCTGGGAGGAGCCTGACTTGATTCGCGTTTCCGTCAGGAGACGCTCAAAACAGAACGTTTGGAATTCACAAGAAAAATGGATGCAGGCTTTCTCGAAGGTTCGCCGTCGCCCGTGAGGGCTCTAGGCAAAAACGCCGCACCACAGGTTCGATTCGAATCCAATATAAATTTCGCGGTGCTTTGTGTTCACGTTCAACTCGCGCGTAGGACAGGCTGTTCCTCTTCCCCGAGGGAACCATAGTAGTAATCTCCATACCCTGCGGCTTGCTCCACTCGATTCAGCACGACTCCGAGCAGATTCTTGTTCCGGAATTCCGAGGCCGCTCTTTCCGCTGTCTCATGATTCGTTTCGCCCGCCCTGACGACGAAAAGCACTCCATCGCACAAGTCTGCCAGGATGCTAGCATCATGAATCGCCAGAGATGGCGGAGAGTCAAGAATCACCCAGTCAAACACGGGCGTGACCAGATCAAGCAGCTTTTTCATCCGGTCACTGGAGAGCAACTCGCTTGGATTGGAGACCGGGTGACCACAGGGAATAAAGCAGAGATTCACCTCGGAGCTGTGCTGGATGACATCGTATTCGTTTGCTTCCCCGCGCAAATAGTCCGTAAGGCCCGGGCTAGTCGGTGCGCCGAGCGTGACATGAAGGAGAGGAGCACGAAGGTCGGCATCGATCAATAACACACGCCGGTCAGGCTGGTGGACAATCGATTGCGCCAGATTTGCCGCGACAAAGGTTTTTCCTTCATTGGGAACGCTGCTCGTCACTAATACCTTCCGAAGCTGCTTCGCTGCCGCAATTTGATAAAGGCGAGAACGCAGGGTCCTGAAGCGCTCCGTGCCAATCTTCGCGTCGTCGTCCGTTCGGTGAAACAAGCTGAAGCGCATATCGGGCTTCCACGTTGGATGGGCGCAACGCTTAACCAGATCATCGAAGCGAAGAAACGCACCCGCCTCAGACGGTGGCGGTGGCGTGACCCGCGCCGGCTGCTCAGCCACCTGGCGCGCTGGTACTGCGGGCGCTTGCATGCTTCCAGCAATAGCAGCCAAATTAAGGGATTCTCCGACAGAAAGGTGCGACACTCGCTCTTCGACCGCTTTTTTCAAGGCCTCATGAATCCGACTCATGGTCTCCCCTAAAGACTTATCCTTTGCCTCTAGCTCACTCAGTTCGCTGCGTTCATCTTGTCAAAGACACGGCCGGAGCGCGCCGCGCCGCGGCTTCCATTCCCTGCCACCTCAAGCATGGGCACCATCGCCAGGACCGGCAATTTCAGGCACAGCTCCACATCTCTTTCCGTGTGCATCGATTTGTCGGTGAGGGCGATCAGATACATTAGCCCTAGGCCTAGAGCAAACCCCGCGCCCAACCCTCCGCCTGCGAAATACAACTTCTTCGGGAAAGAAGGTTTATCGGGGAGGCTTGGGGGATCCAGCACGCGAAATTGTTCACTTTCTTGTCGGTGTTCGAGATCCGAGGCCATCGCTGCTTGGTCGCGTTGCTTCAGCAATTGGTTATAGAAGTCAAGCGCCGTCTGGTGACTGCGGGTTATCTCTTTGAACTGCTGTTCTACCATGGGACTAGCCTGTACCCGCGCTTCCAATCTGCGAATCTGATCCTGGATTTGACCCTGCCGCTTTGTCAGATCGGAAATGTTCAATTCATCTTGACGGAGTTTCGCGCGGAGCTGTTGGATCTGCGGAGGCACGATCGTCGAGGCCTGCGTGGTGCCGCTCTGCTCAGCGGTCTTCGGCGCCTGTGCAATGTGCTTTTTCAACTCGTCGATTTGCGTCTTCAGCTTGACCACGTCGGGATGCTCGGGAGTGTAGCGAGCGAGCAACTTCGCCAGTTCGTCCTGGAGGGAATTGAGCTGTTGGTCGGCGGTTTCGAAATTTGTACCCGTTCGTGACGCATTCCAAGTGGCTTCTTGCTGGCTCAGCAGCGTCTCATTCAGAGCCTTATCCTGCTGTGCACGACTGAGGGCCTCAGCGTTCGCTGTGAGTTGCGCGTTCATCCCCGCGAGCAGACTGAGATTGGTCTGGCTTTCTTCGGGAAGTGAACCGAGGTTCTGCTGCTTGAACTGGGCAAGTTTCGCGTCCTGTTCGTCTAGTTTCTGCTTGGCCTCTTCAAGCTGCCCACTCAGGAAGGAAGTGGTCTGCGAGGCCTTCTGCTCGCGTTCTCTGGTATTTTGTTCCATGAACATGGAAGTGATTTGCGTGCAGATTTGCTGAGCGGTTTGGGCATTATCAAACGTCACGCTCACATAAAATCCCGGCAGGTTGCGATTCTGCGTGCCAGCCATGGGCTCCAGGGGCTTGACGGTCACGGAAGTCCTCAACCGATCGACAAGCTCTTCCATGGGAACGCGTTTGCGATCCTCCGCGTATAGCCCAAACTTTTCGATGATGGGTTGCAGTCGCGTGCGGCCGAGAATCTGTCCTTGCATCGAAGCCAGGCGTTGGTTCAAATCCTCGGTAACCACCGGCTTGACAATGTCGGCAGAAACGGTCGGCTGGTCGACCAGCACCAAGGTCTGCGAAGTATAGCGCTTAGGCAGCACCGCGGCCGCGAGTAAACCGAGAACTCCAAGGCCAACCGTCGTAAGCGGCAAAATCCACCAGTAATGCCGAATGATCCGCTTCGCTTCGGCAACTGTAATTTCGCCATTTCTAACCATAATCACGCCCCGCTCGAAGCATTCCGTTGGTTGTGCCAGGCCAAGAATCCGGAAATCCGCATGCAGCTCGAGAATAGAAAAACGAACGCCGAACCCATTTGGTGGACAGCACGAACCCTGCCAGTAGGCAAGACGCTCCTTTGAGCCTCGCCATCATTTTAAATAGTGTGTTTTCTGTACAATAGAGTAGCCCTCGCTAGACCGTGTCATGCCATCGGGAGCAGAAGCCCGCCTAAGCTCTCACCCATAGTGGAAGTATTCTATCCACATTGTCCAATGAATTCGCCTCCAAGACACCTAGATTCTGGTCCTGGACTAGTACTGGGAGTTGAACCGAGGACGGCAGATGGGCCCTTCGGCCCTCCATCTCTCTTGTTTTCAATGTCTTCGGACATATGCCGATCGTTCTTCAGTTCGAAAGGGTGGAGGGCGGAAAATTGCTACTATCAGGTGAGTTCATCCGGACACCTTTCTTGACTGATATGCGAGACAAAATCAATCGAATCTTCGTCCTTACACTGTCACTCATCCTTGCCAACCTACAGGGTGGTTGTTCCCAGAATCCCCAGGTGCGAAGGCAGAAATTCTACGAACAAGGCATCGTCTATTTTGACAAAGGCAAATACCCAGAGGCGGTGATCTCCTTCGGTCGAGCTTTACAAATCGACCCGCGCTTCGCTCCAGCGCACTTCAGGCTCGCTCAGTGCCACGAGCGCCAAGGAAGCTGGGCCGCTGCCGTCCAAGAACTTGGGCGGGCGATTGACCTCGCACCGGATGACTGGCAAGCCCAAATCGAACTTGGGCGGATCCTGCTCGCTGCCGGCAAGGGCGGGGATGCCAAGGATCGCGCCATGCTGGTCCTCGGCAAGGCCCCGCAAAACATGGAGGCGCAAATTCTGCTCTCGAATGCGGACACCGTCCTTGGAAATTTGAAGGACGCTTTACTGGAAGCCAGAGATGCCGTGAAAATGGCGCCGGATGGACCGCTCGTGTATGTCAATCTTGCGGTAATCGAGGAAAGGGCCGGCTCGAACAGTGAGGCCGAAGTGCACCTGCGAAAAGCCGCCTCTCTTGATCCGACTTCCATGGACCCGATCATGGCACTGGGGAATTTCTACCAAAGGCAAAAACGCGGGCCGGAAGCAGAAAAGGCATTTCGGACAGCCCTGGTTTTGGCACCAAAGAATCCCTTGCCCCGCACGGCTCTCGCCGGCCTGTACCTAAACTTGGGCCAGGAAGCTGCGGCTGAACAAACCTTGTCGGAGGCCAAGCAACAATCCCCCGATGATCCGGCGGTGTATCGATTGCTCGGCGACTATTATATTGCCCGAGGAGATTCCGCCAAGGCGCTAACGGAATTTGCTCGACTTTCGGCCGAGCATCCAGGTGAGTCGCAAGTCCAAAAAACATACATCCAGCTGTTGATTGTCAATCATCGGATCGATGATGCATCGCGGCTCACGGACGAAATTTTGCACAAGTCCCCACGCGACGCACAGGCGCTTCTTCTTCGAGGGCAGATTCTGCTCGAACAAGGACATTTCGACGAAAGCATCACAACGCTCGGCGAAGCCGTACAACTCTCTCCCGACGTTGCTTTCGGACATTATCAGCTCGGGCGCGCGTTCGACAGGAAACGGAATGTAGCGCAGGCCGAGGGCGAATGGCGCACGGCCGTGCGCCTCGAACCAAGGCTCGCAGGGGCTTGGTCGGCGCTCGGTACGAGCGCTGCACAGCGGCGCGACTGGCGAGCGCTCGAGCCCATCAGCAACAAGCTTCTCGAAATTGCTCCGCGATCCTTGGAGGGCTATCTCCTTCACGCGACAGCAAGATTCAACCAAGGAGACGCGACCTCGGCCGAAGCAGATTTGAAACATCTAGTAGAGATGGCTCCCGAAAGTGCGCTTGGATACGTGAAGCTTGGCCAACTTCGCGTGGAGCAGAAGCGGTGGGCAGAAGCTGAGGATACCCTCGAGAAAGCGCGGTCCCTAGAACCTGGCTCCCATGACGCTCTTCAAGCACTGGTAGATCTTAATTTCCGTCGCGGCCAAGCCTCGAATGCCATCCGACTCGTTGAGATCCAGCTCGAACGAACCCCGGACAATGCCCCGTTACACTTGTTGCTCGGACAGGCATTCCTGCGAAACGGGAAGCCGGCGGAGGCAGAGCAGGCATTAAAGCGAGCCATTGACCTCGACCAACACAACGTAGCTGCGCTGGTTCTATTGGGACGAGCACAAGCAAATCGTGGGGCCACGGACCTAGCTATTTCGAGCTATCAACGTGCGATCGAGTTGACTCCAGGCAATGTCCGGCTGTACGTGGATCTTGCTGTCCTGTACGAGTCTAATGGGGACTGGCACAAAGCAGAGAGCTTGTATCAAAAGGCGCTTTCGGTCCAGCCCGATGATGCTTTTGCTGCCAATAATCTCGCGTATCTCATGCTCGAACACGGGGAAGACATCAATGTGGCGCTGACGCTTGCGCAAACCGCGCGGCGCGGTCTTGCGGGGATGCCAAACTCCGCCGACACGCTCGGCTGGGCTTACTATCACAATGGATCATTTTCTGTCGCGGCCCCATTACTCGAAGAAGCCGTTAGAAAAGCTCCTACGAATTCAACCTACCTCTACCATCTTGGCCTAATCTACGAAAAGCTCAACGACACTGCCCGGGCCCGCGCGCAATTCGAAAAGGCGATCCGTATTGATCCAAAATCTCCCATCGCGGAACAAGCGCGCCAAGCATTGAGCCAAGTCTCGGGTTCCTAGCTCTGGTCTCGAAGCGGTCTTTGTGGAAGCCCGGCCTGCCTGCTCCGTTTTCTATCGATAAGCCTCATGAGGCACTAGCGCGAAGTCCTGAGAGTCTCAGGGATGGAAATTTCCTCCTGAAGGACAAGTTCATAAGGGTCTATGACTGAACAGCCCCACGGAGCGAACCGTCTCGGGTATTGGATACCGGCCATCGTCGTTGGGATCATGATTTCGGGCTTTTCGACGCATTACTTTAGCGATGAGCACACCAGCCGAATCCTCATTCCTGCCTTGCATTGGCTCTTTCCGTCAGCAACGCCCCGGATGCTCCACCTCATGCACCTGGGTATTCGCAAACTGGCTCACATCGTCGAGTTCGGCGCGTTCAGTGTCACCGTGTTCCGCAGCGTGCGCGCTGGACGGAGCGGATGGCGCTGGAACTGGGCTCTTACCACTTTAGTCGTCGCGGTCGCTTATGCCAGCCTCGACGAATGGCATCAATCTTTCGTCCCGCTGCGTCAGGCGACGCCGCGCGATGTAGCCATCGACACTTTTGGCGCGTTGTTGGCCCAAGGGATGGTTTGGTGGTATGCGACGAGGAAATGGCCCCTCGTGGGGCTGCCGCAGACCCAAGCAGGTCTGGAAGGGCTTCAAAGCAGAGAGACGGGCAAGCCGTACGTTTTCGAGGATTAAGGAATAGCCGCTGATATCTCGTTAGAATAGGTGCTCTCGACGCCGTTAGCGTCAACGGCGGTGGTCACATAATAGTAGGTCGTACCGCTCTGGATGGTTGAATCGGTGTAAGCCAGCACGCTGACCAGCGAAGAGTTCAACCTCGCATACCCGCCGCCGCTCACGGTGCTGCGATAGATGTTATACCCGGACACCGTCGAGGCGCTCGCGTTCCAGGACAGCGCTACGGAATGCGCCTGCTGAGCCGTGGCCGTGAAATTCACACTGCTGACACTGGCTCCGTTAACCGTCACACTCTGCGCAGTGGGAGTGAAAGCGTAACCCGTCTGACTGGGAGTAACGGCGTAGGCCCCGTTGCTCAATCCCGCGAAGGTGTAATTCCCCGAACTGTCAGCGGTTTTTGTGGCAGTGGTGACTCCGCTGAGCGTCACGGTCGCCCCGCTCCCGCCCGCTACTGGAGTAATGGTTCCGGAAATGCTGTACGTTTGCGGAGGTGGTGAAGTACTGGCTGTAGTTGCTGTGACCACACCAGAACAGCCCCAAACGAAGGCCATCGCAGCGAGCATGCATACTAGCAAAAGTGCTGGCCGCGCGCGAAATCCCAGATTTCGGACAGATTCTCCCAATCGTATCCTCAACAGTCGAAGCCCCACGCTTCAGCGAGGTCCGTACTATACTGAAGAAAAGAGTACAATTCCGGTGCATTTAGAAACACTGATAGGAAGTCCAATTTAGGTACAGGTGGTAGACCTGTACGTCAGGGTTAGCAAGCAGGCCAGGTCTCTGGCCTCGTGAAACCAGTGGATATCCGTCCGATTTTCAGTCTTTACTTTGCCCGCCCGTCAAAAACCATTCTCCTCCCGACCGTTCGAGCTACACTTCAGTGTCCCTACGGGATGACCGCGGGCACTTCATTCGAGAAGGCGCTTTCGTTGTTGCTAGCGTCTACTGCCGTCGTCACGTAATAGTAAGTCGTCCCACTCTGTACGGTCGTATCTGTGAAGCCGAGTCCGGAGTCCAGGGAAGTATTGACCTTCACATACGAACTCCCACTCACGGTGCTTCGGTACACGTTGTAGCCGGACACCACCGATGTGCTTCCATTCCAGCTGAGCGTCACGGAATGCTGCACCGGAGCCACGCCCGTTCCGGAAAGGGTCACGGATGCCGGTGAGCCGCTTGCGTTACTCACAATCGAAATGCTTCCGCTCACACTTCCGGCAGCCAAGGGACTGAACTGGGCAACCAGAATCAGATTCTGGGAAGGAGTAAGCGTCACTGGCGTACTTCCACCGGTCAATGAGTAGCCCGTCCCGCTGACACTGATCTGGGAGATCGTAATGTTGGCATTCCCGGTATTCGTAATCGTCACGTTCTCTGAAGCTGAGGACGTACCCGTTGTTACGTTGCCGAAGCTCAGGCTCGTCGGAGTCATGTTGAGCGTAAGGGTGGCTGCGACCCCTGTACCGCTTAGACCGATGGAAGTCGGCGAACCGGGCGCGTTGCTCACCATCGAGAGGTTGCCGGATACGGCACCGGCAGTCGTCGGTCGGAAGGCCACTGTAATTGTGGTTTGCTGCCCTGCGGCGACATTCAAGGGCAGTGAAAATCCGCTGACGCTGAAAACGGAAACGGTTGGATTCACCTGGGTAATGGTCAGAGCGGCCGTGCCCGTGTTGCGGATGATCAAGGCTTGGGACAAATTGGTACCGACCACGTCATTTCCAAAGTTGACAGAGGTAGGGTTCACCTGAATAGCCGGCGTCGGTGCCGCATTCACGGTCAGCGTCGCCGCCGCGCTCGTCACCGTACCTGCTGTGTTCGTTACGACCACATCGAACGTCGACCCGCTATCCGTTGTCGTCGTCACCTGCGTCGTGTAGCTCGCCGAAGTAGCTCCCGCAATGTTTACTCCGCTCTTTTGCCACTGGTAACTGAGGGGCGCTGTTCCTCCCGCCACCACTGTGAACGTCGCGGTCTGTCCTGCCGTCACCGTCTGATTCGCTGGTGGCGTCGTGATTGTTGGCGCCACCGCCGCAGCAGTCACGGTCAGCGTCGCTGCCACGCTCGTCACTGTCCCTGCTGTGTTCGCCACTACCACACGGAACGTTGATCCGCTATCCGCTGTCGTCGTTGCCGGCGTCGTGTAGCTCGCTGAAGTCGCTCCCGTGAGGTTCGCCCCATTCTTCTGCCACTGGTAAGTCAATGGTGCGGCTCCGGCTGCCACCACTGTGAACGTCGCGGTCTGCCCTGCCGTCACCGTCTGATTCGCTGGCTGCGTCGTGATTGTTGGCGCGACCGCCGCAGCAGTCACGGTCAGCGTCGCTGCCGCACTCGTCACCGTACCTGCTGTGTTCGTTACCACGACAGCGAATGCCGATCCGCTATCCGCCGTCGTCGTTATCGGCGTTGTGTAGCTCGCTGAAGTCGCTCCCGTGATGTTCGCCCCGTTCTTCTGCCATTGGTAACTCAATGGTGCGGTTCCGCCCGCCACCACTGTGAACGTTGCTGTCTGCCCTGCCGCCACCGTCTGATTCGCTGGCGGTGTCGTGATCGTCGGCGCTACGGTCGCTCCATTCGCTGTGAAGTTCATTCCCGCAACGTTGGCCCCGTTGACCGTCATACTCTGGCTGCTGGGCGTAAACGTAAAACCTGCGTGACTCGGAACAATCGTGTACGTCCCGTTCGCTAATCCTGTAAATGTGTAATTCCCCGCGCTGTCTGCCGTCGCCGTGGCGCTGGCCGCCCCGCTTAGCGTCAGCGTCGCTCCGCTCCCTCCCGCCAGAGGACTAATTGTGCCCGCAATACTGAAACTGGTTGGATTTCCCGTGCTATTGGCGCTGCTGACCATACCTGAGCAGCCGCTCAGAAGGACCACGACGGCCATTGCCAGGACGGCTAGCCACGTGCCGTGCCGTCCCCCATTTCTGACATTCCGGAGCGATACTTCCGTTCGCTCGCGAGCCTCTACTTGCCCAACCCTCATTTGTACGTTCTCCCCCCAACTTCTTTACCTTGGGGAGAGTACGACTAACAGAGTACTAGTAATACTGGTGAGTGGTTCAAAAAAGGTTCAGCTAGTAATACTGGCCTCGGGACCTGTACTTTACCCGTCCCGACGTAGGCCCTTATTCCAGCAATCGACCTTCGGCCGGAGGGCATTTCCCGAGAGGAACCTCAGAATCGTCAAAACGCTGGGAAAAATGGACATTCAGCTGATCCCCGGCGGGTAGACAGTCCAAGCGGGCGGTAAACGCAGGACTCTTGGCGGAGGAAGGCTCGGATGACGGGAAATGCAAGGCCTCAGCGGTCTGGTCTCAGGTCCTCGATGAGCGAGCGGAGCTCAAACCTGCGTCACGGATCTTGTAGATCAGTGCTCGGTAGCTGATTCTCAGCGATTGCGCCGCCTTGCGTTGATTCCACTGATTGGCTTCCAGAGCTTCTAGGATGGCGTTTCGCTCCATTTCACGGATGGCTTCTTTGGCGATATGCTTTAGCCCGCGAGGGCGAATTTCCTGGTTCGTCTCTTGCTTGGCGGCAGAGCGCGTCCGCCACGTCGCGGGCGCAAGTACGGCTTCCTCCGTCCCTACCAGTACGTATCGCGTGACCATGTTCGACAATTCGCGCACGTTTCCGGGCCAGTCCAGATTCTTCAGGTAGCGCACGAAATCCGTTGGCAGCGGGGCGGATTCTTTTCCGAACTGTTTCTCCGATTGCACCCGCAAATATTCGGCTAACTCCGGAATATCCTCTTTGCGTTCGCGGAGTGGGGGCAAGTGCAGTTGAACGACATTGACGCGATAGAACAAATCGGCGCGGAATCTCCCGGCCGAAATTTCCTCCTCCAGATTCTTATTGGTTGCGCAGATCAGCCGCGTGTCGATGGTCTTCTCGGTTTCCCCGCCAATGCGCGAAAAACATCCATCCTGCAGAAAGTGCAAAAGCTTGCTCTGCAGGCTGACATCCAGGTCTGAGATCTCATCGAGGAAAAGGGTACCCTTGTCGGCTTGCTCAATCCTTCCAGGCTTAGCGGTTTGCGCGTTTGTAAAAGCTCCCCTTTCGTAGCCAAATAATTCGCTCTCGAGCAATGGTCCAGGAATGGCTGCGCAGTTGACCTTGATAAACTGCCCGTTCCGATAAGCCGAATGCTCATGGATCCAGCGGGCCAGAGATTCCTTACCGGTTCCTCCATCACCGTACAAGAGCACCGGGATGTTCGACCGAGAGATCTTCTCCGCCTTGTGGCGAACTTCGGCCATCCTTCTGGACTTGCCAAAGAGGATCTCATCCGGAGGTAGCTGCGCCCTCGACCCCACAGTCGTACTCTTTCCTCGCGTTTTCCCCATCATGGACATACCATCTGCGCTTCCATCAATGCACATGCCAGACCAAGCGGAGTAGGGACTGCACCACCACGTCGGAACGCCCGAAATGGAGAAAAATGCTGTAAGTCGTTTTTTACTAGGCACTTACAATAGGGTGGAAGGGAGTCGCTCGGGAGTCTGCTTGCGCCTGCCGTTTCCGTGGCTCATTGTTATGTGAAAAAAACTGCCAAAAGGCGGGGAAGGACTTCCCGAAGTGGGCTGTTTGGCGCCGAGGGGAGCCTAAGAGTCCCCCACCGCAGCACCGCCAGACTGCTTTCTGGCATCCTATCGCTGCGGAAAGATGAAGGATTCTAGTAGATCTGCGCGCGCCTTCTCATCCGATGCTACCACGCGCAAAATATCGCTGACCGAAAGCATCCCGCGAAATGCCTGACGTTCATCGAGTACGATCAGATGAAAGATGGTGTTCTGTTCCATCAGCCTAAGGCAGTCGTCCACGGTCAAGTCCTGGGTCACGGTGACCAGTTCGCGGGTCATGATATCCGAGGCCTTCATCCAAGCGGGGCACTTGTTCTCTGCGGCGACCTTGTCCGAAATGTCGCTATGCGAGATCACCCCCACCAATTTGCCGCTGCCGTCCACCACCCCGACCGAGCGCACTTGCTTCTCACGCAGGTATTGCGCCGCTTGATGCACGCTCATCTCTTCGGTGATGGAGAAGACTTCCTTGCGGGACCCGATTAGATCCGACACTTTCATGGGACCCTCCTGTGGAACATTCTGGCCGGATGGTAAGCCTATTTTCCCTGGACCTGCAAGTTGAATTCCAAAACAAGGTGGCGGGAACACGAACAGGCCTTGACGGAAAAAGTCGGGTAGGTTCTTCAGTCTTCTCCGCGCATAATATCGTAGCGCTCGATCACCGCGGCCACGCCCATGCGCGAATGGCCATCTTCGATTCTGCGCTCCACTCGAATCACCTTGCCGAGGGCCCTCACAAACACGTCTGAGCTACGCGTTATTTCCGCTGGCAGTGTAAGCGTTATGTCCAGTTGCGAGCCGGATTCCAAATTGTGGTCAAGAACAAAATAAAGACCACGGGTAGAGATATCCAGGGTCTTGCCGCACTGCGAGTCTGTTTTCCGTTCTGGCATACGGATAATGATCGGCAAGGAAAGATCATAGCGTCGAGTCGAACGGCGTTCCGTCATTTCCCCCATCGCCAGAGCACTCCTCGCGGTCGACTTAATTTGGCCGATTCCCTTCTAGACTCGGGTGACCATCCGTTGTTAAGGCCAGCGCCCATTCCCTAGCGCTCGAAAAAAGCATCGGAAATCCTTCTCGCTCAGCTCTAAAACACTACTTCGGCTATTCCTGCCGCGTTCCCACCGCGGAAGCCGGTTCATGGAGCGGCGCGGAAGCTGTTTTCCGCGTTCGCGGCGCATCCAGATTGAATTGCCTCATCTTATACAACAAGGCCTTGTAACTGATTCCCAGCATCTTGGCGGCGTCCTTCCGGCACCAGCGCGTCTTTTCGAGCGCGTCGGCGATGGCTTCCATTTCGGCTTCGTCCTTCAAACCGCGTACCAGCGCCTTCAGCCCTTGTTCTTTCGGAGCGGGGCGCTCTTCCCGCGGCGAAGTCCGCTGGCGGGTAGAGGACATTTCGACCAATTCGCGCAGGCTGCCTTCATCGTCTTCAAGAATGACGTAGCGCTTTATAAAATTCTCGAGCTCGCGCAGGTTGCCTGGCCACGGATAATTTACCGCCGCATCCAACAAATGTTTTGTGGGTCCCTGCGGTGTCTTTCCGAATTTCTCGCTGTACTTCGTAAGAAAATGGCGGAATAGCAATGGAATCTCAGCTGTCCGCTCACGGAGTGGCGGCACATTGATAGACAAAACATTCAACCGGTAATAGAGATCTTCGCGGAAGCGTCCCGTTTTCATCGCCTCGTGGACATCCACGTTGGTTGCCGCCAGAACGCGCACGTCGGTCTCCACCAGGTGCCGTCCGCCCAGCCGCGAATATTGGTGATCCTGAAGCACGTGCAGCAGTTTTGCCTGCAAGTGCGTGCTCATTTCCGCGATTTCATCCAGGAAGATTGTGCCCTTATTGGCCATCTCAAACTTTCCTGGCTTGCTGCGCACTGCGCCGGTAAAAGCGCCCTGCTCAAACCCGAAAAGTTCCGATTCCAGTAGTTCTCCAGGCAGCGCAGCGCAATTCACTTTCACGAACGGCTGATTGCGCCGCTTCGAGCGCAGGTGAATCATTCGCGAAACGACTTCTTTACCCACGCCACTCTCGCCGCAGATAAAAACAGGCACATCGACCGGCGCGATCTGCAATATCTGCTGGCGGATTCGAACCATTTGCGGACTAGCCGCCAGAAAGCTCAGATCCTCGGTCACCTGGTCACAGTAATCACGCAGCGCCTCATTCTCCGTGGCCAGTTGCTTCTTTTGCCGCGATTTCAGCATCGCCGCGTCCAGTTCCGACTTCTCGAAGGGCTTGGTCAAATAGTCATGCGCCCCGATGCGGATGGCTTCGACGACGGTTCCGACCTCGTTCGAGCATGACAGCATGATCACGTTGAGGCTGCGGTCCAACTCCATCAATTCTTTCAACGTTTCAATGCCATTCATTTCCGGCATCAACACATCCAGAATAATGAAGTCGGGCCGCTCCCCTTTATTCACCCTCGCAAGCGCCTCTTTCCCGGAACTGACGGCTTCTACTTCGAATCCGTCGACTTCCAGCAATGTCTGCAAGTACTTTCGAATGCTCGGTTCGTCATCCACTACAAGGATTTTTTCTTTCACGGCCATCGACTTTTTCCCTTTCGATCAACAAACTTCGAGTGTCAGCCCTGATCCATCGGCAACAAAAATGTAAATCTGCTTCCTGTCCGCGACTCGCTCTCCACCCATATCTTCCCGCGATGCGCTTGGATGAGCCGCTTCGCAATAGCCAGCCCCAAACCCATTCCCGAAGTGTTCCTGTCCACGCGAACAAAATCCTCAAAAATTTCCTGGTGATGCTCCGCCGCGATCCCTGGCCCCGAATCCGTCACGCTTACTTCCACGCTGTTCGGCCGGGGCAACCGGAATCTGCGGCGCTCTTCCACGGGAGCCAAAACCGCCACACGCCGTTCCCAGAAATGCGGCGCCGCTCGCAGCGTGACGCTTCCCCCGCGCGGCGTATGCTTCAACGCGTTATCGAGCAGATTCGCCGCTGCCTGCTGCACCTTTTGATAGTCGAACCGGAATGTCGGAATTGACGGGTCAAAACTTGCGTCCAGCCTGACGCTCTTGCGTTGAAACGCTTCCACCCATCGTTTGGAAAGCTCGTCGAGACAATCTCGAAGATCGTTCTCCCGGAGCTGCAGCACCAGTTTCCCGCTCTCTAGGGCAGAATAGTTCAAGAACATGGACACCAGACGCACCAGGCGTTCGCAACTGTCCTTGGACTCTTCCAAAATGTCCCGTTGCTTGTCCGTCAACCGGCCGAGAGAACCCGCAAGGAGAAGGTCGTAATAACCCTTGATAACCGCGAGAGGCGTTTTCAATTCGTGCGCAGCTGAAGCCAGGAACACGGTCTTCTGCCGGTTCACTTCTTGCAATTTCAGGTAGGCCGCCAGCAAATTCCGGTAGGTGATTTCGCGTTCCTGCAGGAGCTCTTGCACGGTAATCTGCGTCGCAGGATCCGGTCCTGACGGTGTCTCTGTGGTGTTCTCAATTTCCACCACCAGCCAATCCGGCTCCGGCATCCACCGGACCCGCGCTCCGGATTTCGCTCCTCCGATTTGGATCGGATGCTCTAAGTCGTGCTCTCCCTTTTCGAATTCGTCGAAGATTTTCCGCGCGTCTGTCTTCAAGAGATCCTTAAATAGATTTAACCCTGGAGTTGTTGGGTGTCCATGCGACTCAAGGAATTGCTTTGCGCGTGTGTTGATAAGTAGCAAATTGCCGTTTCGCTCGGCTACCATCAGCGGTTTTTCTATGGTGTCCAGCAGACCACGAACGAAACCAAGAGGCAGAACGGCCCGGTTCCCTTCTTCTGTCATCGGAGGGATAGCAACCCGTCCAGCCATGAATCCGATCCGCCCCTCGTAAAGAAGTGGTAAAAATTTTCCCTAGAGGGCATCGTTACAGAGGGGCTCCCAAGAGTCAATGGTAAAAGCGTTCCATTTGCACAATTGAGGAAAGGAAGTGGATTTCTCTGGCATTGCCCTGGTATGAAGAAATTGTTTTTGCCGATGCCCACCCACAACTGGCTTATAACACACGACTTGCTCGAGTTCTCAGTTCCGTCCTCTGGCAAGCAAGGTGCATGTATCCGTACTAGTTCCTCGGTACCAAGGCAGAGACGCCACTTGAAAATCGATATTCTCAAGAAAGGGCAGTTCGTGGAATCTTCGTCAACCCGGCGCTCGCCGCGCATTCGTCTACAGGTCCCCGTCTTCCTGAGAGGAACAGATGTATCTGGCGCTGAATTCATCGAACTCACCAAAACACTCAATATCAGCGCTACTGGCGCTTGTATCGCCTCTGCTCACATTCTTAGGCCCGATCAAACAGTTCATTTAACGATCCCCGCTCCGTCTCCGGCCTCTTCGAGCTTAGTGCCCAGTGAGACTCCGCCGATCGTAGCCAAGGTCTTGCGTCAGCAATCGGCTGGGGAAATGCGTCTCTTCGGCTTGGAATTCCTTCGGCCTCTTGAGTAGTCTGAGCCATCTAGGTAGTTCCCTGCTTCGCCTGCCTTAGATGAGGGTAATTTTGTTACCGACCGCATTATGCGCACGCTACGCTTTTTGGTGATTATGTGTTGCTTTTGTAATAGGATACACCCGAAATTTGAGAGGTATGATTCCCTGATGGCGCTGGCCTAGGTCCAGTACGAATGGACTCTTGGTTGCTCCACTCAGATACGAGAAACTATAATCGCTTTCCCCATACCCCGCGGGGATAGGCAGAGGTTAGGTCTATACCGGATATGCCCAGCCCCGGCGTCCCTGCGCCCCCGCGCTTGCCGATTGAGGATTCCTATTTTGAGCTGTTAGCGGACACGCTCGAAAGCCTCGACCTGCCCGCGCGCGGTCAATTCCTTCAGCGATATTTCCGCGCGATCGCGCATCTCGATCTTCACGAATCCCAAAGTGTGCAGATATGGGAGGAGATGCTCGCGCGTCGCCGCGAGCTCACCGGTCTCCTGGGTCGTCAGGTTTCTCTGAAAACTGCTCTCACGGACGTTCTGTCGTCTTCTGGTTTTCTTCGTGTTCCCATCCTCATCGAGTATGACGATCTCAAGAGGCTGGAACTGAGTGCCGTAACCGATCCCTTGACGGGACTTCACAACCGGCGGCTCTTCGCCGAAACTTTCGAAAAAGAACTGAATCGCGCGCGGCGCTATATCCAGCCGCTGGGATTAGTCACTCTCGACCTGCACCGCTTCAAGGAAGTAAATGACAAGCACGGCCATCCGCGTGGTGATGACGTTTTGCGCGCGGCTGCGGCTACCTTGAAAAAGGCCCTGCGTACTTCCGACTCAGCGTTCCGCATCGGTGGCGACGAGTTCGCTTTATTGCTCCCGCAAACGGATTCCCCTCAGGCGCTCGCATTGTGCCGTCGCGTCGAAACGGTATTTGCCGAGACGCTCCAGCCGCTGCAGCTTGCCGTTACTGTAGCCATGGACCACGGCGTCGCAATTTTTCCTCAGGATGCCGAACAGGCGGATCAGTTGATTCGTATCGCTGATGAGCGCCTCTATCGCCTGAAACATGCCAACCACACCAAAACCAACAATGGCTCGACCTTGAAAGAGGCTAGCCCTCCTGCTCAATTGCCGGCAGCGCCAGCTCCCGAGCGGGCAGCTCCAACAGCGCAGCCCATTTCGATCGAAACCGGGCGCGCCACTGAAAAAGCGGAATCGACCACCGCTGAGAGCGTCACCGCCCCATTCGCAACGGCCTCCGCGGACGTGGTGTCACCCCCTTCTCGTGTCTTTGCGGTCCAGCGGAAGGCCGAGCGCGTTTCCATGACCGGTACCAATGCTTACGCTGTTTTTGGCGAACAGGGCACCCGGCGCGCCCGCGTCCTGGATCTTGGATTTGGCGGCGTCGCAATGGAACTGGATTCCGCCGAGGATCTTCCGGAGAATCTTCTTGCGGTGTTGCACGTGCCCATCCTCCCGCCTGTGCGCGTCAATCTGAAGCCCGTCTGGAAACAACAGACCAGCGAGGGCAGTTTCCGCGTCGGGTGCTCCTTTGTTTCCTGAGTTTCTCCGTAAACTCTACTGACTGCTTCAGCTCGTCCGCCAAAAATCCATACCTCATCGGCTTCCTCCTTGTCCGTCTGCTACAATTCCGCCGCATCTCTCCACTCGGAAAGGATTCGCCATGCCCGAACCTAAGGCCAGCCGTCCCCATTGGCCCGATGCTCTGCAAAATCCCTCCAATGACCCGAGCGGTCTAAAACCCTGGCCCTGGGCTCTCGAGCATCTCGAAAAATCACACAACTATTGGATCGCCACCACGCGGCCTGATGGCCGTCCTCATCTCATGATCGTCTGGGGTATTTGGTGGCGGGAAGCCTTCTGGTTCAGCACGGGCCCGCGCACTCGTAAGGCCAAAAACATCGCCGCTGACCCGCACGTTGTCATCGGCACGGAGAAAGCGGACGAAGCCGTCATCCTTGAAGGCACTGCCGAAGAAATCAAAGACCGTGCCGCCTGGAAGCAACTCGCGCAAATCTATAATGCAAAATACGGCGGGGATGTCGAGCCGATTCTCATGGCTTTGAATGGCTGCGTCTTTCGTGTCACGCCACAAACCGCTTTCGGCCAGGACGAGCACGCCGAGAATTTCGCGGATGCTGTCACACGCTGGCACTTCTAAGTGGTGCGACCTTGAAAGCCCAATCGCAACTTGTTTCCCTAACCGCCGTTGCCTTCATGCTATTTGGTGGAATTTGACACTTCGCGTATGATTAAGAATTGCTTCGCGACCAAGCGACGCGGCGGTAGTCTCCCGACCCTGTTGGAGTGCCGTCGAGACCGGACGCGACAGAATGGAGCTTCATGAAACCCGGTATCCACCCCGACTATCATCCCGTTACGGTGCATTGTGCCTGCGGCCACACCTTCGAGACTCGCTCGACCATTAAAGGTGACATGCTGCGCGTGGAAATCTGCTCGAGCTGCCATCCGTTCTTCACCGGCAAGCAGAAGCTGGTTGACACCGCCGGCCGCGTCGAGCGCTTCACCAAGAAGTACGCCGACGCCGCAGCCAAATCCACCGCGGCAAAGAAGTAAAGCAAAGTTTGTGCAATCTTGGGTGGGACAGCCGTTCTTGGCTGTCCCTTATTTTTTCGGTCATGCCACGTCTTTCAATTCTTCTGCGAAATCTCCTCCTTTAAACTTTTATTTCAGCTTTCGACTTTCGACTTCCCTGTGCTCTCCTCCCGTGTACAATGAAGTTCCATCGTGGCTACGCAATCCCGCATGTTTGATGGCGCGCGCCCGGGCGAACTCGTCGAATCCGGCTCGCCGCGCGTAACTCTCCGCAACGCCTTCGCTCACCCTTTCGATTCCGCCATTGCCGCCGCCCGCACCTGCTACGCCCCGCGCCTGATCGGACCCGAAGAGATCACCGACAAGCAGCGCCTCAACATCGGGGCCGCCACCTTCTACAGTGGCCATCACACCGTCTACCAGCACGCCCATTTCGAATTTGGCCTCGAAAATGTCAGCCGCCAATTCGTCTGGTCTTTTCTCCACGCACATCCCTTTTACAATTCCGAGCAGCAAAGCCAACGCTATGTCCGCCTCGACCGCGCCCAAGCCTACGTTCCTCCCACATCGCTCTTCTTCGACGAGAAAAGCAAAGAGCTCTACGAAGCCGCCATCGCGCGGGCCTGGAACTACTACCGTGAACTCTCCTCTCTTTTGATCGCCGACGCTCGCGCCATTCTCAATGACATCTGGCACATCGGCCCCATGTCCCACGCCAAGCGGCTCCAGAAAATCGAACGCTCCGCCGAGAAGCGCGCCATCGAAATCGCCCGCTATGTCTTGCCCGTCGCCGCTTTCACCACCATGGTGCACACCATCTCCGGCATCGTTCTTCATCGCCTCTGGCGCATGAGTTCCGCTTCAGATACGCCCAGCGAAGCGCGCGCCGTCATCGGCGACATGGTCGCGCACGTCAAGGAAATCGATGCCCAGTTTTTCGATCGTTTCGGGACAGAACCCCTTGCAGAACTACCTGAATGGAAGAACGCGATGGCCCAGCCATCGGCCGGCGAACCCTTCGCACGTGAATTCGACGCCAAGCTCGCCGGCAAGACTTCCCGCCTCGTGGACTATTCCCCCAACGCCATCCGCGTGATGGCGGAATCCTACCGCGGCGTCACTGGCCTGACCGAATCCCAATGCAATGACCTCGAAGCCGTCGATCGCCTGCTCAATCCCGCGCGTAACCTCTACCGCCTGGAGACGCTGAACGTCGGTGTCCACGCACCAATCATGCGCGCTCTCCAGCACGCCAACTACACCTTCGCCAAAAAAATCAGCCATACCGCGGACAGCCAGGACCAGCGCCATCGTATGGTTCCCGGCTCTCGCCCACTTCTTACTCTCACCGACACGCGCGAGCCCGATTACATCACGCCCATGCTCCTCAATGCCAATCCCCGCGCCAAGGAAGTCTACGACCGCGCTATGCACAACTCTTGGTCCGCAAAAAACACACTCCTCGATCGCGGCGTCCCCACCGAAATGGCCCTCTATCTTCTTCCCAACGCGAAATCCATTCGCCTCTACGAATCCGGCTCCCTCCTCCATCTCATTCACAAATGGACCATGCGCACCTGCTTTAACGCCCAGGAAGAAATCTACCAGTCCTCCATGGACGAAATCGGCCAGCTCCGCGAAGTCCATCCCGA
>Ga0209469_1000521_pt1 | contig 23287 bp, 23 predicted proteins | sample GraSoiAngelo_123_FD_185880 | JGI IMG/M metagenome (GOLD analysis project Ga0209469, IMG submission 185880) | Grasslands soil microbial communities from the Angelo Coastal Reserve, California, USA - 14_0927_02_40cm (SPAdes) (version 2) | ecosystem: Environmental > Terrestrial > Soil > Grasslands ... | reverse complement strand
GAGCCGCGAGCTGCGCATCGTCGGCTGACGCTCGCGGTTCGGACCCGGTGCTTGACACGACGAGGCCCAGGGCCTAAATAGGAAACCTGGTTTCCAATCCTATGCCACACCTCGTCGACGGTTCCGGCGTCCGCGTGGCCTCGGTGTCCCGGGCGATGCGTGTGCTCGAGGCGTTCGTGGGCCATCCCGAGGGGGTGGCGCTGAGCCGACTCGCCGCCACACTCGGATACGGCAAGGCCAGCCTCTCCAAGATCCTGGGCACGCTCGTCCGCGAGGGGTTCGTGCGGCAAGACCCGCCGACCGGGCGCTTCCATTTGAGCTGGCGGCTGCTCGCGATGGCCTTCGGCCACGCCGAGCGCGTCGGGATGCCGGCGATCTGCGTGCCGATCCTCCAGGCGCTTGCCGACGAGACGGACGAGCTCGTCCAGCTCGCGGTCGTCGAGGACGGCGAGGTGCTGTTCGTGGCCAAGGCCGAGGGGCCGGGTCAGCAGATCCGCATGCTGCCCCTGATCGGGCTCGTCGCGCCGGCCCACGCAACCGCGTCCGGGAAGGTCTGGCTCGCCCATCTCCCCGAGGCGGAGGCGCTCGCGGTCCTCGCCCGGCAAGGGCTCCGCCGCCTGACGCCGCGGACGATCACGTCCCGCGGCAAGCTGCTCGCCCAGCTCCGAGAGGCGCGCGCTCGAGGCTACGCGATCGTGGACGAGGAGCTGGTCCAGGGCGGGCGCGCGGCGGCGGCGCCGATTGTCGCCGGCGGCCGGGTGGTCGGGGCGGTCGCCGTCTCGGGGCCGACCTTCCGCCTGTCGCTGGCCAAGCTCCACCGGATCGCCCCGCGCATGCGGCGCGCCGCCGCCGAGCTCGGGGTGGTGTGGCCGCCGCGGGTGACGGCCCGCGACTTCGGGCTCCGCGTGCGTCCCGTGACGAACGGCCGCCGGGCCAGGGCCTCGACGCCATGAGCTTCGAGTGCCACGAGCCGAGCTCGGTCACCGACGCGGTCGCCCTCGGGGCGCGGTTCGGCGAGGAGGGCCGCTTCCTGGCCGGCGGCACGGACCTCATCATCCAGATGCGGCGGGGCAAGGTCGGGCCGCGCCACGTGATGAGCCTGCACCGCGTGTCCGGACTCGACCGCATCGAGGCGGACGGCGCGGTCAGGCTCGGTGCCCTCGTGACCCACCGGACGATCGAGCGCTGCCCCGCTTTCCAGGGCCCGCTGCAGGCACTCGTCGAGAGCGCCGCGGTGGTCGGCGGCCATCAGATCCGCAACGTCGCCACGGTCGGCGGGAACATCGTCAACGCCTCGCCCGCTGCCGACGTGGTGCCGGTGCTCCTCGCGCTCGACGCGACGGTCACGTGCCTCGGGCCCGACGGCGAGCGCACGCTGACGCTCGACGGCTTCCTCACCGGCCCGGGGCAGACCGCGCGCCGGCCCGGTGAGCTGCTGACGTCGGTCCGCTTCGACCAGCTGCCGCCCGGCTCGGCGACCGCGTTCGTCAAGGCAGGACGCCGGAAGGCGATGGAGATCTCGGTGGTCTGCGTGGCCGTCCGCCTGACGCTGGATGCGGCGCACGCCCGCTGCCAGGAGGCGCGGATCGCGCTCGGAGCCGTCGCGCCCACCACCCTGCGCGCGCGCGCCGCGGAGCGGGCGCTCGAGGGGCAGCCACTCACGGACGAGGTCCTGCGCCGTGCGGGGCGGCTCGCGGCGGGCGAGTGCGGGCCGATCGACGACGTGCGCGCCTCGGCGCGTTACCGCCGGCTGCTCGTCGAGACGCTGGTCCCGCGCGCGCTCCGTCGTAGCCTCGAGCGTATCGGGAGGGCGGCGTGAGTCGCCTCGCACTCTCCCTCAGGATCAACGGCGAGACGCACGAGGTGCTCACGGCGCCCCATCGCACGCTGCTCGACGTGCTGCGCGACGACCTCGGTCTGACGGGCACGAAGGAGAACTGCCTCGAGGCCGAGTGCGGCGTCTGCACGGTGCTCCTCGACGGGCGCGCGGTGAACGCGTGCATCCTGCTGGCCGCTCAGTGCCGGGGCCGCGACATCGTCACCATCGAAGGCTTGGCGTCGGGTGGTGAGCTCCACCCGCTGCAGCGGGCGTTCGTCGAGCGCGGCGCCGTGCAATGCGGCTACTGCATTCCGGGCATGATCCTCTCGGCCAAGGCCTACCTCGAGGAGTGCCCCGAGGCGAGCGAGGACGGGATCCGCGAGGCGCTCGCCGGGAATCTCTGCCGCTGCACTGGCTACCAGAAAATCACCGAGGCCGTCGCCACCGCGGCCCGCGAGCTCTACGGAGGGAGGACAACACAATGAGCACCGGGCCGCGCGTGGTCGGCCAGCGACTGCCCCGTTTGGACGCGCCCGGGAAGGTGACGGGCACCGCGGTCTACGCCGCGGACTTCGCCCTGCCCGGCATGCTCCACGGCAAGGTGCTCCGGAGCCGTGAGGCGCACGCGCGCCTCCTGGGGGTGGACGCCGCCCGCGCGCGCACGCTGCCCGGCGTGCGCGCGGTGATCACCGCGGCCGACGTCCCCGACGTCCGCTACGGCGGCGCCCTGAAGGACGAGACCGTGTTCGCGCGGGACAAGGTGCGCTACGTCGGCCAGCCCGTGGCGGCGGTGGCGGCGACGACCCGCGAGGCTGCGGAGGCCGCGCTCGCGGCGATCGACGTCGCGTACGAGCCGCTGCCGGCGGTGTTCGACGTCGAGGCGGCGCTCGCACCCGGCGCGCCGCTGATCCACGAGGCGTGGCCAACGTACACGGCGATTCCGATCCTCCACCGCGAGGGCAACGTGTGCAACCGCGCGCGCATCGTGGCCGGCGACGTGGAGCGCGGATTCGTCGAGGCCGACCGCGTCTTCGAGCATCGCTTCCGCACCGGGATGGTCCACCAGGGCTACACGGAGCCGCGCGCCGCCGTCGCGGTCTGGGACACGTCGGGGCAGGTCACGGTGTGGTCGAACACCCAGCTTCCCTTCGAAATCCAGAACACGCTCGCGGAGATTCTGGCACTCCCGCCCTCGAAGATCCGCGTGATCGTGCCGGGGATCGGCGGTGGCTTTGGCGGCAAGCTGCGCGTCGGAGTCGAGCACTTCGCCGCGCTCCTCGCGCGCCGCGCGGGGCGCCCCGTCAAGATCGTCACCACCTGCGAGGAGGAGCTGACCGCCGCCTACCCGCGCCAGTCCACGCGGGTCGAGCTCAAGACCGGCGTCACACGCGACGGACGCATTACGGCGAAGGCGGGGCGCATCTGGTTCGACACGGGCGCGTTCGCGGGCTCGGGCCCCGGAGTCGCGTCGGTGGCGACGCTCGTCCTCGCGGGGCCGTACCGGATCCCGAACCTCCTGATCGAGGGCTACGCGGTCTACACGAACAAGACCAACTGCGGCTCGTTCCGCGCGCCGTCGGGCCCGCAGGCGAACTTTGCCGTGGAGTCGCAGATGGACATGATCGCCGACGCGCTCGGCCTCGACCCTCTCGATTTCCGCCTGAAGAACATCGTCCGCGAGGGCGACGAGGGGCCGACGGGCCAGGTGCTGACGGCCGTGGGGCTCGAGGAGTGCCTGCGACGCGCGGCGGCGGCGATCGGCTGGGCGGACCGCCGACCGACGGCGGACCGCGGGAAGGGGCTCGCGTGCGGCTGGTGGACGACCACGGGCGGCTCCTCTGGCGTCTACGTGAAGCTCAACCCCGACGGCACGGTCGCGCTCAACACCGGCGCGGCCGAGATCGGCACCGCGGCGCTGACGGGGGCGGCGCAGGTGCTCGCCGAAGATCTGGGCGTCGATCTCGCGGACATCAGCGTGGTCTCCGCCGACACGTTCGCGACGCCATTCGATTTCGGCGCGCAGGGCAGCCGCACCGCGTTCGCCGTCGGCAACGCCTGCCGCGCGGCTGCCGCCGACCTCCGGCGCCAGCTCTGCGCGCTTGCGGCTGCCCAGTGGGGCGTCGCGGCCGAGACACTCACCGTGCGGGACAAGCACGTCGTCGGCGACGGCAAGCGGATCGCGCTGGTCGAGCTCGCCCGGCTCTCGCAGGCCTCGGGAGGCGGCCTGATCGCGCACGGCACGTTCATCGCGCCGCCGACGGCGTACGACGCCAAGCGCGTCGAGGCACACGTCTACCCCGCGTTCCACTCGCCGAGCTTCCACGCGCACGCGGTCGACCTGTCGGTCGACCGCGAGACCGGCGAGGTCACGCTCCACCGCTACGTCGTCGCCCAGGACGTCGGCTTCGCGATGAACCCGACCTACATCGAGGGGCAGATCGAGGGCGGTGTGGCGCAGGGGCTCGGGCAGGCGCTGTCCGAGGAGATCGTGTACGAGGGCGGGCGCGTGCTGAACCCGAATCTGACCGACTACAAGATGCCCACGACCCTCGACCTGCCGCGGGTCGAGTCGATCCTCGTCGAGCACCCGAGCCCGGTCGGGCCGTACGGCGCGAAGGGCGTCGGCGAGCCGCCGAACATCGAGCCCCCGGCGGCCGTCGCGAACGCGGTGGCGGCGGCCGTCGGCGTCCGCGTGACGACGCTGCCGATCACCGCCGAGAAGGTCGCGCTCGCGCTCTCCGGCGAAGCGACGCCGTGACGCTCCGGACCGCGCTCCTCCTCCTGCCCTCACGGCCGGCGCGCGCGCTGGCGGCGCTGGCGGCGCGCGCGGAGGAACTCGGCTACGACGACCTGTGGCTGGCCGACGAGCGCTTCTTCCGCGACGTCTACGCGTGCCTCGCCACGTGCGCGCTCGCCACGCGTCGGATCCGCCTCGCGACGGGCGTGACCGACCCGTATTCGCGCCACCCCGCGCTCACCGCGATGGCGCTCGCCACGCTCGACGAGCTCTCGGGCGGGCGGGCCGTGCTCGGCATCGGCGCCGGCGTGAGCGGTTTCCGCGAGCTCGGAGTCGACGCGAGCCGGTCGGCGGTCGCGATCCGCGAGGCCGTGGAGCTGATCCGCCGGCTCCTGGCCGGGGACACCGTGACCGCAAAGGGCGAGGTCGTCGCGTTCCACGAGGGCCGGCTCGACTTTGCGCCGGCCCGGCCGGCGGTCCCGATCTACGTCGCATCCCAGCGCGCGGCGGGCTGCCGGGTGGCGGGACGCGTGGCCGACGGCGCGATCATGCAAGGCTGCGTCGCCGAGCCGCTGGTGCGCTTCTTCCGCGAGACCGTCGCAGAGGGCGCGCGACGCGCTGGGCGTGAGCCGGCAGCCGTCGAGCTGGTCGCGCGGATCAACGTCTGCGTGGCGGACGACCGCCGCGCAGCGCGCGACGTCATGCGGCCCACCATCGTGCGGAGCCTCGCGACCCAGCGTCCGGACTTCTTCACGTTCAGGACGGCGGGGCTCACGGTGCCGCCCGGGCTCCGCGACAAGGTCCAGGTCCTGCCCTACACGCACGACCCCGCACCGCTCAAGGCCGTCGCGCCCGACGTGCCCGACGACTTCGTCGACGCCGTCACCCTGGCCGGGCCCCCGGAGGACGTGGCGCGCGGCGTGGTGCGTCTCGCGCGAGAAGGCATCAGGCGGCTCATGGTGTTCCCACTCGCGGTGGACGGGCGCATCGAGACGACGGTCGAGCGCTTCGCGCGGGAGGTCATGCCGCGCGTCCGGGAGGCGCTCGCGTGACGGTCACGGTTCACATGCACGGCAACCTCCGCCGCTTCCTGACGGGGGGCGCAGACCGGACGGTGCTGGAGGTCGCGCCGGGCACGACGATCGAGGCGCTCCTCGTCGGGCTCGGCGCCGAGCGCGACACCTGGCTCGTCGCCCTCAACGGCGCCACGGCGGACCGCGACCACGTCCTGCACGCCGACGACCAGCTCGACTGCTTCGAGCCGGTGGCAGCGGGCTAGAGGAGGCGACGATGCCCGTGCGATACGTCATCACGACCCTGAAGCCGGACGTCCGGCCCGAGGACTACGAGCGGTGGCTGCGTGAGTACGACTACCGCGTGGCCAACACCCTGCCCAGCATCATCAGCTACCGCACCCACCGCATCGAGGGGCCCATCAACGGCGCGCCCGACGCGCGCTGGAATTACATCGAGCGGATCGAGGTCCGCGACGTCGACCAGTACGCCAAGGACCTCGCGTCGCCTGCCGGCCAGGAGCTGATCCGCCAGCTCTACGAGAGGTACCTCGACCGCTCCCGGAACGTCTTCTTCTGGTCAGAGCCGATCGAGGACTAACCCGTACGCGGCAAGGAGGTTTTGGTCTATGAACCTGGATCGACGGTCCTTCCTGAAGGTCACGGGCGGCGCCGCCGCGCTCCTAGCGGCGGGGCCCGCGGTCGTCCGGCCCCGGCCGTCGGAGGCGCAGGACCCCAACACGCTCGTCGCGGCCTGGGATTCCGACATCGACACGCTCGATCCATCGGCGTTCAAGTCCAACGGCGGCTACGTGACGATCGCCAACATCTGCGACGGGCCCATCGGCTGGAAGGTCCGCCCGATCGAGGGCCGGCCGGGCTTCTTCCGGTCGCGTCCGGGGGAGTTCGACGGGATGCTGGCGGAGTCCTGGAAGGAGGAAGACGACGGCGCGACGCTCGTGTTTAGGGTCCGCCGCGGCGTGAAGTTCCCGAGCGGACGGCCGGTCACCGCGCACTCGTTCAAGTACTCCTTCGACCGGGGACTCCAGTCCCCGGGCTACATGAAGCTCATCATCCCACGCCTCATCCAGGTCACCGACCCCGCGCAGTTCGAGGTCCGCGACGACTCCACGTTCGCCATCAAGATGAAGGCCTACGGTCCGATGGCGCTCGACACCGTCGCCCTGTCGAACAACGCCATCCTCGACGCGGACGAGGTGAAGGCGCACGCCTCCACGGACGACCCGTGGGCGGCCGAGTGGCTCAAGCGAAACCCGGCTGGCGTCGGTCCCTACCGGCTCGTCAAGAACGAGCCGGGCGTGGAGATCGTGCTGGAGGCGACGCCGAATTATTGGCGGCCGAAGCCCCCCTTCGAGCGGATCGTGCTCAAGCTGGTGCCCAACGAGGCCGACCGCGTGCTGCTGTTGAAGCGCAAGGCGATCCAGCTCGTCTCCGGCCGTCCCGGCCTGAGCCCGAAGAACGTCAAGTCGCTCGAGGGCGAGCCGGGACTCAAGATCCTCCAGGTGCCCGACACGACCTGCCACTACCTCGGCATGAACCAGAAGAAGGCGCCGTTCGACAACCTGTCGGTCCGGCGCGCCGTGAACTACGCGATCCCGATCCAGGCGATCCTGCCGAACGTGCTGTACGGGTACGGCGCGCAGATGAAGAGCCCGGTCCCCAGCCTGACCCCGAGCCACCTCGGCGACTACTCGCCGTACAGGCACGACATCGCGCGGGCCAAGGCCCTGATGACCGAGGCCGCGGTCAAGACGCCGATCCCGGTCGACCTCGCGATCCGCGTGGGCTGGCCGACCCACGAGCAGGCGGCCGTCTGGATCCAGCGCGAGCTGGAGCAGATCGGCTTCAAGGTCAACATCGTGAAGGAGAGCGACGCGACGTTCCGGCAGGTGGCGATCAAGGGCGACCACGCACTGTCGATCGAGTCGTGGCAGTCATGGATCAACGACCCCTTCTACCACCTGAGCTTCCTCTTCGACTCGCGGCAGAAGTTCACGAACCTCTCCTTTTACGTGAACGAGAAGGTCGACAAGCTCATCGACGACAACATGCACGAGCCCAACGTCGCCAAGCGCAACGCGGCGTCGCAGGAGATCCAGAAGATCGTCATCGACGATGCGGTGTGGGGCCTGCTCTGGTACGACAACTGGGTGCGGGTCATGACCGCCGATCTCAGCGGGCTCGAGAAGCGGTGGGACACGTTCGAGCGCTACTACTCGGTCCGGCGCGCCTGAGCGCGCGCGACCGCGGCCGGAGGCCAGGGCGGTCCGCGGGCCGCCCCGCCCCCGCGCGGGCGGAGGCCTGACCATGGGGCTCGGCCGCTACGTCGCGACCCGCGTGCTCCTCGTGCTCCCCACGCTCTTCGGCGTCACCCTGATCACGTTCGCCCTCACCTATCTCCTGCCGGGAAACCCGGCGCTCGTCAAGGCGGGGCCGCTCGCGACACCGGAGCACATCCGGGAGATGGAGCGCCAGATGGGGCTCGACCGGCCGGTGCCGGTGCAGTACTGGCGCTACCTCTCCGGGGTGCTCCGCGGCGACTTCGGCGAGAGCGCCACCACCGGGCGCCCGGTGCTCCAGGACTTCCTGCAGCGCGTCCCCGCCACGCTCGAGCTGACGCTCGCCAGCATGCTCATCGCGATCGCGGTCGGGATCCCGCTCGGCGTGGTCGCCGCCGTCCGCCGCGACGGGCCGGTCGACCACGCGAGCCGCCTGCTCGGCGTCGGGGGCGTCGCGATGCCCACGTTCTGGACGGGGCTGCTCGCGGTCTACCTCTTCTTCTACCACCTCGGCGTGGCGCCCCCGCCGCTCGGGCGCCTGAGCCCCGGGGTGATGGCGCCGACGGCGCTCACAGGCCTCTACGCCGTGGACGCGCTCCTCACCGGCAACGCGCGGGCGCTCGGCTCGGCCCTTCACCAGCTCATGCTCCCGTCGCTCACGCTCGGCTTCTCGGTGATGGCGCCCGTCACCCGGATGGTGCGCGCGACGATGCTCGAGATCCTCGAGTCGGACTACATCAAGGCGGCGTGGGCGGCCGGCCTGCCGCGGCGCACGATCGTCTACGGCGACGCGCTCCGGAACTGCCTGATCCCCGTGATCACGCTCGTCGGCGTGGTCTTCGGATTCCTGATGGCGGGCAACGTGGTCGTCGAGATCGTCTTCGCGTGGCCCGGCATCGGGAACTACGCCGTGACCTCGCTGCTCACCAAGGACGCGGCGCCGATCCAGGGCTTCGTCCTCTTTGTCGCGGTCGTCTACGTGCTCATCAACCTCACCGTCGACCTGGTCTACGGCGTTGTCGACCCTCGTATCCGCCTCCGCTGAGCGGGTCGCGACCCGCCGCGCCGCCGTCGCCTGGCGGCGGGTGCGCCGGAACACGCTCTCGCTCCTGGCGCTCGGGGCGATCCTGACGATCATCGGGCTCGCGCTCGCCGCGCCACTCGTCGCGCCCTACGACCCCGACGCGCCGCAGGCGGAGGAGACGCTCCAGGCGCCGGGCTGGCGTCACTGGCTGGGCACGGACATCTATGGACGCGATCAGCTCTCGCGCATCGTCTGGGCCGCGCGCGTCGACCTGCTGGTGGCCCTCGCGGCGACCGCGATGGCGCTCACCACCGGCTGCGTCCTCGGCGCGCTGGCGGGCTATCGCGGCGGGCTCGTCGACCAGGTCGTCATGCGCCTGGTCGACACGATCATGGCGTTTCCCGCGTTCATCCTGGCCATGGGGATCACGGCCGCCGCGGGCAACGCGACCGCGAACGTGGTCGTGGCGATCGCGATCACCCACGTGCCGATCTACACGCGGCTCATTCGGAGCGAGATGCTGCGCGTGCGCGAGATGGAGTACGCGGAGGCCGCGCGCACCGTCGGCAACCGCCAGCGCCGCATCATCTTCTTCCACCTGCTCCCGAACTGCTTTCCGCCGGTGATCGTGCAGGCGACGCTCGCCATGGGCTTCGCGATCCTGACGGTCGCCGCGCTGTCGTTCATCGGCCTCGGCATCCAGCCGCCGCAGAGCGAGTGGGGCGCGATGGCCGCCGAGGGCGCGAGCTACATCGTGTCGGGCGAGTGGTGGATCTTCCTCTTCCCCGGGCTCGCCATCATGGTGACCGTCCTCGCGTTCAACCTGGTGGGCGACAGCCTGCGCGACCTCCTCGATCCGCGCATGCGGGGCGTGGCGTGAGGCCGCTCCTCGAGGTCGAGAACCTCAGCGTCGCGTTCGACACCGACGAGGGCACGGTGGGCGCCGTCGACGCGATCGACCTCGACGTGCGCCGCGGCGAAATTCTCGGGCTCGTGGGCGAGTCGGGCTCGGGCAAGTCGGTGACGGCGCTCGCCGTGTTCCGGCTGATTCGTCCCCCGGGACGAATCGCCGGTGGCTCGATCCGCTTCGACGGACGCGACCTGCTCGCCCTGCCCGAGGAGGAGATGCGCAGGATCCGTGGCGCCCAGATCGCGATGGTCTTCCAGAGTCCACGCACGGCGCTCAACCCCGTGCTACCCGTCGGCCGGCAGATCGCGCGCCTCTACCGGCTCCACCAGGGCTGCTCGGCCGCCGAGGCGCGCCGGCGGACGCTCGAGATGCTCGGCCTCGTCGGCATCCCGGAGCCCGAGCGTCGCGCCAGGGACTACGCGCACCAGCTCTCCGGCGGGATGTGCCAGCGCGTGATGATCGCGATGGCGCTCGCGACGTCGCCCCGCCTGCTGCTGGCCGACGAGCCGACCACCGGGCTCGACGTCTCGATCGCCGCGCAGATCCTGGACCTGCTTCGCGACCTGGGGCGCCGCACCGGCGCCTCGATCGTGCTGATCACGCACGACCTCGGCGTCGTCGCCGGCCTGTGCGACCGCGTCGCGGTGATGCACGCCGGCCAGCTCGTCGAGTGCGCCGACGTGCGCTCGCTCTTCCGCGAGCCCGCACACCCGTACACGCGGGCGCTCGTGCGCTCGATCCCGCGCGTCGACCGCGAGGTGACGATGGAGCCCGTCCCCGGCGTCGTCCCCTCGCTGCTCGACGCGCCGCCGGGCTGCCGCTACGCCGACCGCTGCCCCGACGTCCTCGACGTCTGCCGGACCGTCAAGCCCGCGCGCTCGGCGCGGGCCCGGGACCACGAGGTCGCCTGCTACGCCACCGAGGCCGCGCGTGTCGCCGCTCCTCGAGGTTGACGGCCTCGTCAAGCACTTCCCCCTCCGGGGGCTCGGGGTGTGGCTCGACACCCTGCGCCGTCGCGTCCCGCCGGCGGTGCGTGCCATCGATGGCGTCTCGCTCGCGATCGACGCGGGTGAGACGCTCGGGCTCGTGGGCGAGTCGGGCTGCGGCAAGTCCACCCTCGCGCGCTGCCTGCTCCGGCTGATCGAGCCGACGGCGGGGCGCATCCGCTTCGACGCGGTGGAGCTCACCACGCTCGGCGAGGAACCGCTGCGCCGCCGGCGGCGCGACATCCAGATGGTCTTCCAGGACCCGACGGCGTCGCTCAACCCACGCTTCACGGTGCGGCGAACGGTCGAGGACCCGCTGCGCCTGCACAGCAACCTCCGTCGCGCCGGACGCCGGGAGCGGGCCCAGGAGGTGCTCGGGCGGGTGGGGCTCGGAGCCGAGCTGCTCGACCGCTACCCGCACGAGCTGTCGGGCGGGCAGCGGCAGCGGGTGAACATCGCGCGCGCCATCGCCACCGAGCCGCGCCTCGTCGTGCTCGACGAGCCCACCTCGGCGCTCGACGTGTCGCTGCGCGCGCGGATCATCATGCTGCTCGGCGAGCTGCGCGAGAAGCTCGGCATGACGTACCTGTTCATCTCGCACGACCTCGCCACGGTGAAGTACCTGTCCCGGCGCGTGGCCGTCATGTACCTCGGAACCATCGTTGAGCAGGCCCCGACGCACGAGCTGTTCCGGCACCCGCTCCACCCGTACACGCGCGCCCTGCTCTCCGCGATCCCGGTCCCGGACCCGGACGCCCGGCGCGAGCGCCTCGTCCTCGCCGGTGAGGTGCCGAGCCCGATCGACGTGCCGACCGGCTGCCGGCTCCGCTTCCGCTGCCCGCTCGCGCAGCCCGTGTGCGCCGAGCCGGTCGCCCTGCGCGAGGTGGCGCCCCGACACCTGGTCGCCTGCCACCTGGTCTAGCGCGAGCCGAGGAGACGACCGCCATGGGAGAGCTGAAGACCCGCGAGGACGTTCACGCCCTGATCGCCGGCCTGACCCTGCTCGGGACCGGCGGCGGCGGCCGCCCCGAGCAGGGGCTCGACGCGCTGTTGCCCCACGTCGAATCGGGACGGCGCCTGGCGTGGGTCGACGTCGGCTCGCTTCCCGACGACGCCTGGGTCTGCTCCGTGTTCGGTATGGGCTCGATCGCGCCAAGCAAGCCGCTCACGGCCGTCGAGCGACGGCAGCTCGGCTACCCCGCGGAGTGGGTCGTGGCGAAGCCGATGGTGCGCGCGGTCCAGGAGTTGCAGGCGTACGTGGGCCGGCGGATCGATGCGATCGTCCCGTTCGAGCTCGGCGCGGGCAACACGTCGAGCCCGATGGACGCGGCGGTCCGCCTCGGCGCGGCCATCGTCGACGGCGACTGCGCCGGGCGCGCGATTCCCGAGCTCTGCCAGACGACGGCCGCGATCGCGGGCCTGCCATTCGCGCCGGGGGCGATCGCGGACCCGTGGGGCAACGTGCTCGTCGTGAAGGAGACCGCGAGCGACCTCGTGACCGAGCGGATCGGGAAGCTCATCAGTATCGCCACGAAGCTCCCGGACGTGAAGGCGCCGTGCGCCCACGCGGGCTTCCTCATGCGGGGCCGCGACCTCAAGATGATCACGGTCCGGGGCGGGATCTCGCGCGCCCTCGCCGTCGGCCGCGCGATCCACGCGGCGCGGGCCCGCTCCACGGACCCCGCCGCGGCGGCGGCCGGCGCGCTCGACGGCTGGGTGCTCTTCCGCGGGCGCATCGCGAGGAAGGAGTGGGAGAGCCGAGACGGCTACATGCTCGGCACGACCACCGTGGAGGGCGAGGGGCGGGACGCGGGCCGCACGCTGCGCGTCTGGTTCAAGAACGAGAACCACGTGACGTGGCTCGACGAGCGGCCCTGGGTGCATTCGCCCGATCTCATCATGCTGCTGGACGCCGAGACGGGCACACCGTACACGAACACCCTCCTCGCGGAGGGCGCGCGGGTGGGGGTCGTCGGCGCGCGCGCGGATGATAAGCTCAGGACGCCCGCGGCGCTCGCGCTGCTCGCGCCCCGCCACTACGGCTACGACCTGGACTGGATCCCGATCGAACACCTCATGGGAGGGCGTTGATGGCGATCATCCGGTACGTGCTGGCGAAGCTCAAGCCCGGGGTCAGCAAGGAGGACTACGAGCGCTTCGAGCGCGAGGTGGATTACGCGGTCGCCGCGAGGCTGAAAACAATCAGGTCCTATCGCACCCACCGGATCATCGAGGTCGGCGCCAGGCTCACAGGCGGGCCATGGGACTACATCGAGCGGATCGAGGTCAGCGATCGTGCCGCGTACGAGACGGAGCTCGCCATCGTCGGCAAGGAGCTGATCGACGAGCTCTACGCCAAGTATCTCGACCGTTCGTACACGACGTCGATCTGGACGGAGCTGGTCGAGCCATGAAGGGCGGCCTGCTCCTGCTCGGGATCTTAGGAGAACGCCATGACCGAAGACGCGACGCTTCTCCAGGGCAAGCTGGCGCTCGTCACCGGGTCCTCGTCGGGTGCCGGCGTGGAGATCGCGACCGCGCTGGCGCGGCGGGGTGCCCGGGTCGCCGTGCACTATCGGACGTCGCGCGCCGCCGCGGAAATGGTCGCGCGGGCGATCGGCGACGGGGGCGGGGAGGCCGCCGCCTTTCAGGCGGACATCGCCCGGGCTGACGACGTACGGCGCCTGATCGAGGAGGTAGGCGAACGGCTCGGGCCGATCAGCATCCTCGTGAATAACGCGGGCCCGTTCTGCGACACGCCGTTCACGATGCTCGCCGAGCCGGATTGGGACTACGTCATGGACGCGAACCTCAAGTCCGTGTACGTCGCCGCCCAGCAGGTCGCCCCCGAGATGGCGCGCCTGGGTTGGGGCCGTATCGTCAACGTCGGAGCGACCTCGGGGCTCGTCCGCTCGCACGGGGTCTACGGGCTCGCCAAGGCGGCGCTCTTGAGCCTCACGGAGAGCCTCGCCGTCGAGCTCGCGCCGCACATCACCGTGAACGCCGTGGTGCCGAGCCAGATCGCCGGTCCCCGGACGGACAGGATGCCGGCGTATCGGGCGGCAGCGATCGCCGCGACCCCGCTCGGCCGCCTCGTGACGCCGGGCGAGATCGCGCAGATGGTCGTCCTCCTCTGCTCGCCCGCCTTCGACTTCGTCACCGGGCGGGCGATCGTGATGGACGGCGGCCGCACGATACCCGTGTTCGCCCGGCTGAATCTCGCGGCGGGGATGGAACCGTGATTCCGAGAACCAGCTAGGAGGGGCGCATGTCGCTTCCCGCGGTGCTGCAGGCGCTCGAAGTGCTCGATTCCGCCACCGTCACCGGAGAGGAGGTCGCCGCGACCATCCGAGCGGCAGGCGTGACCGACGTGCAGGTCAAGCAGGTCGTTGGGAAGGACGGGAGCACCGACTTCCTGAGGATCACCGTGCCGGGGACGGAGGGACGGCTCGCGGGCGGCCAGGCGCCCACCCTCGGCATCATCGGCCGCCTGGGCGGCATCGGCGCCCGCCCCGAGAAGATCGGGCTCGTGTCGGACGCCGACGGCGCGGTGACGGCCGTCGCCTGTGCCCTCAAGCTCGGTCGCATGGCGCAAAAACGCGATCGCCTGCCGGGCGATGTCGTCATCTCCACTCACATCTGCCCGAATGCGCGAACCATCGCCCACCCGTCGGTGACGATGATGAACTCGCCTGTCGACATGGCGACCCTGAATCAGGAGGAGGTGCGGCCGGAGATGGAGGCGATCCTCAGTGTGGACACGACACGTGGCAACCGCGTGATCAACCACCGGGGGATCGCGATCTCGGCGACGGTCAAGGAGGGCTGGATCCTCCGTGTTGCCGAGGATCTGCTGACGCTCATGCAACAGGTCACGGGCCGCATGCCCGTGGTGTTTCCGCTGACCATGCAGGACATCACGCCGTACGGCAACGCGCTCTTCCATCTGAACTCGATCCTGCAGCCTGCCACGGCGACACGGGCGCCGGTGGTCGGCGTGGCCCTCACCGCGGAGGTGCCCGTGCCGGGCTCGGCCACTGGCGCTTCGCAGCCGGCCGACATCGAGCTGGCCGTGCGCTTCTGCCTCGAGGTCGCCAAGGCCTTCGGTCGCCGGCAGTGCCAGTTCCACGACGCGGCCGAGTGGGAGGCCATCCTGCGCCGCTACGGCTCGATGCGGCTGCTCCAGACCCCCGGGCGCGACTAGACCTCGACGCGCTCGCCGGCCCGGTACCAGCGCGGCTCGCGCCCCCGCGCGAAGGCCTTCACCCGGCCACGGCCGAGGACGATCGCCACGCCGTCTTCGACGCGCAGCACGGTGCCCTCCTCGATGCCGACGACGGGACTGCTGTGGACCACGTGATACTCGCGGATCCGCTCGTCGCGGGTCTCGCTCCCGGGCGCCATCGCGGGATCGGTCTCGAGGTAGTGCGGGTTGATGTTGAACGGCACAAGGGCGAGGGCCCCGAAGACGGTGAGGCCGACCACATTCCAATCGTTGGACGTGAGAACGCTCGGGCCCGCCACGTTGGAGCCGGCGCTCGAGCCGATGTACGGCAGACCCGTTCGCACGCGGGTCCGAATGGGATCGAGCAGGCCGCCCTCCTGGAGCCGCTTGAGCAGGGCGTAGGTGTTGCCGCCGCCGACGAAGAGCGCCTCGGCGCGCTCGAGGACGGCGAGCGGATCCGCGTCCCAGCGGAGGTGGAGGACGTGGGCTCCGCAGCCGGCGGGCGGCGCGGCCCCCAGCGCCGCGCGCGCCCGCTCGTAGTAGGCGGGCTCGTCGTACAGGTTGGCGGCCGTGACGAACACGACGCGCCGGGCGGGGCCGAGGAAGGCGGCGATCTGCCCCATGCAGTGCTCGAGAAACGGCTTTCCGGAGTTGCTGATCAAGAGGAGCCTCACGCGAGGGGTTGGTGGAGGCGGTGGGAATCGAACCCACGTCCGGAAACCCTCAGCCGCAGGCGTCTACGTCGATAGCCGATCGACTCTACAGCGTCTCGTCCCGCGGCACTCCGGTCGGCAGGATCGCCGCAGGACCAGCCTCAAGTGTCTCGCCCCTCCCCTGAGGCCAGGTTTGGGGCCAGCCACCAGAATATGGCGCCCGTTCCCGAATCCTGATGGCCCGATCCGGCGGGCGCTGACGGGTGTTAGGCCGCCAGAGCTAGCTGAGTGTCGGCAGCTATACCGTTCTCTCTATTTAACGAGGGGAGAGAAACCTCGAGACGCAGCCTGGGCCTCACTGATCCCCGTCGAAACCTGTCGCCCCCTCCTCTCGGAACCGCCGGGGCTCACCATTCGCCCCGACGGCCGGCTCGCGCGGCCTTGTCCATCTCGCGCCGGACTTCGCGCTCCCGGATGGCCGCCCGCTTGTCGTGAAGTTTGCGACCGCGCGCCAAGCCGAGCTCCACCTTCGCGCGACCGTCCTTAAAGTATAGTCGAAGAGGGACGAGGGTCAAACCCCGCTCGGCGATCTTGCCGACGAGCCGGGTGATCTCGCGCCGGTGCAGGAGGAGCTTTCGGTCGCGCTCCGGGTCGTGGTTGGCGTCGCTGCCGTGGCTGTACGGGCTGATGTGGCACCCGACGAGCCACGCCTCCTCGTTGCGGACCGTCGCGTAGGAGTCCTTGAAGGTCACCTGCCCGGCGCGGAGCGCTTTCACCTCGGTCCCGCGCAGCACGAGGCCCGCCTCGACGGTCTCGAGGATCTCGTACTCGTGCCGCGCGCGCCGGTTGGTGGCGACGGTACGGTCACTCGCGCGGGCGCTGGCTTGACTTGCCATCCTCGGACGGTATTATGACTGACGCCGCGTGGGCCGAAGTGGCGGAATTGGCAGACGCGCATGATTCAGGGTCATGTGCCCGCAAGGGTGTCGGGGTTCGAGTCCCCGCTTCGGCACCAAAGAAAATCAGATAGTTGCCGCGGCGCCCTCACGAGTCGTTACTTCATAAACGACGCTTTGTGCTGACCTTGTGCTGACGGCTGCGGAGTTCGCAAGCCGCTCGGTCTTGGCGACCTCACTGCGGAGGTGATCGGGCGAGAGATGGGCGTACCGCTGTGTCATGGTCAGGCTCGCGTGACCGAGTATTTCCTTGAGCGCCTGGAGGTTCCCACCGCGCATCACGAACCACGAGGCAAAATGGTGCCGAGTGTCGTGGAGGCGGAAGCCTTCCAGTTTGGCCTCGACCACGGCGTTCTCGAATGCGGTCCTGATGCTGCGGGTCTGGAATACCTGACCTTCACGCGGGCCAGGCAGGCTCGCCAAGGTGTCGTACACCACCTGGCGCATGGGAACCTCACGCCGCTTGCCCGACTTCGTTTGCTCCAGCCGGATGACGCCACGGCTCAGGTCCACGCGGTCCCAGGTAAGGCCGAGCATCTCGCCCTTCCGTAGGCCGGTCTCCAGGGCGATGGTGACGATCTTGGTGAGTTCCGGGTTCCTCGACTGGGCGCACGCGGCGAGCAGCCGGACTTCCTCGTCTGGCTCAAGCCAGCGGATACGCCCTTGGGGCTCCTTCTCCAGACGCATCTTGGGCACCGCCGACAGCACCCCCCACTCTTCATGAGCGAGTTGAAGGAGGTGCCGGAGGGCAGCGAGCGGACGGTTGATGGATGCAGCCGCGTAGGGCTTCCCAGTACGCGGGCAGACCGCCGAGAGCTTGTCGGCCTTCCACGTGCTGATCCGCGCCGCCGTGATGTCCATGAGCGGAGTCCTGGCGCCGAACTCCGCCTTGAATTGATTCAAGTAGAGCTTGTCGAACGCGAGGGACCTCTTCCGCGCCTTCGCCTTGAGATACTGCTCGATGGCCTCGCCGAACGTCATCAGTGCGGACGCCTTCGCCTGCTCCTGCTCGACTCCGAGCAGATACGCAGCGAGCGCCTTCTCAGCGTCTTCGCGACTCCAGGCCGAGTTCACCACCCGGACCTGTCGCACCCCATTCGGGTGAAGAATCTCTCCCGTTTTCGTGTCCCTGTGTGGGCAAGGCCGGCACGGCACCTGGAGCGTGTACCCGTGCGCGACCTTACGGACCCTGTGCCCCGTGGGTCCTCGACTTGTCCATGTTCGTTTGATGAGCTTCGCCACTTACCTCCTCCTCTCTCCCGGCCTCCTCGCCGGGTGTTGCGCACTGAAGCACGCCCTCGTGAACATGACGACGGTCCGCTCTTGCGAGGGCGATGGCATCATAACTCTGCTTGCTAGGAGCTGCGCTCGTCGAGGTAGTTCGAGAGGCAGTCGCGCTCGATCGCGATTATGCAGAATCCCTCGCGCACGATCATGACGGCGGCGGACGCTCCCCTCTCCGCAATGACGAAGCCCACGGTCAGCACAAGATCAGGACACGAGTGCCCTACGTTTGGCTGCCGGCGTGGTCTCGCGTGGTCTTACGCGGCACAGTTGCTTGTCCACCAATCCCACGCGGCCTTCCCTGCCCTTGCTCCCGGTCACGGAGCCAGCGGAGGAGGCGCTCGCGTGGGAACCGCATCAGCCCGGGCAGGCGCAGCACGGGAAGGGTGGGATCTCTCTTGGCAAGACGATACACCGTCGGAGCCGACACCCGCAGGACCTCGGCGACCTCGTCGACTGTGAGGTATTCCTGTCCTCCGTCGAGGACCTCTGTCTTGCTCTCGGGATGGCTCAGAGCCGCGGTTCCGGCGGTCCGAGGGATCTTTCCCAGGTCAGTGTCTGGGATGCGAGCTCCGTTCACTTGGAGGCCCCTCTCTCGCGTCCGGGCTCGGGGCCCGGTCCGAAACCCTTCCTCCACCTAAAACTCACGTCCTGGGGCTGGGAAGTGATGATTTGTGCGGGCACGGAATCAAGATTCTCGGCCCGTCCTGCCTATTCCACTCCACCGTTTCACTCGGACAACCTCGCGACCTCCCTCCGGCGCAGCGGTCTCCGATGGGCGTTCGCGATCACCGCCGCGCCGTTCTATGGCCGGGAGCTAGAAACATGCCAGGGCCGGTCGGGGAAGCTCCGCCGACCACAAGTCCTCACCGGCAAAGTGCTCTGCTCGACGAGATCAGGATCATGCCTCCTTCCGGCGTCGTGGGAGACCGCGGTGTTTCGCAGCGCCTCCGCCTCGAAACGCACCATCTGGGGTTCTCATACCTTCCCGGCGCCGGCGGGACGGTCGGGTGGCTGTTCAGCACCGGTTTGCCGCAAAGACAAAGACGTAGCACGCCTCGTGACGGAGACCGTGAAGGGTCGGCGGGCGCCGGCGCCCGACTTGCCCCGTGAGCGCGCCATGGCTCATCACGAAGGTCGACGCCCGAGCTGGTCCCAGAAGAAATCTGCGGCGGGCTGATGACGAGATAGGCGAGACGAGGAGGGGAAGCGAGGCGGAGAGGAAGAGGGAGACGGCAAGATAAAGCGGAGGGCCGGACGGTCCCTAAGTCCGCGCGGCTATTGATCGGCGCACGGCCCTCTGGGGGCGCAGACGCAATCAGCCATTTCAGCGCGAGGGCCGTATGGGGGCCGTGGCCAGAGGGGGGAAGCGGGACCCGCGATGGTTCATTAGCGTGTCGTCGACGCGTACTTCGCCTGATACCGCGAGCGGCTCGGCGCGGCGATTGACCTGTGGCCGCTCATCGTCGAGCTGCCGTGCTCGTTCGTGACCCAGGATCGTGCCTTGAGGCGGGCCCGCGGCGGGTCCAGAACGGGTCCGGCGGCAGCTTTACCTCAGACGCGACGGAAGTCGTCCCGCTTCAGGCGAAGTTGTGAAGTACTCCGCTCGTGGGTACTTCGAGCTCTTAGAGCTATGGTGGCGCTCTCGGCGCCGCCGCTGGTGTCTCTCGGACGTGCCAGGCGCGCTCGCGAAGAACAACCGCAACAAAGGCGGAAACTACCGCGTGTGGAATCGCTGGGTTCGTATGACGACGGCGTGTAACATTGCACTCAACATGGACGCTGGCCGGCGTTGCTTCGCGCCACTAACCGACGCTAGCACTGACGCTCTTCGAAGGAACCGAAGGCGAACGTCTACGACAGCTCGTGCAGAAGCGAATCACGGCCTTGGCGGATCTTCGTAACAATGCGGATCACGGACACTTCGATGAGTTTCGGTCGGAGGACACCGAAGACATGGTGAAGTGGGTGAAGAGGTTTGGCGCGGATTACTTGCAATAAGGTGGCTGACTCACCGATGAGTCCGACGGACGCCTACGGCGTCCGCAGCTGCTTAGCACGTTAGCGGCTCGATCGCGATGATAACGCGGTAATGAAATTCGAATGGGACCCGCAGAAGGCTGCGCGCAACCGAGCCAAGCACGGGGTCTCCTTCGAAGAGGCGGCTACGGTCTTCGGCGATCCGTTGGGTCGCATTGTAGACGATCCGCGGCACTCTCGTGGTGAGCAGCGTTACGTGCTGCTTGGTCACTCGCGGAGGCAGCGTCTCGTAGCCGTGATGTTCACCGAACGAGGCGAAGCGGTCAGAATCATCAGCGCGCGGCGCGCGACACGCCAGGAGCGAAAGGATTATGAGGAAGGCAAAGACTAGGATAGCAGGGGGCCGAGGGGGCAACGATATTCTCCCCGAGTACGACTTCAGCCGAGGCCGCCGGAACAAGTACGCGGCCCGCTACGCCGAGGGCAGCAATGTCGTTTTGCTAGACCGCGACGTCGCAGCTGTTTTTCCGAACGCGTCGGAGGTCAACGCTGCTCTCCGCGCGTTGGCCGGCGTGATCCGACGGTATCGGACGCCGCGGGCCCGCGCGCGACGGAGCGCCTAAACTTCCGTCTCCCAGGCGACGCAGATCGGATTAATCTTGACCGCCCTCAGTGATAAGCGGTGATCTTCACCTTCCACGGGCCGCGCTGTCCCTCGGCCCGCACTATTCGGTAGTTCTGGCCCAATCGGGCTCGGAGGGAGGCTCCACGCGCACGTGGAAGTGGGAACGGTTCGCCGCCGGCGACGACCCAAGCATGCTCCGTCGTCGTACTGTAATCGCCGCCCGTCGCGATCTGGGCGTCAGTGACGCACGACAGTGCGAGCGGGAGCGGCCTGAGGAAGTTCTGGACTGTCTTCCGTGGTGTGGAGCCAGCCACCCGAAAGGGCGGTGATTACCGGGCGAGTGGGAGGAGCATGGCGACCCGCACAACCTCCGGGCGGTCGGCGCGCTTAGCGTAACGCCCCGCCTTCCATCGCCGGATAAACGTCTCCCCCGACACGCCCAGTTCTGCGCGCGCGCGCCGGTCGAGCAAGGCAAAGCCTTCGCTCCGGCTCAACGTCCGAATCTTTGGGAGACCGTCTCTCGAGGCCATGTGAGTCACCGTCAGCGACTATACCAAAAGGCGTGGAAAGACCGCCAAGAGTCCCTGGCAAGATCGGCAGTCGCTTTGCTCACTGGAGAGTTCAGGTTTCCGGCCACACTGGCCAAGCCACCGGAAGCAACGCCCAACGCGACCGCCTAACGCGGAGGCGTCGGAACACGGAGAACAGCAATGTCCGAACAAGAGAATTCGCAACTCGCCCGTGCTCTCTTCGACATCTGGAATGCCCACGACCCCGAGCGCTATGTGAAGCTTCTGGACGAGAAATATCCCCGCGACGATGACGGGCCGTGAGGCGGCCCGCGAGTTCATGAGGAGGTACGTGAGCGCCTTCCCCGATCTCCACTTCCAGATCAACCAGATGCTCCCCAGCGGTGATTTCGTCGTGACCCAATGGACAGCCACGGGGACGCACCGTGGCGAACTCATGGGAATTCCCGCGACGAACCGACGCGCCACGATTCGGGGCTGCACGGTTGTCGAGATCTGGAACGGCGAGTTGACTCACGATTGGATCTATTGGGATACGGGGACTCTGCTCAAACAGCTCGGCGTGCTTCCAAGCCCGAAATAGGCGAAGAGCCAATGGAAGACACCTGCGCCGACTCCGCCGCCTCTCGTGAGCCAACTCGGCGCAGGCGCGGTCGCGTAGTTGAGTCCTCGCTGGTCGGTCGACCTCACCCCCACGCCCAGCACTTGCTGCGGAACGGGCACCCCTGAGGTCGGTGTGCCTCTGCGTAGTTGTCTCCACGTCGACGACCACGAGCGATACGCGAAGTTCGGCGGAGTGAGCGAGCGTGATGTAAGTCAAAACCCTGCTGCCCGACGACCCCTTGATTCCAGAAACCTAGGTCTTTCGCTGACAACGCCGGCGCGATAGTCTCCTGGCACCGTCTCGACTCGCCCCGATCTACCGGGAGGGCACCATGAAGTGTAGCAAGTGCCAGCAGGAGAACCCTCCCGGATCGAATTTCTGCGTTGGCTGCGGCGCACGGCTGGGCTCGGCCTGCGCCTCCTGTGGTATGGAGTTATCCGCCGGGTCGCGGTTCTGCAACAGGTGTGGCGCCCCAGTCCAGGCTGAGACCAGAGCTTCGCCGCGTTTCGCTTCCCCGGAGGCCTACACTCCCAAGCACCTCGCCGAGAAGATCCTCACCTCGCGTAGCGCCCTCGAAGGCGAGCGCAAGCTGGTCACTGTGCTGTTCGCCGACCTCAAAGGCTCGATGGAGCTGCTCGCCGACCGCGACCCTGAGGAGGCCCGCAAGATCCTCGACCCGGTGCTCGAACGGATGATGGAGGCCGTCCACCGCTACGAGGGGACCGTAACCCAGGTGATGGGCGACGGGATCATGGCGCTGTTCGGCGCACCGGTGGCCCACGAAGATCACGCCGTGCGCGCCTGCTATGCCGCTCTCCGGATGCAGGAGTCACTGAGGCGCTACACGGACGACGCGCGCCGCACGCCCGGCGTGGAGGTGCAGATCCGGGTCGGCCTCAACTCCGGGGAGGTCGTTGTCCGCGCGGTCGGCAGCGATCTCCGCATGGACTACACCGCCGTGGGCCAGACGACCCACCTCGCGGCCCGGATGGAACAGCTGGCGCCGCCCGGGACCGTCCGACTGACCGGCGAGGCCGTACGGCTGGCCGAGGGGTATATCGAGGCGAGGTCGCTCGGGCCCATCCCCGTGAAGGGCCTCTCGCACCTGATCGAGGTCTTCGAGTTGACGGGCGCCGGGACTGCTCGGACACGGCTGCAGGCGGCGGCCCTCCGGGGCCTCACGCGTTTTGTCGGCCGCGACGCCGAGGTGGAGCACCTGCGCCGGGTGCTCGGCCAAGCCGGCGCTGGCCGCGGCCAGGTGGGCGCTATCGTCGGCGAGGCCGGGGTGGGCAAGTCCCGCCTAGTCTACGAGTTCACCCACTCCCACCGGGTCCAGGACTGGCTGATCCTAGAGGCCTCCTCGGTCTCCTACGGCACGGCCGCCAGCTACCTGCCCGTGACCGCACTGCTCAAGGGCTACTTCAAGATCGGCAACCGCGACGACCACCGGGAGATGCGTGACAAGGTGCTCGGGCGGGTGCTCGGCTTGGACCAGGCGCTCGAACCCCTGCTGCCCCCGCTCCTCGCTCTCCTCGATATGCCGGTCGAGGACCCCGCCTGGCAGGCGCTCGACCCACCCCAGCGCCGCCAGCGTATCCTCGACGCGGTCAAGCGCCTGCTACTGCGGGAGAGCCAGCGGCA
>Ga0209469_1000513_pt1 | contig 23475 bp, 26 predicted proteins | sample GraSoiAngelo_123_FD_185880 | JGI IMG/M metagenome (GOLD analysis project Ga0209469, IMG submission 185880) | Grasslands soil microbial communities from the Angelo Coastal Reserve, California, USA - 14_0927_02_40cm (SPAdes) (version 2) | ecosystem: Environmental > Terrestrial > Soil > Grasslands ... | reverse complement strand
CCTTCAAGACATCGCCCGCGCGCAGGGTGGGCTGCTCTTCGGCTGGATCCCGAAGTGGGGGATCGTCACGCAGCCGCTCGCCTTCATCCTGTTCCTCACCGCCGGCATCGCGGCCACCAAGCGGATCCCCTTCGACATGCCGGAGGGCGAGTCGGAGATCATCGGCTACTTCGTCGAGTACAGCGGGATGAAGTTCGGCATGTTCGCGATGGCGGATTTTCTGGAGACGGTGGTGGTGGCGGGGCTCACGACGTCGCTCTTCCTCGGCGCCTGGCAGGTGCCGTACCTCTACGACACCGGCTTCCGGTTCCCCTGGGGGAGCAGCCTCGGGCTTCCACACCTCCTGGTGGCGCTGCTCCAGGTCGGCGCGTTCTCGTTCAAGGTCGTCGTGATGATCTTCATCATGATGCTGATCCGGTGGACGCTGCCGCGCTTCCGCTACGACCAGGCGATGCGGCTCGGCTGGCTCGGGCTCTTCCCGCTCTCGATCCTGAACATCGTGCTGACGGGGGCCGTGCTGCTCGCGTGGGGGTCGCGCCCGTGAAGACCGGCCAGCGCTTCTACCTGCGAGAGGTGCTCGCCGGCCTCGTGCTGACCGGGCACCACTTCTTCGCCAACATGGGCAAGCACATCGCGCACGCGCTCGGCCGCAAGGACGCGCGCGGCGCCGTCACCATCCAGTACCCGGAGGAGCGACGGCCGTACTCGCCGCGCCTGCGGTCGCTGCACCGGCTCGTGCGCCGCGAGGACGGCTCGCCGCGCTGCGTGGCCTGCATGATGTGCGAGACGGTGTGCCCGGCGCGCTGCATCTACATCGTCGCCGACGAGCACCCGAACCCCGAGATCGAGAAGATGCCCTCGCGCTTCGACATCGACCTCGGCAAGTGCGTATTCTGCGGCTTCTGCGTGGAGGCGTGCCCCGAGGACGCCATCCGCATGGACACCGGCATCCTGGAATTCTCCTCGTACAGCCGGCTCGGCATGATCTACACGAAGGAGATGCTGCTGGCGCTCGAGCCCGCGGGGCCCGACGGCGTGCCGCGCTCGCCCGTTCCCATCCCGGCCGACCGGACGGTGTGATGGGCCCCGTCGCGTTCGTGCTCATCGCGGGGGTGGCGGTCGGCTCCGCCCTCGGCCTCGTGTTCAAGCGCAACCCGATCCACGGCGCGCTCTTCCTCGTCGTCAACCTCGGCTCGGTGGCCGCGCTCTACCTGACGCTCGGCGCGCAGTTCCTGGCCGCCGCCCAGGTCATCGTCTACGCCGGCGCCATCATGGTGCTCTTCGTGTTCGCGATCATGGTGCTGATCCCGGGCAAGGAGGAGACGGGCCCGGATCCGCGACGGGCGTACCGGGTGCTCGCGCTGCCCGTCGGCGCGGTGCTGCTGGCGCTGCTGGTGGCCGTGGTGGCGGCGGGCGCGCGCGGACGGGCGCCGGCGGCCACGGCGGCGCCGGACGGCGTGGAGGCGATCGCGCGGCTGCTGTTCACCGACTACCTGTTTCCGTTCGAGCTGACGTCGGTGCTCCTGCTGGCCGCGATGGTCGGCGTAATTCTGTTATCGCGCCGGCGGGAGGGTTAGGTCGTGGCGCCGGAGTCCTGGTACCTGGCGCTCTCGGCCGTGCTGTTCTGCATCGGCGTGGTCGGCGTCATCGTGCGCCGCAACCCGCTGGTGATCTTCATGTCGATCGAGGTGATGCTCAACGCCGCGAACCTCGCGTTCGTGGCCTTCGGCCACCGGCTGGGCACGGCCGACGGGCAGGCCGTCGTGTTCTTCGTGATGGCGGTGGCCGCCGCGGAGGTGGCGGTGGGCCTGGCCATCATCGTCGCCATCTTCCGCCTGCGCCGTCGGCTCTTCGGTGGACGATTTGAGCCTGATGCGCTGGTAGTGCGAGCCGCAGCACGTCGCGGGGCTGGGGCCCCGCCGTGCGAGGCGAGCATATGATAGAGAACTAGGGGCAGGGGGTAGGGAATGGCCAAGGCGATGACTCAGAAGGCGGCGCCGGGGCTCGGGCTCGACGCCGACCTCGCGCGCAAGCTTCTGCGCGACATGCTCCTCATCCGCCGCTTCGAGGAGAAGGCGGCGGAGGCCTACGCCCTCGGCAAGATCGGCGGGTTCCTCCACCTCTCCATCGGCGAGGAGGCGGTGGCCGCCGGCGCCACCTCGGTCCTCCGGCCCGACGACTACGCGATCTCGACCTACCGCGAGCACGGTCACTGCCTCATCAAGGGCTCCGATCCCCGCCGCGTGATGGCCGAGCTGTTCGGGCGCGTCGACGGGCTCAGCAAGGGCAAGGGCGGCTCGATGCACCTGTTCGACAAGGAGCACAACTTCCTCGGCGGCCACGCCATCGTCGGCGCCCACCTGCCGATCGCCGCCGGCGTGGGCTTCGCCATCAAGTATCGCGGGGGCGACCAGGTGGTCCTGTGCTACTTCGGCGACGGCGCGGTGCCCGAGGGCGAGTTCCACGAGGCCCTGAACCTCGCCGCCCTCTGGAAGCTGCCCGTCATCTGGCTCTGCGAGAACAACCGCTACGCCATGGGCACCTCGCTCGAGCGCGCGCTGGCCCAGACGGAGATCTGGAAGTTCGGCGAGACGTACGGGATCCCGTCCGAGCCGGTGGACGGCATGGACGTCCTGGCCGTACGCGCCGCCGTCGGGCGCGCGGTCGAGCGCGCGCGGCGCGACAAGACGCCGGCGCTCCTCGAGGTGCGCACCTACCGCTTCCGCGGCCACTCCATGCGCGATCCGGCCGGGGCCGTGTACCGCACCAAGGAAGAGGTCGAGCGCGAGAAGCTGCGCGACCCGATCCTCCTCTTCCGCGACCGCGTGCTGAAGCCCGGCGTGCTGTCCGAGGACGACGTGAAGAAGATCGAGAAGGACGTCAACGACCTCGTGGACGAGGCGGTGGCCTTCGCCGACGCCTCGCCGGAGCCGCCGGCCTCCGAGCTCTTCACCGACATCTTCAAGGAGAGCGCCTGAGATGGCGGTGATGACCTACCGCGAGGCCCTGAACCTCGCGCTGCGCGAGGAGCTCACGCGCGACCCCAACGTCTTCGTCATCGGCGAGGAGGTCGGGCTCTACGAGGGCGCCTACAAGGTCACCCAGGGGCTGCTCAAGGAGTTCGGGCCCAAGCGCATCGTGGACACGCCGATCGCGGAGTCGGGTTTCACGGGCGTCGGCATCGGCGCGGCCATGGTGGGGCTGCGGCCGGTGGTCGAGATGATGACGTTCAACTTCGCGCTGCTGGCCCTGGACCAGATCGTCAACTCGGCGGCGAAGCTCCACTACATGTCGGGCGGCCAGTACAACGTGCCGCTCGTCATCCGCGGTCCCGGCGGCCCCGCGCACCAGCTCGCCGCGCAGCACTCGCAGTCGATGGAGGTGTACTTCTACCACGTGCCGGGGCTCAAAGTCGTCCGACCCTCCACGCCGATGGACGCCAAGGGCCTGTTGAAAGCTGCGATCCGCGACGACAACCCGGTGATCTTCATCGAGTCCGAGACGCTCTACAACGTGAAGGGCGAGGTGCCGGAGGATCCCGACTTCGTGATTCCGCTCGGCCAGGCCGTCGTGCGCCGCGAGGGCACCGACGTCACCGTCGTCGCCTACATGGGCATGATGTACCGCGCGATGGAAGCCGCCGAGGAGCTCGCCAAAGACGGGATCTCCGTGGAAATCGTCGATCCCCGGTCCTTGCAACCCCTCGACACCGCGACGATCATCGGCTCCGTGCGCAAGACGCACCGCGCGGTGGTCGTCGAGGCCGGCGCCGGCTTCGCGGGCATGGGCTCGGAGATCGCCACCGAGATCACCGAGGAGGCGTTCGACGACCTCGACGCCCCTGTGCTGCGCGTCACCGGCGCTCAGGCGCCGATGCCCTACGCGCGCAACCTCGAGCGCGCCAAGACGCCGACCAAAGAGAAGATCGCGGACGCGATCCGTCGCGTCTGTTACGCCAACGGGAGCCGCTGACCATGCCCGTGACCAAGGTCGTGATGCCCAAGCTGTCGGAGCAGATGGAGAGCGGCAAGATCATCAAGTGGCTCAAGAAGGAAGGCGACCGCGTCCAGAGCGGAGACATCCTCGCCGAAGTGGAGACGGACAAGGCCGACGTCGAGATGGAGGCGTTCGGCTCCGGTGTGCTGCGCAAGATCCTCGTGGCGGCCGGCAACAAGGCGCCGGTGGGCTCGTTGATCGGCGTCATCGCCGAGGAGAACGACGACATCGGCGCGGTCGTCGCGCAGGCCGGTTCGGGCGCGCCGGCGGCGGCGGCGAGTGAGGCGAAGGCGCCGAGCGGTGCCAAGCCCGGCATGGCCGACCGACCGGCGGCGGTGCCGCCGCAGCCGAAGAGCGAGGATCCGGCGGCACGCAAGCCGTCGCCGAGCACGGGTTCGGAATCGCCGGGTAGCCGGCGCGTGCAGGACGCCGTCGCTGCGGCGTCGGTTCCGCAGCCGAGCGGTGACGGCGGGCGCGTGAAGGCCTCGCCGCTCGCCAGGAAGATCGCCGCGCAGTCGGGCGTCGATCTCAAGCTCATCCAGGGCAGCGGGCCCGGCGGTCGCATCGTGCGCCGTGACGTCGAGGCCGCGTCTACCGCGCCGGCGGCGGCCGCGGTGGCTGCGGCGCCCGCGCTGCGGCCCGTGGCGCAGCCCGCGGCGGCCGGCGCCGAGTACGAGGACCTGCCGCTCAGCCCGATGCGCTCGGCCATCGCCCGGCGGATGCCGCTCAGCAAGGCACCGGTCCCGCACTTCTACGTCACGTCGGAAGTCGCCATGGACCGCGCGTGGGAGCTGCGCGAGGAGCTCAACGGCCTCGAGGGCCAGCCGAAGATCTCGGTCAACGACTTCATCATCCGCGCCTGCGCGCTGACGCTGCTCCAGCATCCCGGCGTGAACGCGTCGTTCCAGGGCGAGTCGATCCGCGTGTTCCACCGCGTCCACATGGGCATCGCGGTCGCGCTGGAGGAGGGGCTCATCACGCCCGTCCTGCGCGACGTGCACGCCAAGCCGCTCGCCCAGATCGCCGTCGAGGCGCGCGATCTCGCCGAGCGCGCGCGGCAGCGCAAGCTGCGCACGCAGGAGCTGTCGGGCGCGACCTTCTCGATCTCCAACCTCGGCATGTTCGACGTGCGGGACTTCTCGGCCATCATCAACCCGCCGGAGGGCGCGATCCTCGCCGTCGGCTCCGTGCGCCGTGTGCCCGTGGTGAGCGACGAGGGCCTCGGCGTCGGCCGCCGCATGGCCCTGACGATCTCGTGCGACCACCGCGTGATGGACGGCGCAATGGGCGCGCGCTTCCTGCAGGACGTCAAGAAGCTCCTGGAAGAGCCGCTGCGGCTCCTGGTATGACGACCATGGTCCGCCCGAACGTCGGGCCCCGGAGCCCTGCGAAGGGGCCCCGACGGTGAATCAGTTCGATGTCGTCGTCGTCGGCACCGGACCCGGAGGCTACGTGTCCGCCATCCGCGCGGCCCAGCTCGGATTGTCGGTGGCGACGGTCGAGGACGACCGCCCCGGCGGCGTCTGCCTGAACTGGGGCTGCATCCCGACCAAAGCGCTCCTGCGCAACGCCGAGGTCGTGCACCTGTTCGAGAAGGCCGCGGACTTCGGCATCACGATCGACAGGTTCCAGGCGGACTACGCGGCCGCGGTCAAGCGCAGTCGCAGCGTGGCCGACCGCATGGCCAAGGGCGTGGAGTTCCTCTTCCGCAAGAACAAGATCACGCTCTTTCCCGGCACCGGCTCGCTCACGTCGAAGAACGTCGTCGAGGTGAAGGGCGAGGACGGCGCCTCGACGCTGGAGGCCGGGCGCGCGGTGATCCTGGCCACGGGCTCCGAGCCCAAGTCGCTGCCCGGCGTGACCATCGACGAGAAGACGGTGATCTCGTCGAACGGCGCCGTCCGCAACGAGGCGAAGCCGAAGTCCATCGTCGTCATCGGCGCCGGCGCCGTCGGCGTGGAATTCGCCGACGTCTACCGCTCGTACGGCGTGGAGGTCACGCTGCTGGAGGCGCTGCCGCGGATCGTCCCCCTCGAGGACGAGGAGGTCAGCACGCAGCTCACGCGCAGCCTCTCGCGCCGCGGCATCACGATCAAGACCGGCGCGAAGGTGAGCGCGGTGAAGCCGGGCGGCGCGGGCGCGGTGATCGACACCGACGGCGGCAAGCTCGAGGCCGAGCAGGTGCTGATGGCCGTCGGCCGCGGCGCGCGCACGAAGGGGGTCGGCCTGGAGGCGCTCAACATCGCGCTGGAGCGCGGCTTCGTCAAGGTCTCGCCGACCATGGAGACCTCCGTGAAGGGCGTCTACGCGATCGGCGACATGGCGGGCGCACCGCTGCTCGCGCACAAGGCGATGGCCGAGGGCGTCGTGGCGGCCGAGGCGATCGCCGGGAAAAGCCCGCGGCCCGTGGACTACGGCAACGTCCCCTCGTGCACCTACTGCCGGCCCCAGATCGCCTCGATCGGGCTCACGGAGGCGAAGGCCAGGGAAGGCGGCCGCGAGCTCGCCGTCGGCAAGTTCCCGTTCACGGCCAACGGCAAGGCGGTGGCCCTGGGTGACACCGAGGGCTTCGTCAAGGTCGTCGCCGACAAGAAGACGGGCGAGCTGCTCGGCGTGCACATCATCGGCCCCGAGGCCACGGAGATGATCCACGAGTTCGCGGTGGGCCGCACGCTGGAGGCGACGCTCGAGGAGATGATGCACACCATCCACGCGCACCCCACGCTCTCCGAGGCCGCGCTCGAGGCCACGCTGGCCGCCCTCGGCCACGCCATTCACATCTAATCTCGGAGGGGGGCTTCGCCCCCCTTCCGACGGTCGTCGCGCGCCTTGCGGCGCGCTCCTCCCTGCCTCCCCCCAGAACTCGATTGCGCCGGCAAAGCCGGCGCTCGAACCGGCGCGAGGCACGACATCGGCATCGGTCTTCGCGTAAACTCCTGGCGATGGACTTCGAGCTGACCTCAGAGCAGCAGGCGCTGTGCCGGCGGGCACGCGACCTCGCCGACCGTGCGTTCGCCGAGCGCGCCGCGCGCTGGGACGCCAGCGAGGAATACCCGTGGGAGAACGTGAAGGATCTCGCGGCCGCCGGCTTCATGGGGATGACCGTCCCCGAGGCCTTCGGCGGCGGGGGCCGGCCGCTGCTCGACGTGATCCTCGTCATCGAGGAGATCGCGCGCGCGTGCGGCATCACCGGGCGCATCGTGGTCGAGGGAAATCTGGGGACGGTCGGCGCCCTCAACGCGTACGGCAGCGAGGCGCAGAAGCGGCGGTGGTTTCCGTGGGTGCTGGAGGGCGAGAAGCCGGCCATCGCGATCAGCGAGCCGGCCGCCGGCTCCGCCGCCACCGACATGGAGACGCGCGTCGAGGAGACGCCGACCGGCTACCGGATCCACGGTCACAAGTGCTGGATCACCGGCGCCGGGACCTCACGCCTCTACCTGGTCTACGGGCGCTTCGGCGGGCGCGCGGGCGCGGAGGGCATCGGCGGCGTCTTCGTCGAGCGCGACACGCCCGGCTTCCGCATCGGACGCCGCGAACTCATGATGGGCCTGCGCGGGATCCCCGAGGGCGAGCTGCACTTCGAGGGCTGCGCGGTCCCGCGCGACAATCTCCTCGTCGGTCCCGGCGACGGCTTCAAGAAGCTGATGGCCGCCTACAACGGCCAGCGCCTCGGCGCGGCCACCGTCGCGCTCGGGCTCGCCCAGGGCGCGTACGAGAAGGCCCTCGCCTACGCGACGGCGCGCAAGCAGTTCGGCCGGCCCATCGGCGACTTCCAGGGCATCCGCTGGAAGCTCGCGGACATGGCGATCAAGATCGACGCCGCGCGCCTCATGATCCACCGTGCGGCCGCGCGCGCCGGCCACCGCTTCCCCGACGCGCTGGAGGCGGCGAAGGCCAAGACGTTCGCCGCGGAGACGGCGCAGCAGGTGACGAGCGAGGCGCTGCAGATCCACGGCGCGGCCGGCTACGGCCGCACGCTGCCGCTCGAACGGATGATGCGCGACGCGCGCATGTTCGCGATCGGCGGCGGCACGCTCGAGATGATGCGCAACCTCGTCGCCGACCGCATCCTCGGCTCGCACGTCGACTGGCGGCGCGCCTGATGACGTTGGGGGGCCCCGATATGGCGAGGTGCCGCGTAACGTTTGCACCCGCGCGGCGTTTGACGTATTGCTAGTGATTCGATGAGACAGCCCGCGTCGCGCTTGCACCCGTTGCTGATGATCGGTGTCCTTCTGCCGCTGCTGCTCGTCGGCGCCACGGTCGCGCACACGCACGACGGCGCCGGCATCGGGCTCTACAACCAGGAGCACGATCTCGTGCTGATGGGCGCGCTCGGGTCGGTGGCGCCGCTGCCGGCCCTCGTCGTCGCCGTCGCCCTCGTCGTCGTTGCCCTGGTCGTCTCCGCGGCTCCCGTCGCCGTCGACTCCTCGACGCGCCGGCTCGAAGTCTCGCGCGCGCCTCCGACCGCCTAGCTCCCCTCGCTCCGTCGTCGTCTCGTCGCGCCCCGTCGGGCGCGGACCACTTTCGTTCCTGGGGAGGACAGCATGCGTGCATCGGGGATCGTCGTCGTCGCGCTCCTCGTCGTGCTGATCGCGACGCCCGCGCTCGCGCAGGACGCCGGCGCGCTGCGCCGCGAGATCGAGCAGCTTCGCAAACAGCTCGAAGGCTTGACCGAGCGGCTGCAGCGCCTGGAGGCGCAGCCGGCGCCGCAACCTGTCGCGCCGCCGCCGGTCGCCCAGCCGGCGCCGCCCGGAACGATGCAGCAGCGCGGACCGGGGGGTGGCACCGGCCTCAGCGCTGAGGAGCTGCTCCGGCCGCGCCAGCCGTTCGCGCTCTACCAGCAACGCGGCTCGGGCCAGCTGCTCTTCGACATGGGCATCGCCGGCGACTTCGTCGCCAGCGTCACCCAGCGCAACGTCGCCAAGGCGAATGGCGGAACGTTCGCGGGCCAGGAGAACCGCTTCTTCCCGCGCGAGGTGGAGCTGGAGCTGTTCGGCCAGATCGATCCGTACGCACGCGGCGAAGTCCGGATCGAAGCCGGTGAGGAGGCGCCGGGCGCCGAGACCTCGGTCCACCTCGCCGAGGCGACGCTCACGCTGCTGACGCTGCCCTACGGCACGCAGGTCAAGATGGGCCAGATGCGCACCCGTTTCGGCTGGTCGAACCAGATCCACGAGCACGACCTGCCGTGGATCGACCGGCCCAACGTGCTCAGAAACTTCTTCGGCGGCGAGGGAGTCACGGAGAAAGGCGTCGAGGTCACGATCGTCCCCGACCTGCCGTTCTATCTGGAAGGCCTCGTCGGCGTCTTCAACGGCGACAACGAGACGGCGTTCGGCCGCGGCTCGCTGCGCGATCCGCTGCTGACGGCGCGCCTGCGGACCTTCTTCGAGCTGACCGACACGCAGGCGATCCAGCTCGGGATCTCCGGGGCCAGCGGCCAGACGCCGGGCGAGTTCCGGAGCACGTTCGCCGGCGCCGACGCGCGCTACAAATTCCGGCCGGAGAGCTGGCTGCACCCGCTCGTGACGCTCACCGCCGAGGCCATCTACGGAATCCGGAAGATCGAGGTCCTCGACGAGACCGGCACCACCGGGCCAGAGGGACGCACGCGCGACCGCTTCGGCTGGTATGCGGGCCTGGAAGTCCAGCCATGGCGCCGCTGGGCGGGCGGCGTGCGTTACGACTGGTCGCAGTTCGCGCTGATGCCCGGGCGCGAGTGGGCGGTCGAGCCGTACATCACGTTCTGGCCCTCGGAGTTCCTGCGCTTCCGGCTCGCCTACAAGCGCACCGAGCGCGACCGGTCGGTGGACTTCGCCGGCAACGGCGGCAGCGCGCGGATCGCGGACGAGGTGTTGTTCCAGGGCACGTTCATCCTCGGCGCCCACCCGGCGCATCCATTCTGAGGGAGGCGAGGCGCATGGCACGCTCGATCACCACGCTCGTCCTGGCAGCCCTGAGCGTCGGGCTCACGTTCGGCGGCGCCGACGCCGCCGACAAGGTCCGGGTCGTCACCACGATCCCGGACCTCAAGTCGCTCACCGAGGCGGTCGGCGGCGACCTCGCCGACGTCGAGTCGCTGACCCGCGGCACGCAGAACTTCCACGAGGCCGAGGTGCGGCCGAGCATGATGCTCAAGCTGCGGAAGGCCGACCTGCTCATCGAGAATGGCGTCGAGCTGGACTCGTGGGTGGACGTCGCCGTCAACGGCGCCAACAACCCGAACATCGTGCGCGGCGCGCGGGGACGCATCGAGATCTCGCGCGGCATCCCGCTGCTCGAGGTGCCCTCCACGCGCGTCGACCGCTCGATGGGCGACGTGCACCCGCTCGGCAACCCGCACTTCTCGCTCGATCCGGGGCTGGCGCCGATCATCACGCAGAACATCCTCGACGGCCTCGTCCGGATCGCCCCGCAGCACCGCGCGGCATTCGAGAAGAACCGCGCGGCCTTCCTCGCGAAGGTCGACGAGCAGATGGCGCGCTGGACGAAAGCGATGGAGCCGATGCGCGGCGCGAAGGTCGTGGCCTATCATCCGAGCTTCATTTATTTCGTGACGCGCTTTGGCCTCACGCAAGTCGGTACGGTCGAGGACCGGCCGGGCATCCCGCCCTCGCCCCAGCATCTCGTCAACCTCATCCATCAGATGAGGGAGGACCGCGTCAAGGCGATCCTCGTGGAGCCGTGGAACGACATCAAGCTCGCCACGCGCGTCGCCGAGGAAGCCGGGGCGAAAGCCCTCGTCATGGCCTCGGCGGTCGGGGCGGTGAAGGGCGCCGACAATTACCTCGCCGCCATCGACTACAACGTCACCGCACTGGTGAACGCGCTACGATAGCTGCGCATGGTCTTCGACCTGTTCGCGATCCTCTGGGCTCCGTTCCTCATGTGCCTGGTGCTCACGGGGATCCACGCCTATCTCGGTGTCCACGTGCTCGCCCGCGAGGTCGTGTTCGTGGACATCGCGATGGCGCAGATCGCCGCCCTCGGTGCGACCGCGGCATTCCTGCAGGGGTACGAGATCGAGCAGTGGGAATCGTACGCGTACAGTCTCGCGGCCACGCTGCTCGGCGCCCTCGTGCTCTCGATCACGCGGAGCCGCCGGCGTAACGTCTCGCAGGAGGCGGTGATCGGCATCGTCTACGCGGTGTCCTCGGCGGCGGCCGTCCTGCTGGCCGATCGCGCGCCGCACGGCGCCGAGCAGGTCCGCACGATGCTCGTCGGCAACCTGCTCGCCGTGCGGCCGTTCGAGGTCGGCAAGGTCTTCATCCTCTATTCTCTCGTCGGGCTCATGCACTGGTTCTGTCGCCGGCCGTTCCTGCTCATCTCGACGGACCCGCGCGCCGCCTTCGAGGCGGGCTGGCGTGTCCGGCTGTGGGACTTCTTCTTCTACGCGTCGTTCGGCGTGGTGGTGGCGAGCTCGGTACGGATCGCGGGGGTGCTGCTCGTGTTCTCCTACCTGATCGTGCCCGCGCTGGCCGGCGTGATGCTCGGCGGCACCGTCGCCGCGCGGTTGCTGATCGGCTGGGCGTTCGGCACCGTGGTGAGCGTGATCGGCATGGTGGCCTCGGCTGCGCTCGACCTGCCGACGGGCGCGACCGTCGTCTGCGCCTTCGGCGTGACGCTGATCGCGTTCTGGATCGCCACGCGCGTGTCGCGTCGGCTCGCGGCGCTCGGCGCGGGACCGCCGGCGCCGGCCGGGCATCCGCGGCGGTGACGCGCGCCGCGGTGCTCCTGCTGCTGGCGGCGACGCTGGCCGGATGTGCGACCGCGCCGCCGAGCGTGGGGAGTCTTGCCGGCGAGTGGCATGGCCGGATCTCCACACCGCGCGGCCACACCGGGGCCCGGCTGACGCTGGCGCCCGACGGCCGCTACGAGGGCGCCGCGTTCTTCGACGGCGGGGACCGGCCGCTGCACGGCGCGATCGTGGCGCTGCCGGACGGTCGGCTGCGCTATGTCGGCAGCGAGGGCGACGGCAAGGTCAGGGGCGACGACGGCGCGACCGGCGGCGTGTTTCGCCGTAGAATCGGTCCGTGAGGCGCTTCGTCGCCGCGACCCTCGTCCTCGTCGCCGTGCTGGCGCCGGTGCTGGCCGCCGCGAACGTGCCGGACCCCACGTGGATTGCCGGTATGTACGACGGCGGCGACGCCGACGAGGTCCTGGCGCTCGTCTGGGACGAGACGCCCGGGCTCGCGGCGGTGCCGCCGGCCCTGCTCGAGCCGCATGCCGTCGTGATCGAGCTCTCCCCGCGGGTCGCGCCCCCGGCGCGGTCCGTCGCGCGCGCCGCCGCCTCCCGCGCTCCTCCGCTCGCCTGAGCGTCCCGTGCGCCCGTCCGACGTCTCAGCCACGAGAGGAGAACGCCATGTTTGGTCTGGGGACGCAGGAGCTGCTGGTCATTCTGGTGATCGTGCTCGTGCTGTTCGGGGGCAGCAAGCTGCCGGAGATCGCGCGCTCGCTCGGCAAATCCATGCACGAGTTCAAGAAGGGCATCAACGAGGGCGCGTCGGAGAAGGAGAAAGAGAAGGACGAGAAGCCTCAGTGATCCAGCACGCCCACGCGCGCGAAGAGGAAAAAGCCGTTCAGCGTGCTGAGGACGCCGAGCGCGGCCACGACCATCGAGAAGACGAACATGGCGCGTGAGGTGGCCAGGATGGCGACGGACGAGCAGACGATCGCGATCTGGAGGAACACCTCGGCGAACTCGAAGTAGCGATCGCGGGTGCGGTAGAAGTCGCGCTCGTGCTCGAGCTTCTTGGCGTCCTTCTCGATGTCCTTCTTCTCGGCGTTGTAGCGCTTCTCCTCCTCGGCGAACCTCGTCGCGAGCGCCTGCTGCTTCTCCTGCCGCGGGCCGCGCCCGGCGGCGGTGTCGGCCAGCTCCGCCTGCATCACCAGCGCCTGCGCGCGATAGAGGTGCTCGCGGATGACCTTGGCCTGGTAGAAGGCCCACTGGTCGGAGGACTGCTGCTGGGCGAGCAGCATGTGCTTCATCGCGTTGCTGGCGCCCAGCGACGCGATGGCGAGGATGACCGCGTAGACGGCGGTGGTGAGAGCGACGCGACGGCTGAACGACGTGTCGCGTCGCTCCTCCAGCTCTTCGGGATCGGGCAGCTCGACTTCAGCCACGCGGCGGCGTGTTGCCCTTGCGGATCTCTTCCTTCATCGCGTCCTTGCCCGCCTCGAAGGCGGTCATGAGCCGCTGCGTCTGCTCCTCGAACACCTCGCGGCTCTTGTCGAGCCAGTCGCCCGCGCGGCCCTGCGCGTCGTTCGCCAACTCCTGGGCGCGCTTCGCGAACTGGTCGCGGATCTCGCGGCCGGCCTTGGGGGCCAGCAGCAGCGCCGAGGCGGCGCCGATGATCCCACCCAGGAAGAACCAGCCCAGATATCCCGCCGCGTCGTTCCGGTCATTGGCCATGGTGATCTCCTTGGTTCTTCGAAAACCGGGACACGAAGACGTCGAGTCCCTTCTTGAGTCCGACCGCCACCCCGATGAGCTGGCCGGCGCGCGTGAGCCCGGCCAGCCCGGTCACGGCCCGGCCCACGCCGTCGGCCACGGCGTTCACGTGTTCCGTCATCTCGCCCACGCGCTCGATCTCCTCCTTCGCCTCGCGGCTGAGCGTTCGCACGTCCTCCGACAGCGCGTGCACCTGGCCGATCAGCGGCCGCAGCTCCTGCTCGACGATGGTCAGCACCGTCTCCGCGCGCCGGGCCATCCGCCGGAGCGCCAGGATGGCGGGGACGGCCGCCGCCGTGAGCACCACCGCGCACCCTACCAACACCGCCTGCGCCCAGGGTTGCATGGAGACTGAGATTATAATCATAGCCATGTCGCCGGACGAGCGTCTCGAGGAGCTGCGGCGCCGCAACCGCGCCGCCGAGCTCGGCGGGGGCGAGGAGCGCATCCGGCGCCAGCACAAGGCCGGCAAGAAGACCGCCCGCGAGCGGCTCGAGCTCCTGCTCGATCCCGGCTCCTTCCTCGAGCTCGACCGCTTCGTCGTCCACCAGACCCACGACTTCGGCATGGCCGAGCAGCGCATCCCGGGCGACGGGGTCGTCACCGGCTCGGGCCGCATCCACGGGCGCCCGGTGTTCGTCTTCGCGCAGGACTTCACCGTCTTCGGCGGCTCGCTCTCCGAGACGTACGCGCGGAAGATCTGCAAGATCATGGACCTCGCGATGAAGACCGGCGTCCCCGTGATCGGCCTGAACGACTCGGGCGGCGCGCGCATCCAGGAGGGCGTCGCCTCGCTGGGAGGATATGCGGACATCTTCTTGCGGAACACGCTTGCCTCGGGTGTCGTCCCACAAATTTCAGCGATCATGGGCCCGTGTGCGGGAGGCGCGGTCTATTCGCCGGCGATCACCGATTTTGTGTTCATGGTGAAGAACACCTCCTACATGTTCGTGACCGGCCCCGACGTCATCAAGGCCGTCACCCACGAGAGTGTCTCCGCCGAGGACCTCGGCGGCGCGACCACGCACGGCACGACGTCGGGCGTCGCCCACTTCGCGTCGGACAGCGAGGAGGAGTGCCTGGCCCTCATCCGCGAGCTGCTGACGTTCCTGCCGCAGAACAACACGGAGGACCCGCCGCTGCGGCCGACGCAGGATCCCGCCGAGCGGCGCGACGAGTCGCTGCAGTCCATCGTGCCCGGGCAGCCGAACAAGCCGTACGACATGAAGGAGATCGTCCGCGCGGTGCTCGACGACCGGTATTTCTTCGAGGTGCAGGCGACGTTCGCGCCGAACATCGTGGTCGGCTTCGGGCGGCTCGGCGGGCGGCCCGTCGGCATCGTGGCCAACCAGCCCGCGCACCTCGCGGGCTGCCTGGACATCGCCGCCTCCGTGAAGGCGGCCCGCTTCGTGCGCTTCTGCGACTGCTTCAACGTGCCGCTGGTGACCTTCGTCGACGTGCCGGGCTTCCTGCCGGGCACCGCGCAGGAGTTCGGCGGCATCATCAAGCACGGCGCCAAGCTGCTCTACGCGTACTGTGAGGCCACCGTGCCCAAGCTCACCGTCATCACGCGCAAGGCGTACGGCGGCGCCTACGACGTCATGGCCTCCAAGCACATCCGCGGCGACGCCAACTTCGCGTTCCCCACCGCCGAGATCGCCGTGATGGGGCCGGAGGGCGCCGTCAACATCCTGTACAAGCGTGAGCTGCAGACCACCGCCGATCCCGGCTTCAGCGAGGCGCGGATCCGCGAGTATCGCGAGAAGTTCGCCAACCCGTACGTGGCCGCCGAGCGCGGCTACGTGGACGAGGTCATCGAGCCGCGCGACACGCGCGCGCGGCTGTGCGCGGCGCTGGCGATTCTCAAGACCAAGCGCGACGCCAACCCGCCGAGGAAGCACGGCAACATCCCGCTGTGAGGAGTCCTCGATGAGCGGCAGCGAGCGCCGGCCCGAGACGTCCTGGGGCGAGCCCGTCCCGCGCGTGTACGGGCCGGCCGACGTCCCCGCCGACGCGGCGCGCGAGGCGCCGGGCGAGTTCCCGTTCACGCGCGGCATCCACCCGAGCGGCTTCCGCTCGCGGCTGTGGACGATGCGCCAGTACGCGGGCTTCGGCTCGGCGGCGGAGACCAACAAGCGCTACCGCTACCTGCTCGAACAGGGGCAGACCGGACTCTCGGTGGCCTTCGACCTTCCGACCCAGATGGGATACGACCCCGGCGATCCGATCGCGCGCGCGGAGGTCGGAAAGGTCGGCGTCTCGATCGCGACGCTGGAGGACATGCAGGACCTGTTCGAGGGCATTCCGCTCGACCGCGTGTCCACCTCGATGACGATCAACGCCACCGCGGCGATTCTCCTCGCCCTCTACGTCGCCGTGGCGCGCCGCCAGGGCGTGAGCCCGACGAAGCTCTCGGGCACCACGCAGAACGACATCCTCAAGGAGTACATCGCGCGCGGCACCTACATCTTCCCGCCCGGCCCGTCGATGCGCCTGATCACCGACGTCTTCGCGTACTGCCGCGAGGCGGTGCCCCGGTGGAACACGATCTCGATCTCGGGCTATCACGTGCGCGAGGCCGGCTGCACCGCGGTGCAGGAGGTCGCGTTCACGCTCGCCAACGGCATCGCCTACGTCGAGGCGGCGCGCCAGGCCGGGCTCGAGGTGGACGCCTTCGCGCCGCAGCTGTCGTTCTTCTTCAACGCCCATAACGACCTGATCGAGGAGGTCGCGAAGTTCCGCGCCGCGCGGCGCCTGTGGGCGCGCATCATGCGCGAGCGCTTCGGCGCGCGCGACCCGCGCTCGCAGACGCTGCGCTTCCACGCGCAGACGGCCGGCAGCATGCTGACCGCGCAGCAGCCCGAGAACAACATCGTGCGCGTCACCGTGCAGGCGCTCGCCGCCGTGCTGGGCGGCTGCCAGTCGCTGCACACCAACTCGATGGACGAGGCGCTGTCGCTGCCCACCGAGCGGGCGGTGCGCATCGCGCTGCGCACGCAGCAGATCCTCGCCCACGAGTCGGGCGTCGCCGACACCGTCGACCCCCTCGGCGGCTCCTACGCCGTCGAGCGCCTCACGCGGGACATCGAGGCGGCGGCGGAGGCCTACATCACGCGGATCGACGCGCAGGGGGGCGCCGTGCAGGCGATCGGCTTCATGCAGCGCGAGATCCAGGAGGCGGCCTACCGCTGGCAGCGCGAGGTCGAGGACAAGCGGCGCGTCGTGGTCGGCGTCAACGAGTTCGTCACCGACCACGAGCCGCCGGCCGCGCGCTTCTCGGTGGACCCGGGCGTGAGCGCGGCGCTCGCCGAGCGCGTGGCGCGCGTGCGGAAAACGCGCGACGCCGGCCGCGCCGCGCGCGCCCTCGACGCGCTGGAGACGGGCGCCCGCGGCCGCGCCAACCTCCTGCCGCTGATGGTGGACGCGGTGGAGCAGGCGGCGACGCTCGGCGAGATCTGCGATCGGCTGCGCGCGGTGTTCGGCGCGCACCAGCCTTCGGTGACGTTCTGATGCGGCGCGCGCGCGTGGCGGCCGCCGCGCTCGCCGGAGCCCTGCTCGCGGCGGCCATGGTCGCGGGACTGGCCGCCGCCGGCGCGGCCGACCGCATCGGCGCGACGTTCACGCTGATGGCCGACGAGTTCATCCAGGCCTTCCAGCCTGTCGAGGGCATCGTCGTCTCCCTCGACGGCGACGAGATCTTCCTCGACATCGGCGCCACGCGCGGCGCGCAGGTCGGCCAGGAGTACACGATCTTTCGCAAGGGCGCGCCCTTCCTGCACCCGCTCACCGGCCGGCCGCTCGGCCGCTACGAGGACGTGCTCGGCTGGGCCCAGGTGAAACGTGTGCAGCCGGAGTTCGCGATCGCGGCGTTCGTGCGCGCGCCCGACAAGCCGACGCCGCAACCCGAGGACGGCGCGCGCATCACCCGCGGGCGCATCAAGATCGCCGTCGCGCCCGTGCTCGACATGACGGCGACCGGCGCCGACCTGCGCCGCGTGCCCTACCTGCTCGGCACCGTGCTCGAGCGCAGCAAGCGCTTCCAGGTGGTGGACCCCATCGCCGTCGGCGACATGTTCGCCAGCGGTGGGCTGCGCGTCGAGGAGATGCTCGCGCGCCCCGAGCGTGCCGTGCGCGCGGCGAAGAACCTCGACGTCGCCGGCTGGGTGGTGCCCGTGCTCCTCGAGCGCCGCGGTGGGGTCACCCTCGACGTCACCTACATCTCGGCCATCACGGGCGTGGCGCTCTTCTCGCGGCGCCTGCCGCTCCTGCCGAACAGCGCGGTGGAGGAGCAGCGTTTCCCCTGGGAGCCCCCGGTGGAAGACTGAGCCCCACCTCTGGTAGGACAAGCCGATGTGCGCTATGCTCGCCGCCGCATGAAGACGCGGCACCTCGTCTGGCTGCTCCTGCCGGTCGTCGCCCTCTCCGGTTGCACCACGATGAAGACGATCCTCGGCGTCCGCGATCCCGGCGAGCCGTCGGTCGTCATCAAGTCCGCCGAGACGCGCTGGCTCCTCATCAAGAACCCGCGCTTCGGCGACGTGCCGAGCGAGCCAGAATACGTGTGGGTCGAGGAAGACAAGGTCCCGACGACGATCACCACGCTGCTGCGCGGCCAGTCGGCGATCATCGCGCAGCCGGAGATCGTCGCCAAGTACGGCTCGCCGCCCGGCGGCGGCAAGATCAGCCCGCGGCAGGGCACGATGTACCAGACCGCCGAGGCGGCGAAGACAACCGTCGCGAACAATCGTGGCGGCTCGGCGCTCGCCACCGCGCCCGCGCGCGCCACCGCGTCCACGGCGGCGACGCCCGTGTCCGCGCCGGCGCCCAAGCCGCCCGAGCGCGGCTACGTCGTGTACGTGGACAGCGTTCGCATCGTGATCGACCTCACCAACCTCGACGGCCTCCGGCCCGGCAGCATGCTGAGCCTGCGCCGCGACCGGATCCCGATCGTGCATCCCGTCACCGGTGAGCTGCTGGGCGAGCTCGACGAAGAGGTCGCCACCGCGCGCGTGACGGAGATCCGCGACCGGTTCTCGGTGGCGGAGGTGCAGAGCGTCGCCCCCGGCGCCGAGGTGCAGGTGCGCGACCGCGTCGTCCTGAAGTAGGCGGTGTGTCGACGCCGACGCTCGAGCAGGTCCTCAAGGAGCGCGTCACCGCTCTCGTCGGGGACGACCTCGCCGCCGTCGAGGCGGAGATCCGGCGGGAGCTCGCCTCCCCCGTCGGCCTCATCCAGGAGATGGGCGGCTACATCGCCGGCGCCGGCGGCAAGCGCCTGCGCCCCATCTTGTTGTTGCTCGCGGCGCGCCTCGCCGGCTATCGCGGACCCCGGGCGGTGCGCCTCGCCTGCGGCGTCGAGCTGCTGCACACGGCCACCCTGATCCACGACGACGTGGTGGACCAGGCGCCGCTGCGCCGCGGCCAGCCCTCCGCCAATGCGCAGTGGGGCGACGACGCCTCCGTGCTCGTCGGCGACCACCTGTACTCCAAGTCCTTCGCGCTGCTCGTGCGCGACAACGACCGCGCGATCATGGAGACGCTCGCGCGCGCGACCGTCTCGATGACGGAGGCCGAGGTCTACCAGCTCCAGCTCAAGCGCAGCGGGCTCACCTCCGAAGCGGACTACGTGCGGATCATCACCCAGAAGACCGCCTCCTTCATGTCGGCCTGCTGCCGCATCGGCGCACTGCTCGGCGACGTCGAGATCGCGCAGCTCGACGCGCTCACGCGCTACGGCCTCGACATCGGCGTCGCCTTCCAGATGTCCGACGACTCCCTGGACTTCGTGGCCGACGAGCGGCGGCTCGGCAAGGCCATCGCCGCCGACCTGCGCGAGGGCAAGCGCACGCTGCCGCTCATCGCCATGCTCGAGCGCGTGGGCGAGGCGGAGGCCGAGCGCGTGCGCGCGATGCTGCGCCGGCGGGCGCTGGAGGCCGCGGAGATCGAGGAGATCCGGCGCCTCGTGCTCGAGCACGACGGCGTCGACTATGCGCTCGAGCGCGCGCACGGCTACGCGCGCGACGCCAAGCGTGACCTGGAGGTCTTCGCCCCGTCGGAGGAGCGCGAGCTGCTGACCCTCGTCGCCGATTTTGTGGTCGACCGCGACCGGTGAGCGGCCGGGGGGTTCGGGGGGAGCGGCGCTCCCCCCGACGTCAATGGTCCCCATCGTCACGCTGACCACCGACTTCGGCGCGCGCGATTCCTACGTCGCGGCGATGAAGGGCGTGATCCTCGGCATCGCGCGCGAGGCCCGGCTGGTGGACGTGAGCCACGAGGTGGCCGCCCACGACGTGACCGAAGCCGCCCTCGCCCTGGAGGCCGCCGCCCCGTTCTTCCCCGCCGGGACCGTGCACCTCGCGGTGGTCGATCCCGGCGTCGGCACCGCCCGCCGCGGCCTCGCGATCGTCACCGACGGCGCGCGCTTCGTGGGCCCCGACAACGGGCTCTTCACGCCGTTCCTCGACGGCCGCAACTGGCGCGCCTTCGAGCTGACGGCGCCGGACTACCGTCTGCGCGCGGTGAGCCGCACGTTCCACGGGCGCGACGTGTTCGCGCCCGCGGCCGCGCACCTGGCGCTCGGCCTGGCGCCCGAGCGGCTCGGCCCGCCCGTCGACGACCCCGTGCGCCTGCACTGGTCGACCGTGCGCGAGGCGCACGGCGCGGTGGCCGGCACGGTGCTCCACGTCGACCGCTTCGGCAATCTCGTGACCTCGATCCGCGCGGAGGCCTTCGAGTCGTTCGGCGCGGTCAGCGTGCGGCTTGCGGGCCGCGCGCTGCCGTTCGTGCGGACCTACGGCGACCTGACGCCGGGACAGGCCGGCGCGCTGGTCGGAGGCAGCGGCCGGCTCGAGATCGCGGTGCGCGAGGGCAGCGCGGCCGCGCGGCTGCGCGCGCGCCGCGGCACGCCCGTGGTCGTCAGTCGTTCTTCGCCGGTGCGGAGGGTGCGGCGGCGCCCGTAGCATTCGAGGCGCTCGAGGTCGACGACGCGGCGTCGCTGCTCTTCGCCGCGGGCTTGTCGGCCGAGCCCTTGTCCGCCGTGCCCTTGTCCGAACCCTTGTCCGAGCCCCTGTCCGAGCCATTGGCGGCGGGTTTCTCGGCTTCCCTCGCCTTTTTGCGGGACTCCGACGGGTAGTCGGTGACGTACCAGCCCTCGCCCTTGAGGATGAACGGTGCCGGCGACAGCAGGCGCTTGACGTGGCCGCCGCAGACCTCGCAGATGGTCAGCGCGGGCTCGGTGATGCGCTGGCGGATCTCGAAGACCCGCTGACATTTTTCGCACTGGTACTCGTAGGTAGGCACGATGATAGAAAGGTATATGGGAGGGTCCAGGGTGTCAATGAAACGCCGGTTTGGCCTCGTCCTCGCCGCCTCGGTGCTCCTCACCGGGTGCGCCGCCCGCATGACCGAGATGCAGCGGCTGCAGGCGCAGAACTCCTACGAGCGGGCCCTCAGCCAGCTCAACCAGGGCCAGTCGGCGCTGGCGCTGTCCTCGCTGCAGGAGGCCACCACCCTCAATCCCCGCTCCGCGCTCTATCACGACACCCTCGGTCTCGCGCTGCTCGACCTCGGCCGTATCGATCAGGCGCTCGCCGAGCTGACCAAAGCGGTGGACCTCGATCCGAACCGTGGCGACTCCTATTTCCACCTGGGCACCGCGCTCGCCGAAGCCCGACGCTGGGAAGACGCAGTCGCCACCTATCGCAAGGCGATCGTCCTGCCCTCCCTGACCGCGCTGGACCTGGCGCACCAGAACCTGGGCCTGGCCCTGTTCCACCTCGGCCGCTACCGCGAGGCCGAGGAGGCGCTGCGCTTCGCGCTGAGCCTCGACCCCCAGCTCCAGGCCGCCTACTACAACCTGGGCCTCGTCCTGACCGCCGAGAAGCGCCCGGAGGAGGCCAAGGCCCTGTTCCGGCGCGTCCGCCAGATCGCCCCGGAGTCGCCCTTCGGGCAGGCGGCACTCGAGCGCCTCCGAGCCCTGGGAGAGGGCGGTTAGCTCCCTCCGACTAAATGTAATTTCTACTTGACGTTGCAGGCCGTCCACCGTATAACCCACCCGCAGTCCGTAGTCTGCTTCTGTTGTGGCTGTCGGCCCAGGTGGCACACAGCAGTTCGTTGCTGCAGCTCACCTCTCTTTGAGGAGGCTGTAATGAGGAGACTGTTGATTCTCGCAGTCGCCCTCGTGGCCATCCTCGGGGTCCTGGCTCCGCCTGCCCTTGCGCAGGCGCCGGCCCCGAAGGTCACGATCACAGGGCTCATCGACCAGGTCGGCACGTACACGAAGAACATGAGCCAGTACGACGGCAACATAAACATCAACCGCGACAGGCAGCTGTACGGCCGCACACGTGGCCGGTTCGACGTCATCGGCGAGGTCGGCAAGGCCAAGGCCGTGCTCGGTCTCGAGATCGACTCTTACTGGGGCCAGACGGGCTTCACGGACAGCAACAACGGTCCGGGCTGGCAGTGCTCGTCGGTGAACGGCTCGTGCGCGAGCGGCGCCGTCGGCTCCGGCGCCGAGTCCTCGTTCGACCTGAACACTGACACACAGGGCAACATCCAGGTGAAGTGGCTGTACACCGAGTTCCCGTTGCCGCTGGTCCCGCTGAACTCGGTGGTGCGGCTCGGCGCCCAGCCGTTCGGCACGGCCGCGACCTACAAGCTCGCGACGTACGCCAACGGCGACTTCCCGGGCGTGAACCTCGTGGTGGACCTGGCGCCCGGCGCCAAGCTGAACCTCACGTACGTCGCGGTCGACGAGGCGCTGACCGGAAGCCGCGACGCGACGTTCTTCCCGCTCAACTTCCCGGGTGCGGCGAGCGCGAACGGCAAGTGCGAACCAGCGCTCAGTAATACTACCGCGCCGTGTATTCCGCAGTCCCGGGGCGACAACTTCGCCGTCATCGCCAGCTTCGAGATGTCGCCGTTCAAGGGTCTCGACGTGAAGCCGATGTACTCGTACTTCTTCGCGAGTGGTCAGACGTCGGCCGCCGCTCGTCAGGGGCGCGGCGGTGTCGTCATCGCGTCATCAATCAGCGGCGCCACCGGCGCGCAGACCAACGGAGCGTTCAATCCCATCAGCGCCGCCGCCGGCGGCAACAACAGGGGTGACGGAGCGGGCGCTCAGGAGCATCGCCACACCCTCGGCGTGGACGCCCGCTTCACCGCGGGGCCGTTCTCGCTGCAGCCGACCGTCCTGTATCAGTTCGGAACTCGCGAAGCCTACGTCCAGAACGCGGCGTATGGCGCGGTGGGCAGCAAGGCAGAGGCCGACATCAGCGCGTGGCTCATCGACGTGCGCGCCGGCTTCAACGTCGGGCCGCTCTCGTTCGGCGCCCTCGTGGCGTGGACGTCGGGTGATCCCGCGAAGAACAACCCGTACCAGAAGATCGGCTACTTCCAGCCGCTCGATACCGACACGGGCTATCTGGCCGACTGGGGCACGCAGATCATGTCCCTCGGCATCGACTACTACCAGGGCTCCATCAGCATGAACCAGGCCGGCCTGAGCGAGGGCGTGGCCATCGGCTACGACAAGTACGGCCGGATCGTGACCGGCGTGAAGGCCGCCTATGCGCTGACGCCTGCGTTCACCGTGGGCACCGGCGTGACCGCGACCTGGACGGACAAGTCGGTCGACACGGACGGCTTCCTCGTCACGAACGGCGGTCTCCAGCCTCAATTCTTCTGCCGGAAGACCGGGCAGGGTTGCCGGCCCGAGGGTGACTCGGACTACCTCGGCACCGAATTCAACGTCGCCGCCACGTATCGCTTTGCTCCAGGGCTGGCGCTGGACCTCGCCGGCGGTTACCTGTTCACGGGCAATGCGTTCGCGCACCGGTACGTCGGCGCGCAGTACAACGCAGTCCCTCCGGTGCAGAATGACCGGGGTGTGAAGGACGTGATCATCGGAACGGCTCGCGTGCGGTACCAGTTCTAAGCGAGTCGTCACGCAGCAAGGCGGGCCCGGGGGCGACCCCGGGCCCGCTTGTTTTTCAGCGTGGAGGCTCTGATATAGTGGCGGGAATGAA
>Ga0209469_1000512_pt1 | contig 23479 bp, 21 predicted proteins | sample GraSoiAngelo_123_FD_185880 | JGI IMG/M metagenome (GOLD analysis project Ga0209469, IMG submission 185880) | Grasslands soil microbial communities from the Angelo Coastal Reserve, California, USA - 14_0927_02_40cm (SPAdes) (version 2) | ecosystem: Environmental > Terrestrial > Soil > Grasslands ... | reverse complement strand
CTAGACTTCTACGATGTCTGGCTGGACAAGGACGCAGTCCTCGCTCCAGACGGCACCATCTACTTCGTAGACCTCGAAGGCCTGGAGTGGATAACTATTGGACGAGAGAAGGTCCGGGAAAAGATAGACGACCAGATATACAGATCACTTTACGAATTCATATACGCTTATGAACAGATAGAACGAGAACGCTCCGACAGGTTCGGAGACGTGACTGACAGAAAGGTACAGTTCGAACACTTACTCAGACAGGCGCTCAAGGATGACGAAGTTATCCAGCTAGCACGCGAAGGAGAGAGCCTTGAACTGGTCGTGGGCAATATTCTCGGCGAGCAGAGTGTAATCGGAAAATTCCCAATTATCGACTGGTGACCAGAATGAAGTGCAATGACGCAAGAACATTCATGTCCCAAATAGCCGGAAAGTCAGTTACAATCCAAGTTCAACAATCCGATGTGAACTTTCTCTCCGCCAACGGCTACCTATCCGTAATGCAGAAGGGAGACTATGATCAGGCTGTGGCTGAAGTTGCAAACTTGACACAGATGAACAACGCGTTGCAGAATGAGAGGGTGCAGGAAGGGATCGCGCGTGCAGCTCTGGCAAAGGACGAGAGGAAAACTCACTCAATACTGTTCCATTTCGAGGGGAGAGACGAGAAGGAGGCGGAAGTTGCAAGAGTAGAGAGCGAGAGAGGTGCGGTAGCCCGGGAAGATGCTGACATTGTGGATAAGGATTCTAGGATAAAGGAGCTTATTCAGAAAAAGTCAGCGATTGATAGAATGGTGCCATATGACGGGCTATACGTGTCACTTACTGGTCTCGGAGTACTCACGCTGAACGATCTCAATGTCAGAAACTACAGAGTCTCTGATAGCGATTTCTCAGATTTCATGGAAGAGAGGATGGAGACGATTGGCGAGTTGCACTCGATAGCGGAGAGAGGTAGCTTTCAAGTGTCCAACCTCAGGACCAGGATTCTGGAGGCTGATTTCTCTCAACTCTGGAACGTATCAATAGGACTAGCAAAGCTTCGAGCCGACCAGAGCCAGATCAATCAGAGATTCCTTCTCGCAGTAGGCATTCTCCACCATTTCGACTCCACACTCGACAACAAGATGATGGCGGCGGAGATCATAACCTCCCTCAGCTCAAATCCGTCTCAGTCCTCGATCGACAATTCTGATCTTCAGAACCTCACAAAGACCTTGCAGAACCTAGACCACGATCTCAGGCACCACGCAAAAGTTCCAAAGCAAATATCAACGGGAGTTGCTGCCCTAGTAATGTTTGGAAGGAGATACGATGGCACGTATCCCACTGACAGATTCGGGGAATTTTCGAGAATGACTCGTTCATACGAATCAGCCGCAATACTATCCGTAATGAATGATCCATCGAATCAGCTTCCCGACAAGTTCCAAGCGTTCAGATCAATGTTCGGCCTCTGGGGGTATCAGACCTCTGAGGACACCGAACTCGCCTCTGCCTTTCTGGCGATCTCTGACTTGGGACCTGATGATGTGCGGTTGAAAATGTCGATAATCGTAACCGCGCTCAAGAACTATCTAGAATATCCGCTAGTTGCGGCCGCAATACTCACTTCAATACCAACGTTAGAGGCGAATGAGACCCTTGACCTCATGGAGAAAGCCTACTCCTCACTCTGGTCTTTTGCTACCGGACTGGAGCGTTCTGAACTGGTGAGCCTCTCAGTCAGGATGATCCACGGGATCAAGAACGAGATAGTAGAGAAGCTCGATCCAACGGCGAGGATAACCAATACTCCAGTCCAGTTTACACATGCCCCATCAGCTCTCTTCTTCGGATATTATGCCCCCCTGATCATCGTACACTCATCCTACTACTCAACATTCAGCGGAATCGGAGGCTTCCATCCCGCCCACGTGCACGGTGCCGGAGGAGGCTTCGGAGGGTAATGATCAGAACCCCAATTCTCCTCGCCCTCGTCCTGTCGCTCTCCCTAGCATTCTTCCCCGCCCACGCTGTCGCGGGCTACACTCCCCGTCAAGGAGACACTTTCAGCTACTACGAAGTCACGGATCTCGGAAGCGGCACCGGCGGGTATACCGGATACACTGAACACGCGGTTGTCAACGGAATGGAAAGAATGAACAACGTCTATCTCAATGGAACAGTGGCGGCTAACTACACCTACACCTGGAACTGGAGCAATAGCTCAGGCTCAACACAGTCGCAGAAACCATCCGGCAACTTCACCTGGTCATCAACCACTTTCCACTACGTTAAGAGAACCGACAATCAGACAGGATATGTCAACCCATTCGTCTGGTTCTACATGGACAACCGGACGGGACAGAGCGGCTCATTCTACCTTCTGAACACTCAGATGACCGTCATGTCGACGAGTGCCAACTACCAACTTCCCTCCCAGAACAGGTACGTGAAGGCTATCTTTGCCGAAGGAACCTCGAGCTATCAACGAAACGACGTATACGGGATCTTCACCGCCACCTATACCTGGGACACCTACTTCGATCCCTTAACCGGATACATCATAGGATACAGCTACACTGAACACGACAACAACGCGGGCGCAGGGTTCACCTACACCGAAAACTTGTACGTCACCACCACTAGCTATCCACTAACAACAGGAACCGGCCCCGGGTTCCTGCAGCAGTACCTTGGTCTAATCGTTGGACTGGTCATCTTCATCATATTCATTATTATCGTCATAGTTGTCATCTATGCTGTCGCGAAAAGCAGACGTTCTCTTCCGAAGCATCCTTTCCCGTCAGAGCGGCCGCCGCCGACTATCGATCTGACTCCAAAACAACAACCGCCCGTCCAGCAGATCGTGATCAAAGAAGTCGTGAAGGTGAAGTGCAAGTACTGTGGAGCACTGATAGACTCTACGGTTCAGGCCTGCCCATTCTGCGGAGCCCCCAGAACCTAGGAGAATTTGCTAGCTCTTCCGATCCATCTCTCCACCACGGTCTTTCTTAAAATATTGAAAAATCGTTCCAGATGGCATCATACGCCCTTTCATCGCGATTCTTGAAGATGGAGGGTTATCGCGGGAGATCTCCGAGAACGCCGAACGGGCCCGCTTCGACCTGAGCCAGAGAAGTCGGGCAAACAGGATATCCTCCCCTATGCCTATTCTTCTGAACTGAGGCTTCACATGTAGAGAGTGCAGTCTGCCAACACCATTCACGATTGAGAGCCATCCCAACCCAACAATTTCCTTGCCCAACCTGACGAAGAAGCACCTTTCGCCCTCGTTAAGCGCAACATTCACCCATCTCCTGTTTATCCTAGGATGTGTCGAAGCCATGAATTGTCCTATCTCGTCAACATCTCCCTCTTCAGCTATCGAGATTTCATAGCTGAACCTATGAACAACAGAAAGATTCTCAAGTTCTACGGTGTAAATATCGTAAACTTCGCTTTCGTGCTCGGTCTTCAGCTCCGCGAAGAGAAAACTAGCGGGTCTCAGTTCGTAAAAGTAGTCAAATGCTTCCTTTGATCTCGTGTAAATTGTTCCAGTCTTCTCAGAGTCGTCATACAGGAATATGCCTGAGATAGTTCCCTCGGAAGTTCTGGACGCGTAAGCTTCACCGCCGGCCCCAAGAGTCTCTCTGACGAAATATTGAAGGTAAGGTTCAAAGAATGAGAAGCCATTTGGGAATACGAAGTCGATATCAGATGCATTCCGTACTTCGACAGCCTTTACCTCTCCAGAGCTGCTCATGTCTAAGGGTCCTTGGTTAGCCAGAGTCTGGGATGTATAACAGAGCTTGCCCGTTTTGAAATCTGGAACAGCCCCTGCGTCTACTCGATCCTCACAAAATCAGGACACAGCCTACGCCTTGAACTATCACGAGTCTACGAAGCATTCTGAAATTAGCCTGCGAACATCGGGACACTATCTCGACTGGGCAGACAAGCCATCACAATTCAAGATATACGAGGGTCTTACTTCAATATCCCTCCCAAAAAATTTGCCTCAGCCGGAAGCGGAACCTCTGATGGCGATCTCTGGAGGGCTGTTTCAGACAGAACCGCTGAACCTTGGACTCACAGAACTTGCCGAACTACTCTACTTCTCTGCTGGACTTACCAGAAAGTATCGGTTCGGGGGCGAGCTTCACTATATGCGCGCCGCATCAGCTACGGGTGCTCTCTATCCAATCGAGCTGTACGTAGTCGCAGGGGATGTTGCGGGACTCGAAGCGGGGGTCTACCATTTTGACCCTCTAGGCTTTCAACTCTCACGAATAAGGAAGGGCGATTACAGAGCAGAACTGGCCGCGGCAAGCAACGACAGCATTGCGCTGGCTCCGGCGACTATTGCGTTCACATCACTAGCTTGGAAGAATGCTTGGAAGTACGAAGCCCGATCGTACAGACACTGGTTCTGGGACGGCGGAGTAATCGCCGCGAATCTCATGGCGTTGTCAACCTCCATGGGCTCGCCGACGAGAATAGTCCAAGGCTTTGTAGATCAGACCGTCAACGAACTCTTGGGCTTGCAAGAAGAGGAAGAGGCAACGATCTGTCTCTCACCCGTGGGTCCAGAAGGACACCGGTTCACAGATCGCCAGTTGAAAAGAATCGATCCTATTCTACCGAAGGTCCAGCCTCTCTCTGTGGAGGAGACGAAATACGCTGGTATTTGGGAGGCGCATCGAGCCTCTTTCCTCCAAAGCAAGGAAGAGGTTGACAAATGGGCGAAAGTGCGTCTGGAGATCACGAATTCGCAACGAACGAGCCACCCGAAGATTCCATTACCGCCTCCAATTACTGAGGCTACGGAGTCTAGGAATCTCGGAGGAGTCATTCTCCAACGAGGCTCAACTCGAAGGTTCTCCCGTTTACCCATCAAACTCTCCCAGCTATCGGCAATATTGAGAACTTCGACTGGCCCGATTCCGCGCGACTATCTTCCAGAGAAAGAGAATTTGATCGAAACCTACTTCATAGCGAATGCAGTTGAGGGACTCGCGCCCGGTTCGTACTTCTACTTAGGGGAACAGAATTCTCTCGAGGAATTGAGGCGGGGCGAGCTGAGACAAATGTCGGCGTACCTGTGCCTCGGACAACCATTATTCGGCGAGGCTAGCGTGGTGTTTTTTCTGATGACTAGACTCCGAGAAGTTCTGCGAGCCCTTGGCAACCGTGGATATCGCACGGCTCAGCTTGAAGGTGGAATAGTGGCTGGAAAGATCTACCTGTCAGCTTACGCGCTAGGTCTAGGTGCTTCAGGCTCCACATTCTATGATGACGCCGTAACCGAGTTCTTCTCACCTCACGCGAAGGAGAAGAGCACGATGATCGCAGTCGGACTCGGGGTTCCTGCATACAAGGCGAGAACGGGAAGAGTATTGCCGCAGTTCACGTAGAGTTGTTTTCTGATCCGGTTGATCGGCTTTTCTGTTCTTGGAACACGGGGATAATGGTGTGAAAATTGCACGTCTTGATTGACGAGGTTCAGCTTTGGGATGGGACGGGCTCTCCTGCTAAGCCCAGAACGTCCGTAGAGATTCGCAACGGACGGATCCATTGGATAGGGCCTGCTTCGCAATGGCAAGGTAGTCGAGCTACTGTTCGAATTGTTGATGGAAGGGCGCGTATGTTGATCCCTGGGCTCATGGATTGCCACGTTCACTACAGTAGTCCAGGAGGACCTGACTGGATCACCCGGTTCAGCGATCCGCTCCCCGAAATCTCGATACGTGCAGTCGAACTCGCCGAGGCCAGTTTACGAAGCGGCGTTACCACCGCACGAGACGTAGGCGCACCTCACGGTGTCAGCATAAAGCTAGCCCACATGGCACGAGCAGGCGAGATAAACGCCCCGAACATTCGTGCGGCCGGGACTTGGATCGCCCACCGGGGCACTTACGTTTCCTTCTCCAGACACTTTGGTGAGGCAAACGAGCTACGAGATGCGATTCGGATGGAGATTGAGGCGGGCGCAGAGCTGATCAAGGTTGCGCTCTCTGGATGGAACGAAGGTGCCCGTCCCAAAGACGCGGCGGAGATTCCGTTCAGCAAGAAATTGCTCTCGGTAGCGGTTGAAGAGGCACACAAAGCCGGGTTCAAGATTGCATGCCACGCCAACGATCCAGCTAGCTGTCGAATCGCCGCCCGTGCGGGTGTTGATTCACTTGAACACGGAATGTTTCTCGAGCAAGGCGATCTTGAAGCCATGGCGAACAACAAGACCTTCCTCGTTCCAACCATGTCAGTCTGGGATGCAATGCTCTACTATGCGCACGCGGTTGATTGGCATGAGGCCCGTAAGAAACGGGCTGAGGATCTAAGACAGGGATCGCGTCTGGCAGTCATGGGTGCTGTCAGAGCAGGCGTGCAGATAGCGCTGGGCACGGACGCCGGCGGCGGAGCAGCCCGTCATGGTCGAATCGCGAGAGAGGCTGAGTTGATGGTTGAATGCGGGCTGGAGCCACGCGACGCGCTAATAGCTGCAACCTCGAGCGCATCCAAGTTAATCGGGGAAGATGAACGCGGGACGATAGAGAAAGGAAAAATCGCGGACCTAGTCTTGTTGGACGCGAACCCCTTGGAGAATGTTGGCGCGCTGAGATTGATCTCGGCCGTGTTTCAAGGAGGACGACGAGTAGCCTAGAATCTCAAGACTGTGAATCGATACTTTCCTCGCCCGGAATTGTTTTTGGGCATGTTTGTTTGCATGCGCATGGTTTTTAGAGGGTCTTGGCGCAATTGCGGCTCTAAGTGTGAAAGCGAAAGTGAGCAACAAGATGAAGTTCATGCAGATGCTTGATTCTCAGACCTATCGTGTTCTTCAGAAAGAGGCTAAGATTAGAGGAGCTTCGATACAAGAACTGCTCAGAACGGTAATAATTCCCGACTGGTTGAGTGAACATAGGAGAAAGGAAAGATCCTAGCAAGAGGATCTGTTCGTCTGAACTATACTAGCCTCTACCTTTTCGACGGGTCCTTGAACTGTCCGCTCGGAAACTGCTGTCTCAGTCTTTGTTGCTAGTGTTTCAAGCATCAGGATCTTTTTTTCCAGTTCGATGATCTTCTTGTGCTGGCCGAAAAGCATCGAAATGAACAGTGGCACTTCCTTGATCGTAGAGACCATGGTGCTGGCGTAGGGAGCATAGAGCTTGCACTGGTTCAGAAGATCCTGGAACACCAGCTTATCCTCAGTCCGAAGAAACTCCTGGAACTTTCTCAGCTTAACGATTTCTGCTTCCACGACTATTCGCCATGAAGGAATTGTTCTTCCCGACACTGAGCCCCCGAAGAGCCTGACCTTAACGCAGTCATCATACTCTCGTGAATAATAACAAGAGGTGGACCCGTAAGTAACGGACTGGATGAGCTGCGTGAAACTGATCAGATTCGGGATAGTAATGAGTAAGGAGCTGCAGTAAATGAGTCGATCTGACCGGCTTGAGGCAAGAGACCCTTTCCTAGCGGATTACAAACAGAATCTGCAAGAGGTAATCAAGGGAATGAAAAAAGTCGGACCCAGCGGACTCCAACTCCTCGTACAGGAAATGATACGATCCCGCTGGATCAGGGACCGCAGAGCCACCTACACCTACGAAGTAGCATGGGTATTCGACCAGAAGGAAGAAGCAATCTCTAGAATACTGAAGAAGCTTGAGGAAGAAGGCAACATCGAGCCCGCAGGACTAGGACGAAGCACAAAGGGCCCTGTCAAACCCTACAAGCCTCGAACCCTCCGACTCCCGAAGCAGATAATCAAGAAACCATCAAAGCCTCCCAAGAAAGACGTTTAGTCGAAAGTATCTCTAAGCGAAAATGCTCAGATGAGTCTGATTAGAGCTACTTGGGTATCATTCGCTCTGTCTCATCAATCTGATCCGAGTAGATCTTTCGGTCCTCATCGTCTAGATTCACAACGCGCAGCTGCTCGCGAGCCTTGCTGACGAACTCCCTGGCGAGGGGATACTCCCTTGCCACGGCATGAGCCCGTGCCATGCCCTCATATGCAAAGATGAGCCCTTCCGAGAGATTGTGTTTTTGAGAAGTTTCAAGGGCTTTCTTTGCAAAGCCGAGTGCGAGGTCCGATTGGTTTAGTGCGGCGTAGACTCGAGAGATCTGCCAGTCGCCAGCTGTGAAGTTCCAGGGCTTCCCAATGAGGCTCCAGTGATATCTGGACGCGTGTGCTAGATTCAGCATCATCTGGTCGTCGTCGAGACTTCTGTTCTTCTGCTTGAGGTAGTCCCAAGTTCTGTTGAAACATTCGGCAGCGACTTTTCGATGAAACTCGGGGTCGGTATGAGACATGTGCTCTTCTATCGTTTGCATAGCTATACTTCTATTCCCTTCCTGACTTGAGAGTCGCTATCAGATCCAAATCCAGGGACGATCACTCTGAGAATAGCGTTCAGCAAGACTTGACTATTTTTTTGCCTTCCTAGGCGGTAACTTGCTCGACCATTCAAGTGATTTCGAAATCCAGGAACGAACGGTCTCCGGCCTGGCTCTCCAGGTGTTTGGCAGGACGACGTAGTCCTTCATTGGTTTGCCCTTCATCGGTTCCAGCATTGACGATCCCTTGTTCTTGAGAAGCTCCAATTGACCTTTGCTTGAGAGTCGTACGAATAGGTCGTTTCCGAATACTCCGAAGAACATGTTCCCATTAACGAAAGCGGAAATGTTGCCGAACATCGGCCGGACCGTCACTCGATCATCTTTCGGCACAAGAGACTGGAAGAGGTCCACTGACTCTTTGTCGGGACGGGGAATCTTCAATCCGGTACACGCAGACTGGGTTCGAAGTTTCAAGGAAGAGTTGATGAAGTTTTTCGAAACACTCTCCGCGAGTTAGGACAGTTCTGTCTGATTACCTAGGCGGATGGATTGCGGCTGTTCTGAGGAGTATTCATAGAGATTGAGAGCAATTGTTTTATCCGTGTTCGTCGCCGGTAGGTTGGGTCTAGAATTGTTCAGAATACGCTATGTGACGCTAGTGGCCGCTCTCACGCTGATTCTGGCAATCGCGCCAGTCTATGGGGCGCCTAATCTCAAAGTAGGCTCAACAGCCTCCTACAGTCTTGCATCGTCTGTATCAGCGACGCAGAGCTGCTCGGCTAGTCCCGCTAGTTATTACAACGAGGCCTGCTTGGGCATCTACCCGTCCACCTCCTTCGTAACAATTTACGATAACCTGACCTGCACAGCGACAAAGTTCAGCTGCGGGTTCAGTCAACCGTCGTTGTTCGTTTCAGCTGGAACTACCGTCGTATGGGAGAATACCGGCCGGCTCACACATTCGGTCGTTTCGAATGACACGGCCAATCTGGTTTCTGATCCATTCAGTTCGGGACCTCTATACCAGGGAGGATCATTCAGTCACGTATTCGCTCAACCGGGAACCTACCACTACTACGACGGCAACTATCAGTTCCTAACGGGCACGGTAGATGTTGGTCCGCAACCTGTACCCCCGACCACGATGCCGTCTACATTCCAGGTTGGATTGAACGGTAACGTAGGCTGGAAGGTTGAAGGGCTGAGCAGTAGCACGGCGAACCTGCTCGTCTCTCACAATCTTGCAGTCTCAATTTCAGTACCCCAACTGCCAGGACTGACCATTACTCCCGTGACAGAATCCGGCACCCTTGTGCAATCCATCGATCTAGCAACTAGAGTGGAATCTGCCGGCACAGCCACGGACCTGATCGAACACTTGCTAGACGCATACGCATCTGCCTCCTCAGGCTCCTACGGCTACAACTCCGGCTTCGGAAATATCATCTCACAAATGTCTGCCACCGCCACCTCTGATCCATCCTACACACTCTGGTGGGTCAACGGACCACTGTCCAATGGTAGTCCGGTCCAGGTGATGGATGGCTGGGCTAGCGTAACAGGGAGCGAGAATCTGAATCTGGGCAGTCTCGGCAATGTTCAGGCGTGGATTGTTACATCCCAGTTCTCACAAGGCGTCAATCTCACAGTGCCCAGTTCGCCCTTCGGTCCGTCCGGTCCAAACGCCCAGGCCGCGTTGAACCTGAACTTTCTCTGGAGCTATGACAGGGGCAGTGACCTACTGGTTAGGAGTCTTGCAAACGGGACCATAACGATGCACAGCGTCAGCAGCATTCAAGTTTCCAATAGCGGCTACTGCTACAGCTACCCATGCACCTACACGACTGTTCAAGTGACCCGAGACATACGACTAACGGTGACCCTAGCGCTACACTTGACCTCAACAAGCTTGAGCCTCGACCAGAGGATGAGGAACGCAGCATCGACTCTTGACATGTCATCAATATTGGCGGCGATGACCGCAACCCCCTGGATGACTCTAAGCGTCGCCGGAGTCGCTGCAGGAGCGATAATCGCCTTCAGCCTCTGGCTCACACGAAGAGAGCGCAAACGCGCGATGCCCGAAGCAACTCCTTCGCCCGTCTCGGCCCCGCCAACGCCCCCCTCAACGACCTCCTAAGTGACGTCTTAGAATTCATTCCTTCGAGTCCATTCCGATTACGAGTTGCTTGTCCTGGTTGATGCCTCGGAAACCATAGCCGCAGAGAAGGATTTTGGACGATCTATTATGAACTATTTGTGAAAATAGCGCCGACGCCTCGCCTTTCGCGCGTCTTTCTTCTTTCGACAAAACCGTTGACGATTAGACTTGTCATGATAAGTCCGAGGCTCAGAAAGCCGAGGTAGAACGGAAGGCCGAAACTTGCGGTCACGAGTGGGTTGGGGTGGCTGTTTAGGTCGAGACCCACAATATTCGCCAGTAGGGGGCTCGTGCCCAAATATGGCGGCAGGATACCATACGCGCCAAGCAGCACAGTCAGAGCGCTATGATACATCAAGAGAAAACTGAGATAGAGCTCGGTCATGGAGCAGAGGCTGAAATAAACCGCCAGCTTGTTCCACCATGCCCCGGGATGAAAGCTCGAAGCGCCTAGAGCTATCAAGCTCAGGATCAACAAGAGGCTCGTGAATGATCCTAAAGGAACGGAGAAGAATGTGCTTGCTGATAGCCCAGTTGCATCAGCTTGTAGGTAGAATGGAGAGATTTGAACGGTCAGAAGTTTACTCGTCGTAGCTCCAGTAACAGTCCACCAAGGACCACTCGCTGGTCCTAGGAACAGCGCTACAACAGCGCCCAGTAGCGCTAGAAAGTCTATTCGACTAAGGAGCCCCAACTCTCGTCTATGCCAGGCTCGACGCCTTCACCTGCGCATTATCAGCTACGTCTCTGATAAGTGCTGCTGAGTTTATGGTCGAGAACCCTTACTGATGCAGCCGCGGAATCCGACGGTTGCGAACAATAGTATCGGACCCACACTAGGGTCCACATGACGCTGAGGCTCGACGCCGTGCACCAAGAACTCACGGCGCGTCCAGAAGAGCCTAGTGAAAAATAGTGCACAGAAATCGCCTAGATTCCACGATACAAAGCAGATGTAGAACCGGGTCTACCCGACGGCTCAGCCTAGCTAGCCATTTTATTAGGCACCACCACGAATCGCCGGCGAAGAGAAAATGGCGAAACAAGTAAACTGCGACTGCGGCTTCATGGTAAGAGCCCAATCAGACGACGAGTTAGTCCAGCACGTGCAACTCCACGCGAGGGACATCCATCAGATGGAAGTCCCGCGAGAGAAAGCCCTCGAAATGGCCAAGCTAGTAGAAGCTACAGTTACGATCTAGAACGCTTCAGAGAACCTCACGGCTATCCTCGATGCAAACTACACAAGATGGGATTGCTTAACCCGGGCGAAACGTGAACGTCAATGGCACACACGAATATACGGCTATTCGCAACCAAGTTCGATCTAACACGCCTTCTGTAAGGGCATAAGTCGAGTCACAGCAGAGCATTCAGAAGTTCTTCTTTCGCGAAGACGCACCGGCCTTCGTTCATCACCAACATAACACATTGAATCGAAGCTATCAAAGGAAAAAGAGGGGAGTCTATCGCCTGGTCTTACGAATTTAGCCGCAGTTGCAGTAGTAGTATTGTATAGTCAGCGGCACGCTGCCGAAGTTTCCGGAGCTTCCTGCTTGGATGGTCCACATCCAGTATCCCCGCTGGCTCCATGCCGATGCTGTCAATGTTGCAGTATTGCTGCCGCCTGCCGGAACATAAATGGATGCGGGACCGGTTAGCGAATTGCCGCCATTCGGACTGGGCGGGACATAGTAGAGATTTACGTTGCCGTTGAATCCACTGACGCTATTGACCGTAAGAATCACAGAGACGCTACGGCTCGGGGGAACGCAACCGCCGTAAAAGGTGCAATAAATGAATACGGTCGTTGGGCTACCGCTACAGTAGGTGGGGTCGCATGATGTCGACATGCTTACTGCGGCATTGATCGCAGTGATGGCGTTAACCTCCCCATAACCGACGTTGCTGTTGGGGCAAGGTGACTGTACACAGATGGCGGTGTCCTCAACGAGTGAGCGGATCTCAGTCGGACCAAGGTTTGGATGCCTCTGCAAAACCAATGCTATTTCTCCAGCTACCATCGGGGCCGCCAAGGATGTCCCTGAAATGCCAAGTACCGTTTGATTACCAGGATAGGTTGATGTGAGATTGAACGCTGGCGCCGCAACGCCATGGTCCTTTAATGCTGGGCCACTGTCGGCACCATTCCACCAATGATTTGTGCTGTCCACTCCGCCTACTGCTATGACCTTACTGTAGCACGCTGGCAGGTTCACAATTCCTTGAGGGTCAGGGGGACTGTTACCGGCTGCTGCGACTAATGTCACGCCTCTCGAAACAGCATTGTTAACTGCATTCACATAGTTCGTATTGTCGCCGACATCACAGTTTGCTTGGGTATCGTTTACCGCGGGGCGGCCGAAGCTCATGTTTATGACCCTTGCACCGTTGTCGACTGCCCAGCCTATCCCTGCGATGATGGCACCATCGGTCGCATTGCCAGTTGCTGGATCAAATACTTTGTCGCTCATAATGCTCCCCGCGGGAGCAACTCCCTTGTCTCGGGGATCGAGTCCTGTCCCCAAAGCCATTCCTGCAACAATGGTTCCGTGCGCTCCGTTTGGCAAGGGGTTCGGGTTGCAGTCTACCCCTGCAATCTCACTGTGGCACGCGACTATCCTTCCTTGAAGGTCAAGGTGTGTTTGGTCGATTCCAGTGTCGAGTATGGCAACCTTGACTCCCGTTCCGTTAAATCCTACAGCCCATGCTTGATCAGCGTGGATCTGCACGTCAGCAGCAGTGCCGAGCAGATGAGATTGCCTATTTGGGTCGACAGCAAGTACGAGAGGATTCTGCCTAAGTTGTTGAATTGCTGACGTAGGAATTGTTGCTTCTACGCCGTTGATGATTGTAAAATGTCGTGTGACGACGGCACCTATATTGGCCATCAGTCTCTCTTTCTCCTCGGTAGTTGCGCTAGGGGCGAATCCTACTATGACGGACACAAGTCGGGTGGCATTGATAGCTACAATAGAACGTCCGTAAACCGGTGCAGTAAGAAATGGAATGCTTGACATGCAAAGAATTGCGAGAACTGCTACAATGACCTTACCACCGTTTCTATTCTTGAAACAATCTATGGTCGTTGACATTTTTCGTAAAGGCGTCGCCATGTGCAGTTATAGTATCCACGTTTACACCATTCATCATGTACGATAATCTGTGTTCAATTGTGTCATGTTTTTCATTGCGCATCACAATTATTTTCTCGAGTTTCCTATCAGCGAGAAATTGGTAACTTCCTCATACGATTCATATTTGCGGGCGTTGCGTTTGCTATCGTAACATACGTCGCCATTTGGCATTTAATGGATGGTTCGACAACGTGTTCGTCGGGGGAACATTGAAACGCGAAGCAAAGCGCAACCGAAACGCTTTGTCTCTTTCTCGCAATTCTGGCTGGAGTTTTGATTCAAGGATACCTAATAAGCGACCCGACGCTATCAGTGAATCTCAATCTTATTCTTGCCATCCTCGTAGTGGTTCAGCTTGGCGTGTTGCGCATAATAGAATCGGCTGAATTCACGCTTTTTTCGTGATTACCGACCTGATTCGCGGAAAGAGGAGTCGAAATTAAGAATTAGAATCTCAATCAGGCAAATAGTTACCGTTGTCTGAGTCGCCACATATGGTGGAATGTTAGAGCACATGAGGTTCCAGGTCAATTCCTTCGCGTTGGTTGCTTTGCTATTCACAGAATAGCAGAGGACCACCCATGTACTCGGGGTCGTTCCTTTATCCCTCACGGGGCACTCTCAACCGTCCGGGGCTTTCTCCGGCGTGCATAGACCCAGACTAGAATACCTAGACCTCCGAGGGATAATGGGATGCCCAGGAGGCTGACTCCTGACGAGAGGAAGAAGAAGAATACGGAGAAGCCTGTGAGGTATACGCCTATCATGGCCACCCGTTCCCGGAGGCTTAGCTTGAGAAGTTCTTCCTGCAACTGGGCTCGGTATCGGAGGAAGAGGGTTGCGATTATTACGAAAGAAATGGCTGCGATAAAGAACAGGTATGTGAGTTCGGACTGGTAGTTGTTGAAGGTCAACAGCAAACCGACCTCGTCTCCGACGAATCCTGCTCCTAGTCCGTACAGGACAGCGTAGAGCCGGTAAAGCCTCTCATTCCTCCAAGCTATACCCATCCAGCCAGCAACGCTGATCAGGGCAATACCATACCAGAAATGATGAAGATGGATCCCTCCCTGCATCACGACCGTGGTGGGAAACAGGGTCGCGAACAGTCTAGAGCCAAAGAAGCTGATCACGAAGGCGAGTGTCGCGATGAAGGTAAGTCCGTGCCTGAAAGGTCCTCGGGGAAATTCTCGCGACATGACCTGAAGCATTCATGTTGCGTATATCCGAATTGCGGGACTAATGGGACAAGGTTGAGAGTTCCCAGCTAGATATTGGATACTCTAGTAAAGCAGGCATTCGACCAGTCGACCCTCAACCTCCTTTGGAGCTAAGGGGTCTGGAGTGCGGAACTGGACGACCAATCTGTTTTCGACGTTCCTGACTCTCTCAACTGCCTTAGAAAGCGGGGAGGGTGCCTCGTTCAGTATGGATCTGATATATTCTGTGATGATGGCGATGTTCTCAGGTCTACAATGACGCTCTGCCACCAGGCCCTTTGCCTTCCAGAGGTCCAACGGGCCGAGATTCACCTCATCGACTTTTCCTTTCTTCAGATCCGTTCTGCGTTCCTCGAGATAGTCAAGAAAATCTCTGCCCTCCCAGCCGCAGGTTGGAAGGACTGCCGGACATCGTGGATGGAACCGGCAACCCATTGGCGGGTTCACAGCGTCTGGGACCTCTCCTTTTGGCAGGACCTTCCGAGCGCGCCTTCTAGGGTCGGGAATCGGGATCGCTTGCAGTAGTGCCTTGGTGTATGGATGCTTAGGGTCGTTGTAGATTAGCTTGGCAGGCCCGGTCTCGACGATTCGTCCGAGATACATTATTGCGATTCGGTCGCAGAGAAATTTAGCTGTAGCGAGATCGTGAGTAATGAATAGATAGGTTAGGTTGTATTTCTTCTTCAAATCCAGCATCAGCTCTAGTACTTTTGCTCTGATGGACATGTCTAGCATGGCGACAGGTTCGTCCGCAACAATGAGCTTCGGCTTGAGAATCATCGCCCGAGCTATCACTGCTCGTTGTTTCTGGCCGCCGCTAAGGTCCGAGGGGTACTTGTCGTACAACTGTTCTTCCGGGGTAAGTCCGACTTCGCGCATCGCCGTGAGAACTCTTTTCTTCACGTCTTCCTCCTGCCACGCGAGGCCGTGGATCTTTAGTGGATGCCCGATTGCTCGTCCAATCGACATGGCGGGGTTGAGAGACGCGTGGGGGTCTTGGAAGATTATCTGCATCCGGGTCCGGAGAGGCCGTAGCACTTTCTCTTTCAGCGTCGTGATGTTAATCCCTTCGAACTTGATACTGCCCGATGTTGGATCCACTAGTCTCAGTACCGCGCGTCCAGTGGTGGTCTTACCGCAACCACTCTCTCCCACTAGTCCGAAAATTTCTCCAGGTTTGAGGGTGAATGAGACTCCGTCAACGGCGTGGACGGATAATTTCTCTCTCTGGAATATTTTCTGTATCAGGGGTCCTCTGACGGGATAGTATACTCTTAGGTTCTCGACATCCAATAGTGGCTTGTCCGAGTCTTGTCCGGTAGTTGAGAGGGTTATCAGAGGAAATCCTTTCCGAAAAGGCATGCGGCGAGCTGATCTTGGCGAAACTGGTCTAGGGGTGGAATCTTCTCTCTACACACTGCCTGCGCGTATGGACAGCGAGGATGAAAGCGACAGCCAGTGGGTGGAGACACCAGGTCAGGGGGTGCGCCGTCGATCGAGTGAAGTTCCTTTGTGTCAAGATGAATAATCGATTGCAACAAGAGCCTAGTGTACGGGTGGATCGGTCTGGTGAAGATGTCGTCAACTGTTCCTACTTCCACAATTTTTCCGGCATAGAATACGGCCACTCTATCGCATACCTCTGCAACAATGCCGAGGTTGTGAGTAATCAGGAGGAGGGACATCTTGTACGTCCGCTTCAAGTCCTCAAGAATCTCGAGGATTTGGGCCTCTACGATTACGTCAAGAGATGTTGTTGGCTCGTCCGCGACTAGCAGCGATGGATTGAGAACCAGAGCTAGTGCTATCATGATGCGCTGACGCATCCCCCCTGAGAATTCGTGCGGATAGTTGCTTATGCGGGACTCTGGGACCCGCATTGAAGCTAACGCGGCTTCCGCTCTCGCCAGTGCTTCATGCCTCGAGACTCGTTGGTGAGCCTTTATCGTCTCAACGAAGTGATCCTCGATCGTCATTAGGGGGTTGAGCCGAGTCATCGGATCCTGAAAGATGAGGGCAATTTCCTCTCCACGAATGTGCCTGATTCTCGCTTTATCTAGTTGGCCAAGCTCTCTCCCTCGAAAAACAAGGCGACCCTTTATCTCGGTGCGCGGGGGAAGTATTTCTAGAACGGCTTTTCCGAGAGTAGACTTTCCGCTTCCGGTCTCCCCAACTATCCCGATAGATTCCCCGCTGGCCACGTCCAGACTAATATTGTCAAGCGCGTGCACATGTCCTCTCTGGGCCGCGTAATGAACCGAGAGATCTTGAACACTGAGTAACGGGTCCGACTATGCTCTCCCCTTTTTGAGGAGGGGGTTGATCAGATCGTTCAGTCCTTCACCCAGAAAGCTCAACCCAACCGTGAGAGTGATGATCATCAGACCAGGGAAGAAAGAGGTCCACCAGACTCCGTCCGTGAGGAATTGTTGAGCGACGCTCAGGTCCAATCCCCAGTCTGGGGTTGGAAGTTGTATTCCAAGTCCGAGGTAGCTGAGACCCGCTGCGGTGAGAATTGCATCAGCGGCACTTAGGGCAAAGATGACGGGTATGGTTATGAGGACGTTGTAAGCAATGTAGACCCACATGATCGTCCAAGGTCTAGCTCCGAGACTCCGCGCGGCTTCGACGTAGGTTTCCTCTCTGACAGAGAGTGTCTGGTTCCTGGTAACCCGGTAGTAGAGGGGAATGTAGATGACGGTGATTGCTATGCCTATGTTGAACGGTCCCTTGCCGAGCATTGCTGCTACTAGGGCCGCTAAGAGTAGGCCAGGGAAAGCATATACTGAGTCCATAACAAGTAGGATTGCCTTGTCGATTGATCCTCCAACGTACCCAGAGTAGAGGCCTACCGGGAACCCCACGGCAAGGGCGAGGATCACTCCGATAGCCATCACCTCGAGCGAGGTTTGTGCCCCCCATAGGACTCGGCTGAATACGTCTTGGCCGAGGTTGTCGGTTCCCATCCAGTGGTTGAAACTGGGAGCTTGGTTGGGAGGCGTCAGAAATTGTGCATAAGGTCCTTGGGCCGGGTAGGGAGCTAAGACCGGTGCGAGCACCGCGATTAGGGTGAATACAACGAGAATTCCAAGGCCGATCCAGCTCATAACTCCCGCAAGTGTCCGACGTTTCTCTAGCATAGGAAGCATGAATCGTCCCAGGAAGGAGCGAGGGAGGATTGGCTGGGTCTTTTGCTGGCTGGTCGCGTGACCAGAGGCTTCGGTCAGTATCTCACCCTCGGATCGATGACGCCGCTGAGAATATCCACAAGGATCGAAATCAGTACGATAATGAAACTGAAGACTATGATCGTTCCCTGTATTAGGGGATAGTCTTGGACCTCTATCGAGTCTATTAGCAGCCTTCCCATGCCGTCCCAGTTGAAGGTCGTTTCAGTAAGGACCGCTCCAGCGAAGAGTATTGCAAACTCGAGCCCGAGTACGGTAATGACTGGGATGAGGGCGTTCTTGAAAGCATATCGTGAGATGATGGTACGCTCCTTGATGCCTCTCGCTCGTGCTGCTTCGACGTAGTCAGCGTTAATCGTTCTCAACAGGTTTGCTCGGACAGTCTTGGCGAAGAACCCACTCAAGACAAGGCCGAGTGTCAGACAGGGAAGGACTAGGTGACGGATTGCGATAATGAACAGGTCTAGACGGCCTGCGAGCAACGAGTCAATCGTGTAGAGCCCGGTTGTCGTAGCCGGTGGAGAAGAGGAAATGTCAAAACGCGAATTCACCGGAAGCCACCGTAAATCTACAGCGAAGAGAAGCTGCAACATCAATCCCAACCAGAAGACCGGTATCACGAAGATTGTCGTCCCATAGAGCCTGCCCACAACGTCCACAACCTTGTCCCTGTTAATGCCAGAGATCAGTCCCACGCTAATACCGATAGTTGAGGCGACGATCATTGACCCGATAGAGAGCTCAATCGTGGCTGGCAGCTTCTGCTCGATAACGGCTATGACACTCTGTCCCCCGTAATGGGCTCCGAGGGAGACGCCGAAGTTTCCGCTGAAAATCTGAACGATATACGTCAGGTATTGTTGCCAGTAAGGCTTGTCCAGCCCTAGTTGATGACGTAGGGCCATAATGACGCTGAGTGGGGCCCGCCCCCCGTAGAGGGCGTAGATAGGGTCGCCAGGGATTATTCTGAGAACCGTGAATACGACCGTTAGAAGAATGAGCAGCATTGGAAAGGCCAGGATCAGACGCGTCAGGCCATATGCAAGGAGGGATCCCCGCTTAGGCATGGCTCTTGCTGGGCAACAAGATAGAAAAAAGCGTTGAGGAGAGAACGGGGATGGTCAGAGCTGGTTCTTGCTGATGTCTAGAGTCTGGAAGATAGAGAGACCGTACTGTGACAATAGGTTACCCGCTTGGGTCAGATTTGGCACTGAACCGTAGATCAGCTGGAAGACTGGTATGGAGTAGTTCATCACTGTTGGAATCATCGTCCATAACGGGTCGACTTGGCTGTTGAAGACGTTGTTGATGATTAGTGATCTGTCTACAGCGTAGGCGATGGCTCTGCGTAGCAGAACGTTGTTGAAGGGAGCTGTCTTCACGTTGAATACTAGATATCGTATCTGTGGGCTCGCGCCAAAGTCTACTTTGAGTCCCAGTGAGGAGGCCTGGATTTGGAGTGAGGTTATGTCTTGAGGGTTGAGCGTGCGGTAAGCCATGTCGAGCGCGCCAGCAACTATGTCGTTCTTGAGCTGGGTTGCTGTACTTTCTGACTTTAGGTTGACTGTGCCAATGATAGGTACTGAAGCGAACCCGCTGGAAGCGTAGATTGCAGGACCATAGTAAAGCGAGTTACTGGACAGCGCAAGGCTCTGATCCTGAGTATATGCAGTTAGTTTGTACGGCCCTGATCCAACTACCTTGTTGAGTTGCGTCGGCTGAGCGCCAGTCATATTGTATGCGTTAGTACCGTAGATTGGTACTGGTGCGGAGACTGAGAAGGCCATTAGCTGATTGAAGAATCCTACTGGTTGATGCAGGTGGAACGTTACGTTGGTGGGATTAGCGTCGATGTTTATTGTGAAAGCAGGATTAGTGGTGCTGGTGGTATTGCCCAATTCGCCGACTTGGGAGAGAAGGAAGGATGCGCTTCCTGGGAGGTTGAGTGTGATCGCGCGGATGATGGACTTTTTAATGACGGTCGAGTTGAGCGCACTTCCGTCAGAGAAGGTCACTCCTGACCGTAGTGGATAGGTCCACGTCTTTAGGTCGGGAGTCACGAGTCCATTGGCGACCGTCGGAATCGTCGATGCAATGCCAGGCAAGAGGGTAGTGTTGGTGGGGCTGTATACTAACAACGTGTCGAAGATCTGGTTTATGATCTCGATGGAGAAATAGTCGTAGGCGTAGGCTGGGTCTAGCGACTTGATTCTGTCAGTGGTGCCGACGTTCAAAGTATTCGGATTGTTCGTGTTGCTCATGAAGAAGTACCGGAATGCGACGGGGTGCAAGAAGACGCCATTGATTCCATTCTTGTAGACAATGTTGGCCTTTCCCTCCCACAATGGAATGTAGGGCACGTCGTTCGCTAGCTGCGTCTGGATTTGGGTGAAGAGCTGGCTTCTGACGGTCGAGCTGGAATTGCCAGCCTCCCAAGAGAGCCAGTTATCCATGGTGCTGTTACTGTATTGCGATCCGAGCGATGCGGCGCCTGCAGTTCCCAGAAACGGAGAGGCGTAGTCGTCGGCGTCAAAGTAGTCAGGGTACCAGCCCAAGAGGAAGAACGGAAGGTTTCCGTTTCCGAAATCTGTAGTGTACTGAGCCCATGGTTCTGATTTGAGCTGGACGTTAATCTTTCCAGTCCTCTCTATGGCACTCGCAATGACCTGTGCCACTGTTGGCTCAGTGTCGCCGTAGTGTCCGTCGCTGTTGTACCAGAGTGGGATTGTGAACTGTGAGGGCGGCCTGAGAAGCAATGCTGCGCTTACCGCTCCTACCGCGAGTATGGCGATCACGACTATGGCTATGATCACTTTCTTCTGCCTCTGCCACAATGATGGCATGGTTGAGATAGTAGGTTGCGTCAATTTTCTTCTCTCTCATCGAAGAGTTCAAGTTAATGAGCGTTATTATTTTTTGAAGGCCATCATGCGATATCCTTCTGAGCAGTTCGGCCTATTGTTCAATCCATTTGGCGCCTTGTAGATCATTTCGAGTGCCTACGGGATCTTACACCGACACGCGATCTTGACCCACAATACACGAACAAAATGGGAGACTGTTAACCTGTCTTTCTCCGGATAAACCGCCCAAGTCCTTATATCGCCAAGAACGAACCGCGCGTTCATGCCAAAGTTCATCGATGTGCACAAGATGAATCCTCTCACTGAGCAGCAGCTCAAGCAAGCCCAGAATGCAGCAAAGGACGAGTATGGCGTCACCCACGAGAACATCATATACAGTGAAACGGAGAACAAAGTCTTCTGCGTTCTAAACGCTCCCAACAAGGAAGCTGTGGAGAAACACCACCGGAAGATCGGCCTCAAGCCAGACTGGATACATGAAGTCAAGACCACAAAGTAACCGTCCAGTTCCAAACTCACCCAGTTTTCTCTTGCAGTTGCCTATTCGCGGGGCAAACTAAGCACTAAATATTCGAGACAGACTAAATCTTCAGCGGGAACCTGAGGCTAGATCTTCCAGAAATCTCCCGTTAATCCGAGGGATTGGAAGTGGGCAATTGTCTGCTCTCTTGAGGGTCTTGCATAGTCAAGGCTCATCTTTTCCTTGTAGATCGGAAGGCTGAGTCTCAACATCTGGTCAACCGTCAACGCCTCGCCTCCAGCGACAGAGCCGGTTATCACCCATTCCTCAAGATGGTCCTTCGAGCTGAAGAACACCATATTGTTCGAGCATGTCAGCACGATGTTTTCCCACCATTTCGATGCGGGTAGAGCCAGGTAGATCAGTGGCTGGCTATGGGACCCTTGAGCGACCAACCTCTGGTCTCTGAGATGGATCTTGATGTCTTCCGCGCAATGGTGACAGTAGGAGGCTATCCACTGCTCTCTCCCCAGCGTTACATGAATGGCCACTGCGTCCCAGGCGCAATTCGCAAAGTAGTCCCTGTCCTTTCCCGCGATTCTGACCCTGAAGGGTGTCACTATGCTTGAGAAAGGAAATGCCATCAGGATTCTCTGCGTACCGGGCAGTAGAGCGATATGTCGAGCAGACTGGAGTTCGACGAGCACGTTGAACGCAGATGCTCTGTCCAATCCAAACCTTTGCATGATCTGCTCCAGAACTGGAGCGATCGTGTGTTCCTCGAAGTGTTCGAAGATGTACTTTCTAACGTTCTTCTGGAGATTCATCCCGGTATCCGGTGCGGGCGTGATGGAGTCGCCTAGGCTACAATTCGCTTGGGTAGACTAACGGGAGGCAGGTTCTTCTCAATTTCCGCTCTGGATTGTTCGAGCCAGGGCGGGAGTGCGAGGCGTGTCCCTAACTGCTCTGGAGATTCGTCAATAGCAAATCCAGGCTGATCCGTCGCCACCTCAAAGAGAACTCCACCGTGCTCCCGGAAGTAGATAGAGTGGAAGTAGTTCCGATCGATTACCGGGGTCACGTTTAGATCTGCCTTTACGATCTCCTGACGCAGAGCCTTCTGGTGTTCATCGTCCGCGGCGCGGAACGCAACATGATGAACGGTTCCGACGCTCACAAATCCAGGTTGAGCATTCGGCCTAGAAACAATATCTACAATCGTATCCGCGGCTCCCTTTCCTGCTTCATACCTGAAACGGTTCTCCTCCTGGCCTACCAGCCGAAAGCCCAGAGTATCTACCAATACTGACTCTGTCCTCTCCAACACTTCCTCCGAGAGGGTGACACTATGGAATCCTCTGATTGCATGCTCTCTTGGGACAGGACCATGTGTCCATCCAGTTCTCCCCTCGTTTTCCTTGTTTCCGACCAACTCCAGGCCCTGTCCATCCTGGTCTTCAAAAGAGAGCACGGTCTCGCCGAAGCGCTTCTGAGTAGCTTCCTGAGAAACACTGTGCGATTTCAGTCGATCCTGCCAGAATGTTATCGATCCTTGTGGAATGGAGAAGGCAGTGTTTGTGGCCTGCCCGGTGCCCTTGCGACCACTAGGTTGACTGGGCCATGGAAAGAATGTGAGAACAGTTCCAGGATTTCCTATCTCGTCACCGAAGTAGAGATGATACGTGCTAGGGTCGTCATAGTTGACCGTGAGCTTGATGAGACGCAGGCCCAGAATTTTGCTGCAGAAGTCAAGCGTCTTCTGAGGGTCGCTAGATATCGAGGTGACATGGTGTAGACCGAGTACGCCCCTGACCATGACGATGCTGATCCCGCGAAGCAGTATTACGTCTTTATGAAGCGACAGGCCGAAGCGAGAAAGGCACTAAATACTCACCGTCTCAACCACGACCTGCCTACATTTGAGCAGGATTGAGGTCAGAGCCTCTGGCCGATGGCGAGCAGTTGAGATCCTAGGCGGCATCATAGTTATCGCTCTAGCGATCTTCGCACTGGCCGATCCTCAGTTTACAATACAGACCCTAGTGATTGTAATTGCAGCAGGCCTAATCCTCGGCGGTCTCTTCAGGATCACCGTGGGCGCCTTCGCGACAGTCCTACCCTCCCCAC
>Ga0209469_1000493_pt1 | contig 23962 bp, 28 predicted proteins | sample GraSoiAngelo_123_FD_185880 | JGI IMG/M metagenome (GOLD analysis project Ga0209469, IMG submission 185880) | Grasslands soil microbial communities from the Angelo Coastal Reserve, California, USA - 14_0927_02_40cm (SPAdes) (version 2) | ecosystem: Environmental > Terrestrial > Soil > Grasslands ... | reverse complement strand
CAATCATGGACTCCCTCTCGAAGATGCCTCTCGAATCAGGTGAAGGCCTAACCTTGTTCGGCTGTGGGAATATGGTCGGAGTCGAGGATTTTGTCGACGCGTTCGAGAAACTGTCTGAGAAGCAGGACTCACACCCCATGGAGTCTCGGAATTAGATGGTAGTCTACGGGGTTACCCTCGACACCGCCGAGGTCGCTATCGCGTTAGGAATCGCGGTCAGCATGCTGTTCTATGAAAAACAGAACCTCGTTCCGGGCGGAGTCATTGTCCCTGGCTACGTGGCCCTAACCCTCGACAGACCCTACCTACTACTCTCGACATTTGCGGTCGCAATCGTCACAGTGTTCGCTCTCAAAAAAGTCGCAGAATACGTTGTCCTCTTCGGAAGAAGAAAATTCTCGTTCATGATGCTGATGAGCTTCGTAATAGCCTGGGGAATCCAGTCCCTCGTAGCACTCGCACTCACCTACGGCCAAGTAGCAACCGTCGGACCAACCGGAGTCTTCCAGGTCATCGGATTCATCATACCCGGGCTAGTCGCGAACAGCATGGAGAGACAGGGAATCACCAAAACAATCTATGCTCTGACAATCGTCTCCGTCATCACGTACGTAATACTCTACGCCATCACCGGAAAGTGATCATTCGCCTTGTCCACTCTGGCGAAAAGGAGACCTAGAAGATTCGTACCAGCGATTCCCGCAATACTTCTGCTCATGATCCTCTCGACTTCTTCCTTGCCGGTTCACCATCCGTCAGTCAATACCACTCAGCTCCCGCCGACTGTTATCGCGTGGGTTACGGAGCCACTGCAGCAGGTCTACAATCTGATACAGAGCAGGTTCATCGGGCTCATACCTGGGAATTACACTGAGCCATCTTCTTCGGACTATTCGACGATGAGCACAATTTTCGGACTGGTTGGGACGGGGGTATCCCAGAACGACGCGGGCTCAATCCTTAGCGCATCGAACGTAGCAATCCAACTGGAGTACCAGCTGATCCCGGTGAACGATTCGGGAACCGGCAACAAATACTACGTCTTAATGGAGAACCCAACGGTAAACCGAGGATGGGGTTCATACCTATTCGCAGCAGAAAAGAGTCCCTCGACAACCCAGGTCATCATAGAAGCCCCACATCCAGTCACAGACTTCAATAGCCAACAGATAGCTTACACAATCTTCACCAGCGTCTATCCGCACGTTGCCGCTCTCTTGGTATCAGGTGTAGAGAGAACGTTCGATCCAAACGGTCAGACCGACATGGCTCACAGAACAGAGAGCATCTTCGAGACCGCCCATGAAGCCTTCACCAAGTTTGGTTCAGTGGTTATACAGATCCATGGCTTTGACGCGTCCCATCATCCCGCAGAACCCTTGGTTGTTCTCAGCGATGGGGACGGGGGTATCAACGGAGCTCTTCAAGCGATCGCATCCAACCTCGAAGCTGCTAGCCTCTCAGTGGGAATCTTTGACGGTTTCACCCATGAAAAACTGGGAGCCCAAATGAACATCCAAGGTCGCTACGCAAGAGCATTCGGCGCAGGCTTCGTACACTCCGAGATCTCATCCATCGTAGTCTACAATGCGACTCTAATCGTGGGATACGAGAACGCTCTCACCAAGTCGATCTTGGACGATTTTAGTTTTCCTGCTTACCAGATCGATATCAGGATTCCAATCATAGCGTTCGGAATCATGAGCCTATTCATGGTTGCAAGCTACAGATTCTCAAAAACCAGCCCTGACTAGCCAACGGATTTATTGCAGGAACCCCGTGAAGGTCTGACTCGACGAGCTTGTCCTGAGGGCGGCGGAGGCTGGGCCCTGAACGCGTCCTCGGCCCCTGATGGCTGAGCGAATTCTACCTCCGGTTACTTGTCGTTATGTTCACGTGTGAACCTTGATAACGCACCGGGGTCGAAGGCTGAAACATCATGTCTGGATCTGAGTCTGAACTGCAGAAGCGCTTGAAGGGTATACAGTGGCAGAACGGAAACTGTCTATCCTGCATCTGGTTTGCAACAAAGGATCCGCTTAACGCTGATCTGTTTGACAGGGCAAAGTGCATTCATCCGAAGCTCAAGATCTACCAGCTCGTCGTCTCTGGCCGCGACTGGTGCAACCTCTACGAGGAGATAAAACAGAAACAGATCGAACACAAACAAGAACTCGCTCTGAAGACAGAAGAAAAATCCGGATAAGCCGCATTAGTCCGATGCCAGAATATTCACTTGGTCCCAGAGACCCGTGGGTTCTTCCATTCGTCCACTCTTGAGTGAGCCCATTGGTTTATCGGGCGGAGACTAGAAGCCCGATGCTGAAGGTCGCTTGGCAGACCAGGAAGCCAGCAGAGTCCCCCCAACCGCCACGATGCTCATTCTATCGTTCGTTCCAGTCTTCCTCGGACTTGGCTTCCTCTACATCGTCCTAGGAGCCTGGATCGTCACCGTCGGGTTCACAGCGGAACAAGCAGGACTACTAATCGCAGCGCAAGGCATCGCCGTCGTTCTCACATCCATTCCTCTCGGAATCGTCTCCGATGTCTACGGTCGAAAACACCTACTGATCCTTGGAAATCTAGCCGGTGCCGCAGCGCTACTAGTCTTCGCGATAACAACGAATTTTCTGTATCTCATCTCCGCGAGCGTCGTCATGGGATTCGCCGAAGGAGCCAGCGTGACAACTTGGAATGCCCTCCTAGCGGATCTGACTGACAATTCCAACAGGAACAGAGTCTTCTCCCTATCCTTCATCATGATCAATGTCACAACCGGAATCGGCCTCGTCCTCCCCGGAGCATTTCCAGCCCTGGAATCCCTGACTGGCCTCACAAACTATACGATTCATAGGGAGACACTCCTGATACTCGGCCTGGCGAGCTTCATCAGTCCCCTGATGTTCTACATTCTACTCCGAAACCACCGCGAGACCCACAACCCTGAACGCAGATGGTCCGGACTGGCCAACAAAGGAACACTCGCAAGGCTCGGCTTCGTCGCGAGCACGATAGGATTCGGAGCAGGATTCATCATCCCGCTCGTAGGCGCCTGGTTCTACTACCGGTTCAACGTCTCCGACAGCTACAGCGGGCCAATCCTCGCCTTCTCCAACATACTCATCGGATTCTCCGGGTACGCCAGCCCCCGACTCGCCACCAGATTCGGACAGATGCGCGCCATCATCCTCACCACGGGCTCGTCCATGCTCTTCATGCTGAGCATGGCCTTCATCCCCATCTTCGCGTTGGCAGCAGGAGTCTACATTGTCAGGGCAGCGCTCATGAACATGGCAGGCCCGCTCATCGACTCGTTCTCCATGAGCATATTCCCCGCGGAACAGAGAGGCTTGGTCAGCGCTCTGAGCAATATTACGTTTCGACTGCCCAACAGTCTGAGCACCTACTTCGGCGGACTCATACTCGGACTGGGACTACTCCAGCTGCCCTTCTTCATCGCCAGCGCATTCTACATAGTCGGACTCGCAGGCTTCTACATCTTCTTCGTGGCGACCAGGCGATACAGGGCGCAAATAGCCTCCCTAAGTTAGGGATAGACTCATCGCGACCAGCCAGGGCGTCGGCTGTGATACGTCTCTCTTGTGAACCCACGCGTCTAATTTCAGAACGTCACGTGGGTCCAACCATAGCCAGCAACCTCGGGATTGACTCTGGAGGTGAAAAGGGTCCCGGTCGGCTTATGACCGGACCGCTTTGTCCTGCTCCTCTTCGAGCGATGAGAGTCGAACGTCAAACAAGAACTCTCGAAGCTCGTCCTCATGCTCAGGATTTTCCGGGAGCGTTGACTCCTTCAGTGCCAAGTCGAGTTCATCGATGAATTTCGGAATGTCCTTGGGGGAGGTCCCTGTTATGGGCCTGTACTCGATGATGCCCTCGCGGAGTAGTTTGGCGCCCATAATGATTGTTCGTGCGATCGTGTTGCACCGTTTTACGCTGTCATCTCTTTCCTTGATGATGTACTTTTGATAATTATGTTCTGCCAGGCCCTTGATGCTATGGTAAGCTCTCTTGCTATAGTTCATCGTCGCAAGACTACGTAGTTCTGTGAGCCTCGGCCAGTCTTTGACGATTATCGGGCTCATGACGCCACTGAGATAGTTCCAGTTGTTCCTCAAAACTTGGTCAACGATGCGGCCAAGCTCATGGTATTGCCTGTCAGTCGGACCTGAGTACTCAACCTTGGATTGATCGTTAAACTCTCCGCGGAGGATCGACTTTGTCGGAGCGAGAACCGCGACGAAGAGGTCCACGTCCGAACCTGGATGGTTCATCTGCCACATATGCGACCCCACGTTCGTAACGAACAGTTCCATCATCTGGTCGAGACCTTGGGCAGACAGATTACTCACCTTGTCGGAGGTTTTGTTATCCTTCTGAACCAATGTTTTGCTGTTTTTCTGAACCAACGTTTGTTCATTTCGACTAGGAAGTCCTTGGTCAAAGGGTATCCTGACAGGGACCCGAGTACTGAATCAATATCGCAGTAAGGACACAAAACGGTCCCGTCGGCTAGCCATTCCGTGACTTCGAACGAGGCGAATACCTTTAGACAGCTAAAACACCCGGACCAGGGGCTGCTCTGAACCTCTCCAATGTTGTGTGAAGAATGAGAGTGAGCCTTGACAAGGTCGTCTTCGGAAAAGGGGGAGGTCATTGTGGCAATGACGTTCCCTTGGCTGTCCTTTCTGCCGGAAACATCTCTGTCTCAGATTTTCGAACTGGAGATTCATGCATATACTATTGACGTACACAAGCCCATCATAATGAGCTTCGGGTTAGCGCAGCTGCGAGAGGCAGCTGAGAAGTACACCTTTCATGAAGGGAGGCTTTTCGGTTCCTGGCCTTGCTCTTGGAGCTTCCGGAGAAAGAAAGTCCAGCCTTCGATGTGTTCGTCCCTTGTCTTCTTCGCTTCCGAGTTCTTCGAGTATCCTTCGTGCAGAAGTGTGAGTTTTGTACCTCCGTTTGGCATTGGGTGGAAGAGTAATGTGACCCTTGTTACGTTGATGGATTCATGGTCCCACTTCCACGTGAAGCCGAGCCTCTTCCCTCTGTCGAATATGGTGAACTTGCCCCGAAGGTGCCAGTCTTGTTTGGGCCAGGAAAAATGATATGTCCCACCTAACTCGGGTTGCAACTCCGCCGCTGGAGGCCACCATTTCTTGAGCAGATCAATACTTGTCCAGTAGTCGAAGAGTAGGGCCGGACTCAGCTGGGGAAAGTCTGCCACAATCGTGATTCTGTCTCTCGCCGTTTCGACTAGTTCCAAGTTGGGCCTGCTCATTGCCATGTCGAGAAACCGCCTAGGACTCCGATTAGCGTTGGGAGTATTTCTCTGCATGGAGTACAATCGGAATAGGCGGTTCAACTTCGTAGGCAAAGGGGGTACCACTGGTCGGTAGTAGGCACAGGCAAGCTGACTGTTATTCGGATAGCTCTGCTGGTACCTTCCACAGCCGGCCACAAGGCTTTGGTCTCCGTCATGTAACCTCCAGCCTTGTTCGAGAACCTGAACATCACTTGACATCGTCTTGGAACCTTGCTCAGGAGGGTGCCTCAGTGGAAAAATACAATGCTCAGTTTTTCTAGACAGCCTTGGAGAATAGGCCACAGCAAGGTGTAGCTCAGTTGTCAGAGTTCTTCAGATGCCCTATGTAAGGGTCGAAGTTGGAAACAGGAGTATTCTTGAAGAAGCCACCGTTTTCCGCTCTGGCTAGCGGGGGTCTCCCCAAGTATACGGAAGAAAGCTCTTGGGAAGCCGCGCTATTTGCCGAACCCCGGCCGGTGGCTGTTGGTCCGGGGAATCGGTTTTAGAGTGAGCTTGAGCTGATGGGCTTCTCGCACAAAAGCGGGCATTCTCTCAGAAAATCGAGGATGGTGGATCAGCCCCGGGCTAACGGTCGGGAAACTCATGTTGGTCCGCATTGTTTGTTTTGCCTCTTTGTTACTAACATGTAATAGGTGTTACTCGCTTATAAGCCTTCTTTAAAAATAGCCCATACGTCACATCAGGAGAATAGGAAGTCAGACTAGGATCGTCAGTTCATAAGGAGTGGGGCCAGCGTCCCCGAACCAGTAAGGCAGATTCTGATCAGGAACCATTCCATTGAAGATGAGGCTACTACCGATTTTGCGTCCTTTTCCTTTAGGTCTTGAGCTGTCCACCAATTTCGACGAAACGTTTCTTCACAGCCTCCAAGAACCCACTCTCCTTTTTTTCTCTACTACTATTAGCATCGCTTAAATCTCAGATCCACGTCGTCTTTATTCGAAAATGGCAGACGAGATTTCCCCCGTGTCTTGCGTGCCATGCGGCATCGACCTAGGCTCGGCTCCGCCAGGTACACTTGTCAGGTGCTGGAAATGTAGCCAGTGGATTCAGGTGCGGGCACGAACTATTGAGCTTGGTGAAGCGTTGTGGCGGCAGTAGGCATCAGCATATTGGTCGGCGTTGCAAGTAGACCGTGCACGCAAAACACTACGTGACTTTATGAACTCTCAATAGTCTCCTGGGCAAGGATTCCCGGAGTATGACGCGGTCCACTTTCTGAGTAATCGTCAAACTATTGCTGAGAAGGCAATTCTATTCCAGATCTCTCTTCGGGCTCAAAAAACGGGGGGCCGCCTACCAGTGCTTGAAGATGAAACTCATGAACTTCTCCAGCTGTCGAAGAAGGTATCAAATCTTGGCTACTTGGAACTCATTGAAGGTGGATGGAAAACCGATCAAGGCCACTGGACATGCTGGGTTCCGACCCATAATACGGCCGAGTACACCGGGCTCACCGGCTGTTGTCCGCAAGGATTTTCACAACAGTCCAGCAATTGCCCATTCGACGGGGCAGAGTGAAGTCTTTACAACGTTAATGTTTTGGTTTTCTTTTCAGCCCTGGGCTCTAACTTGGGGAGTGTTATTGCAAGTATGCCTTCAGACATGCGTGCTGACGCTTTTTCAGCGTCTATGCTTTCGGCGAACCCTATGTTTCTACGGAATGTGGAGAAGGCTCTTTCCCGATGCAAGTAGGTTTTACCCTTCTCCTCCTTCTCCACGTCAGATTCAGCACTCAGTGACAACTCGTTCGGCCCTACATCAATTTTCAAAGTTTGCTTCCTTAACCCGGGAACCTCCGCTTTTACCACATACTCGTTGCCTGAGTCGATAACGTCGACGTAGGGTACTCGCGTCGGCAGCTCATATTCAACAGGCCACTCGAATCCTCTGAAGGGATCCCATGGAATTAGGCGAAATGGTTCTGACAGTTTGTTGAACTCTTCGATCCAACCAGGTTGAGGCTCTCTGACGGCAAGAGCAGGCTTCTTCTTTGTAACGACATGAGCTGGTTTCTTCCTCGTCTTCTTGATGGATGGCGCCCGAGCTTTCTTTTTGGACATCGTCACGACTTCAAGATTCCGGATGCTGGAGTTTCTTATATCATTTCACGCCCCTTCGGCATCTGCATGATCGACTAGTATGTCGGAATCCCGCGGGTGTTCACAAGAGTTTCTTCGCCCTAATTCCCTTGCCGGCAAGATTGTAGGCGTCAGTTTCCCCGTCGATCCGGGCGCTCGAGCTCAGTCTTAGTCCACTGAGAAAAAAAGAGCGATAGTTAGGATCCCTGAAGGTTAGTGTGACTTGGGCAAGTACTTAATCCGCGTGTGTCATTGAAGAAATCAACGAGAAAGGCAAGTAATCTGACATGAGCATGCATTTCAAGGGTCAGGACTTCCATTCTTCCAGTTGATTAGAGCCGTGGATTTCTCGTTGTAGAACATCATAGCCGAGGGGTCCGTCCTTGTAGTCAACGACCATTATGATGTCGCCGTAACCTAGGAACGCATCCAGTATGTTTACGCCGTTTCTGAACAGTAGTTCAGTGATGTAGGATGCTATTCCTGGCGTCATCTCGGCGCGAGGCGATAGGTTGAGAATCAGCTTGGACACGTTCGTCTGTGTCGCTGCCTCCTTAAGATGCTCCATTCTCGTCCGGACGAGAGCGTAATCCTCCGCGGGCAGGATCAGTTTGATCGAGTTTGAGAGAGGGAAGATGTGAGGAAACTCTGAGAGTTCCCCTGCTGCGTTTGATAATTCCTTGACTATGGTTGAGAACTGGGTCTTTGGTGCTCTTATCGTCACGTCTACTATGCCACTTGAAAGCGAGATCCTCGCGTCCTTGAGAACTCTCGACGTGTCAGGGCTTTTGCTGTTGGATAGCGTGTCTGAGAATCTCTTGATCGCTACAACGAGCGTGTTGATGCTGGCGTCTCTATGGGTCATCTCCTTAACCTCCGGCTGGACCAGCTCTGCCAACGCGTGGAAGTTTACCACCTTCATCTTGAGGCTCTGGTAGATGGGATAGCTCCGAGTTAGAATCTGGCGTACCGCTTCGGGGACGCTGACCTCCTCGGCTAGTCCGACGGTCATCTACGCTCTTCCTACCAATATTACTCAGTTGTAACATATTAGACTATCGGATTCCAAACCTTATAAGCAAGTAATGCATGTTACATAGTAGTAACAAACATGCAAACCAACATGAATTTCCCGACCTACGTATTCGCGACCGTCAATTCGGGCCGCGCTACGAAAGTGGTCGAGGAGCTAAAGCGAAACAGCCAGATCGACATCATCGCACCGGTAACAGGCCGTTGGGACCTAGTCCTGCGCCTGAAGCCAAACACTCCACACAACATCTACCAGACAGTCAAAGAAATCCGCGAGATCAGTGACGTACGGACAACCGACACTCACACCGGCTTCGACGGTATGCAGCCGACCAAGAAGCTCGAGAGCCAGATGGCCCTCGGCGTTTCTGTACTGACCTGTGAGCACAACACCAGCGAGAACGTCATAAAGCAACTCAGCAACATCCCAGGCTTCATCGAAGCATCCACAGTACCCGGACAGTTCGACATAGTAGCACTCTGGCAAGCAAGAACCTCTGAAGAAATCATGAAGACTTCCGTTGAGAGAGTTACTAATCTCCCAGGTGTCTTCAAGAGCGAGACACTTCTCGCTTATGCGCCGTTCTTCAAAGCGTAATCATCCAATATAGCTCCGTCGACCTTCCCCCCTTTTTTGTGGGTCCGAAAGGATACCTGGATAGGCAAAGATTCTAGTCAGTAGTTGACGATTACCCAGAAAGCGAACTCAGGTTCGCGTCAGGTGAACCCGAGGTTCTCCCTGGATCACAGTGGTATCCCCCAACGCCTGGCGTTGAGTAGGCTCGGAAATAGGCGAAACCAGGCGGCCGGATCACAGGCCCAGATTATGGTGCGGTGGGTGCACTACAGCATAGATTCAAATCGCCACCCTTCCGCATACAGGGAACCTTGAAAAGCCAAGGAATCGATAATACTCAGGAATCCACATTCTGACCGCAAGGAAGGATTTTCGTAGGGCCTGGTACGAATCGGTGAAAGAGAGTAAGCACCTGAATGACTACCCGTTCTACTACGAAACTGCGTTTCTCCTTCAGGGACCTAGGCCAAAGAGCTGAGGTTTTCGACGAATGCATCCGGCAGTATTCGAGGACTCCGGTTAGTAGAGTTCTAGAAAAGCAATAATCAGAGGACTGAAAGGAATCAGATTCCGGGATCGAGCATATAGCCGCAATATCCTAACATCGGCGAGAGAAGCCCTGTTTCAGGGGACCCTTTGACACGGCGTGGGTCGGGTCCAAAGCCGAGCAGACTCGTGGACACTCTCTCTGTAATCTATGACGCGGCGCACTGGCGCCTCCTAAAGTCAATTAGAGAAAGAACCATTTCCATCTTTGGAAGCCTCGCAACGTGGGGGAATAGTGTCTTAGTCCATGGCAGTGTCGCCAGAGGAGATGTGGACGAAAAGAGCGACATAGACATTCTGATCCCTATCGGCATCAGCACACAACTTGTTGAGGCCCAACTTGCCTCCTCAGGGAATATTCCTTACTCGCGAGAGATAACACAGGCAACTCCCAAACACTCGCCGAAGGCGCACATATACCTGGACCCCGAACGGACTGCGTCCATCACCATTCCGTTGTCGGAGTTCCGCAGACTGGAACTCGATTTCTATAAGTTCGGGGGGACAGCCACCATGGAGGACCTAAGGCGCGGCATCAGAAGGCCCGGGTGCACGAAGAGGCTAAGCCTCATTCAGCCCACCGACGATGGGCACATAGAATCTCCAATTGTTGGTAGAGAATCAGAAGTTGCGCGGTTGCTCAGCGTGAGCTCTGACATAGTTAGGGAGCGAATAAGGGTCTTAACCCGAAGAGACACTATTGGCAGAACCGGGGTATTCCTCAAACTGTTCGTTCCCGAAGGAGCGTCTTTCGAAGAGGTGCTCAAGAGCGAGGCGGAATCCAACCCCGCCCTCAGAAGAACTCTGAGAGCAAACCAGCGATGATTGTGAGAAGGCAACAACGTGGTCATCCACTCTTCAGATATTTCGGGACGATTTCTGTCTTGAAGCCGACAGGGAATGCTTTGGCTCGGTGAGTGCTGAATAGTTAGATCTTCCATGGAAGAAAGTGGGGGTAAGGAGTCAACGGTTCGACTCCTACCAGCCTTTCTTCTTGGAGTTGTTTCCACCTCCGCAAAGGGCAAGGTACTGAACAGATCTGCAAACTCAAGTTGTAGATGGAACGGACTCTAGGGCTCAGGCCCGAGATTAGTTTCACATCGGTCCAGCGTACCTATAAGAGACGATCAGCCTTCTAGCTGTCATGATAGACTCAGAAAAGCTTCTGAAAGACCTGAACCTTAGACTAGCGCACTTCGGGGACTCCGACGTTGCAAGCGCAAGATCACTCTTGCCTTACTCGGGCCCTTCGTCGGACGCACGTCAGTTTTATCTTGAGATTGCCAGTAAACTAGTCTTCAAGATAGAATAGTGCAGCGGGCGAGAGCTTAGGCTCGCCCTTTCCTTACTCTTTCGGGAGATAGGTTGACGCCAACTCGAACGCCTTTGCCCTCGTAGCCTTGGCATTCACAGTCGGATTGACCAGTACAAACTTCCCATTGCCCACGGTCGTGAAGAAGAACATGAATTGGATAGTCTCTTCTTTCCGACTGAGGGGATTCGTTACCGCACGCATCGCAACGGATTTCTAAGGTATCGATGATAAGCTTGCCGTGATGGTGTCCTGGCGAAATTTCTTTGGAACCAAAGGAACCATAGGTTCTTCCTAGATTGTGGCCTGTGGCGTTGTAATGCTGCTTCCGCACATATTCGACGAAAGTTATCAATCCTTTGAATTTGCCAAAGTCTTGATCGAACTGTTTGGGGAGTTTCTCTAGGATTGACTGGTTAGTAGTAGACTGGCTCCTAGAGTCTTGGAGTCGAATTTGCTTGGCTCGTTCGGCCAGAATGTAGACTTTCTCGGTCAGCTCCCTGGTTCTCTGGGATGGACCGTTCGTTGCTGCTTCTCTGAGAAGAATATCGACCTGCCTTTCAAGGTCTCTTATCGTCTGCTGGAAATCAAGGAACTCCTTAGTTCCCATCGCTGATGACATAGGCTCGGCAGTAATGACTCAGACAGTTAGAAATATTGTAACCAAGAAGAGATTACGCAAGAACTCCTAAGCACAACTGGTACGGCACTGACCGACACCACTGGCACGAGATCTAGTACTTTGCAACATTCGGGGAGCTTGCAGGTAAGCTAGCAACTCCTTGCTCCCAGTGTGACAGTCCTAGGATGTTGCGGCCGCGGTCTGGAATGTCGTTCTTTTTGCCTTGCCATACTGGGATACGTCTTCCCGCAGGACGTACTTTTTTCGGTCCGTAACCGTAGGTTTTGAGCCATAGCTTGACAATCTGGACGCACTTTTGACAGCGTATTCTCTTGGCTTGGACGAGCTTCTTCTTCCATACCTCCCGGGTTGCGAAGGCGATGACTCTCTTGTCCAACTCTCGGACGTTCATGCAGACCCTTGACTATTGACGGAAGTCGGCCAACAAGACTTATCTTGTCACTTCCCAAGTCTCACCAAGTCTCGACATGATGAGGGATGAATTGTCAGTCGGGAGATCCTTGCATGGCAGAGGACACAGGCAAACGTAGGCAGCCCGCGCGTAATGCGAAGAGCAGACGGGCCCGCCAAGGGAGACGATTCGAAAGAGACAAGCACAGCGGTCGCCCTCCAAGAGACTGACCTGACTGGTAAAATCAGAACCTCAAGTGTTTATCAAGCGTTCAAACGGCGCTGAACCCGCATAGATTATGTCCTGCATGAGAATCGAGAGCTGGAGAATTGAGGAATGAGTTCGGAAGATTACGAGGCGAACGGAATAGGCGATGAAGACGATGACGAGAATGAAGAGCTTGAGGAGGATACTGAGGACGAGTCGGAGGATCATCTCTCAGAGAGAATAGAGGAGAGACGAAGATTCAGAGCATGGCAAAGAGAAACACCCGAAACGAGCCAAGACGACAGGCTGAGATGGTTTGTCAGTGACCACGTTTTCCTATGGCTGAAGGGGTCCCACGTTCTCCAGAGCTTTCTTGCGATGTGTCCATAGAAGGACGGCTGGCGAGATTGGGGACGACCTACGTAGCTTCCATGTCGAGAGACCGAAAGAACTTTGAAGCAGGGCAAGTGCCTCAATCGGCCATGACTGAAAGGAAAAAGGAAGACGAAAAGAAGCCCGCCAAATTGCCACCATTCGTTGAACCTCAACTATTCGTGGCCGTCGAAGAGGCGAATCGTCGACTGAAAGAGATAATGAAGGTTACGAACCCGACAGAAAGGTTGTACAAGTCTATCCAAAGAATAACAGAAGTCAACGAAATGATGCTAAGACGTCAAGACCAGCTGACGAAGCTGTACGAACCATCCGAGAACGTAAGAAAGTATCTTGAAAGAATCAGGCAACTGGTCGAGCAAATCACTCGAACAAAGATGAATGAGTTACCCCTGATATCGAGAACCGTCATCCCCCAACTCGAGGGAGAAGTCTCCGGCTATGTCGAGACATTTGAACGGGCATTAGCGGAGAAAGAGAAAGAGATAGAGACTCTCAAGGCAGAGCTTGAAGCGTTAAAGTCGAAAACGAAGAATTAGCATGTAGTTGAAGAAGCAGGGCCTATCCGTCCCAACGGAGGAACAGGGCTCGACTTCGAACTGCTACTATTCTAGTCGAAGATCGGTTTTCCTGTTAATTCACCAGTCTCTTGCCCTTCGTGAGCCTTGAGACACGGAGAATCCCGGCCAGCTCTAGTTTCATTAGCTCCCGGTTGAGCTCTCTGAAGCTGACCTCCCCGAAGTTTGACATCACCTCTCTGTACAGGTCAATGTCGCTTATCGAGCCCTTCTTTTTCCAAGACTTCCAGTAAGGCTAGGGACATGGGCCTGGGGTTCCATATCCTGTTCAACGCTGGGGTCACTGGGAGAGATTATGCCAGGATAGCACGTGGTACAGCGATCGGGGCTCTCGGCTTCTTCAACCTCTTCGTGAATCCCTGAAGCCGAGGATTGTACGTTTCATGGCTTGCTGAGATGGCTTTGTCAGTTGCTGAGGGTCCTCTGGAGGAGTCTTCCTGTCGGCTGTGACTATATGTGCGGAAAGTTCGTGATCACTCGCGCCAAGAGCACTGATGTTGAGCCAGTTATTCGACCCTGTGCTTTTCTTTCTCGCACCGAATCAAATGTTCGAATGGGAGTTCTATTCCCTGCTGTTTCAGCAGCCTATCATGTCGTTTGAGCAAACGCTCTGTCCAACCCCAGGTTCGAAGCTCTCCAACCGCGTTCTCATAACCTAGATGCATTGTGGTGTCAAAATACGTCACGCGAAAGCTGTGAAAGCCGGTGTCTCTCATCAAGACAAAAAGTTGGTCGGGAGTCCAGGACCGCCAATGACTGATCAGGAGCCCTTGGGGTCCGGCAGTTGGACAGGACGACCATTCACCGTGAACCATGATGCCGCCTGGCCGGAGGACTCGATAGAACTCTCCTAGCGCTTTCTGCAACTGTGGCTTACGAGGAAGGTCACAAATCAGTTCGTTTGAAACTACTACGTCAACACTCTCTGTGTCCACAGCTTCGAGGTGTCTGACATCCGAGTCCACAACACGGACACGATGTCCCAATCTTCTCCCGTGTAATGTTGCGGCGAGCTCGTTCAGCCAGCCAGCGTAGGGACCCTTCGAAGAGTCTACAGCGATCATCCTAGTGGAAGTTGGCAGCTTCCCTAGCAACGGAATTGTTAGCTGGCCTAGCCCGCAACCCGCCTCGAGAATAGTCCGGATTCTGCCCGAACCAATCTCACGGACAAAATGCTCGGCTAATCTATCATAGTACCTGTGGCGTGCCGCGGCCAGATCCCTTGGACGGTCAGCGTTGATCTTCATCTGTCTTCATCAATACGGGATCGATGCCAGGGGTTGGAGCGACCAACCGTTTCTGGAAATATAGAAAGGGCTGGTTAGATTCCCCTAGTCCATGCCCATGCCGCCCGGCGGCATTCCCGGGGGCATTCCTGAAGGTCCACCTGCGCCCGTTCCCTTTGAGGCGATTACATCGTCTACCCTGAGGAGCATTGTTACTGCTTCAACGGCTGACTTGATGACCTGCTTCTTCACTCGCAGTGGTTCGACGACTTTCAGTTTCCACATGTCGGCCGTCTTCCCTGTCGGAACGTTCACTCCGTACCAGAGGTTTTGGAGGTTGTTATGTTTCGCTCTGAGCTCTACCATGATGTCGATCGGGTCTATGCCCGCGTTCTGGGCTATAGCAACAGGAATCGCTTCAAAGGCCTCAGCAAACGCTCTAACTGCAAGCTGTTCTCTGCCTCCCACCTTGACAGCGTAGTCCTTTAGTCGCTTGGAGAGCTCTGCCTCGGGAGCGCCTCCTCCAGCCAGGATCTTCCCATCTTCAACAGCGTTTCTGACCACGCATATCGCGTCATGGAGCGACCTCTCGGCCTCGTCTACCACGTGCTCTGACCCGCCCCGAATCATTATCGTTACGGCCTTGGGGTTCTTGCAATCGCGAACGAAGACTAGTTTGTCTTCTCCAACCTTGACCTCTTCAACCAGCTTAGCCTGGCCTAGGGCCTCCTTTGATAGATCCTTCAAGGTTCCGATGACGGAGCCCCCGGTTGCTTTCGCGAGCTTCTCCATGTCCCCGCTGCTGACATTCTTGACTGTTAGGATTCCTTTCTTGGCGAGTATGGATAGGATTTGGTCGTCCACATTCTTTTCGGTGAATAGGACCTTGGCCCCGGTTTTGGCCACGTCTTCGGCCATTTTTTCGAGAAGTTTCTCTTCTTCGTCGAGGAAGTTGAACATGTCCTCGGGTCTGTCGATGTTGATCTTTGCACTGGTCTCTGTCTTCTGTGATTCGAGCTTGGCGTTCAGTAGCAGTATTCCGCCGCCCGTTACTCTCTTCGGCATGTCTGCTTGGGCGACTTCTTTGTCTATTATGATCCCGTTCACGAGTTCAGACTCGTCTAGACTTTGTCCGTGCTTCTTCATCACCTTGATCAAGTCTATGTCAGCGGTGATCTTGCCATCACGCTTTTCCATGACCTGTCTCACCGCGTCAAGGGCCAGGTCGGCGAAACGGGTTTGAGAGCCAAAGATTCCTTTCGTGTTTAGGGAGGTGATGGCGATCTGCCTCAATCGTTCTTGGTCGTCAGGTTTGATATTCACCGCTATCTTGTCCAGAATTTCCTGCGCTTTCTCTGCGGCATCTCGATACCCGTCAATGATGACGTTGGGGTGGATGTCTTTGTCGAGTAGTGCTTCGGCTCCTGCTAGTAGTTCGCCTGCGAGGACGACGGCGGTTGTTGTTCCATCCCCTACTTCGCTGTCCTGGGTCTTGGCGACCTCAACAAGCATCTTCGCGGCCGGGTTCTGAACATCCATCTCCTTCATAATTGTCGCGCCGTCATTCGTAATGACAATGTCTCCCATTCCAGCGACAAGCATCTTGTCCATCCCCTTGGGACCGATAGTTGAACGGACAGTCTCGGCTAGGACCTTCGCGGCCATGATATTGCTTCTCTGGGCTTCTCTTCCCCTAGACCGGGAAGTGCCCTCTTTCAGAATTAGAACTCGCATTTCCGACATGTCAAATCACACTCTGAGTGAAGCATGGAGGTGGGACTCTTGAGATAAACATATGCAGCGTGCGAAAATGATGTGGAAAATGTCGGCGAGACATGCAGCGGGGTACGCATCTCCAGAGACTCATCCTGGCGGGTCCGCCCAAGTATATGGGAAGACGTTCTTGGGGGACCACTCTCTGCTTCCGAGTCCAGCTAGTACTGGGCTCGAGTTCGCGTTCGGGGTAAGTTTCAGTCCACGGCTCGGTAACCCGTCTATTAGGACGTGTTTCGGACCCAAGAAAAGGGGGGAGGTCGATGGAGCTATACTCATATGATTACGCTTTGAAGGCACTATGGTTGTACACAAGTGAACCAGAATGAGCTTCGAACTGGAGCAACTGCGAGAGGCAGCCGAGAAGTACACCTATTATGACGCTGGTGCACATGGAAGGGGTTGACTGCCGCCGTAGAGACAAGGATCGCCGCGTCCGTCAAGAAAGCGGTAAGCTAAGGACCGAGCTCGCCGCCCTAATCATCGGACTACTACCCTGGCTACGCTAAGTAGCCAAACAAGCCGACAAAATTCTGAATCAGCAGTTGATTAGGCCACAATGCCGAAGTCATCAAGGGCCTTCGCGAGTCTACGACGAGGGCACATGACAATCAAAGCAAACACTTCCTCGCCTGTTCTCACCTCTAGCCGGTGTTTCAGGTGCCCAAGGAGAGCGGTCTTGATCTGAATCTCAATCACTCTGCTCGGATTGTGAATAGCAAATCTCGGGACCCACCAGGAGACCCAAAAAAGATGAAGTATCGATCCCAGAACCAACAACGCAAGGATTGCGCGCATCAATCCAGGATTACGCCAAGGAGCCCATGCTTGATACGGCGGTGACAGAGCGATCGCAATCACTATTCCATAGTAGGAGAAAACGCCGAGGACCCAAACCCACGTGCCAAGAGCTGCCTCTCTCTTTGATCTGACTATTAATCGAGACGAAGCGTTGCCAATCTCAAGGACACTAGTCGCGGATTCGTTAGGGGATAAAGGTTCTCTGCTGGCCCAGAACAAGCGGGTCACATTCACCGTCTCCCTACTGTCCCTATACGCGGAATGGGTTGCTTCCCTAGATATAGTATGGTTGTGCACAGGTTAGCCAGAATGAGCTTCGAACTGGAGCAACTGCGGGAGGCAGCTGAGAAGTACGCATATCATGATGCCGGCACACACGGGGTCTGGCCGAGACTCGTATGGGAACGGAGAAACGAATCTCCCGTAGCTAGACTCGATGACGCAGTAGAATTCCTTGGTAAATGGAAAGCCCTGCGCTTCAAAGGCGGGGGCACAGCCTTCAGAAGGATCTGCACCAACTGGCTAGGAAAGAATCTGACCGGCTTACAACGTCTTCAAGGCAGGGTCCTCTACAGCCTTGCCCCTGAGGACTTCCAACATATTCTTGACATAAGTTCTAGCTTTCGAGACTGCGGCGCGCCACCAACCACGTATGGTAAAGCACTCCATTTCTTCCTCCCTGAAACAGTCATGATGTGGGACCAAGCAATAGTCAGGAACACCTACAAACTTCGCCCGGATCCGGAGAGCTTCGTGTCATACCAACGCTTCGGATGGAAACTACTCCACTACGTTACACGTAGCAAAACCGTCAAAGTGCTACGACAACTTGAGGGAGACCATGCAAATTCCATCGGCTACTTCGAACCGATCACCATGATCCTCGACCATCTCGCATTCTCTCCCAAGCTATCCGCAAGAGCCGTAGCAGCGTTGGGAGGACCCTCGAAGGCGTTCTCCGAAGACCTGGCTGTGTGAGCGTCACGAGGTAGCAGTCATCTTTCGTATATGTTTCGAACTTCTCGAATTGCTTGTCCCTTAGGATGCGGAGGCGTATTGGTGGCAGGAGACATCTCAAGATATGTTCCTCCACCGAACAGCGGCATCATCCCAGTACCGGTACACTTCTGTAGTGCTTGTCATGCTTGCTTCAGTTTCGATGCAAGCGTTTTGACTATCAAATGCTCTATTACGTTCCAAAATGTGGCATCTGCATGAGTACTGAGGTAAGCATCGTGATGCTATACATAGCGCACATCTGTCGGGCAAATGCGGCCGTTCGGTGGAAGAGCGCATCTTGAGACGTATCCTGCCGACAGGGAAACCACTGATCCATTCGGGACAGCGTCGGATGCTTACATCTGATTTGTCAAGGATCCATTACCTAATCCGCCTCATGATGAACGTAAACATGCGATATTGCAAGGCTAGAATGTTCGAAACCCGAGTTGCTTGTCCCTTAGGATGCGGAGGCGTATTGGTGGCAGGAAACATCTCAAGATATATTCCTCCACCGAACTGCGGAAGCGTCCCGACGATGTATTGCTACATAATTGCTACGAGAGATTGTCGCGGCCATGTTAAATATGAGTTACTCAGCATTGGGGGATAGGAGTTTAGCACTTGACAGTCAAGGTCTCTTTCTCGGCTGCGTGGAGCGGGGGAACAATCTACGCGGAGGCAGGCTCAGTCGCGGAGCTCTCGAAGCTAGTCCGTGAATTGCGTCGTACTATGCCATTTGAGAGTAGGAGTTCCAACTCTAGAGCCTCGATAAGCAAAACTGAGGAAGACGGCCAGGAATTTCCTCAAATTTTAGACGCGACGGGGTGTGCAGACGCTATTCGAAAGCTACTGAAGACCCCATGGGGAAGGGCCGAAGCTAGAACTGAGGCCGAACTTACTTCAGCGATGGGGGCCAACGCACTTCATTACGGACATGGAACCATTTCGGGCCTACTTACTTCTCTAACAAAGAGGGGCGAACTCCGACGACTCAAAAAGGGACGTAACTACGCATACCTCGTAAGCCGTCCGCAGGGAGAAGCTCCCAGACCTGGACCACCTTAGACAACGGTGCAAATCGGTAACAGAGTAGATCCGATTGATAATCGCTCAATGGTATCGGCAATGCGGCCGCGGGCGTGACTAGGTGGTTGCGATTCCCCAAAGTCGGTGGCATCCAGGGAATTGCAACGAGGACATCCTCGGCCGCGCCGACAATACCACAGCGAAGTGCATGCGCACATATAAACTTCCAAGGGAAACAGCGGAAGGCTTCCCCAGATCGACGACTGGCAGAGGATGTATCATCAATTGGATTGCGATAGAATATAAGATAAGAACTTGGTCGCGGATTAGACCAATGGCTTAGAGCGACATGGTCAAACTCGACGAGAAAGTCGAAGAACTCGAAGAGCGAGTACGCAGACTCGAAGTTCAGGTCTTCACAAAGAAGGGAGAAACCGGAAAGGCTGCGCCAATCGTCGAAGGTCGGCAACCACAACTTGAGGATCTGAAGATTCCAGCCAAGATTCTTTCAACTCTACAAAAACGAATTCGGAAGGTTTCATACTGGAACCTTGTCTTGCTTTTACTCCATTTCGCACCTAGCCCTTTGACCTACCTGAACATCATGGAGGTGTCGAAAGAACTCAAAAAGCCGGTTTCATATGATTGGCTTAACACGGAATTCCATCGCAAAAAGTATTCCGGACTTGTAAGGTCAGAATCCATATCGGGGTCTCAAGAAAGAGTCTATTCCTTGAATGAGCCCGGGAGACGAAAGGTAGAGCTTTTCATTGCGACGCTTCAATTGGATGACCAGTAGCTATGGCAAATCTGCGGGGTTGGGCTAAGAAGCGATAGGCCCCCAATGTCAACACACTGCACGAATCAGCGCCAAGGTGAAGTCGATCGCACCCCTTGTTGCATCGGGCCCAGGGTCATAAGACGGAATCGTGGCGTGGACTGATGGTACTCTGAGTCTGTTGACTAAGCTGGAATATTCGTCGAGTCCCTGAATATTTGTCATCATACCTGCCTCCCGGCACATTCGGATGACTTGTCCGAGAGTCAGTCTGTCAAGATCGGCATCGATAGCACTGGCTGGTACTCGTTGACGTCTTTTCCTTTCGTAGTACTTCCTCCGCAGAACAATCTCCGCGATTCTCCCGCAGAACGCTACACATCCACGATAGGCTTGCACGGAGTAGCATTTCATGACCTCCTCGAAATCTCTCCTGACTTCTGACCTGATTGTTCTGTGAATGAGAGGTAGAATCGTAGGAAGGTCAAGTTGTATCGCGAGCAGAGTCAAGGGTACAATTCCCCTGATCGTCGAGTATATTCGTTGGATTAGATCGAATTCAGTCTGAATCGTCTTGAGGGGCATACTGTCCAGGTCCCTGTGCATGTCATCGAGAGCCAAGACTAGGTCGTCAATTTTCGCTATTGAAGGCGCTGAAGCTTCAGCCGGGATTCCGCTCATTTTGGTTTTCAGAGAGAGAAGACTCGTCTTAGCATTCATGAGGCCTTGTTTGAAAGTTTCATTTCTTGTGAGGTTCCGCGTGTGATAGATTTCGGTGCTGGATCTTCGAAGGTAGGTCACGACTTGAGTGATTCTTCTCAGTTCATCCGCTATGGTCTCTAACTCCGGCAAACAGGCCTTTGACCTCTAGGGATTCGTGTACAAATACTGCCTTCTATCCCCCTTTTTCTCAAGTATGCGACGTAATTCTCTTCTTCGGGTTAAGGCAAGAAGAGCCATTCCGACAGTTGGAAAACTGTAGGCATAACCCCTGTTCCTAAGTTCCGATTGTATCTCGCCGCCTGTTCTTGGCTCGTTGAAGAATCCTTCTGCGGCCAGTTCCGTAATTCTTCCAGGAAGTAACTTGCTCGAACTCTTTGCTGGTTCCGATTTGCTTTCGATTGAACGCTTCTCAATTGGGATGGGGCGGGCTTCTAGGAGCATGTGCGACAAGATAATTTCGAATGCAGCAAGTCGGTAGCTTTCTGGCAGATTTGTCTTCCTGACTATTGAGTATGCCTCCTCAGCCTTTGCTAATTCGGCCTTCTTTAGGAGCTTCAACGATTGCCGGTGGGAACACTCTTTTGACTGAATATAATTCTTCATCCTTCAGGATTCTACCCAACGCTGGGAAGAAGGACCGTCATCACCGCCATTGACATCGATAGGACTGAAGTAATAGCTGAACGAAGGCAGCGGCTTGGAGCCGGACGGGCCGTGAGGCGATAGCGGACATGGATCGGAGCTTACTCAACAAGATTCTATCTATGCATCATAGACTCTTATCGACCAGGCTGATGAGCGAGGAATCTCCATACAAGAGCTTCATCGAGCACTAATAGTCCCTCACTGGCTCGTGGTGCGACCACTACCAGCCCTGAGCCCGACTCCGACCCTCGTAGCAGGTCCAAGACCGGGCCAAGTCGGAAATCGCTGGCCGAAAGACTAGCCAAGTCCCAGCCAAAGGTTGGAGTTTCCCAGACAGACGCCTATCCATCACCCATCTAAGGATAGAAACGGGTAGTCAGAAACAGAAGGATTGCTATAGTAGTTCCTATTTCGCGACTGTCCATGGAAAGGTCGCTAGCCACCAGAATGTTCTTTGCGAGATTCGGATTGTAGGTCAAGGAATGTTTTCGGTTTCTTGACTGCTTCTTGTTTCCGCTTTCGCTCGCGAGACGCAAGTTCTATCAGAACGAACCAGCCCAACAAGAAACTCCCGAACGACATGTAGGCCCACCAAGTACTTGGGGCCAACAACCAGAACGCAAAGTCTCCAAGGGGTAGCTTGAGAAAAGTGGCGCTGAGCATGTAAGGTATTAGAAATAGCAGTCCGCCTGAGATCGTCGTGAAGGGCGGGAAACGCAATTTCTGCCTTCTCCCCGCGGCGCTTGACCCTATAGAACGAAGAGTTGCCGAGAAAAAAGGATTGCTGGAGCTGGCAGAGGACCCGGAATATTCAGCAAAACTGTTGCTGAAATTGTCCTGGTTTTCCAGTAGTTTTCTTGGCGTTTTTCGTTCTGCTCTCTTGGACATATCCTGCCGGCTAACAAGAGTATCTTGGTTACAATGGACGAGGATGAGGTTGGTGAGGAGTCTGAGGTTGAGAAGAGTATCAATGTTTGGCGGCAGTCTGAGCGGAAGATTATGATCGAGACGGTTCAGGATCTAATCCAGACTTCTCACAAGTATGCTAAGTCTCAGTATACTCCTAGTGCGCAGCGGGTCAGGTGGACCAAGCTTGCGGGTCAGTTGATCTGGTATAAGGATCAGATTTTGAAGAGTTTCAGTCTGGAGGCTATGACGATTGAGCTGCAGACGCTGAAGAGACAGATTAGAGAGTCGGAGGAGCGGAGAGAGCGTGAGACCCGGACCAGGAATTATCAGACAATAGTCTTTCGCAAGCCAGAGGAGGAAAGGAAAGCGGAGGATGCGGAGGAGGCGCAGAATGCGGAGACCTCCGAGGCTTCCAAGGCTGACGACCCTTGACGAAGCCAAGGAAAACGCCTTGGAAACAGCCTGAGACTCAAGTCCCTAGCAGAATCATCAACAACTCCCACATCCCGTCCCTGACCCGAACAAGTCGAAGAGGTCGTTAGCCTCGTCATGAATTCTCGACTTTAGAGGACGCTCGTCCTCTTCTGACGGGGGTCTTCCAGTCTCTTAGGAGGATCGCATCCTTTCGGCGCTTCAGTCTTCCAAAAAGTTTCTTGTCAGCCGTCACGAGGACGGCTTTTGATTCCTCGGTGGCCGTGAGATAGCTTGCGTCATAGAACGTGATCCCCAAGCTTCGAGCCGTCTCGAAGACTCGTGTTAGAACCTTCGGATCATCAATGTCGAGCGTTGGAATAGCCATCTCTGAGAGTGATTCGAAGTCTTCCCTGACACTTTCGATCCTCTTAGCTGGATGCTTCCAGAGGACATTTCCCAACTCGTAACGTAGGAGGGAGATGGTTGAGACTCTGTGCTTCTTCTGGATAAAGAGGTCTCGAATCTCCAGGGCCCTGTCCGAGTCCTCCTCCTGAACAAACCATTTGGCGATGACGCTCGAGTCTAGGAGATAAAGAGGGCTACCGGGCATCCCTCATCTTCCTAATCTCCCTAGTACTATTGAACCGTACCCCAACCGTCTTCTTTCTCGATGCGTCCATCCTAGCCGCGGCCCGTCTACGCTTCTCAAGGAGAATTCTCTCTTCTACTATCCTACGCAGCACATCAGGCCAGTCGATACTTATCCGTTCCATCTCCTCGCGGACACGGTCCGGGACCCGAAACGAAACGACCGCCAAATTAGGCTCCCCAAATGTTTACATGAATCGTCTACACTTAAAGCTAGCGAAACAGGGCAGACACTAGGCCAAGATTGACAAGCTGAATCCTGGGTTGGTTCTAATAGCGAGGGTCGAGAGGCCTACGTTCCAAGTATGTTCCTGAGTCAACCATCTTCTTATCTGGTTGTATGGTCCTAGCTGGCCGCGATAGGAAAGATTTAAGCGTGGGAGAAACGTTAGTATTGTGGGATGAGTAATGGCAGTGTTGAGGGTGGATGATCGGTACCGAGTTGTCTTGGACAAGGAGGTTCGAGAATTCTTGAAGGTTGAGCCCGGAGACAAGGTGTTGGCGATTCCGTCCTCGGAGGGGGTCTTGATGGTCTCGCTTAAGGGGAAGAGCTTTAACACTTCTCTCCCTGGATTTCGCTACAAGGAGCGGGATCATGAAGCTTCTCGCTTCTTGTTCAAGAAGAACTAGGGTCTCTTGCCTATTCTTGATACCGTTGTGCTCTTTGGGGCCGTGGACCCCAAGGATGCTGTTCACGATAAGTCCAAGCGGCTTCTAGCCCGTCTCGCCGAGCCCGATTATTATCTGGCGGGTTTTGCAATGCTCGAATTCGACATCGTCATGAAGAGTCGGGGTTTCAGCCATGGGCAGAGGATGCTGCAGCACGCACTGCTCGCGAAAGACTATCCTGACTCCACGGTAAAGGTAAGGCCCGTCTCGCCAACAGTCCTCTATCTTTCAGCCAAGATCG